>Ga0335398_10000392_pt1 | contig 76064 bp, 68 predicted proteins | sample BON03_FD_205742 | JGI IMG/M metagenome (GOLD analysis project Ga0335398, IMG submission 205742) | Freshwater microbial communities from Lake Bonney liftoff mats and glacier meltwater in Antarctica - BON-03 (spades assembly) (version 2) | ecosystem: Environmental > Aquatic > Freshwater > Ice >... | reverse complement strand
TAGTGGCGCTCGCTGAGTTGCTCGTCAACGAGCAACAACCAGAGAAGGCCCTTGCGCTACTCGAAAAGATTCCTGAGTCTCCTGCTACGCGGCGTGTTGCCGCCCTGGCAAGAACTGGATCAGTCGGTGCCGATCAGGTGAGTGTGCAGCTGGCTGCGCTGCTAGGAACCGCCAAAGATAATGAAGATGACCGGCAGCAGTTTGTTGACTTGCTGGAGCTCATGAATGATGAAGATCCGGCTAAAGCACAGTGGCGTCGCAAACTCACCGCCAAGTTGTTCTGAGTTGTGCTGGGCTACGACGCTTCGGACTGATCTGACCTAGCACTTGGCCGAGAGTCGGCTACTGCCGCGTTTTGTGTCGCCAACCGGTCCATAGTCTCGCTCAAGTGGGCGCGAACCTGTCGGTCTATGGCTCGCCCAAGTTCAGCAGTGACTACCTGCTCTGCAAGCGGACGTAGACGAGTTACTAGTGCAGTCAATCGGGGCAGTTCGCCTGCTGGGATGGGCTCCCCGACGGGATCGATGATTTCTGATTTCACCAGATCAACAAATCGAGCGGCAATCTGCTCGATGTCGTTTCGCAGCGCAAGTGCATGCTCCACCACAGCAGGTACCGATACTCCGGCTTCTACGAGCGCCGCTCCCGCCTCGAGCAGCCTCGGGCTTTTTACCCGAACCTTCCCGCCGTAGAGCTCTAGAAGGTCCAGCTGTTCCACCTGGTCAAGCGTCTGCATATCCACAAGTTCGCCAAAACGTTGCTGAAGTTCTTCAATACTCAGGGTGATTTCAACTTCGGCATCCCATGGTGCCGCCAAAGCTGCTTCAAACCCCAAGAGTTCTCCAATATTTTGGCCTTGCTCCCAGGCCTCGACGAGTTCACCAATATTCGTGAGCGTGTAGCCCTTGTCGAGCATGCTCGAAATAAGTCTGAGACGCGCAAGTTGCTCAGAGGAGTAGAGACCCACGCGGCCCAACCGCTGAGGCGGGGGAATCAACCCGCGATCTTGATATGCACGCACATTACGAACCGTGGTTTCTGCAAGAGATGCCAACTCGTCTATGCGATACGTCATGGGCTCAGGCTCTTTGTTGGTCACTTGAACTCCTCAGACTCTGAGCTGGCGGGCGAAGTTAGGCTTATTACCTTATCATCTAACGATGAATCATTGACAAAAGTCACAGTAATGATTGTTACAGTAACAACTGAGACATTGGCTATTGACGTTTACAGTGAACGCTGTAAGTATCTAGTCCTATGGAAACAACTGCACAAGCAGATCTTGCTGAGTCAACCACGGAGTTAGCCACAGAGTCAGTCACGGAGCTACCCAGTAGGTCCGCAACGGTACGAGCAGGTGAGCAGTCAGCGTTTGAATCGCTCGTAGCTCGCCTCAGCCGGCAATCGGTAAATAAACACCATGACGCTTATGAAGATGTTGCTTGGGACACCCCAGAGATGGCAATCGACCCGCATGATGAGCGCTTTCGCCTGCCCGAATGGGAATGTGTTTCGCGCACTGACTGGTACAAATCTCAAAGTACACAGGTGCAGGCCGCCTTCGGCCTAGCCCGATACGCCACTGCCATGAAGCTGGGGGGCGAATTTGAAAATGTGTTGCAGCGGGGACTGCTGGCGCAGGCGTTCTGGTTGCCCAATGGAGCGGTGGAGTTCCGCTATATGCATCACGAGGTGATCGAGGAGTCGCAACACACGTTGATGTTTCAGGAGTTCATCAATCGCTCCGGCACAAACGTTAAGGGATTGCGCCGAGATGAAAAACTTGGATCCGGCTTTGCATTGCGGTGTTCAAGAACTCGTCCGGCGCTGTTCTTTATGTTTGTTTTAGGCGGCGAAGACCCCGTGGATTATTTGCAGCGTCGCGCTCTTGCGAGCCCAGATATGCACCCTCTACTTGAACGCATTACCCGGATTCACCTGACCGAAGAGGCCCGCCACCTCTCTTTTGCTCGTAACTACCTTAAACAAACCGTGCCCAAGCTGTCTACTGTTCGCCGGCATGCCTTGGCACTATTGGCACCACTGCTTTTCGGGTCGATGGCAAGAACAATGGTCTACCCGAGGCCGAGTTTGCTCAAGGCATTCGGCGTACCTCGCCAACAAGTCAGACAAGCGCTTCGCCACCCACAACAGCGGGCCGTACTTGCCGAGTCCGTTGCAAAAACTCGCCGCACATGCACTGAGCTTGGACTAATGACGCCGGTTGCAAAGTTGCTCTGGAAAGCATGCGGTATCTGGGCTGACGTCAGCGCGAAGCCAACCACTCATCGCCAAGGCTGAACTCCATCTCGAGCTGTTCTGTCACAATTCGTTTTGAGAAGTTGGCAATCTTTCCGCCGATAAGTGGGACTTTCACCGAGAGCTCAATCCGTACTTCGTACAAGGTGCTGGACGAGGCCTTTTTCCCCTGGGCTTGGGTCAGGGAAGTGCTTCCCTTGATCTGAATTGGCACGCCCTTAGTTTCGAGTTCAAAATTTCCGGCGTAGGTGCCGTCCCCATTACTGCGCCACTCATCAGTTGACCTCAGTGTGTTTGTTGGCTTGATGATTCGTTGAGCGAACCCCGGCACCTCAACATCAACGAGTCGATCAATGACTAGGCGCAAAGTGGAATCTGTCTGGTCGCAGCTGACGACCGACAAGTCTCGGTGGCCCATGGCAATGAACTTGGCTTGATGGCTAGCAGGATCATGAAACATTTCCCAGCAGTCACCGATAGGGGCAGCAAATGTGTGTGTACAAAGAATCTCCATGGGTAAATTCTGGCCGATTCCTGACACAGGGGAGCGATACCCCATGAAGTGAGCAGTGCACTCCTAGTTAGGTCGGTAAGTTCGCGAGTCTTCCCCCTTGTTGCCAAGCACCCAATCCGAGGACTCATGCCAACAAGGTCGACTAATCGCGCGTCAGAGGTGCTCGAAGCCTTGGCGCGAGAGCCAACTCGCCGCCCACTCTATAAACGCTCTAGCGCCCAAGAAGCCAGCATCTATGGTCCACCCCAGAAGGTCGCCGTGCATCAAAGCAATGGGTCTGACTCTTCAGCTGAGGAGCTACTGCAAGAGCCAGTGCGGGTATTGCGGTCGCACAGCAGAGAGGGAACTGGGAAGCCCCGGTTGATGGAAGACCAGTTGATTCAGCCTCGGCTGCTGCAGCACCGGATCCTCCAGCAACTTCAGCACTGGCTAGCCCAAGTTGAGGGCCGCAAACTGGCAGCATCGCTTGGAGTGATTGCCCTTGTTGCCCTCGGTCTAGGTTGGACCTCACTGCGTAGGCCGGCTTCTGTAGAGGATCGCCTTCCCATTGCCAGTAGCGCCTCTGCTGCGCAACCGGACGCTTCGGGGGCATCGCGTGAGCCAGCCGCTGGGTCAGGTGCTGGCCAAGGTAATGCTGCTGGAGTCATTGCGAGCGCCAAGTCAGCTAATGCGGGACCTGTATTTGTTCATGTTGCGGGAGCGGTCCTGTCTGCTGGTGTTGTGCAGCTCCCGGCCGGTTCACGTGTGGTTGATGCCGTGGCAGCTGCTGGCGGCCTTCGCCCAGAGGCCGACTCGAATCGTGTGAACCTTGCGGCCACGTTGCTGGACGGCTCGCAGGTGTTAATTCCAGCGGTAGGTCAACCCAATCCCGCGCAAGTTCCTGTTGTTCAAGGAGGTGCCGCCGCAACTGCTTCTGCTGTTGGTTCACTAACAGCGGCCGTAGCGGGACCAGTCAACTTGAACACCGCCACACTCGAACAACTTGATTCGCTGCCAGGGGTTGGCCCCGCAACTGCTCAAGCAATCCTTTCCTTTCGAGATAAGGCCGGCAAATTCGACTCAGTTGAAGCGCTAGTTGATGTCCGCGGTATTGGTGATGCAAAGTTTGAGGCGCTCCGAGAACTCGTCACAGTGTGAGTTCGCGGGCACTGCGTGAACTCTCAGGCATAGCGTGACTGACCGCTGGATGGTGGCAACAGCCGGACTGGTATGCGCTGCTGCTTTTCTCTCTGTGCAAGTGTCACTTATGGCTGCTCTAGTTGTGTTCCTTCTTGGCCTCAGCTTGCGGCATCCAGTGCTGATATCACTAGGGCTGGTGTTGGTAGTTAGTGGCCGCAGTAGCTCCTCGCTTGAAGCGCTACAGGCCCCGCTGCCTGATCGCGTCACAGGGGTTGCTCAACTGATGGGCGATCCAGAGCAGCAGATGTTCGGCACTCAATTACTGCTCAGCATTGGTGGCCGGCGCTATATAGCGAGCGTTCCAATGAAGGATTCTGCAGTAGTGCGACCACTCATGATGGGTGAGCATCTGATGGTGACAGGCCGAGTAAACGAACTTCGTGGCGCCCCCACAGGGTGGGTACAGGCGCGACACTTAGCCGGGCGCTTACAGCTCAGTTCAGTAAGTGCTGCAGGTAACACTGCACCCTGGTACTTGCTGGCAAATGCTATTCATCGCACCTTGTCTACCGGGGCAGATTCATTTGACGAGGAACATCGAGCGCTCTACTTGGGCCTTGTGATGGGTGATGATCGCGGGCAATCAGACCTGATGCGGTTTCGATTCCAAGCTTCTGGGCTGAGCCATTTGCTTGCAGTGTCGGGGCAAAACGTGGCTTTTCTACTTGCAGTAGCAGCACCGCTCTTTCGGCGTATGTCCCAACGAGTGCAGGTGCTTACAGGTTTGTTGCTTCTGATTCTGTTTTCGCTGGTCACCCGCGGCGAGCCATCAGTGTTGCGCGCTGCAGTCATGGCAGCAATCGCGTTGGCATCAGTTGCGGCTGGCCGAGTTGCTAGTGGTATCCGGATTCTGTCCTTGACAGTCCTTCTGTTAGTACTCGTTGACCCTTTGTTGGTTCACTCCATCGGATTCCAGCTCTCGATCTCTGCAACTGCAGGATTGTTGCTTCTGGCTCGGCCACTCTCTGAGCGCCTTGTTGGTCCTAGTTGGCTGCGCCTGCCGTTAGCCGTGACTCTGGTGGCTCAGGCTGCAACAGCACCAGTACTCGTTGCGCTAGCTGGCGGGATTCCTGCGGTGGCCACGCCAGCCAATTTGTTGGCGGTCCCTGCAGCTGGGTTAGTCATGATGTTAGGGGTAACGACTGGCTTGTTAGCGGGTCTGCTCCGCAACCCTGTTGCCGAGGTTGTGCAGATCCCGTCTGAACTCTTGGTAGGTTGGATTGACTTAGTTGCAACTCGTGGGTCGCAGTCCTCATTGCCGCTCTTGCATCCTTTGCAACTCGTCTTGATCGCTGCAGCGGTTCTGCTGCTGTTGTGGGTACGCAGCAAAGAGTCAGCGCTGACGATTCCAAGGTCGGCTACGACCCAGGGTCTAAGGATTCTTTGTAGTTGCGCTGCGCTCGCCCTAGTCGGTCTGGCCTGTCGCCCACAGAGCCCACCTGTGGGAATGAGCGAATTGACCACTGGGGCAACGCTTTGGATTGGTGAATGTGGTGGTCAGGTTCTTGTGCTTGAGGCTGTGACAAACAACGGCGACTTACTGCAGTCGCTATGGGGGCAGGGAGTGCGAGCATTAGACCTAGTTGTGGTGTCCCCGGGTACCAGAGCAAGCCGCTCTGCTCTAGTGGTAACCGAGCAATTTGCTGCACGGCGAGTGCTGTCACTGGCTGATCGAAGCCCCCCGGGGATGAGTCCACTCGGTACTGCAAGCTGGTCTGTTGGTGGAGTGCAGGTTGCTTCGAATCGAAGCGCCACGAAAAGTACAAGCAGCGCCAACAAGGCGCGAGTCACGTTGTTAGGTAGCGCGTGTAGCGTCTGAACCATGATTCTCGAGCTAGGAGCGGACTACTCCTTCGATATCACCTACCGAGCACTAGTTATGGGAATCCTAAACCGCACCCCCGACTCGTTCTTTGATGGTGGGCAGTACTTCGATTTCGATTCGTTCATGAAAAAAGCCGAGGGACTTGTTGAAGGCGGCGCCGACTTTCTTGATGTGGGTGGAGTTAAGGCCGGCCCCGGTCCAGAGGTCTCTACTGAAGAAGAACTTGAACGGGTGGTGCCGGCAATAGCTGCACTTCGTGACAGGTTCGATCTGCCAATTTCTGTAGATACTTGGAATCCGCAGGTGCTGCGGGAGTCGCTTGCCGCTGGAGCCTCGGTCGGAAATGATATTTCTGGCTTCGAACACCCGGATTACTTGCCCACTTGTGCAGAGTTCAGCGCTGCCGTGGTGGCTACACATATCCGCCTGGGGCCGCGTATCCCAGACCCTAAACCTGTGTATGGCAACCTGCAGTTAGAGGTTCGAGCATTTCTCGAGGGCCGCGCACGCGCTGCGTTAACTGCTGGAATTCCACCTCAGCGAATCATGGTTGATGACGGCATGGACTTGGGTAAGACCGAGCCCCAATCCCTCGAACTGCTGCGGTCTTCAGAGCATCTTGCCGCGCTTGGTTATGCGACCTTTTTGTCGGCTTCGAATAAGAGATTTTTAGGAGCGCTTCTTGGCACCGAGGTCACCGACCGCCGGCAGGCCAGCCACGCTGCTCATGCGCTAGGAATTGCTAAAGGGTGCCGTGTGCTGCGCGCTCATGACGTAGTAGGGGCACGTAGAACAGCCGATGTCTTGGCAACTCTGTTGCAGGCTCAGGCCGAGCAACCAAGGCAGTCCGAACAGTCCGAACAACCAGGCCACGCGGGCCAACCAGACCGGCGAGCCTCATAATGTCTGCTCCAACAGCAGTTCACTCGCCTCTTTATCTGCTGAAGGGCAGCGATGAAATTCTGCTCGGAACTGCTGCGAGCGAGTTGATTGACCGCTTGATTGGATCGGGTGATCGCACCGAATTGCTAGATAGTTTTAGCGGTGATGAGTACCTGATGAGCAAAGTCATCATGGCAGCTACCACCATGTCTATGTTTGGGTCCCGGGTGGTGCTTGCAAGAAACTGCGCAAGATTCTCTTCAGATGAACTTGCTCCGTTGTTTGCATATTTAGAGAATCCCGCTCCTGAATCAACAGTTGTGGTGATCTGGGAAAAGGCAGTTGCTCCCGGAACGCGTACTTCGCCACTTCCAAAGAAGCTGAGCCAAGCAATCAAGGACGCAGGCGGAGAGATCCATGACTGCGGATTGCCTGGTGGTAAGGGCCGCTCGATGTGGGTAGATGATCAACTTGCAGCGTCTGCAGTGTGCTTAAGCAGTGCCGCAAAGCGAGTGCTAGTCGAGCAACTAGGAGAAGACCTGAGCCGCTTGGCGGGAGTGCTGAATGTTCTCGAAGCCACCTTTGGCACCCAAGAGGTCGGCCCAGAAGAACTTGAGCCCTATCTAGGTAGCCCAGGGGCAGTTCCGCCCTGGGAACTGACCGACGCAATTGATGGCGGCCGAGTGGCAGAGGCAGTAGAAAAACTTCAGCGCCTGCTGGCTGGGGGAGACCGTCACCCGCTGCAGGTCATGGTGACGCTGCAAACCCACGTGGAACGGATGCTACGCCTTGATGGCAGCGGTGTCCGAGATGAGAAGCAAGCCGCTGCATTGCTTGGCATGAAGGGCTCGACCTTTCCCGCTAAGAAGGCTCTTGCTCAGAGCCGCAAGCTTGGCACTGCAAAATTAGTACGATCAATCAAGCTTGTAGCGGCAACCGATGTTGACCTTCGCGGCCGAACTGATCAGCCGGGGGAGTTACTACTCGAGACTCTCGTAGCTCGGCTAGCGACTCTCTCTGCGCCATCAAAAAAACGCCGCTGAGTCAGTACGAATCCGTGAGGGGACTGACCGAGCTCTGCAGCCGGTGAGTTCTTGGTTGCAGGTAGGTGAAACTGATCAGCTAGCTACAGACTCGGCACGAGTGCGAGTCAAGCGTGACTTGCGGCGTGCTGCAGCGTTCTTGTGGAACACGCCTTTTGAAGCAGCTTTATCAATGGCGCGGACTGCAACCTTGGTCAACTCTTCAGCATTCTCAGCACCCTCGGCAATAGCGGCCTCGGCATGCTTGACACGAGTCTTAACCTCTGAGCGAACAGCCTTGTTGCGCTCATGTGCTGCTTCGTTGGTGCGGTTACGTTTGATCTGGCTTTTGATGTTCGCCATGAAGGTTTATCTCTATTCGATTCTCTAGTGAAGGTGTGCCTGCAACGAAGGTTCTGCTGCAGTCCTCAATGGGTAGCGGCGCCAGCCATTCGGGAACCTATAGAGATTAGCCACCCACAGCGCCTGAGTCACCTTCGCAACAAGGAAACTCTTAACGCAATGCAGAACATGTGCCCCGATGCGGCCAGAATAGGTGCATCGTGACAGATCTTCCTCGTATTCGAAACATCTCGATCATCGCCCATATTGATCATGGCAAGTCCACCTTGGCTGACCGCATGCTGGAGATTTGTGGTGCAGTAGACCCCCGCGATATGCGAGCGCAGTACTTAGATTCAATGGATATCGAGCGTGAACGTGGCATTACGATCAAGCTGCAATCAGTCCGCCTCGAGCACAACGACCACGTCATCAACTTGATTGATACTCCAGGCCACGTCGACTTTGGCTATGAGGTTTCTCGCTCACTAGCCGCATGCGAGGGCGTGATTTTAGTTGTTGACGCGTCTCAGGGTATCGAGGCTCAGACCCTTGCGAATTGTTATCTCGCATTAGAAAACGACCAAGAAATTGTGGCGGTGTTAAATAAGATCGACCTGCCAGCCGCCGACCCCGATACCTATGCCGCAGAGATTGAGCAGGTGTTGGGAATCCCAGCTGATGAGATTCTGCGAATTTCTGCTAAGACCGGTGAGGGAGTACTTGAACTGCTCGATGCAGTAATCCAGCGCATTCCAGCGCCTTCAGGCGAAGTTGATGCCCCTTTACAAGGACTTATTTTTGATTCGCATTTTGATCAGTATCGCGGTGTAGTCAGCTCAATCCGAGTAATGAACGGCCGCCTCAAAACCCACACAAAGCTCCGATTTATGCAGGCAGGCTCAACCTACGAGGCTCTTGAAGTTGGCGTGCGGACTCCAGAGAACGAGCCTGTGTCTGAACTCGGCCCCGGAGAGGTGGGCTATCTCATTGCGGGGATTAAAGATGTAGGCGAGGCCCGCTCAGGTGAGACGGTGACCGAAGCAGCCCGCCTAGCCGATGCTCCACTAGATGGCTATCAAGATCCCAAGCCGATGGTGTTTTGTGGCCTCTACCCAGTCGAGGGTGATGAGTTTGAGGCCCTGCGCGAATCCTTAGAAAAGCTGCGCCTTAACGACAGTTCGTTTACTTATGAGCCAGAGACCTCTGGTGCTCTTGGTTTTGGGTTTCGCTGCGGATTTCTTGGTTTGTTGCACATGGAGATTGTGCGCGAACGCCTTGAGCGAGAATACGACTTAAACCTGATTGCCACAGCGCCTTCGGTTGAGTATCGAGTCATCCGCACCGACGGTGTCGAGATAGCGATAGATAACCCGGCAGATTTGCCTGACCCATCCTCGATTCTGAAAGTGCTCGAGCCATATCTCAAGGTCACTGTCATTACCCCTTCTGCCTTTACTGGAACCATCATGGATCTGTGCCAAACCAGGCGAGGAGAGATGGTCAAGATGGAGTATTTGTCTCCTGAGCGGCTCGAGATTCACTACCGCATGCCTCTCGGAGAAGTAGTTACGGATTTCTTCGATCAGATGAAAAGCCGTTCCCAAGGTTATGCAAGCTTGGATTATGAGCCAATTGGCTACGAACCAGGTGACCTAGTGAAGGTGGACATTCTGATTGCTGGCGAACCCATCGACGCGTTCAGTTCTATCATTCATCGTTCAAAGGCCTATGACTACGGCAAGAAGATGGCCGACAAGTTAAAGGAACTCATTCCACGGCAGCAGTTTGATGTGCCAATTCAGGCAGCAATCGGATCAAAAATCCTGAGTCGGCAAACTATTAAAGCCTACAGAAAAGATGTCACGGCCAAGTTGTACGGCGGTGACGTGACTAGAAAGCGCAAGTTGCTCGAGAAGCAAAAGAAAGGCAAAAAGCGCATGAAGAGCCTTGGTCGGGTCGAGGTGCCTCCTGAGGCTTTTACGTCTGCGCTGCAACTTGAGGACTGACTGCACTACCCGATCGCAGATCGGTACTGGCACTCGCATAGACTGACTGCCAATGCTTGACGACCGAAAGTCCGCGATTCTGCGCGCCGTGGTTCAGCAGTACATTGAGACAGCCCAACCAGTGGGCTCGTCCACAGTGGCTGCTCGAACCGAGGTTGCGGTGTCTTCAGCCACCGTTCGCAATGACATGACCCAGCTTGAGCGTGATGGCTACCTAGTTCAGCCGCATACCAGTGCCGGAAGAATCCCCACTGAGAAGGGCTATCGCTTCTTTGTCGACACACTGACTGGTACGGGTTCGTTGAGTCCCACAAACCTGCGTCTGGTTCGTGACTTCTTTGCAACTACTCATGGCGAACTTGAGCAGATGCTCGCAGAGACCAGCCGCCTGTTATCTGACGTAACAGGAACAGCGGCTGTTGTTGTGGGCGAGGCCAATGAAGTCTCGACCGTTCGCTCCGTGCAACTTGTTGACTTGACTCAACGCACCATTTTGGCAGTAATGGTTATGAGTAATGGCGCCATCGTGAAGCGCACCATGGAACTTGACCAAGATGTGACCGAGTCTGAACTCGGCTCGGCTCGAATCTTACTAAACAGCGCAATGGTGGGCTCTTCATTGCACGGTTTGTTACCAACTCTTCCCGTTCTTGGGCAACAAGACGGAATGCAACAAGATGGAATGCAACAAGACGGAATGCAACTAGCTGCCACGGCAGTGAGCGCGCTGCGAGAAGCAGCCGAGGCCGAAGGGCAGCACATGTTTGTGGATGGCCGATCCCGTATAGCGGGGTCGTTCGATGCGCGTGAAACAATTGAGGCCGTACTTGGAATTTTGGAACAGCAGTTTGTGGTGGTGAGTTTGCTCAAGGAGCTTGTTGATGGAGGACTTGCAGTCTCGATCGGCTCCGAGAGCGGAGTTGCGCCGTTAGCTGATTGTTCATTAGTGGTCGCCCCCTACCAAGTGGGCGGAGAATCTGTTGGTGCCATTGCAGTACTTGGCCCCACTCGAATGAACTACCCCGAAACCCTCTCTGCCGTTGCATTGGTGAGCCAACGGTTGAGTCGTCTGTTGACTGAAGGCTGAGAATGGCTGATCTATACGAAATTCTTGGAGTGGGTCGCGATGCCACCCCCGAAGAAATCAAAAAGTCTTATCGCTCTTTGGCGCGGGAGTCTCATCCCGACGCCAATCCAGATGACCCCGATGCAGAAACGCGATTCAAAGAGTTGTCTGCTGCGTATGAGGTGTTGTCAGACCCGGCAAAGCGCGATCGTTATGATCGATATGGAAGCTCCAACGGCTTTGATATGTCTGACCCGTTTGGCAGCGGTGCCGGTGGATTGGGAGACCTTTTTGACTCCTTCTTTGGGGGCAACAACCCCTTTGGCGGAGGCGGCGGGCGCAGTCGAGGGCCAACAGGCCCCCCACCCGGTGAGGACCTAGATGTCCAGACCGTGCTTGAGTTCACAGACGCAGTCTTTGGTTGCCAATGTGATGTCACCGTTCGAACGGCGGTTTCCTGCGAGGAGTGCAACTCTTCTGGGGCAGAACCAGGTAGTTCTGCTACGCAATGCGGCGACTGCGGCGGCGCTGGCGAAGTGCGCATTGTGCGTCAGACAGTGCTTGGGCAAATTGTGTCTGCCTCGGTTTGCCGGCGTTGTGGCGGCCAAGGCCAAGTCATTGCATCTCCGTGTCCGGCCTGCACCGGCGCTGGGCGTTTGATAGAAGAAAAAACTTACACGGTGGACGTTCCCGCTGGAGTAGATGAGGGTTCAACTCTGAGACTGACTGGCAGAGGCGCAGTTGGAATGCGAGGGGGTCGCGCTGGCGATCTTTATGTGCGCCTACGAGTGAAGCCACATGAGCGGTTTACACGTCACGCCGATGACCTTGTAGAAGAGTTAGATATCTCTATGGTTCAGGCCACTCTGGGAGCGAACATCTCACTCGAGACCCTTGACGGTGTCGAGGAGTTGGTGGTGCCTCGCGGAACTCAAGTTGGCAAAGTGTTCAAGATGAGGGGACGCGGAGTGCCTCGTTTGCATGGGAACGGCCGCGGAGATCTGCTGATCCGGGTTGGCATAGAGATTCCTCGCAAACTTGAACCTGCTGAGGAAGAGATTTTGCGGCGTTTTGCCTCAGAGCGCGGCGAAGACGTTGCTGAAGCCGATGAGGGTTTCTTTAGTCGGCTTAAAGCCGCTATTAAGAACTGAGCATGAATACGGGGTTTTCAGCAGCGCCAACACCCTGGCGTGCTTCTGCTGCGCAAGTACTTGTGAACGATTTAGCAGCCCCCGAACTCAATTCGGCTGACCTGCATCATTTGCAACGTGTGCTCAGACTCAGAGTTGGTGATCATGTGTGTGCCACTGATGGTGTCGGTGGTTGGCGGATCTGTGCGTTTTTAGGCTCGGAGCAACTAGAAGAACTGAGCGAACAACATCAAGAGCCTCCGTCTGAGTACGAAGTGACGGTTGGATTTGCCTTAGTCAAGGGGGAGCGGCCCGAGTTGATTGTGCAAAAACTCACAGAACTTGGGGTGGAACATATCTGGCCGTTCATCTCTCATCGCTCTGTGGTCCGATGGGATGCGGAGAAGGCCGAAAAACAACTTGAGCGCTTGCGGCGCGTGGTCCACGAGTCTTGTGCTCAGAGTCGCCGGCTATGGATTCCCAAAGTTGGTTACCCCTGCGCGCCTGATCAGATACCCGGTGCAAAAGGCCTTGCAAGGTTTGATCAGGTTCGGAGCCAAGGCGCAGTGCTTGCTCAGATGGGTGGCCGGGCGCTGCAACAGAGTGATCACACAGTGTTGATTGGTCCGGAGGGTGGATGGGACCAAACAGAGTCAGCAGGGGCAATCTGCGTGGGCCTTGGACAGCATGTGCTGCGTGCAGAGACCGCAGCGATTACTGCAGGCGTTCTTCTTACTGCACTGCGCGCTGGATTTCCACGCGAATCTCTGAGATAATCACTCTCAGCGTTTTATTTTATCGATTCACGCTACGCCCAGTAGTGATTTCGCTTAGAGTGAGATGTACTGCCCAGCGGATGTGGCACAGAGTGAGATGTTCAGCAGAGTGAGATGTTCAGCAGAGTGAGCAGAGCGAGAAGCGGCGGGAATGCGATGACGGAATCAACTCAAGCGGGGATGACATGATTAACCAAGACAGTGCTAACCAAGACAGTGCTAACCAAGACAGTGCTAACCAAGACAGTGCTAACCAGAGCAGCGCCAGCGAGGATGCAATGCATGAGGAGTACGGCAACGCCGTAGGCGACAGGCTTCGCCAGATTCGTCGGCAGAAGCGACTCTCCTTGCAAGAGGTTGAGGCCGTCTCGGCCCAAGAGTTCAAGGCGAGCGTGCTTGGTGCCTATGAACGTGGCGAGCGTGCTATTTCGGTCCCAAGACTTCAGCGGCTTGCACAGTTCTACAAGGTGCCCGTTGATCAACTTCTGCCAACCCTTGAAGGTGTGGTCGAAGAAGAAGAGTCTCTGCGCCGCAGTGCCAGCAACGGCGGAGCCAAGATTGATCTGACTCGTCTAGAGAAGATGAACGACACCGAGTCTCAGATGTTGTCGAGGTACCTTCGCATGATCCAAGTTCAGCGGCAGGACTTTAACGGCCGAGTACTGACAATTCGCCGAGATGACATCAAAGCAATCGCCTGCATTCTTGGAGTGAGTGAAGTTACTGCCGACTTGCGCCTTGATGAGATGGGCCTTCGGCTTGGCTAGCACCTTGATTAGTGCCTGAGCTAATGCCGAAGTTGCGACCCTCGCTAACCCATAAATTTTGCAGGGTTCAGGCCAGCGGTAGCTGAAACTGCTGACCGGCCAGAATCAGACTCGGGTTATCTTGCAAAATCAGAACCGACCTATTGAGCTCAATCAGTTTCGAGGAGTATTGGGCAATCTGCGCTGCACACGGTTGGGAACCAGTGCGCATTATCAGAACCTGTTCCGAGATAGTCCAGATATTGTCTCCCGATACCACGGTGTAGTGAACCATTGGCTGTGCTGACGGCTCTGTTGTTGGCTGTGTTGACGGCTCTGTTGCGGGCTGTCCTGACGGCGAGGTAGTTAGCCGTTCAGGCGGTATGGCGGCTGACGGCGCAGTGGACGGGGCAGGTGGCAGTCCGGGTGCCCTCTTATCGCGGTGCTGCGACGGGTTGCCTGTGGTCGGTGACGCCTGCGTGGTACTCATAGTCGGCGTCTGAGCCGTCTTCGAAGACTTGGGTGTATCCGAGCTACCCCCGGCTTGAACAACGGCGGGGTCTGCCTGAACTGCTGTGGGCGGAGCCGGGGGTTGCGGTCTAGCAGTCGTGGGGCTTATTTCTGGTGCTGACTCTAGATCAGATACTGCTGCAGAGGTCTGTGGTGGGTTGCTTGCCCATGGCAATGAAGTTCTTGCCTGAGTTGCGTTGATAGGTGCGAGGTCAAGTGAATGATCTTGCCATTGGAGTACCTCCATCGCGGGTGCTGTCGGGGTTGCTGGCCGGTCCGGCTCGGCGGTGTACGAAGCAGTCCCTGCAAATGCTGTGCTGGTTGAAGCCATGAGGCCTGCTGTAAAAAACAGCAGGAACCGTGGTGCGAGTCGCGTCGCAAGCGTATTCCTGCGGTGGTTGTGGTTTCGTAAAGCCACGACTTGAAGGCTACTGACAATCAGAAGGTATCCCAGTAAAATCATTGCGATCAGACGAGCGGCTGAGGCCGCAATATCGAGCGGATCGCGCTGAGCGAACCAGTTGCGTAATTCTCTACTCGAGCCAAGCGGAGGCGAAGCGGCAGAGAAACCACCTATGCGGCTCAGCCAAAGAAGTGCTGCAACCAAACCAAAGATCCAAGCTGCACATACCAGCAGCTTTGAGAGTCGTGACGCTTGGCGCTTTAGGTGCCGGGGCACCGAGGGCTGATTTAGGTGCCGGGGCACCGTGGGATGATTACCCTCGGTATTGATGCGGAATTTGGTAGTCATGGCGTGGTTACTGCTCTCTACAGAAGTGGGTCCACTTGGGAGCCGTCTCGGAGCGCGACTAGTACTTTGTCGCACGATCTTTTGTTCGCTGTGAGCTGCTCAGTGCGCGGTTCTGAATGCAGGTCAACCGCCTGAGCAATGTTTGAAACCAAATGGCTTTGCGCCGTGACCCCCGGAGATGCCCAACTCGAGAATTCGAACAATTCTCCAGTCGAAGGCCGCAGCAGTAGCGCTGTTGCTAGGCCGTCACAATCCCAGTCGCCCACCGCAATACGGTCCTCTGGAAGGCCGACTTGGTAGGTCAGTTCATCAACAGTAATGAATTGACCTTGAATCACCACTTGGTCGGCGCAGGAGTCTCCGTCGATGTCGAACCCGTTGCCCAGAATACTGATAGGCCACAGCCCGCAGTCCGAGTGTGCGGCGACAGCTAGAGGAGTTCTAGCTGCTGAAAGACTGACTGGTTCGGTGCTTGCGGTGCTTGCGGTGCTTGCGGTGCTTGCGGTGCTTGCCGAGGGTGCTGTGGGTGCTGTGGGTGCCGAGGACGCAGTTACGGAAAAACCGACGCAAAATAGTAACGCTATGCCAGCTGCGGCTAGTCCTAGACTTAGCACACCACGTGCAGGTGCGTGACGTGCTGCCCGATCTGTTTTACGGCCCTTCGTGAGCGCAGTTCTTGGCCGACTTAGCCTGAGGTCACCTATTTCTCGTCCGAGTTCGCTAATTGTTGCCGGGCCTCCGCCATTGGTGCTTGCCTCAGCTATTTGGCGAAGGCGCATCGACTGCTGCCGCCACCGCCACCGCTCTGTTCGAGTTATCAAAGAGATTTGAAGGTCGGCAACGTGACCGCAGAGAGCTGCAAGTTGCGAGACATCAGCCTGAATAGCGACTGCAGACTCTGCCTGCGAGAGGTGAGCCAACGGTTGCGAATCGGCGAGTGAGCAGAGTCTGGGGCGGCCACGGGCACCGAGAAGCACATGCTCGGGGCGGAGCGCTCCGTGGCTCCAGCCTGCAGAGTGCAAGTCGTTGGTGGCGTCGCAGCATCGCTGCAAGGTGCGCAGCAGGTCATCGCCGCTCATATCGACTGGCCGGAGGAGCGTCCGTGGCCCATTATCAACAAGTACAAGGATCGTCTGATCGTCTTGTTCTTTTAGTTCGATCATCTCTACAAGTCCAGGAAGTCTGAGCAGGGCGAGCACCTCGGCTTCGTGGCGAAGTCGAGCCCGGCCTCTACCCGAGGCTGTCTTCACCAAAGTCCGCTGCCCCTGAATCAGTCGGTGGCTAATCTTCGCAGTCCGGAACGGCTGATCGGTAGAAGAGTTCATTTCAGGATTCGGCCAGCCGAGGTGACAGTTAGGTCTTCATATGCTGCTCTTCCGGGTAGCGCACGCATCATGATGTGTGGCACGCGAACGGTTATTCGGACCTCAATTGATTTGCGATCCGCGCTGACCTTCACAATTACCGGTCCTAGCAATCTTGCTTGTGGCACTCTGGCAGCGATATGCGCACGAGCTACTCGCTCGGCGGCTTCTTGATCAATGAGCAAGTCGCCGTTGTACTGAATCTGACGGGTATCTAGCATTCCAGCGGCGTCATCAGCCGCAGCGGAAACGCTGCGCTGAGCGCTGCGTTGAGCAAGGAAGATGGCCGTCAGGTCGATAGCGATTGACCCAAGTACAAAGAACACCAGAATGCTTGCAGGAACCAGCATCAGAGCAGTCCCGCGGCTGTCAGTTCTGAGATCGCCTGTTCTTACACAGCGGTGCCCGAAGGCTTTGCTTTTAGCTTGTGGCGCACGGGGTAGCGAACTGCGCAAAGTTTGCACTATTGGTCACCTCTCTATGGGCATCGATCAATTCGCTCTGGGTCACGCTGACTGAGGTACTTCCCGCCCCGCCAATAAACGGGACCCGCGCCCATGGAACCTGGGTGCTGAGTTGAACTGTTACTTCCGCACAGGGGCCAAAACCCTGGGGTTCGCCTACTCGGATTGAGACCCGGTCCGGCGAGAAACCCCGTTGGGTCAGCGTATCTTTCAGTGCTACATCGGCTGTGTAGCGTGCTTGAAAGAAGCCCTGTTGTTCTGTGTACGTGCGTAGGTACTCGGCAGCGGCAGAGTCAAGCGCCATGCGAGTATCAAGAATCGCCCACAGGTTAAGAATGACGAGGGTGCCGGCCACCAGAATCAGCATGCCAAATATGACACCCTCGCCACCGCCAACTGCACCCCGTTCACCATGCCGCCGTACCCGAAGGTTCGCTCCTGTCATTTGCCTTCCCTTCGTAGGATGATTCTGCGATCCATCGCACCTAAAAGTGGCGCCGTGCTCATCATGCGGGGGAGTAGGCCCTGCGGCGGTGATCGAACATGCAGCACAACCACTGAGTTGTTTGGGTGTTCAAACTCCAATATCACTCGCCGGCCGAAACTGCCGAGTGAGTGGCGTGCATGGTCAATAGCCTCAGCTTCGATTTGGCTTAACGAGGCTGCGTTCTGTTGATCACTGATCGGCGCAGTTGCAACTCTGCGCGCTGCATCGAAGGCTACTGAGTCCACGGTGCTTCGAGTCCAAAGCCCGAGCGAGACGTTCGAGGCAAACCCAAGCATTGCGATCATGGTGGCAACGCCAATCGTTGTGCCAAGCAGGCCAGTTCCGCGCTCAGACTGGCTACGTGGCCGCGTCATGGCGAACAAGGAGCTAAGTCCACGTGTTGTGTCGCTATAAGACTCACCTGCCGATTTGTTCTACTTGCGTGCGGGTCCGACTAGTTGCCGTGCTCATCATGCTGTTGAACCCCGTCCAGAGTGCAATGCCAAGAAATGCGACAATCAGCACGGCTACAGCGGTGGAAATTACTCCCTCACCGCGCTCGGAGTTCTGCTTCTTCCCTGCAGGAGTGGCGCAAGGGGCTTCAGGTAGATCACTCGGGACTTTGTCAGTCAGAAGTATCTCAGCTTCAGTTGGGTTAATAGCTGTGTTGTTGGTTATGTCGTCACTTGCGGTTTTCACGGTGATACTTCGCTTTCTGTTTGGTTTGGTTTATTCGTTGTGACTGTGTTTGTTATGACGGCCTTAGGAGGTGCCTGCCACTTGGGCCATTGCTGAATAAAAGGGCACGGCTAAAAAGATCAGCCCTGGTACGAGCGTGGCTACCGTGACCGGAATCCACACCAGTTGCGCTCGGCGCTCGATTGACTCAATGAGTTCGCGTTGCGCTTGTGCTCGCACCGACCTGGCCTCTGCTGAGATCAGGCTGCCTAGGTCGCCCGCCTCTTGGTGAAGGGCAAGTACGGCAACAAATCCGCGGATTGAGTCAAGGTCCGTGCGTTCGGCCCATTCGGCTAGCGCAGTAGTGTCTGCCACGCCTTGGCGAATCCTGCGCATAACCCAAGTCAGGTCCTGGGCCGCAACTCCTGTGCCGCGGTCTGCAAGGCGCGATAGCCCAGCCGTGAGTGAGTAACCCGCGCATAGAAGCATTCCGAGTTGTTCAACGATCACTGGGAGTTCGGCTTGAAGCGTGCGTTGTCGCTGGCTTATTTTCGTGGACAACTTCTGTTCAAGGCTCATTGCGCCAAGTAGCGGCAGTCCCAGTATGAGCAAGAGAGAGATTGCAGCCGGGGGAGAAACCATCAGGGCAATAACCGACCCGGCAGTGAGTCCAAGAATCGCCGCAAGTACTTGCCGTAGGCGAAATGAAACAGGGTCTTGGGCTGAGCCAGCCCGTTCAAGGCGAAGCTCGATAGGGGTATCAATCCCCAGCAGTCGACTTCCCTTTGAACCAACGTCGGCCAGAAGGGGGCCTAGTACTTGTAAAATTGAAGAGAGTGGTCCGAGTTGCACGGTTCCTGCAGCGAGCCCGGGCCGCGCAAGTCTCGTGTAGGGCCGAAGGCGGTCAACGAGTGAGCGTTGTCGTATCCACGGCAGTTCGCTGAGGCATAAGGTGACGCCAACACCGAACAGAACTAGAAGGCTCAGATCAAGAAGCATCATCGGTCAAATACCCGTTGTGCCTCAGGCAGCCGCATGATGCGACTCGCCCATAACCAGCAGGCAATTATGAGCGCAATTCCAACTGATACAAGCACCTGCCCGATAGGGGATCGGTATGCGCCGGAGCCGTTGCCAACACTGAGGCCTGCTAGTGCCATGCCAGCAGGCACCAGAATCACAAAGACCCTTGCAAGACGTGCTCCTGCTTGCTGAGCATCAGCGGCTTTACGACCAAGAAGGTCTTGGCGGCGATCTTCAGCTAGCGCAGCTAGACGAGAGTCGATGTCTCCACCGACCTGAGTGGCAACAAGCAGCGTCTCAAAGGTTGCATCAGCTGTTGGGTCTGCGAGTCGATCTTTGAGCACGTGAATCGTGCGTTCGAAGTCTGTAGTCAACGACCACTCCCGTTGGGCTGCTTGAAACGCGCCTCGTAACTCAACTGGCCCGCGCAGGCCAACCTCCAGAAGGGCTTGCGGTATTGATCGGCCGACAGACCCAGTAAGAACGCGTAGTTCTTCTATGAATCGAGGCCAGGATTCTCTGGCGATTGCTCTGGCTTTAGCTCGGCGCTTGCGCCAGATTGCCGCCGGGGCCGTTGCAGCGCAGCCGCCGATGAGCAGTGTCGAGAGACCTACCCCGAAGATTGCTGCGGCTGGGATCATTGCTCCTACCCCAATGAACGCAGATGCGCTCAGGAACTGAAGTGGTGACACGCCGTCTAGGCCAGCTTGCAGCAGTAGACGATGAATTCGATTATTTACTGAACGCAACAGGTGTGCTGATTCTGTGTTGCTTCGTCGTGACTTCTCAGTTGACTCGGTGAGTAGAAAATACATGCCGATTGCTGCGCAGGCAGAGAACAACAAAGAGGTCATCGGTGGTCCTCGTTCACAGCGCAGAGCTTGCGAACATCGAAGCCGTGTCGGGCGAGTTCTTTTGTTGCTCGAAGTGGTAACAGCCCGGTGGGCTGCAGTTGTGCGGTGTCGTTTACTCGGCTGAAGAGTTCGGTCGTGGTGAACTGCACTGATTCTGCGCCGGCAGTGTGATCTTCAACTGCCAAGATCTCGGTGACGCGTGGCCCCTGCGGGCCCCTCTCGGTATGGACCACAAGGTCGACTGCTTCGCTCACCAAATTGTTGAGTGCAGCAACTGGCAGGTCACTCGCTGCATCTGAGAGTTGCGCTACAAAACGTAATCTGGTTAATGCAGTACGAGCTGAGCCAGCATGAATAGTCGTATACCCCGTGACTCCCGATGACAGCGTGAGTAGTAGCGGCAGCGCCTCACGGTCTCGGACCTCGCCAACGATTGCCACGTCTGGTGCCATTCGCAAGAACCCGGCTACGAGCCGTCGGAGGTCAATCTCGGGGCGGTCGGCGCGAGATGGTCGGGTCTGCATGCTCGCCACGTTCGCAAGCGGGACGTCAGCCTCAAAAACTTCTTCTGCAATAACTACGCGCCGGGAAGGATCGAGTTCTGCGGCGCAGCATGAGAGCAAGGTGGTCTTTCCAGCTCCTGGTGCTCCCGCAAAAATGATGCTGAGTCGAGATTGAACAGCCGCGCTGAGAAACTGCGCTGCTTGTGTAGAGAGTGAACCCCGGTTTACGAGTTCGTCAAGGCGAGTAATTGCTACCCCGGTGAACTTGCGGATGTTGAGCATGAGGTGCCCGCCACGCGCAAGATCGCCGTGGACGATATGAATGCGAGCACCATTATCTAGCTGAGCATCTTGAAGGCCCTCGGTTGGGTCGAGTTTGCGGTGTGAGCTGCTTGAATCATCAAGGAGCTTGGTGAGGGTGCGTGCTACGTGGTCATCGTCGTGAAAGACCTCATCGTGAAAGGAACTACCACCGGAGTGGCGGCGGACGAAGATCAAATCGGGGGAATTGACCATGATTTCCCAGACGTCATCGTCTTCGAGTAGGTCAGTCAGCGGCCCGTACTCAGCAAGGTTTCGAAAGGCTCGATTAGAGACCCCCTCTGGATCTGAAAGCGAGATATCGCGCTGCCCCCGATTATGTTCCTGTGACCATTCAATGACTGCAGCATCGATCAAAGCACGTAGCCGCTCGGACCCCTCTGAGGTATCAACATCAAGTGAGAGTGCAGTGGCGCGAGCCTGAACGAGCTGTTCTAACTCAGCTAAGGGAGACAGGGTGGTCTGCATTAGGCCACGTCTCGTCGCGAGGCTGAACGACCTGATGACTTCTTGTTGCTAGTCGGCCGTTGTGTCCTGCCAGATGTGCGAGTTTGGTCTGGTTCGGGCCGTGTTCGAAGTCCGAGTTCTCCTGCTCGCACCTGAACTGCCTGATTGGAATTCACCTGCCTTGGCCCAAGTTCGAGCAGAAGGCGGCGTGACAACTGCGCTAATGGGCGGCCAAAGTTCTCTGGGAAGGCAGCAGCACTTCTGTGGAGTTCTTCCATTCTTTTTATGCTCCGAAGGAACAGTGGAGCAACCAAGCTGGAGTCTTCGTTGCCGACAGAACTGCTGAGTTCTGCCACTGCTCGGGCGGTAGCTATTCGATTCGCTGGATTTTTTGATGCATGATTGATCACAGGGATAAGCCGCTCTCTAGCTACACCGAGGTCTGAGTAGCGGTCTATAAGTCTGATGAGGTCATGGACGCCTTTGGCTCCCGGCTGCCCGACCAGCACAATCAGATCTGCTCTAGTAGCGGTGGATCGACTTAGCGTGTGGCGTTCTTCGACATCTATTGAGCCGGTCTCTGCCTCGCCGTCTAGGTCTGGGTCGTGGTCGAGCACAACAAGATCGAAGCTTCTTCTGAGTCCCTCAATCGCAGCCAAAATGGAGTGAGGCCTCATGGCAGCGGCATCACGGCTTCGGCGTTGCCCAAGTAGTAGGTGGTACGAACGATTCTGAATAGGGAAGAGCAAACGCCTGATCTCTCTGGGGTCAAGCTGATCAACTCGATGCGCCTCGACGAGTTCGGGAAGGCCAGGTAGTACGTCGCCAACATCGTGATACATGGACATATCTGCAACGCGAGCGCCGTCTGCAAGAGCGACATTTGGTGCCGATGAGTCGCGGCCGAGTTCTTGTGCGAGTGCGATTGCTACAGTGCTTGCCCCAGTTCCACCTGATCCAGCCACGCCAATCAGGGGAGCTAGCGGTGTGATCTGTGAAGGTGCAACATCTGACCGTGTTGCCCTGCGCGTAGATCGATCCACGGCCACTGCATGGCGAGTGAGCGTCTCGACTAGCTCTGATGGGGTGAAGTCGCTGCGAAGGACTGCCGAGCAGCCCATGGACTCCCAATCTCTAGAAGTTGATGCATCAGCAACGATGACTGTGATTGCTCCGATTGAGCCAACTACCGCGATGAACTCGCGATCAAGCCCCGGTAGGGCTGCATCTACGAGCACCGCCGAGAGTCGTCTGCCCGAGCCAATAAGGGCCTGAGCCTCGTCAGAGGTCAGACATTTGATGTAGTCGATTGGAGCGACAGCGTGAGAGGACCAACTGGCAAGGTCAGAGAACCATTTGCAACGTGAACGTGCGAGCCCGAGTACAACGTAACGATCGCTCATGTGCGGGCCTGCTCAAGTGGGCGCGGAAGCACCAGAGTGATTTCGGCTCGTCGCGCTGCGTCGACCAGCAGGGTGGCGGTTTCGGGCCCCGACACGCTGACCACAACTCGAAGTTGGCCGCTCGCTCCGATACCTGCGGAGCTCTCGCTGCTTGCATCTTGAGATGAACCATCGGGAGTGTTGGGGTCGCCCACTGCACTCACCCGAACCCCAGTGGCTAGGACTGTGGTGGCAAGTCCCGTGTTTGGATCTGGCTCAGGGTCGGTTGCAAGAATGTCAACCAGACTGCCTTGCTGGAGTAGTCCTTGGAGCGCCTGCGCTGGAGGGAGCTCCAGCGAGACTTCTATTGCGGTTGGGTCTATGAAGCGGCCAACCGCTAGGGCATCCTCGGGCCGCAGTAACTGCGATGGAGAAATCGAGGTGCTTGCGACCCTGCCTATGAGATTGTCTGCTTGCGAAGCTGGAATTGCCGTGAGTTGGCTAGGAAGGTCAACGGCGATGCTGCCTAGGTCTTGAGCAGTGATGATCTGACCTGATCGGATTGAGTGTGTGGCCACCAAATATCGGCTAGTTGGAGGTTGCGATGCGCTGCGGTGAGCGAAAAGCACTCCGGTAGCAGCGAGGGTGACCAGCACTGCACCTACACAAGCACGACCCGAGGGCAGATTGCGTTTGAGCCGAGCTCTTGCTTGGGTGGGTGGAGTTTGTGAGTCGGCCCTTGTCGCCGAGTCGGCGGATGTTGTTCGGCTCACTGTGGAGATCTCCTGGAGGGTTGTTGACCTGGACTAGGGCTGGTCTGAAATCGGGTTGATCTGAAGCGGGCTGGGCTTGCCGGGCGGTGGATGGGAGGGCTGACCAACTCAGCCCGCTTCGATGAATGAAATGTAGTCAAAAGCTAGAAGAGTTGTCAAAAAGTATTTATATAAATTGTTAAGAACTGAAAAACCTTGAGAGTATTGACATGCACTGGATATGCCCGGGATGCGGGTAAAGTGGTCAACGTGGACACTGCAGACATCACATGGCTCAACACAGGCGAGTCTGCTCGCCGGCTGGGCATCACTCCCCGAACGCTCTATCGCTTCATTGATGACGGCAAGGTGCCGGCCTATCGGTTTGGCCGTGTTATTCGCCTAAAAGAAAGCGAAGTAGCTCAGTTCATCGAGGAGTCACGAATAGCTCCAGGAACACTCGACATCTCAACGCTCGAGCCAGCCGAGCAAGGGCCAGCCGAGCAAGGGCGAGCTGAGTAGCTACCGGTTGCTCATCCCTCGGGACGAATTGGCAGCAGGATCATCTCGATGTGCTCAAGGTTAATAACTGCAACGCGTGACGTGCCCGATACCTGTACTCGCACAGCAGCTCCAACAGAGATTGTGACGCCCGTGATTTGGCTTCCGCCGAGCAGACTCAAACTGATGGGTAGTTCATCAGCGACTAGGTCTTCAAGCACGTCTTCGAGACGCCCGACTCCAGGTTCAAAGGCTTCAGGGGTAGCAGCGACTGCTACGTCAGTTTCAACACAAATCACACAGTCCAGGCGAATCCAAGTGATCGAACCAGCAGTGCGCACCTGAAGGAAGTTCTCACCCAGCATGGCAACTTGAACAACACGACGTTCTCCGGATCGCAATATCAGAACAAGCTGTTGTCCCAGTGATGCCTGAAGCGTGGCAAGCACCGTGATGGATTGTTCAAGAACTTGTCGTGCCCACCGCCGTCTGCGCGCTGACTCTATGGCTTCTTCGCCACGCGAATCAGCTACGTACCTGTCGGCCGAGTCAGTTTCAAGATGGGTGTGGGCCAAGGAGTTTTTAAATGGCTCTTCGATTGCCTCGCTATCAGACCGCGGTGTATTCACAACTACACTCTTGCTTGTAATGGCCAGCCCTGACACCTCAAATGTTGCCGAGGAACTGACACGTACCCTTGTTCGGGTTCCTGGCAACCACTTGATGACCGACTTGCTCGGCAGTCGCGACGAGTTGCTCACTGAGATTGAGGGTGCATTTCCCCAAGTTGTCATCATGGCGCGTGGCAATGAGATCAACATTTCGGGAACAGATTCTGACAGGGTTGGACGACTGTTTGAAGAACTTGTTGTGTTGCTCGAGCTAGGCCACCGCTTAGAGGTTGCAGTAGTGCGTCGGACCATAGAGATGGTCAATGCAGATGAGCGTCCTTCAGAGGTTTTGACTGCCGAGTTATTACGCACGCATCGCGGCGGGCGGGTACGACCAAAAACCTCGGGGCAAAAACGTTACGTAGATGCGATCCTTGACCACACGGTTACCTTTGGGGTTGGCCCTGCTGGCACCGGCAAGTCTTGGCTAGCTGTTGCCATGGCCGTACAAGCGCTCCAGGCAAAAGAAGTGGAACGCATTGTTCTTACTCGCCCAGCGGTTGAGGCAGGAGAGCGCCTTGGATTTCTTCCCGGTGACTTGATGGCCAAAATCGACCCGTACCTTCGGCCCCTCTACGACGCACTTCATGACATGGTCGGAACCGAGGGCGCGCAGAAGTGGATAGAGCGTGGCATCGTCGAGGTAGCACCGCTTGCATTCATGCGTGGACGAACCTTGAACAGTTCTTTCATCATTCTTGATGAAGCTCAAAACACTACGGCGGAGCAAATGAAAATGTTCTTGACTCGCCTTGGCTTCGGTTCCAAAGCAGTAATCACGGGAGATGCCACGCAAGTAGATATGCCCGGAGGAAGGTCTGGCCTGACTGGACTCGAGACACTGTTGGAAGATATTGATGGGGTGGCATTTGTGCGACTGACCGGCTCTGACGTGGTGCGTCATCGAATTGTGCAAGACATCGTGAACGCATATGACAAACGTGATTCTGGGCGCGCTGCGAGTGAAGTCGCGGCACAGTCTGTTCGCGAATCTCAACTCGCCCAGACCAACAAGTCAGACCAGACCGACAAGCCAGACGGGCAGGGCGACCGATGAATACTCAGCCTCAGGGCTTGGAACTTCCGTCGATTCGAACCGGAGACGAGCGCGAAGACAACCAAGTAGTAGTTGACCTTGAGGCCCTAGCAACCCTCTTTGCTGCGGCATTGCAACATGAGGGAATTCCTGGCCAAGCAGAGGCATCACTCACGCTTCTAGACCCACAGGCAATTGCGCAGCTCAAGGTGCAGTATCTCGACGGAGACGGTGCCCCTACCGATGTGTTGAGCTTTCCCATTGATGGCCAACACTGTTCTGAGCAGTTGGCTGCCGGGTCGAGTTCATGGATAGTGGGAGACTTATTGCTATGCCCCCAAGTTGCAGCGCTTCAAGCGCCAGACCATGCAGGAAATCTGAACGATGAGTTGGCACTACTTGTGATTCATGGAACCTTGCATCTTGTTGGGTGGGATCATGTTGAGCATGAGCAGAGACAAGCAATGTGGCAACGTGAGCGTGAACTGCTGAGTGAGCTCTACGGGACTTTGGCCCGGGATCCATGGTCAGAGTCGGACTATCTTCAAGCAGCCGGCATGCAAGAATCGGGCCCTCAAGAATTGGGCGGGCAAGTGCTGGACAGCGCGATTGACCCCGAGCATGGCGTGATTTTAGCGTGAACAGTACGCAACTGCTACTGCTAACGATTGTGGTGGTCATGACGTTTGCCGCGGGCATTCTTGCCGCAGCAGAGACTGCTATCACTCGCATGACCCGTTCACGGGCAACTGCTCTTGCGCAAAAAGACCCAAAGCGTGGCCCGCGGGTGCTGCGCATCGTAGAGAACCTTGAGCGAGACCTGAACTCGATTTACTTGTCGGTCAACATCGTCCAGACCATTCAATCAGCCCTAGTTGGTGTGCTTGCTGCGGCCCTGTTTGGGCCAATCGGTCTGGTCATCGGCATCGTTCTTAACGTGCTGGTGCTCTTTGTGATTGCAGAGGCGGCACCAAAGACATGGGCCTTGCAGCACACCGAGCGGGCCGCTTTGCTGACAGCCCCGCTTATTGAACTTATGGGGAAGGTCCTTCGAGTCCCTGCTCGAGCGCTTATCGGGGCTGCAAATGTTTTGCTGCCTGGCAAGGGCTTGAAGAAGGGGCCATTTGTTACAGAGGAAGAGATTCTTGCCTTGGCCGGAGAAGCCGCCGAACATTCAGTGATTGAGGAATCGGAACGCGAACTGATCGAGTCGATTATTAATTTCGGCGACACCGTGGCCCGAGAGATCATGGTGCCTAGAACTGACATGGTCACTATTGGTGCCGATGCGACTGTGTCTGAGTTAGTAGACATGGCGATCGAGAAAGGCCTGTCACGGTTTCCGGTGTTTGGCGAGAACACCGACGATATCGAGGGCGTTGTTTATGTCAAGGATGCAATGCGAGTTGAGCGTGAGGGTGGTGGCAGTACCAAAGTGATGGACTTGGTCAGGCCTGGGCTGTTTGTGCCCGAGACTAAACCCGTTGCCGACCTTCTGGCCGAGATGCAATCGAGTCATAACCATCTAGCTGTCGTGGTTGATGAATACGGTGGAACTGCTGGCCTTGCCACGCTTGAGGACTTACTTGAGGAACTGGTGGGAGAAATCCATGACGAGTTCGACGAGGACATGCCATTGGTAGTGCATCTTGCAAACGGTGAGATACTGGTAAACGCCTCGATGAACGTGGACGACGTAAACGACGAATTAGATCTGGCGCTTCCCGAGGGAAACTGGGATTCGGTTGGTGGTTTGGTGTTTGGACTCCTTGGCCGTGTAGCTGTCCCCGGAGACACAATAGAGACAGAGGGAACCCGAATTGTGGTTGAAATTGTTGATGGCCGGCGAGTTATCAGGGTTCGTCTTGTGAGCAAAGAAAGCATCTCGTGACAGACCCACTTACTCCAGAGTCGGCTAGCCCCGAATCGGCTAGCCCAGACGCCGCTGCTCCAGATGCCACTAGCCCAGACACCGCTAGTCCAGAGTCTGCGCCGCCGCATCCTCTAGGGTTTGGCGGCTCGGCCTCTGAACGACTCGAACGCATGCTTTGTGATGCAGGAATGGGCGTTCAGGCCGAGGTTCCCGAGGGCTTTCGGTCTGGGTTCGTCACCTTCGTAGGTCGGCCGAATGTGGGTAAGTCAACTCTTGTAAATCAGATTCTTGGTCAGAAAATCTCGATTGTTTCTGACAAGCCGCAGACCACTCGCCACCAAATCCGTGGCGTGCTCAGTCGCCCAGAATCGCAGATTGTTTTTGTGGACACCCCCGGCATTCATCGCCCGCGAACACTGATGGGTGAACGACTCAATGACACAGCCACGTCATCGCTTGAAGGAATCGACGTGGCATGTTTACTGATTGAAGCCACTGCGGCAATGGGGCCAGGCGATAGGTACATCGCAGAGCGCATGCCCAAAAACTCGGTACTCATACTCAACAAAACTGATGCTGCAACTACAGAACGCATCATGTCGCAACTCTCTAAAGCATCATCATTTGAGTTTGCTGAATATTTTCCCATCTCTGCAAAGACCGGTGATGGCGTGGACGCTCTAGTTGATTACTTGGTGTCCCGTCTGCCAGAAGGTCCGCGCTGGTACCCCGAGGGCGAAGTCACGGACGCTCCTGAGCCGTTCAGGGTTGCCGAACTTGTGCGGGAACAACTGCTAGCGGTGACCAGAGAAGAACTGCCGCATTCGATTGCAACTCGAGTTTCTGAGTGGGAGTGGCCAAGAATCCGAGTTGAGATCATTGTGGAGCGAGATTCTCAAAAAGGCATTGTGATTGGTAAGGGCGGGAGCGTACTCAAAGAGGTGGGGATTCGAGTGCGTCGGCAACTGCCGCCAGGTGCATTTATCGAGTTGCACGTCACCGTTGATAAGGACTGGCAATCAAAAGCACAGTCACTCGAACGTCTGGGTTATTAGCAAGACCTACCAACCCGTTCCTACCAACTCAGGCCTGCGCGTGGCCAAGTTGTGGGAGCTTGACTAGGCCAGATTGCCGGTCTGAAAATAACCTCAGCCAGGGCCACATGTGGCTGTTGTCTCGGCACGGGGCGCAGGTCGGGTACCTTTCCGTAGTGGACTTATCTGGCTTGGACCATCAACGCATCCCAGTTCACGTCGCAGTGGTGATGGATGGTAACGGAAGGTGGGCCCAACGAAGGGGCCTACCAAGAACCGATGGCCACGCCGCTGGCGAGGTAGCCCTGATGGATACCATATGGGGGGCACTCGATGCGGGCGTGCGCTGGTTAACGGTCTACGCATTCTCTACTGAGAATTGGAAGCGGCCAGTAGACGAGGTGCGGTTTCTGATGAACTTTAATGAGCGGCTTCTGCTGAACCGCCGAGATGAGTTAAATGAGCGCAACGTTAAGTTGCAGTTCATTGGCCGGCGAGACTGGCGGGTTCCTAAAAGAATTCTGCGACGGATCGATGAAACGCTAGAGCTGACAGGCGACAACACTGCAATGACTGTGAGCATGGCTTTTAATTATGGCGGCCGGGCCGAGCTAGTGGATGCTGTGCGGGCGATTGCAGCCTCTGGGATCAAGCCTGAGAAAATTGATGAAAAAACCATCCGGCAGCATTTATACGACCCAACAATGCCAGACCCAGAACTTATGGTGCGCACCTCAGGTGAGTATCGCATGTCGAACTTCTTGATGTGGGAGATGGCCTACTCCGAACTCGTCTTTACTGATGTGCTGTGGCCTGACTTCCGTCGGGAGAACCTCTACGCAGCGATAGATGAGTATCAACGGCGAGACCGCCGCTTTGGTGGTTTGTCAGATACTGATGGTCTGAGCTGATTCTGACCCTCTCGGGGTGAGAGACTCACCGGGTGAGCTTGTACCGTGACTACGCAATTGTGCTTCGCACATACAAGCTCGGCGAGGCCGATCGCATTGTGGTGTTGTTGACTCGGAGTCATGGCAAAGTGCGCGCTGTTGGCAAAGGTGTTCGAAAGACCGGATCAAAGTTTGGGTCGCGCCTAGAGCCAGGCTCGTATATTCAGGTGCAACTCCACGAGGGCCGCGGAGACCTAGACATTGTGACCCAAACAGAGACTGTTGAGCCGTTCCGCCGCAGCAGAGAAGACTTGTCTCGGTTATCTAGGACGTCTTCGCTGCTCGAGGCAGTTGACCAGCTTGCCCAAGAGCGCGAACCCAGTCCGCGATTATTCGATATGTTGCTCGGCGGGCTACGAACAGTTGAGAAAACTAATCCTGCAATGATCTCGGCTGCTTTTTACCTCAAGCTGCTAGCAGTAGAGGGAGTGGCCCCAGAACTTGATGCTTGCGTGGACTGCGCAGAGCAGGGCGGACCGTTTGCGCTAGCTCTCGAAGCTGGCGGAGTTCGATGTTCAAGTTGTGGAGGCGGACGCCCCGTCTCGGCAGAGGCGCTGACTGTGTGTCGGGCAGTCTTGAGCGGAGGGCTTAACGCAGTGCTCTCGCTGCCCGACAGCCCCGTCACCTATGAGGTTGAAGGTATTGCCACCACTGCACTCGAGGCACACATTGAGCGAAGGCTGCGGGCGCTGCGACTCTTTCACGAGGCCTAAGAGCCACCGGATTGCTCAGAAAGCTAGAACCAAGTCTTTCGATCGGCTTGATAGGTCCAATAAAACTCCGGGTCGCTTTTGGTGAGATAAATGATCCCCTCAATGAGACCGATTATTGGGCTGATACCGCAGAACAAGAGCAAAATCATGATGATGCCTTCGGTTGTGTACCCAAGGAAAAATTTGTGCACTCCGAGGCCGCCTAGCAGTAGCGCCAAGATGCCAGCAGTAACTTTTTTGGTGGGGTCATAGGCCGGCAGGATGCTGGAGTTAATCGGCTTTCCGGTGGGCCAGATCCAAGTTCCCCAAGGTGGGGGCGGTGGGCCGCTAGCGAATCCAGCGTGACAAGCCCGATACTGCGGTGCCGCAGGTGTTGGCGCAGGTGTAGGCGCAATAGGTGTTACTGGAGCTGCTTGACCCCAGTGGGTGCCATCCCACCAGCGAGTCACCCCAGAGCCGTCGGGGTACCAACCCGCTGCCGGTGGCTGTGGTGGCACCGGTTAACCTAGCGAGTTGTTTGGATCGTTATCTGGTCCGGTATTTGTCATTGAGCAACCCTTTGTGTTGAGCCAGCCGTTGTTCGGGTGACTGTTTGGAACAGCACTGAATGATGCCATGTCTGCTGAGACAAAGTCGGCAAAGTAAAGCGGGGACCCGTGGGCCCCCGCTTGGGAAGTTCAAACTCAGTGGGTCCGTGACGCTAACGCTGGCTAGACAACCACGGTCTCATTGTTGAGCGCACGGTAGCTGTAGACCACTCCGACGAGCGAGACGGGAGCCGACACAAGAAGGCCGATACCGCATAAGCAAGCTCCAGCGATTTGAACCAAGTAACAAACCAGCAAAATCAGGAAGACTTCGCCGAATTTGCCTTTGACCCAATTGATGCTGGTAGTTATGGCTTCGACGGGACTCAGGCCCTTGTCCAAGGCAAGCAATGGCGCATATGCGACAAAAATCAGCCAGATAATTCCAGGGATTATGCACAGGATGAGTCCAATGAACAGGCCAATACCTACCAAAATCTGCGTGAGGATATAGGGAACAATGTTCTCTGTCTCAACCAGCATGGTGGGCGAGGGAGCCTCTCCGCGGGTCACGGCCAGGCCAGCCCGCCAGACTCCAGCCTGCACAATCGACATGACGATGTAGGCGGTAGCAGCAACAAACGCAGTCCAAACAAGCCCAATAAAGCCAATGCTATTCGGTGTGAGCACAGTCTGAATTACTTGGATGATTATCGCTGCGAAGAAGACCGCAAGCATCAAGATGATGAACGGGCCGACGTTCTCGGTGAACTTCTTCCAGCCGTAGCCAATCGCTGCGCCAACCTCTAAGCGCGGGACTTCACCGCCGCCAGAGTAGGGCTGCGCTGGCGGGGGCGTGAATCCGCCGGGTGGACCTCCGAGTCCGCCCGGTGGCGGTGGGGGACTTGCGGGCGGTGGTGGACCGCCGAATCCGCCGGGTGGTGGTGGTGGTGGTGGTAAGTCGCTCATCATGCACTCTCCATCTATTTCAACAGTTGTGGGCAGGTTTGAACCCATCAAGGTAGTTGGAATTTGCCGTTGATCGACGGATTTGTGTATCCGGACTAGAGAAGTTGTTGGAATTCGTTAAGAAGCACGGATCCATATGAGCGCAAATGCCTACCAAGTTCGGCAGAGTTCCTCGTATCACTTTGTAGCGAAGTAACGTGTGGCCCTATGTCAGTGCCGAGAGAACCAGTAACGGGCAAGGTCGGCACGCCCGAACTGTTCGACAAAGTAGTCAACCTCACCAAACGTCGCGGTTTTGTCTACCCGTCGGCCGAAATCTATGGAGGGTTTCGCTCCACTTACGACTACGGACCTATTGGCGTGTTGTTACTCCGCAACGTCAAAGACGCTTGGTGGCGTTCAATGGTGCAACTTCGAGAGGACGTGGTCGGCCTAGACGCCTCCATCTTGTCTCCGCCGCAGATCTGGGAGGCCTCTGGCCACCTTGCCAACTTCACCGATCCTCTTGTTGATTGCACCAGTTGCAATACTCGTCATCGACTCGACAAGTTAGATGACCCAGAAGTTTGCCCGAACTGCCGGGCTCGCGGCTCATTTACCGAGCCACGTGAGTTCAACCTGATGTTTAAGACCCACGCTGGTCCTCTGCAAGATGCCGGCGCGGTGGCCTATCTCAGGCCAGAGACTGCTCAGGGTATGTTCATTAACTTTAAGAACGTGATTGACACCACGCGTGTGCGTCCGCCGTTTGGCATTGCGCAGGTTGGTAAGTCCTTTAGAAATGAGATCACCCCTGGCAACTTCGTCTTCCGGACTCGCGAGTTTGAGCAGATGGAGATGGAGTTCTTCGTTCATCCCGACGAGGCGGAGCAGTGGTACGAGTACTGGTGTGCCGAGCGGTATCAGTGGTACCTCGACCACGGCATGCCGGCTGAGCAATTGCGGCTGCGCCCGCATGCCGAGGACGAACTCTCGCACTACTCCTCAGCAACTTCCGATGTCGAGTTTTTGTTTCCCTGGGGGTGGGATGAGCTAGAAGGAATTGCGAACCGCGGAAACTACGACCTAACTCAGCACGCAACGCATTCAGGCGAGAAACTGGAGTGGTACGACCAGGCAGCAAATGAGCGTTGGGTTCCCCATGTCATCGAACCGGCGGCGGGTGCCACACGAACGGCCATGGCATTCCTGATGGCGGCCTATGACGAGGAACAAGTCAAAGGCGAACTGCGCGTAGTGCTTCGCCTGCATCACCGCATCGCTCCTTACAAGGTGGCTGTGCTGCCGCTGTCGAAGAAGGCCGAATTGGCTGACCCTGCACGTGCACTTGCGCAGCAACTTCGCTCAAGCTTCATGACTGACTATGACGAGACTCAATCGATCGGGCGTCGCTACCGGCGACAGGACGAGCTAGGCACCCCGTATTGCGTCACGTTTGACTTTGACTCGCTTGAGGATCACGCCGTGACTGTTCGGGAGCGTGATTCCATGGAACAAGAGCGAATTGCAATAGCCGAGGTGCAAGCGTATCTGCACGAACGCATGATCTGAGTTGCCCGCCTGATTTACCTGCCTGATTCACCTGTCGGAGTCGCCCGGTAGACTGCTGATGCTGTGGGCATTCTCGATGAAGACATCGGAAGAGTAAGAGACTCGACCGATATTGTCGCGGTGATCTCGCAGTACACGCAGCTTAAGCGAGTGGGGCAGCGCTGGTCGGGGCTGTGCCCCTTCCATAACGAGAAGTCACCTAGCTTCTCTGTGAATTCTTCTGAGGGGCTTTATCACTGCTTTGGGTGCAAAGCTTCCGGTGACGCGATCACCTTTCTACGAGAAAAAGAGGGCTTAGACTTTGTTGGGGCCGTAGAGATGTTGGCCAGCAAAGCGGGCATCACTCTTCGCTATACAGACCAAGATGAGGGAGAAGGTCGCAAACTTCACGCTCGGTTGTTTGAAGTGACTGAAGCCGCGGCGATTTGGTATCACGAACGGTTAAAGACAGCGCCAGATGCCGCAGCCGCTCGTTCGTATCTGCGCGGCCGAGGGTTTACTGCCGAAGAGGTTGCTCACTACCGCATCGGGTGGGCGCCAGACGGTTGGGACCTGATGGTGAAGGCGCTAAAAATCTCTCGTCCTGACCTAGAGAGAAGCGGGCTCGGATTTGAAAATAAAGCCGGCCGCCTACAGGATTTTTTTAGGGCGAGAATCTTATTTCCAATTATGGATGAACGAAGCCGAGTCATTGGCTTTGGTGGCCGAAAGATGCCCGAAGCCGAAGGCGCCAAGTATCAGAACTCAAGAGATAACGAGTTGTATCACAAGTCCAAAGCGCTTTATGGGCTGAACTGGGCCAAGGCTGATGCTGTCAACGCTGGTGAGATTGTGATCTGCGAGGGCTACACAGATGTGATTGGTTTTGCTCGAGCGGGGATTCCTCGCGCAATTGCGACCTGCGGAACTGCACTCACAGAAGACCACGTCAAAATGCTGAAGCGCTTTACCCGTCGGCTTGTTCTTGCTTACGACGCAGATCACGCAGGCCAAGCTGCCGCCGACCGTGTGTATGCCTGGGAAAGCACCCACGACATTGAGGTTTCTGTGGTTGCGCTACCACACGGATCCGACCCTGATGAGTTAGCGCGCAGTTCACCGGAGTTACTGCGAGAAGCGGTCAGCGCTGCCCGACCATTTCTAGACTTTCGCTTAGATCGAGTGCTGGCTGGAGCCGATTTTCGAACTGCGGAAGCTCGGATTCGAGCAGCAGATGCGGCCCTCAAAGTGATAGCCGAGCATCCAGATGAGTTAGTGCGAGACCAGTACGTGATGCAGGTTGCTGATACTTGCCGCTCTGACGCGGGCCTCTTACGGGAACGGCTCCAGAAGCTGCGATCTCAACCTAAAGCTAAGCCACCTCCGGGGCGCATCCGATCGGGCCGGTCTGAAAGATCAGGTGACCTTTCAGCAACAACTCAGCCGGGTAGTTGGTCAACCGGTGAACCCATGCCTTTGGAACATCGCGAGAACGGCAGTGGTGAAGTGTCCATAGGGTTGTCTTCTGGTTCTGACAGAGGGAGCACGCCGCTCGATCCCGTTCGAGATGGTGCTGAAACCGAGGCACTACGCCTTGCTTTGCAGCATCCAGAGCTTGTCCAAGCCTTTCTAGAACCAGAACTTTTTACCCATCCGGTCGTGCGACAAGCCTATGAACTCATTGGCACTCAAGATTCTTTGGCGCTCATCGTGGACTCTGCCCCGCCAGAGGTCGCAGCGTTACTTGTTCGCCTAGTTGTAGAGCCTTCAGAGGCAGAATTTGCTGATGTCCTGGGCCGGCTAGCGACCGAGGTGGGAAGGTCTGTTCTTCGCGAACTCGAAGCCGAGGCCAGAAGTTCCCCGGACCCACTTGCCTATGCAGCATCTATTACATGGCTCAAGGTGACACTCGACCAGCTTCGTAGTCCTAAAGCCGAGGTGGAAATCCTGTCGCAGTCGCTAGCGTGGTTAGCAGATCGACGACGGGTAACGGAGCAGGGGTGACGTAGGTGTCCATTTGGTTAGTAGTGCCAGAGGAAGAGGTTCTGAGCCTGCAAACTCGGGCCCAAAATCAGGGCAATGTGCTGCACCTTGATGATGCGCTGAGCGCACTACAAGTCGAGATGACTGATGAAGTCATGGATGAGACAACTGCATTTTGGATTGAACGTGGGATCACCCTGCGAGTTGCTGTTGATGCTGAAGCCGACCCGCTACAAGATCTGCCGATAGAGGAACTGTTGGCCAGCGCAGAAGACATCAGCAAGGCTAGGTTGCCTCAGGTTGATGTTGTGGTGGATGTTGCAGCTAATGACCACGGCGTGATTGATCCAATCGATGGTCCCGCCGGAGATTTACTTCGGCGTCGAGAGGTTCGTACAACTCGTCGTAAGGGCAAGTCGGATCCGAAGAGAACTAAAACCGATGCGTCAGTTCTTGCCGATCCGGTGCGACTGTATCTGCGCGAGATTGGCCAAGTGCCGTTACTGACGGCTGGAGAAGAGGTCTCACTAGCCATGCGCATTGAGGCCGGTGTCAAAGCCGAAGAACGCTCTGCCGATCTCAATGCATCGGGACAGATCGGTACTCTCGAGGCGGTAGATAAGGCTCAACTGCGCCGAACAATCAGAGACGGTGAACGTGCAAAGAGAGAACTCACCCAAGCCAATCTCCGGTTAGTGGTTTCTATCGCTAAGCGCTACCTGGGTCGAGGTATGCAGATTCTGGACCTGATTCAAGAGGGAAACCTTGGGCTGATGCGCGCTGTAGAGAAGTTCGACTACACCAAGGGGTTTAAGTTTTCGACCTATGCGACTTGGTGGATACGCCAGTCTGTAACGCGAGCGATCGCCGATCAGGCCCGCACGATTCGTATTCCTGTGCACATGGTTGAGGCGATCAACAAGGTGCAGCGTCATCAGAGGGCATTGAGCCAAGAACTTGAGCGTGAACCCACGATTGAGGAACTTGCGAGGAAGACAGAACTCAAGCCCGGCCAGGTCAGAGAGATGCTGCGCATCTCTATGGACCCGCTTTCGCTTGACTCACCCGTAGGTGAAGAGGCCGGAAGTCAAATGGCTGACTTCATTGAAGATAAGGGAGCAGTCATGCCAGCAGACGTAGCCACAGCGAACTCTCTTTCTGAGCAAATCATGGCCGCACTCGATGGCCTCTCTGATCGTGAAAAAGAAGTGGTTCGATTGCGCTTTGGTCTTGACGGTGATCAGCCGCAGACACTTGAAGAGGTGGGAAAACGGTTTGGGGTTACTAGGGAGCGGATCCGACAGATCGAGGCGAAAACCCTTGCAAAGTTGCGTCATCCACAACGCAAACAACAACTTGAGGACTACCTCCGGTCTGACTGAGTTCACCAACTCCTCGGCTCAGATGTCGAAGAGTGATGGGGGACTGCTAAAGTCCCACTGCCGCTGAACGCGACTGCGGTCTTCGGCGCCCTTCCGGGGTAGCTCAGCTGGCAGAGCAGCTGACTGTTAATCAGCGGGTCGTGAGTTCGAGCCTCACCCCCGGAGCATTCGAAGCCCCTGTTTCGGCAGGGGTTTCGTCGCGTCTGAGATGATTCCCAACAAAAATGAGTCGATCTACCTGTTTGTCAGAAACTGATGCCTTGTTCGAGTTCAGAAGTCCTATAATTACAAATGTTGTCTTCACCCATTTGTGTCTCGCTGTGCGACTCAGATGGGCAACTTCCTAGAGAGAGGCAGTCAGCATGATTGATCAGATCGGATTTACATCCTCCGAAGGTGCCCGTCAGGGCTCAGAGGCACTTGCCATGCTTGACCAGTGGGCGCAAGAGGTCGACGAGGGTCTGGTGCGCAAGTCCTTAATCATTGATGACTTGCTTGATCTTCGCGCCGAACTTGCAGATGAGCCGTTGCTACTCATAGAGGTCGATCAGTTCTTATCGACTATCCCCGGCAAGTCGTTAGTTGAGCCAAAGTGGTGGGCTGCAACGCTTGCGACATTGCATGCTGAACTGTCGCAGCGGCTGCCTTCTGGGGCAGCAGTCGATTCTTGAACCAAAATATGGCTACAGTCCTCTGCCGAGGGCCGGTAGCTCAGTCGGTTAGAGCAGGCGACTCATAATCGCTCGGTCGTGGGTTCGATCCCCACCCGGCCCACTCATCAACCCTGTAGCCTGCTTATCCGTGATCGTCGAGCCAGACGGGCGCCGACTCAAGCAAATAGTTGCTCACTGCTAAGCAATTCTCGAGCGTATCGCAGAGTTGCTCTTCACCAAGGTAAACCTGCGACAAGCTGACCATTACTCGAGCTACCACTGTGAGTCGCCTCTCGGATGGGTCGGTCACCGAAGCAAATGAGTCAACAGCCGAGACCTCTACCGGAAGTTCAGGTCCGCCGATTCCTGCAATCTCGGTAGCAAGCAATAGCAAGTCGGGGCAGCGCGGAAGAGGCGGCAGCGACCAGGTAAACGTCAGCGGCAGACTGAACTCGTCTTCGGGGGGTTCGTCCTCTGGCAAAGCCTGGACTTGGTCCTCAAAGCCCAGCATGGTTCTGGGGTCGATCTCTAGTGTTAGGTGGAACTCGAGCGGGCCACCGCAGGCCTCCTCTGGGTGCAGGTCGACTTCCCAAGCTTGGCGCATGGAGTAAGTCTCGACTAGGTGCCGCTCGTCATGGATATGAAACCCGTGATCGGCAGCATGATTCTTCAGATCAGCTACAAAGCCGGAAACGTCAAGCAAAGCCACACCCACAGACTGCCAGTACAAACAGTTTCTAGCTAGTTCGTATCTGTCTGTGGGTTTGCGCCGGTAGCATCTTGGGGTGAAAGACGACGCACTAATCGACTTGCTTGATTCTACTGCTAGCGCAGTGCAACAGGTTCTGATCGAGGATGCAGCGCAGGGTGAGAAGTCTTGGAGAGAGCGAACGCAACGCCCAGGTCAGTACCGAATTGATCTTGTAGCTGATGAGGCGGCACTGAGTGTGTTGCGCACTGCTGGGGTGGGCGTCCTCTCAGAAGAGTCTGGTCTTGAGGATCGCGCGAATGACATGATTGTTGTAGTCGATCCGGTGGATGGGTCTACCAATGCCAGCCGTGGTATTCCTTGGTATGCCGTCAGCTTGTGTGCCGTAGAGGCAGGAGAGTTGCGCGCATCTCTGGTCGTGAACTTAGCAACTGGTACCCGTTATCAGGCGCTTCGCGGACAGGGCGCAACCCGGAATGGGCAACCGATTTTCCCATCTGCGGTTACAAGTATCGAAGCCGCAATGCTGGTGCTAAATGGCTACAGTCCAAAGTATTTGCACTGGCGGCAATATCGGGCGCTCGGAGCAACTGCGCTTGATTTATGCAGCGTTGCCGATGGAATGCTCGACGGGTCGATGGACTGTACCGAGAGCAAGTTAGGGCCATGGGACTACATGGGTGCGCTCTTGGTACTGCAAGAGGTAGGCGCACATATTGCCGATGCTCAGGGCAGAGAACTTGTAGTACTCGACCCATTGGCCCGCCGAACCCCAGTAGCTGCAGGTACACATGAACTCTTTCAGATCTTGCTGGGTAAGCGTCAGACGCTTGGTAACTGGTGACTGCATCTAAGGTGGGTTCAGTTCTGGTTGCGGTATCTATGGTTGTTCGGTGAGGCAGAAATGAAGCAACGCATCCACCTCATGCTGCTGCGCATCTTTGGTGCTCTTCCTCGTCGCGTTCGCAGGATTTTGGTACGGCTCGGATCACCTAAATACACCGTGGGGGCGATATGCATTGTGCAGCGCGAGGACGGGTGGATTCTGTTAGTCAAGCAAAGCTACGGCAAACGTTGGGGCACCCCGGGTGGTCTTGCTAAGCGGCATGAACTTCCTCAGGATGCTGCGGTTCGTGAAACCAAAGAAGAGGTCAACCTAAAGATCCTGTTGATAAGCGAGGCTGTAGTCGTGGTTGAACCAATTCCGCATCGTGTGGATGTCATTTATTTAGCTAAAGCTGCACAGGTTGAGTTTCTCGACGATGTTCGACCTTCCTCTCCAGAAATCGAGCGGGTTGAATGGTTTGACTTGAGTGACTTGCCAGAGATGCAAGTTGAGACTGTTGCGGCCCTGCTAGCGCTCGGCCGGAGCGGAGCTGTGGACTTGTCGGCAACCAACCTGTTGCAGTGATGCACGAATGTGTGCAGGAATATTGACCAGGTGGGTAAGAGAGTAAGATGAGATTGCGGGCGCGTAGCTCAGTTGGTTAGAGCACCTGGTTTACATCCAGGGTGTCGGGGGTTCGATTCCCTCCGCGCCCACTCGTTGTGTTGGGAACAAAAACTCACCTTTTGGGGTTTCAAATTAACCAGCGCAAATTAAATAGTGCCCTGAGGCTGATCCAGAGCCAGCTACCCGCTAGAGGCTCACATCTTTGGGAGGTACTCCGACATGAGTCCTGATGCAGCACCAAGCCAGCCGGCGCTTCAGATGGAACGGCTGATCGGCGTGTATGATGCAGATGCAACCCTAACGGGTGAGCTCTCGTACTGGGTTGGGGCTCGACTTGGGCGCACACACTGCTCGCTATGTGAGATTACACACGGCTTGGTGCGGGAGCGTCCAGACTGGAAGTCCTGCAAAGAGAGCATCCCTGTTGCTTTCGACACGTACCACCGGAATGATCAGCCAGACGCGGTTCGTATCGCCACAGACAACCTTGCGCCGGTGGTCGTGGCCCAGACCTCAACGGGGATTGTCCTATTGCTCGGCCCCGTAGAGCTTGACTCTTGTGCTGGTTCAGTCGACTTGCTTCTCGGCGCAGTAGAGGCAGCGTTACAGAAGATGGGCCTTGAGTGGCCGAGGGTTTGATTCGCTTCTCTTCGAAGCCTGCCCGCAACGCTTAACGGTTGCTTAGAACCTTCACTCCGCTGCCCGTCAGGTGCTCAAGGGCACTCCTTCGACCAGTCATCGCTAGCAGAAGTAATGCTGCGGGGCCTTGAACTAGCTCGCCTTCATCAAGTGACCACTCAATGTCGGTTGCTTCCAACCGAAGGCCCTCGGTGAGTTCTGAGCAGTTCACCACGGGTTGGCGCCCGTGGCGGCTAAGCGTGAATCGTGTATTGGATTTTCTGCGGTACTGCATGTACTCCAGGCCCACCACAAAATGTTCCACCGGTATGTCCACAGTCTTATTAAGTGCCACCGCAATGTCGGCAATATGGGTGACGAGCTCGCCCATTACGCCGAGTGGCCGAAGCCCGGGAGGAGTGGTTTGCGCTGTAGCGGTCGCTCGCAACGTCGCAACGATTTCGCTGTCTGACAAATGAACATGTGTCTCTGCGATTGTTCGTTTCGAGGCTTTGTCAATGTTAAGGCCACTCGCTAGGTACTTCCAGGTGAGTTGCCACTTTGAGTTGTTTGCCATGCTCAGTAGATGGGCCGCAATATCACTCACTGTCCATCTATCACACAGCGTCTTCTTGATTAACTCCTCGGCTGAGAGCTGAGAAAGAAAATCAGCTAGAACCACTCGGTCAGCCCTGGTCCACTCCCAGACTTGGGCATCTTCGTACTGAATGCGTAACTGCTTGTTGGTCATCAGCTGGTTTCGTAGAACTGCGAGTACCAACGTCGGAATTCGGCAATATTGCCGTCAGCCTTGATGAGAAGCGGTTGGGTAAGAAAGACCTTGTCTCGCCAGATGGGCACATCAGCACCTAGCCCAAACTCTCCAGTCACTCCAGTAATCAGCTCATCTGCCATCTCGAGTACGGATCCTTTGAAGTAGAAGTGCCAGTGAAGCCGGCAGTGCTGTCGATCGATTGGGGTGGTCGTAGTCAACACCGTCATAAAGTTGGGAATACGCAGTAGCGCAATGCCCGGACCCCAAGTGTGGCGATCGAACTCAGTACCATCAGCGAGTTGTTCAACCACAGTAGAAAACGGGCCATCCACAGTAAATCTTGAAGTCTTGGCTGGGATGCCCTCACGACGGTGAACATATTTGAGGTGCGCATAGTCGACGTTATTTTCTGCCATTTCTTGTAAGGCAGCTACTAGCTCAAACTGCCAGGGACGCGCATCAGACCACTCGGGATCGTCTATCTCGCTCAATCTGGGGATCGCATAACTCGGCGGCAGCTGGCTTGCGTGGTACCAGAAGAACACAAAGCCGTCTTGTTCGCATACCGGGTAAGTAGGCACGCAAGCCTTTGAAGGAATATGAGCCTCGCTATACGGGATCTCGACACACACGCCGTCGGCGTCATATCGCCAACCGTGATACGGGCAATTAATTGAATCTTCAGAAACCCAACCCCCGCCAAGGTGTGCTCCTAGGTGTGGGCAGTGAGCGTCCAGCACGACTGCCTTGCCAGACTCGCCGCGATAAACTACAAGTTCTTTGCCAACAGCTGTTACGGAATGAACTTGGCGGGGCACAAGTTCTTCGCTGCCAACAATTGCGTACCAACCGTTAGGTATAGGAGGCGGCTCTGGCCTATCGGGCAGGGAGTACTCAAAGGCTCGTGGTTGTTCAGAACTTGCCGCTAGGGGGCCGTCTTGGAGTTGGTTGTGGTGGGTGCGATCTGTGAAGACTTGCGGCATTACCGTGTTGCGAAGGGCCCGCGTGGCTGATGAGACCTGTAGCTGTTGGCCAGTGCTGATGTGGCTCTGGCCAGTGTCGCTTGATTCATCCATGTTGTTCACCTTGTTCTCGTAAGTTTGTTCTCGCAAGCCTGTTCTAGTCAGGCTGCAGGTTCTGAGTAGGACTTGATTTCGAGATGCTCTTCGAACCCCGCTAGGCCCATCTCACGGCCGAGGCCCGATTGTTTGTATCCGCCAAAGGGAACATCTGGCGCGTACCAAACTCCACCGTTGATTGACATTGTTCCTGTGCGGATGCGCTTTGCCACGGCATGCGCATGTGCCGGGTCATCAGAGAATATCGCTCCGGAGAGGCCATAGATGGAGTCGTTGGCAATTGCTACGGCCTCGTCGTCGCCGTCATATGGAATTGCGACGAGCACGGGACCAAAGATTTCTTCTTGAGCGCAGATCATGTCGTTAGTCACATCTGCGAGCAGTGTCGGCTCGTAAAAAAATCCGTCTTCTAGATTTTTGGGCCGCTTGCCTCCGCATACAACCGTTGCGCCTTGTTCGACGGCCCCGCGGACATAGCCCTCAACGCGATCACGTTGTGCAGCAGTAATGAGCGGGCCCATCATTGTGGAGGCATCTGAGGGGTCGCCAACAGTGATGGTGGCCATCATCGACTCAATGAGGTCCACGCCTTCTTCGTAGCGAGTTCTTGGGATGAGTACTCGAGTAGTCAGCGCACAACCTTGGCCAGCAACCACCCCGGTGCCGATGGCTGCAAAGGCCGCAGCTAGCCCCATGTCGGCTAAGTCATCCAAGATCAGATGAACTGATTTACCGCCCAATTCCAGAAACACTTTAGTCAGATTCTCAGAGGCTGCTGCCATGATCTTGCGGCCAGTCTCAGTAGCGCCAGTAAAGCTAATCAGGTCGACACGAGAGTCAGTGGTGAGGAATGCCCCAAACTTCTTGTCGGCCGCAGTCACCACATTGAGCACTCCGGCGGGCAGATCAGTGTGTTCGGCAAAGAGTTGCCCAAGAGCCAAGCCCGTCCAGGGGGTTTCTGGGGCTGGCTTCAGAACCACGGTGCAACCGGCAGCTAGTGCGGGCACCACCTTGGCGATGTTGATGTGATTGGGAACGTTCCAAGGCGTAATGGCAGCCACAACACCGATTGGCTCACGTTCAATCCAACGGCGAGCCGGGCCACCCATTGTGTCTCGTACCCCAAGGTTGGTATTCCAGTCATAGGATTCGGCAAGGTTGGCAAAGAAGTCGACAATCCTAAGAGGCTCGCGAACCTGCACTGTTGCGCAGGAACCGAGCGGTGCTCCCACCTCTGCAACGGTGATTTCTGTGAGTTGGTCTTCATGTGCACGAAGCGCCTCATCGAGTTGGCGAAGCACTCGAACTCGCAGGCTTACGTCGCTAGCCCAGTCTGTTTCATCAAATGCACGACGAGCAGCAGCGAGTGCCTGCTCGCCGTCTGCTGCAGTGGCATCGGGCGCCGTACCTGCAACTTTGCCGGTGCTTGGGTTGATGTTGTCAAAGCGACCTCCGTCGGTGGCGGCGCGAAGTTGGCCGTCAATCAATAAGCGGTGGTCTGAAGTGAGTGAACCCATGACTTAGTTTTCCCCTTTTTTAGCCTGTTCGGGCTGGAGTGGTTGACGAACAGCTACCCGCATCATCGAGAGGTCTGCAGCTGCAATGATGTGTTGCTCTTCGTCATAGACCTTGCATTCAATCACGATGAGTTGGCTGCCGATGCGAACAACGTCTGCTTTGGCCACCACCTGTTCAGTTTTAGGGCGACCTAAGTATCGAATATGCATATCTGCGGTGACAAGAGACTCTTTCTCTGGGTCAAAGTCAGTGGCCCTTGCCGCAGCTAGCGCGCAGGCCACGTCAACCATCGTGGCGATTGCTCCGCCATGCAAGTTGTCCGTAAAGCCAAACGCGGGGCGTAGCACGGGCATAACAACCTCTGCGTGCTGAGATCCCTTGTCTGGGTAAGTCCAACTGAGGTCCAAAAGCGCATGAAGCGGGATTTCTCCTGCTATTGCTCTGCGTTCTGCGGATGCTGAGCTCAGGGAATTGCTATCGGACACGAGTTACTCCAACTATGAAATCGGCGACAGTTTGGGGGCGGAGCGCTTCAGCGCAACACCGACAGCCTACTGATGGGCTGAACCCGGTCTGAGCGCTGCAGCAAACACTGCTGCGATTTCGGTGGCATAACCCGTAGTGGCACTGCTTCCTAGCTGTACCACGGACATCAACAGCGCCAACATGATTGTCACAATGCCGTTGGCCATCTCGGTTGGGTCAATCTCGCTTCGGACAGTTCCGGCAAGCTGCTCAATCTGTAAGCGCTCAGCGCAGGCCGCTCGTAGCTCTTTGAGCGCTGGAATCTCTAGCACGCGCTCAGTTACCTCCGGCTCTAAGCCACCAAGAAGACGCCGTGCTAGGGGGTGCTGTTCGGAGTTCTCTACCAGCGTAAAGAACAATCGTTGCTGCCAGTCGGCCGCTCCAGATTGCTCTGTGCCAGCGGGATTACTCACCCAAGCAAGCCCAGTATGGATATGTGCAGCAACATCTTGGTCGACGGCGGCCAGGAACAGTGCCTCTTTGTTTTTGAAATACGCATAGGTAATCGTGCCACCTACTCCAGCATCCCGAGCAATGTCGGCAATAGAGGTTGAGCGGTAACCCTCTTGAGCGAATCGCATAACCGCAGCATCAAGGATTGCCTGCCGGGTCTGTCCGCCTTTGGTTATTTGCGAGTCCGCTCGTGAGGTAACCACAGCGGGTAAGTTTAACAGAGATTTGAGTAATTGACCGAAGTACTCAAATACTCTAGATTTGGTCTGTAACCGAGGTAGCCGTTGGGCTTCCTCTTCCTCTCGTGGCACTCCCTACACGAAGTGCTAGCAAAGGTTCAGAACCTGATGGAACATCTTGACGTCCTAATTGTTGGTGCTGGCATCTCTGGAATTAGCGCAGCACACTTTGTGAAGACTGACTGCCCGTGGGCTAGCTACGCCGTGTTTGAGTCAAGGAGTTCCCTAGGCGGCACTTGGGACTTGTTCCGCTACCCGGGAGTTCGCTCTGACTCAGACATGTTCACCCTTGGGTTCTCGTTCAGGCCCTGGCAGGGAGAGAAATCGATTGCGGATGGCGAGTCGATACTGCAATACATCAAAGACACCGCATCCGAAGAAGACATAGATCAACACATTCGGTTTGATCATCGAATCATCTCTGCGGATTGGTCATCGGTTGATTCGTGCTGGCTGGTGACGGCCGAACACTCAGGCACTGCCGAGCGCTTTGAGCTGCAGGTCGGATTCCTTTACTGCTGCACTGGCTACTACCGCTACGACCATGGCTATCAGCCAGAGTTTGCCAGCCGTGAGGATTTTGCGGGCCAAGTTGTCCACCCGCAGCACTGGCCAGAGGACTTGGACTACACAGACAAAGAAGTGGTGATTATTGGCAGCGGTGCAACCGCAATCACGCTGGTACCCTCAATTGCCCGCACAGCCAAGCATGTCACGATGCTGCAGCGTTCTCCCACGTATATCGCAACCCTGCCGGCGAAGAATCCAATAGCAAATACATTGCGAAAATATCTACCTCAGCGGGTCTCTGGACCAACCATTCGATGGATGCTGGCGCTGCAAACACAGGCGTTTTACACCCTCAGTAAACGTCGCCCGGAGTACGTCAAAAAGACTCTGCTGAGAGAAGTTGCGAAGCGGCTGCCTGAGGGATACGACGTAGACAAAAACTTCTCGCCTAGCTACAAGCCATGGGATCAGCGAGTCTGCGTTGCTCCAAACGGCGACCTCTTTAAGGCCATGCGCGATGGCTCGGCCGAGGTAGTGACCGACACAATCGACTGCTTTACCAAAACCGGGATTCGGCTCAGTTCTGGCGACGAACTTCCTGCAGAGATCATCGTGACCGCAACCGGGTTAGAACTGTTATTCATTGGAGGCGTTCAACTGCGAGTCGACGGCGAAGCAGTAGATGTAGCTAGCAAGCTCGCCTACAGATCAATGATGCTCGAGGGCGTCCCCAACTTTGGAGTAGCTATTGGTTATACAAATGCTTCGTGGACGCTCAAATGTGAACTGACTTGCGCCTATATCTGTCGTCTGCTCAACCGGATGCATGATGATGGCTACTCGCAATGTATGGCAGAAAACTCAACGGCCGTAACCCCCGAGCCACTGTTAGACCTCACTTCTGGATACGTGAAACGTTCTGCCGGGTTACTTCCTCAGCAAGGTTCACGCTTTCCGTGGAAGGTATATCAGAGCTACTTGCGGGACTACCCCTCGCTCAAGTTCAGTAAACTAGATGACGGCGCAATGAGGTTCTCTGGGTCGCGACGCTTTGGCGAAACTCTGACGGCAGTCCCACAGGCGGAGCCAGAAAAATGACTATCAGATTCAAGGGAAGTGTGGTGGCGATTACGGGTGGGGGGTCTGGTATTGGCCGCGCGCTTGCTGTGGAGTTGGCCAAGCGCGGGGCACATCTAGCGTTGGCAGATATTGACTCTGAGGGCCTAGACGAGACAGTGATGCTGGTTGAGGCCGCCACTGCCAAGATAACCACTTCTACGATGACCAAGAGTAAAGTCACCGCCACTGCTCTTGATGTGGCCGACCGCAATGCGGTTGAGGCTTGGGCCGACCAAGTGGTTGAGGAACACGGCAGAGTCACCATGGTGATCAACAATGCTGGCGTTGCGCTGAGTGCCACCATCGAGGGGATGTCGTACGAGGACTTCGAATGGTTGATGAATATTAACTTTTGGGGAGTTGTCTACGGAACGAAAGCTTTTCTGCCATATCTGAAGGCGTCTGGTGAGGGGCATATTGTGAACATTTCGAGCGTCTTTGGACTGCTCAGCATTCCAACCCAATCGGCCTATAACTCGAGCAAATTTGCAGTGCGCGGCTTTACCGACGCTCTGCGTATGGAGCTAGAGATTTCGCAATCAGGGGTTTCTTCTACGACGGTGCATCCAGGGGGAATCCGAACAAACATTGTGCGCAGTGCGCGAACCGATTTCTCGGTGCTTTCCATCAGCGGCTCGGCCAAAGAGTTGGCAGATAACTTCGATCGTATGACGCTGACCACACCAGATAAGGCAGCATTCCAGATACTCAAAGCTGTGGAACGAAACAGGCGCCGGGTACTCGTTGGGCCAGATGCCAAAGTGTTTGACCTGGTTTCACGACTGCCGGCACCGCTATATCAGCGCGTTCTGGTAGCTGGCTCAAAGCGTTCCTGGCTTGGTAGTAAAGGTTCTGCAAAGTAACCGATGCTGAGAACAGCAATGCCTAGCTGCTAAAGGTCTCGTGCAAGGCGCAGCCCAGAGAACATCCAACTTGATCCTGGTGAGAAGAAGTTTCGATAGGTCCTGCGTGCATGGCCTGGCGGAGTTGCAAAGCTGCTGCCGCGCAGTACCTGTTGGTTAATCATGAACTTGCCGTTGTACTCACCGAGTGTGCCCACTGCTGCGCGGTAGCCGGGGTACGGGCGATACGCGGATTCGGTCCATTGCCAAAGTTCACCAAACCACTGCTGAGAATCGGGCGAAGCCGAGGCCGTTCTAGGAGTCAGTATCTGCAGATCAAGGTGCGCTCCCGGCTGTGGTGCGCCAGCGGCAGTCTCCCACTCAGCCTCGGTGGGTAAACGCGCGCCGCTCCAGCGCGCAAAGGCATCGGCCTCAAACCATGTGATGTTGCTGACAGGTTGCTGGGGTTGTAGCGGGTGATTGCCAGTCAGGCCAAACACCTTGAACCCCGTATTGCTTTGCTGCCAGTACAAGGGAGCAGATTGTGAAGTTACTGCCAGCTGCGCCCAACCTTCAGACATCCACAGCTCACCGCGTTGGTACCCGCCGTCGTTGATGAACTCCAACCACTCTGCACAGGTAACGAGTCGGTCTGAGATCTCGAAGGGATGAAGAAACACCTCATGTTGCGGAGATTCATTATCAAAAAAGAACCGAAGGCCGCTGTCTTCTGCATTATGAGCGAGCCCTGCATCATGAGCGAGCCCTGCATCATGAGGGTCATTTGCTGGGTTCGGGTGACCGACTTGTTGGAGGCCACCCGAGAACTCAAGCCATTTCTGCGCACGCGGCGGGCTCAGCAAATCGGTCAGATGCAGGTCGGCGTAAGCAGGACGGAACGGGTGCTGTGAGAGCATGTGGAGTGCGTCCATGCAGAGCAGTTCCTGATGCTGTTGCTCGTGGTGGAGGCCGAGTAGTACTAACTCAGAGACCCTTTCAGAAGCACTGCCTTCGAGGAGCTCATGCAGTGCTGCGTCAGCATGTTCTCGGTAGCTAGCGATTTCGGCGGCGCTCGGTCTAGACAGCAGGCCGCGCTCTCCACGCGGGTGACGCGAACCTGCAGCTTCGTAGTAGGAGTTAAATAAGAAGGCAAACTCCTCGTTGCAGGTCGTATAGCCGTCAAGAAATGGCTGAAGTAGGAAAGTCTCGAAGAACCAAGTGGTATGCGCTCGATGCCATTTTGTGGGAGACGTATCGGGCATAGATTGCACTGTCTGGTCCTCGGGACTCAAAGGTGCAGCTAGGCGCTCTGTAAGGTTGCGCACCGCGGTCAGGTCGCTCACAGTCAGAAACTGTTGCGGCGCAAGAGGAGCTAGGTCGGCTCCATCTAGCTCAGTCAACGAATTGCCAACCAAAGCGCAAAATCTCCAGCAGGGTCTGTCCAACAGTGTTGAGTGTTAAAGCCTGCGGCTACGAGTTCCTCTCGTACTTGTTCTTCTGCAAACTTGGTGCTGATTTCTGTCAGTAAGTCTTCTCCAGCAGAAAAGTCAATCCTGAGACCTAAATCCAATATTGCGACTGTTTGATCAGTCACAGATCGAAGTCGCATCTCAATGCAGGAGTCGGACTCATTGAACAAAGCCACGTGTTGGAATAAGCCAAGGTCAAACTCTGCGTGGAGTTCTGTATTCAGAACGGACAGTAGATTTTTATTGAAGGCCGCAGTTACGCCATCGATATCGTCATAAGCAGAGATCAATCGAGAGCGATCTTTGATGAGGTCAGTCCCCAAAAGTAGCGAGTCGCCCGGCTGTAAACTCTGCGCTATATCTGCCAAGAATTCTGTGCGTTGAGAGGCTGGAAAGTTGCCGATGGTACCCCCAAGAAACACAATCATCCGGACGCCACCGCTGGGCAGTGCGTGTAGGTGCTGTGTAAAGTCACCCACAATTCCGCTTACCTTGGCATCTGGGTAATCGGCTTGTATTTTGCCTACAGCATCTCGCAAGGTTGGCTCGGCAACGTCGAAAGCCAAGAATCGGTCCAGACTCTCGGCTTCGTCAAACGCGTTCAACAACAGACGAGTCTTCTCAGAGGTGCCAGAGCCCAGTTCGATCAGTGTGCTGGCAGAACTCAATTCTTGAATGTGTGGAGCGTTTTCCTCGAGGATCGAACGTTCTGCTCGCGTGGGGTAATACTGCCTCAGTTGGGTGATTTGGTCGAATAGTTCACAGCCGCGATCGTCGTAGAGCCACTTAGGCGAAAGTTCCTTAGGAGTTGCTTGCAATCCAACAGTTACTTCTTGGCACAACGAGGCTCGAAGTTGTTCGGCTCGAAGGAGTACCAAGATGGGCTCAGCATCCCGAGGACCACTCAACTCGTCCATGTGGTTATCAGTCACTGGTGGCTTCCTTAGAGCTTTGAGTGCTTATCTTGCGTTCTAAGAACTTAACTGTAAACCGGGGGCCGGGTTCAGCAGCTTCCTCGCTAGGTCGCGCCCAGACGAGCACGAGAGTGAGCAAAACTAGATTTATGAGCGTGGCGCTCCGCTCTAAATACTGCCCGAAGCGGCTCAAGGGCTCGTGGCCCGCACCGTTTGCATAGGCAACCAGCAAGAACGCTGATTGGGCTTGAAGTAGCAGTGTTGCCCGACAGGTCCAAGCAAGAAGTGCAACGGGCAACAACATTGCGGCATACCAAGGCATTACGTAGGCCCCTGCGGTACACAGAATGAGACCCACAATTGTGGCGGCTTCGCCGGGGTGCTTTGAGCGGCGGTACTGCCAAAGCACAACAAATATGCATGGAAGAAGCAATGCCAGTGAGTAGCGCGAGATGTTCTGGGCTACTGCATCAATTGCTGCATCTCTGGTTGAGCCAAGCTGTTGTAAGGAGTCGATCTGTTGAATTCGCAAAGATTTCCAAATCGAAAAGCGACTGTCATCTCCGGCGCTGTCTTGGACGGATTTTAGCGAGCTAATGCCGCCGACAAGTAGATAGGCGGCTGTCACTGCTGCTGTAATGGGTACACCGAATTGCAGCGCGGGTCGAGTTCCGCGCCGCCATAATACCCAGGCAATAAGTGCCAGAACCGGAAATGCCACGGTCAATTTGATGGCAATAGCTAAAGCGGCAATGGCGCTCGCTAGACCATATCGGCGATCTTCTACAAGTAAAACCACGCCCAGAAGTGCCAGGCCAATAAGCAGGTCGTTGTGGGCGTCATTCACCGCGGCCAGAATCACTGGCGAGCATCCAAGTGCCAGCACCGCTATGGGGTTATTTGTGCGCCGGGCAATCAGCAGCACAGCAGTAAATGCAGCCGAAGCCATAACGGTTTGCCAAAGTAGGCGAATTGCTAGCTCCGACGTCCCTGCAATGCTGCTAACGAACGCAGCCAGACCAATAAATACAGGACCATACATCGAGGTCTGCTGATGCCATCTCAAAGCAACAAATCCAAGCGTCGTGTCACCGGGGGCTGAATTGGGGGCATTGAAGAACGGGTTGATGTCATGCTCAGACACCAAGCGTCCGTATGAGTTGTATAGGTATAAGTCTCTGGAATGGTGAATTGGTGCAAGCGCCACAATCGCAAGCGCCAAGGCACTCAGAGCAATCGCATAGTTCATCGGCACTGCAGTACCGGCCCGAGAACTAGCCAGCATGGCGATGTATCCAGCAATGGCCAGAACAAGAACTATCAGGCTGGTCGACCCCGGTTGAGTTGCAGCCCAAAGGACCCACAACACAGTAAGTCCGACTGTTGCCACAGGGCTAGTCCACTGAGTCACTGTCAGAATCTGACTGGGGCCAGCCTCAACAGGCTGAGTAGTGGCAAGATCTGAAGTAGTCACAGAGCAACAGTTTTACACTGCTGTGGTTAGCGGTGGGTTACGGAGTAGCCGGTTAAAGAAGCAGTTCGCGAATCTGATCGCTTATTGGGATATTTCCTAGTTGAACTGATCGCTGGTGAGCGGGGCGATCCTCGGGTTCATATGAGTAATTTGCCATGATCCCAAATGACTGAGCGACTCGGTGCTCCGACAGGTCAGCTTGGTCATGTAAGTGCAGCAAGCGGGCGCCATTACCTATATGGAACCGCGCCACTGGGTCTAGCAGTCGCTCCCTCTCGTCGAGCGTGCACAGATAGCGGGCACAGTTCTTTAGTAGTTCTTCTGAGCTCTTCTCTTCTGACTGATGTAACAGCCATTGCCGAAACCCCGGAATGGGAGACAGCGTGAGTATCTGGCGCAATGCGGGAAACTCTGCTTGAAGTAGGTCGATTGTTGCGCTCAGCAATGAAGCGCCTACTGGTATCCCAACCATGCCGGGTTCAACATTCCAGATGGAGTACAACACTGCTGTTGTTGCCCCTGATGGATCCCGCACGGTTCGGCTGGGGTTCAGAATCTGGCCGATGGAAGTTGGCAGGTGATCGAGCAGCGCTACCCAGATCACATTCACAGGATGGCCGGGCAGCAGTGGATACTCAAGAACAAAGCAGCGACGATCCAAGGCAAATCGGTCAGCTAAGTCAACCCGAGCTTGGGCGCTATTGGGTGAAAACGGGTGAACTGGTTCGGCCTGCATGAGTCGTTCGAGCAGGTCACCGGGTTCGAGAAGTGAAAGCCTTCGCAGACAAAGCGGTGCACTGCTCAGTCGGGTGATCAACTCCTGAGTCAGCCTTGACAACTCATGTGTTGCGGCTAGATCGGTTAGCTCGGCGGGCTCGCTAGGTTTGGCGTTGCCGACCAGAGCTGCGTGCTGGGTTTCGGCTAACAATTCGCCGCGCCTTAGAAACAGGTTTAACAGTTCGGGCTGCTCGGTGCCGTCGCGGGTCATTTACGAGTCGAATACAGGCAAGGAGCTTCAAGCAAAAGTGTGCTCTCAGCTATCTGGCTCAACGCTGCGGAGTTGTTGGCTTCGGGCAGTACGCTCAACATCACAATGAAGACCCACATTCGATTAGGAAGATTGCTTGGCGTGCCAATTGGACTCAATTGGGGCGTACTCATCGTATGTGTTTTACTGGCCTTTAGTTTGGCTACCATCTCATTACCTGTTGCAGCGCCCAATCACCCCGCAAGCGCTTATTGGTTTGCGGGCGTTATCGGTGTGATCGGATTTCTTGTGTCTCTTGTAGGCCACGAACTTGGGCATAGCTACATCGCAGACCGCAACGATGTGAAGGTAGTAGAGATCACACTCTGGCTATTTGGTGGGGTAGCAAAACTTGAAGGCGATGCAGATAACCCGGGAGCGGAGTTTCGCATTGCAGTCGCGGGGCCGGCAATGAGTTTTGTGATGGCTGCAATTTTTGCCGGCGTATTCTGGTTGGTCAATCTGCTCAATGGATCAGGAGTGCTACTGAGTTTGTTGGTCTGGCTGAGTGCAATCAATGTGGTGCTAGCGGTCAGCAACTTGCTGCCAGCGTTTCCGCTAGATGGTGGACGCATGCTTCGGGCTGCTCTTTGGCGTCGAGCGGGCCGCAAAATCCCAGCAACTCGAACCGCCGCACTCATTGGGCAGATTCTTGCAGCTGCACTAGTTGTTTTTTCGCTTGCATGCATTGTTTGGTGGTCAGTTTGGTCCGGTGTTTGGATTCTGGTGCTTGCGCTGTTCCTCTTGCTTGCTGCCCGCTCCGAATGGAAGGCATCCGCGGCACAGCCGGAACTCCTAGATCGTGCAGTTGGGGCGCTTGGTAGAAAGTTACCCAATCCGCTTGCTTGCACGGCAACAATTTCTGACCTTGAGCGAACCTTGCAAACCCATCCCGGAACGCCACTTGTGCCGGTGGTGGATTCGTTTGGCCATGTGGCATCTCTTGTGATGCCTGATGTTGTGTTTCGGGTTCCGCCGGCACAACGCTCGGTTGTCCCTATTGAGTCATTTGTTGAACCAATGTGGAGTCTGCCTCGGGTTCATCCCGCCGAGTCTGTCTCTGAGGTGATGGGGCGATTAGGCTCTGGTCAATCTTGGCTGGCAGTCGTGACTGATGGAACCACAGTTCTTGGGGTGCTGTGTTCAGAAGATATGGATCAAGTGCTCGAGTTGGCAACCACGTGAGGCGGGTTCTGAGCAGCCTCACCAAGTTGCAAGACCTACGAGAGTAGGGTTCGACTGATGTCGTTCGTTTCCGGTAAGCGGCCCGGGATCGGCCCGTGGAGAATGTCTGTCGCTGTTCTGCGGCAACGTCGCCAGCTGCTGCTTGCAACCGTTGCGATAGCGCTCAGCGTTGGGTATCTAGCTGGAGCGCTCACACTGCTTGATCGCGTCTCGCAAGGGCTCTCCGATTTAGCAGCAGCGGGGGAGGAACCGGCGGATTTTATTGTTGAGGGCGACGTTGCCTACGAGTCGGCCCTTGAGCAGACCCGAAGACTCATTCCCAGTTACATTGCCGAGTCTCTTAAAGGGCAAGAGGGGATAGCGGCAGTCTCTCCACGAATTGAAGAGTCCACGGTGCTGCTGAGTGCTAACGGAGATCCGGTTGTTGCTCCGGGCCTCTCTGAGCAGCCTCTGGGGTCGAATTGGCCTTCGGATGCGCAACTTACTCCTTATGAGTTCTTTGGGCGAGGTAGCCCACCTGTTGCGCCGAACGAGGTTGTCATCGATAAGCGCTCAGCGGCCAAAGCAGGAGTACGAGTTGGCGATCAGATTGTGGTGGCAGGCAAGACTAAGATTGCTCCCTACAAAGTCGTCGGGATTATTACCACTGATAAAGGAAATCTGCCTGAGGGATCAAGTCTCGCTCTGTTCTCAACCGAGCAGGCGCGGATCCTTTTTGAGCTTCCCGATAACGACAACCGGGTTGCTATACGTCTCACCAAAGATGCCGACCCTGCGCTGGTTGAAGCCAGGATCGCAGCTAGCTTGCCCGCCGGTGCCATCATCGTGGACGGACCCACTGGGGCAGTTCATCGTCAAGAAAGCCTGACCCGAAGCTTTGCCTTGATTCGCGGCTTGATTATGGGATTCGCTGCGCTTGCTTTGCTCGTCGGCATGGCCACTGTGGCGAACTCGCTCACGCTGTTGTACTCCTACCGACGACAGACCTTTGCAACCTTTCGGCTCTTTGGCGCAAAGCGGCATCAACTCATGCAAGTCGCACTTCTTGAGGCAGCAATTCTTGCCATTATCGGGTCGCTCATTGGTGCCCCAGTAGGACTAGTGCTTGCTCGGCTAATCGAAGCTGTTTTGGGCTCGCTAGGAACCTCAATACCCGTTGGCGGATCGCAAGTGTCAATTCCGGCCTTGGTCTTGGCTGTCCTAGTGGGCTGTGTCGCGACGCTTTTCGCCGCAGTCTTTCCTGCATGGCGCGCATGCTCGGTGGCACCTATAGAGGCAGTTGTCGAGGCCGAGTCAGCGCGAACACCATCGATTTTCTTTCGGTTGCTGCGGTCCGTGCTGCTTGGTTTTGCCGCTGCAGTGCTTGTTGGTGGATTCATGATTGTTACAAACACAGCAAACACTGTTGCGCTCAGCCTGGCGGCGGTTGTGTTGATTGCTGTGGTGTTTGTCTCAATGGTGCCGACGGTGCTTGCTTCTGCGGTTGCGTTTGGGATTCGCGCTGTGCCAACAAGGTCAAAGGCGCTTCGACGCATTGGAGCCCGGGATGCGGTGCGAAATCGAACACGCACAGCAGCCACCACCGGAGCGCTGCTTTTGGCAACTGGGGTAGTTGCGGGCCTTGCAGTATTTTTGGCCTCGTTCACCGCTGCAATTGACTCTGATGTTGGCGACTTAGTGCAGTCGGACTTAGTCATTGACTCGGGCACGTTTACTCGCGGTGGACTGCCCGCAGACCTGTTGGAACAAGTTTCGGAGTTGCCCGAGGTGAAGGCCGTGAGCGGCTGGCAGGTTGGCCGCGTCACAATTGATCAAGTTCCGGTTCGTATTACTGGGATTGATGGAAAATCGCTGTCTGATGTGCTGTCACCAGGGTGGATCGGTGTCGCGCCAAAAGAGATCAGCCTGAGCGGGGTGGCACTCTCTGACAAGACTGCAAAACAGCTTGGGGCTCAGGTTGGCGATGACGTAGCCGTTACCTTTACAAGCCAAGGTATTGAGACCTTGAAAGTTCAGGGCATCTATAGCAGCGGATCGCTACTACTCGGAGAAGCGGTCATTGACCGTGAGGTTGTCACGCGCCAAGTACCCGCCTCTGTAGATATTGCCGGTCTAGTGACCCTAAAGAAGGACACTCCGGCAGCTCGCCGATCAGTTGAGAAGTTAGCGAAGAGCTATGGAGTAAAATCTGTGTTGCGCCCGGCAGAGTTTGTATCGAGTCGAGCCGACCTGCTCCGCGGCTTTGAGCGGGTGATCCAATGGATGTTGCTGTTTACGCTTCTGCAAGCACTGGTCGGCGTGGTCAATACCTTGTTACTCTCGGTCGGGGAACGCCGTCGAGAGTTTGGTCTGTTGCGAGCTGCTGGAGCGAGTAGAAGACAAGTTATGCGCTTAGTCTTAGTCGAAGGAGCAGCCTTTGCAGTGATCGGAACTCTGTTAGGCCTACTTCTCGGTATCCTTGGAGCTCGAGCAGCAGTTAATTCGCTGAGTAGTTTTGGAATCTCAGGGTTTGTAATTCCGGTGCCTGTTCTACTGATAACTGCTGCGGCGGCTTCTACTCTGGGGGTCATCGCTGCGGTTGTTCCAGCGCGATGGGCTGCAGCAGTGCCACCGCTCGAAGCACTAGGAGATTTTGGAGGAGCCTCGTCAATGAGGGGCAAGCGAAAGAAAGCGACAGCAAGTAAAAAAGCCGAGCTTGCTATTGGCGCAAACTCTTCGGGTCAGGCTGTCCCCACTGCGATACCGACTACTGCAGCGGCCGGGGAGCAGTACTTGTCGGTGCCTACTCTCTCTCGTGAACAAGCAATGCATGCTATTTCCACTGCGGCGCTGGTAGTAGAAGAAGACGTCTTTACTCTCAAGACGACTGCTGCGCCCGCTACTGCTGACTTGCCCGAACCGCCTGCACCGCCTGCACCGCCTGAACCGCCTGCACCGCCTGCACCTATAGAGTTGCCTTCGCGTCCGGTCTCGTTTGCACCCGCTGAACCGATAGCGCAGCCTCAACCGATAGCGCAGCCTCAACCGATAGCGCAGCCTCAACCGATAGCGCAGCCTCAACCGATAGCGCTGCCTGAACCGATAGTGCAGCCTCAACCGATAGCGCTGCCTCAACCGATAGCGCTGCCTCAGCAGCCAGCAGCAACTGCGTCTGAACGAGCGTCTCGAAAGCCCACTCGGCCTTTATTTAGTAGATCTCGCGTGGCGGCTCCCACAAACCCAGCAACAGACCCCGTTCCAGACCGAGCAACAGAGCCATCAGCCTGCCCAGTTTCAGATCTACTAGCAGAACCGCCGATAGATTCTGAGCTGCCCGAAGAACCTGGACCTCTTCCATCGACATCGCTACCAGTGCTGCCACAACTGCTCACTCCAACTGCTCAGATGTTTGCAGTTTTGGCAGCCGAATCGGCGCACCCAGAACCCGCGCCCGCGCCTGAGGTGGTACCTGTGCTAGTACCGGCTCAGATACTTGGCGGTGATCGGAACGAGCCGGTCAACCCGTTCTTTGGAATGTCTCGACAGGAAGTTCCTGTCATGGGGCACCAGGCCGAGACTGCGGCAGAATCTGTGCCGTTTCCGCCCGAACCGGAACCTGAGCCAGAACCTGTGCCGTTTCGGCCCGAACCGGAACCGGAACCGGAACCTGAACCTGTGCCGTTTCGGCCCGAACCGGAACCTGAACCGGAACCTGAACCTGAGCCAGAGCCTGAACCTGTGCCGTTTCCGCCCGAACCGGAACCTGAACCTGAACCTGTGCCGTTTCCGCCCGAACCGGAACCTGAACCTGTGCCGCTTCCGCCACAGCCAGAGCCCGTGGTGGTTCCTGACCTGGCTGCTGAGGCCCTCCAGCCACCAAAGCAGCGTAAGGAACGAACGCTGTTTCAGCCGGGAGTTGCCAAACAGCGCCCCACCCCTGCCGAGTCAACTTATGGACCAACTGCTCAGGTGCCAGATGCCTTGGCTGCAGCAGTTCTCGGTCTTGACTCTCAGTCGGTAAGCGATGCCTCGCCCACCTTTGTGTTCTTACTCGCAGCGCTTCAGTCCGGCGAGCAAGTGAGCGTTCTTGTGCAGGGCTGGGTGAAGGGGTCGCCCTGTGTAGTTGCTCGAACTGATCGACGCCTCATACTGGTAGTTAGTCGGCCCACAAAACCATTGGTTCAGTCGCTCAACATGTCACGGGTAGAGATCTCGCTTGGCGCCCTCGACCAACAGGGTTTCAGTACTCTCAAGTTGGTCGACGGGTCGAAAATGTTGCAGGTAAAAGGCATTCGCAATGCAGCTAAGGTTCGTGAATTGAAGCCACGCTCTGCTGGCCTGCAGTCATCTGTACAGCAACCTAAGGATCAGAACTTCTTCTGATACTGGCCGTCGGCAGGCGGCCTACTGTGCTCAGACCGCTCAGACCGCTCAGACTGCTCAGACCGCTCAGACCGCTCTGACCGATAGACCCACGGTGTAGGTGTCGATCTGGCCGCCATGACCCATTATGTGTGCAGTCGGCGGCGATGCATCAGACGAAACTGCTTGCTCGCTCGCAACTTCGATCACGGTTTCAACAGCGAGCACCTGTTCGCTGATCCACTTCATGTGAGGATCAATCCCTTTAGCTACTTCGGGTGGCAACAGCAGACGCAGCTCGATTCGGTCTGTTACTTGTAGCCCCTCGTCCTTACGAGCTTGTTGCACCAAGCGAACCAAGTCACGGGCCATGCCCTCTGCTGCTAACTCAACTGTCACTTCAACATCAAGTTCGACTACTGCGTCGCTGCCACGCAACGGTGCAGCGGCCACGCCCTCACGCGGTTCTAGTGCCATGTCAAACTCCGAGGGGTCAAGCACTTGTGAGGCCACGCTGACAGTACCGTCTGGGTTCTGAATCCAGTCGCCTGCCTTGGCCGCCTTGATGACCTGCTGTACCTCTTTGCCAAGACGAGGCCCAAGTACTGCTGCACGCGGCCGAAGGAGGAACTGCCCAATCGAAGTCAGGTCGTCTGTGAGCACAACCTCTTTGACGTTCACTTCATCGCGAATGAGCGAAGTCAGCTCGACTAGCCCAGACGTGTTTCTGCTGGCCACGGTAAGCCGACTCAGCGGAAGACGCGCTCGCAGACGACGGTCCTCGCGCAGTCCAAGAGCAACCGAACACACCTCACGTACCTGATCCATATGAGTTACCAAGTCGGCATCGTGGTGGTACTCGGCGGACTCTGGCCACTGTTCAAGATGTACTGAAGCTTCACCAGTCGAGCCTTGGCCGCATAGGCCTAAATAGATCTCCTCGGCAACAAGCGGAAGCAGTGGGGCAACTACTTTGACCAGCGTGGTCAACACGGTAAATAGCGTGTCGTATGCGTCTTCTTTATGTTGCTGAGTGACTGAGTCGGTGCCACCTCCAGGGGCCCAGAATCGTTCACGCGACCTGCGGATGTACCAGTTGTTGAGCGCATCTAAGAACAACTGCACTTCGGCGCAAGCGCCCGCAATGTCGTAGGCATTCATGCGGCTAGTTACTGAGTCGATCAGCGCCGCCATTTTGGCCAAAATGTATCGGTCAAGCAAGCCCGTTGCGTTAGTTCGGTGCTGAGCCGTGTAACCGTCAGCATTCGCGTACAGAGTAAAGAATGAGTACGCATTCCAGATGGGGTTGATAACTAATCGAACTACCTCTGTGATGTCTGATGCATCGGTTGCAATCCGCAGATCGCCGCCACGAAGGATGGGCGATGACATCAAATACCAGCGCAGTGCATCTGAGCCGTGAGACTCAAACACAGTGACCGGGTCGGGGTAGTTACGAAGCTTTTTCGAGAGCTTGCGACCTTCATGATCGAGCACCACTCCATGACAGATCACGTTCGAAAATGCCGGCCTGTCAAATAGCGCTACTGACAGCACATGCAAGGTATAAAACCACCCGCGTGACTGTGCGATGTATTCAACAATGAAGTCGGCGGGAGAGTGTTTTTCGAACCATTGCTGATTCTCGAACGGGTAATGCACTTGGGCGAAGGGCATCGATCCCGACTCGAACCAGCAGTCAAATACTTCGGGAACGCGCCGCATGGTGGATGTGCCTGTGGGGTCATCTGGGTTGGGGCGTGTTAGGTCGTCTATGAATGGTCTATGTAAGTTTTTGGGGCGAACACCAAAGTCTTGCTCTATCTGATCCAGAGAGCCGTACACATCAATGCGCGGGTAGTCGGGATTGTCGCTTCGCCAGACTGGTATTGGGGAGCCCCAGAAACGGTTACGCGAGATTGACCAATCCCGGGCCCCTTCAAGCCACTTGCCGAACTGCCCGTCTCTAACATGAGAGGGGATCCAGTTGATCTCTTGGTTGAGTTCAACAAGCCGGTCACGAATCGCGGTGACCTCGACGTACCAAGAGGACACGGCTTTATAAATGATCGGTGTATCGGTGCGCCAGCAGTGCGGATAGTTGTGGTCGTAGGTCTCGTGACGGATCACCAACCCGGCGGTCTTCAAGTCCGAAATGATGATTGGATTGGCATCGAACACATTCTGGGCTTGGTAGTCGGTCACCTCTGAGGTGAATCGTCCTGAGTCATCCACGGGGCAGACCAGCACAATGCCGTTTGCTTCGCAGACGCGCTGATCGTCTTCACCAAAACCTGGTGCCATATGGACAACACCGGTGCCGTCTTGGTCAGTGACGTAGTCGTCGACAAGGACTCTGAAGCTGTCGGCGTGAGTAGAGAAGTACTCAAACATTGGTCGGTATCGAACCCCAGCGAGCTCTGATCCCTGAAGATGAGCAATCACTCGGTGGCCCTCGCCGAGTTCGTGTTCATATTTCAAGACCGCGTTTGCGCCCATCAGCACCCTACGGCCGGCGCGGTTACCCGAAGCAATCTCTACTACGGCGTAGGTAACTTCTGCACCAACTGCAAGAGCCAGGTTTGATGGCAAGGTCCACGGGGTGGTGGTCCAGGCCCAGATCTCGGTGCCATCGCTGCCTTGGAGTGCTTCGGGAAGGTCAGCAGCCTTTCCGCTCAGCGCCTCGATAGTGAAAGCAACCGTCAGCGCTGGGTCTTGTCGTGGTCTCGTGGCGTCGTCCAGCCGAATTTCAAAGTTCGATAATGGTGTTTCTGCAGCCCATGAGTACGGCATGACTCGGTAAGCCTCATAGACCAAGCCTTTTTCATAGAGCTGCGAGAACGCCCAGATGACCGACTCCATATAGGTCGCATCCATGGTTTTGTAATCGTTTTCGAAGTCCACCCATCGTGCCTGGCGGTTGACGTAGCGCTCCCATTCTTGGGTGAACTGCAGCACCGAGGCCCGGCACTGATCATTGAACTTGTCGATGCCGTACTCGGTAATTGCGACCCGACCCGATACGCCGAGCTCTTTCTCAGTCTGCATTTCGGCTGGTAGTCCATGGCAGTCCCAGCCAAATCTCCGCTCCACTCGCTTACCTGACATCGTCTGGTACCGCGGAACCACGTCTTTGACATACCCCGTCAGTAGGTGACCGTAGTGAGGTAGCCCGTTGGCAAATGGCGGACCGTCATAGAACACAAACTCAGGCCCATCGATTGGTTGCTCCGCTAATGATCGCTCAAAGGTGTTTTGCTGTTCCCAGCGCTCCAGTATCTTGCGTTCGATTGCAGGAAAGTCGCCTCGGGTTGGAACCGTTGGATACGGATGGTCAGACTCGGTTGGGGCATCAGATGGGTGCAATGACATGTGAGTCGCGGGCTCCGGCTGGGTGGGGTAATCGGGTGCGTGAGTATGCGAAAGATCTGCGTAAAACTTGCGCTGACGCATCTTACTGCCGCGCTTGAGCCGCTTTCGATTGGGCATCTTTAGCCAGTCGGGTTCGTTTGGCCTACTCGAGTTCGATATCCCAGCGGTCAAGGCAGTCTTCGCAGCGGTACGCAACGATATCTCCAGGCCGAAACCCTTGGCTTCCGTCTTGTTCTACGTACGGCCGGGTCAACAAGTGACAGATGCCGCCGCAGTCAACGCAGACAATCAGATCGGGCGCTAACTCAGTTGACTCTGGCTGTTGTTGTTCCTCATGTCCTAAGCCATGGGATTCTGAGTAATCAGACATCAGTTTCGCTGTCTCGTTGGTAGTGCCAGTTACTGCCCATCACAAGGCGGTGTCTTGGCCCAGTAGCTGTCGGGTTGCCGCTGACATATCCAGAGTCTCCGTGATACATCGCAATAACCTCGGATCCCTTGATGGCAATTCGAGTAGCAAAATGTTCCTGAGGGCGAGTCTTGGCTGCTGCGAACACAACTGAGACGTTTTCGAAGGGCAGCAACTGACTCAAGGTAATAAACGTCGGGGGAGTGAGCCCAATCTCACCCGAGGCCCGAAGTTCAAGCACTCTCGCTGGTTGCTCCCAACGATGCTCTCGAATTTCTCCATCGTCAACGGATACCTCACCGGAGGTCTCTCTCCAGGGCGCAATAAAGAACGCGGTGCTGAATCGCTTGGGTGTTTCTGGTGGGGGAGTCCAGTGCGACCATCGCATGAGTTCAGCCTGCTGAAGGCAGAGGCTCGCCTCCTCTTGTGCCTCTCGAACAGCAGCAGATTCGGCAGCAAGTTCAAGCTCGGCTGGGCCTGCGGAATCTAGATGTGCTTGGGCGAAGTCCTCGGGGTCTATCCGACCCCCAGGAAAGACCCACATTCCGCCAGCAAACGCAAGATCGCGATTTCGCTTCAGCATCAACACCTCAAGACCAGCAGTGCTATCTCTAAGCACAATCACTGTGGCAGCGGGAATCGCGGCTGGGTCCCATAGTGGCGCTGCAGGCGAACCAGGCCGAAGGTCCTGTGTCACATCCGCTCGGTCTGTTGGGTCCACTGCCTCAAGGTAGCGCTGATTGCTCCTCATCGCAGTAAGACAACAGCAATCTCACAGCGGGTGGTGGATCTGACTCCGCTCCGCGCGATCTCAAAATTCTATGAAAAACTCTCCCTGATAGTGTTGACAGCAAGGTAGTTACGCGTCTGTAATTACACCCCTGCACCACCATATCTAGGGTGTCGTCTTGGAACTACCCCTACATATGGTGTTTCCAAATGGAAATCGCAGCAGATGAGAGACATTTGGCACAGTGGCCTAGGAGCCACGATCAGCGCCAGATAACCACCGCAAGAAAACGACATCAAGAACCACACAGAAGAACAGATATGGAACGGGGAAACCGAGTGGCAATTTCAGAAGATCTCAGAGACATCGAAGTACTAGGGGCCGACGATTCCGCGGATTCAGCAATTGGAATTCAGATGCGAGTCGCTAAGCGCGACGGCACCTTGGAACCAGTTGACCTCAATAAAATCGTGCGTGCTGTTGCGCGGTGTGCCGCAGGTTTAGAAAACGTCGACGCAATGCGAGTAGCAACTCGAACAATCTCTGGTTTGGTCGATGGGGCGACTACCGAAGAACTCGACAACTTATCCATCCGCACTGCAGCAGCCTTTATTGCCGAGGAACCGAACTATTCCAAGCTTGCAGCGCGGCTACTCGCAACGGTTGTGGATAAAGAAGTCCAGAACCAGGACATCTACTCGTTCTCTCAGTCAGTAGCGCTCGGTAGTGCACAGGGAATCATTGGCGCAGAAACGGCTGCGATGGTAGCTACTCACGCCCGCAAGCTCAACGATGCCATCCTCACCGAGCGCAACTGGCTCTATGAGTTCTTCGGTCTTCGCACTGTTTATGACCGGTATCTGCTGCGTCACCCAGAGACGCGCAGCGTGATTGAGACCCCTCAATACTTCCTGTTGCGTGTGGCGTGCGGATTATCCAATTCCCCCGAAGAAGCAATCGAGTTTTATCAACTCATCTCCTCATTGGATTACCTACCCTCTTCGCCCACGTTGTTTAACTCGGGTACCACGCACCCACAAATGTCGAGTTGCTATCTTCTTGATTCCCCGGAAGACAACCTTGACGCCATCTACGACCGCTACCGCGATGTTGCTCGCCTATCTAAGCACGCCGGCGGAATCGGCCTGTCCTATAGCCGCATTCGCTCACGGGGATCGCTCATTCGCGGCACCAATGGTTTGTCGAATGGCATCGTTCCTTGGCTGAAAACTCTGGACTCTTCAGTAGCTGCCGTTAACCAGGGTGGTCGGCGTAAAGGCGCTGCCTGCGTCTACCTAGAGACTTGGCATGCCGATATTGAGGCTTTCTTGGAGCTCAAAGAAAACACTGGTGATGCCGCTCGGAGAACGCACAATCTGAACCTGTCGAACTGGGTGCCCGATTTGTTTATGGAGCGCGTTGAGCAGGACTGGCAGTGGTCGCTCTTCGATCCAAAGAAGGTGCCGCATCTTGTTGACCTGTTCGGCGATGATTTCCGTGAGGCTTATCTGCAAGCAGAGAATGAGGGGCTGTACGAGGAGCAGATTCCTGCACGGCAGCTCTATAGCCGCATGATGCGCAGCTTGGCAGAAACTGGCAACGGCTGGATGACCTTCAAGGATGCATCAAACCTGAAGTGCAATCAGACTGGTAGCACTGCGGCTGATGGCAGGCCCAACGTGGTGCACCTGTCGAATCTATGCACCGAGATTCTTGAGGTCACTAGCCAAGCAGAGACAGCTGTATGCAACCTTGGGTCAGTCAATCTTGGAGCCATGGTTCGCACTGGCGAAGAAGGCAAGCCGGTTTTCGATTACGACCGGCTCGCAGAGGTTGTGCAGTTAGCAGTTCCCTTCTTGGACCGGGTAGTAGACATCAACTTCTACCCAACCGATGCTGCTGGAACATCGAACTCCAAATGGCGACCCGTCGGTCTTGGACTCATGGGCTTGCAGGACGTGTTCTTTAAGCTGCGTTTGGCCTTCGATTCTGACGAGGCCCGTGAACTTTCAACTCGAATCTCTGAAGAGATCTACTTCCATGCGCTAACTGCTAGTAACAAGCTTGCACAGGCCGGTGGCAAACACGGTGGCTGGGAAGAGACCCGTGCATCAAAGGGTGATCTGCAGTTTGATCTGTGGGGTGTCACCCCAACTGACCCTGCTCGCTGGTCTGCACTCAAAGAGAGCATCGCAGCGCACGGGCTGCGTAACTCGCTGCTTATTGCCATCGCACCAACGGCCACGATTGCATCCATTGCCGGTTGCTATGAGTGCATAGAGCCTCAGGTCTCGAACTTGTTCAAGAGAGAGACCCTCTCTGGCGAGTTCCTGCAGATCAATGCCTATCTAGTGCGTGAATTGCAGGCACTCGGGCTCTGGACAGAGCCAGTGATTGCGGCCATCAAGCGTGCCGAAGGTTCGGTTCAAGAGGTTGAAGGAATCCCAGAGGATGTTCGTCAACTCTTCCGCACTGCCTGGGAAATCCCCATGCGCTCGTTGATTGATATGGCTGCAGGACGCGGTGCGTTCATCGATCAGTCGCAGTCACTCAACTTGTTTATGGAGTCGCCAACCATCGGCAAGCTGTCCTCGATGTACATGCATTCTTGGAAGAAAGGCCTAAAGACTACCTATTACTTGCGGTCTCGCCCGGCTACTCGAATTAACAAAACCACCACTGGCACAGCGGGCAATACCTCGGGGCCAACTGGGGGCGGAGTGCCTGCAACACCCTTGCCCACTCGTGACAACGAAACCGAGTTTGAAGCCGAGATCGGCGAGATTGCAGCTCAGGGAGAGCCAAAGCCTACCTACACAGACGATGAAGCTATTGCTTGCTCTCTTGAAGATCCTGAGAGCTGCGAGGCCTGTCAGTAACTAGCCAAGGTCTTGCCGACTAGCAGGCAAGAGCTCCGACTACACCCGCCCTAATACACCCGCCCGAATATACAGACCCCAGAGGAAGTTAAACATGTCGTTAGCCGAACCCATTTTGACCGCAGCCGAACTTAGCCAAGTCAATCAACTCGCAGGCGCACCCGCAGAGATCGATCCCACCTCTCTGGCTCCGACACCAAGCGATGCAGCAAAACCAGCGGGCAACTTGCTTGACCCAGGGTTCAACCTAACGCTTCGGCCAATGAGGTACCCACAGTTCTACGACATGTATCGCGATGCCATTCGCAATACATGGACTGTAGAAGAAGTGGACTTCTCGGATGACTTAGTTGACCTGCAGCGCAAGGTCGTTCCGGCAGAGCGGCACCTGATCAACCGCTTGGTGGCATTCTTCGCTACAGGAGACTCGATTGTCTCAAACAACTTGGTACTCAACTTGTATAAGCACATCAATAGCCCCGAGGGTCGTATGTACCTTTCGCGGCAATTGTACGAAGAGGCACTACACGTTCAGTTCTATCTGACACTGCTCGACTCCTACATCCCAGATCAGAATGAGCGGGCAGAAGCATTTGCCGCAATTGAGAATATTCCGTCAATCCGTCGAAAAGGCGAGTTCTGTTTCAAGTGGATTGATTCGATTAACACACTTGATGAACTGCACACCAGAGCTGATCGCAAGCAGTTTCTGCTTAACCTCATCTGCTTTGCTGCATGCATAGAGGGGCTCTTCTTCTACGGAGCCTTTGCCTATGTCTACTTCCTTCGTTCCAAGGGCCTGCTCAACGGTTTGGCCTCTGGAACAAACTGGGTGTTCCGAGATGAGAGTGGCCATATGAACTTTGCATTCTCTGTCATTGAAGAGGTGCGCCGTGAAGAGCCAGAACTGTTTGATGAAGAACTCTCTGCAAACATTGTGACCATGATCTCTGAAGCAGTTGAGGTTGAGTTTGGTTTTGCCGAAGACTTGCTCTCTCAGGGGATTCCGGGAATGTCACTTGGTGATATGCGTGAGTACTTGCAGTTTGTTGCCGATCAGCGCTTGACCACCCTTGGACTGCCAAAGCAATACGGCTCAAAGAACCCGTTTGCTTTCATGGAACTTCAAGACGTTCAGGAACTCACGAACTTTTTTGAGCGCACAGTTTCTGCGTATCAGACCGGGATCACTGGTGAATTCGAGATGAACGCCGATTTCTAATAACTCGCATCGCTAGTTGGGTTTGCCTTTCCAAAGCTGCATCGGTGTAGCCGAGCGGTCACCTGAAAATGGTAGAGCTACTTCTTGGTTATCAATCCCAGCTGAGTAGTAGCCAGCGCAGATGATTTCGAGGATGTAGCGAGCCTGTTCGGCGCTTTGCCCCGGCCGATCAGGGTTTTGTGAGATCAGGTCAAGTAGCTGATCCACGTAACCGAACTGTTCAAGATTGGGGTCGGCAGCGGGGTGTTTGAGCTCTACGGGCACTGCCTCGCCGTTGTGTTCGAGTATTACCTCGGGAATCAACTCAATCCGTAACACACCGGACTCACTCGAGGCCTGGGCCTGCCAGAGTGTGAACTCCGAGACCCAAGAAATTTCGAGGGAGGCAATAAGCCCCGACTTAAAGCGAAGCGTGACACTGGCAGAGTCATCTGCCAGATCTGAGCGAGAAGTGCGCAGATTGGCACTTACGGATACAACCGGCTCATCTGCAAGTCCAAGAGCCAGTGCTAAAGCATGGGGTCCTAGGTCAAAGAGCACGCCACCGGCCTTGAGCGGCTTGGCAAAATGCCCCCAATCGGGTGGCGGCTGTAGCGTTCGTAGCGAGAGATGAGTCAATTCTCCGAGTCCCGGTCGAAGGGATCTGGCCTGTGTCCACACTGGTGAGTGCAACAAGTTCTCTGCGCAGCGGACGACTACCCCAGATGAGGTCAACCTTTCTGCGGTCTGAACAATAAGGTCGGCCTCTTGAAGGGTGGTGGCCAAGGGCTTTTCGACTAGTACACAGGCCCCGGCTTGCAACCCTTGAACTGTAAGCCTTGCATGCTGTTCCGGGGGAGTGGCAACGATCAAGAACTCGGCCCCAGCAGGTAGCGCATCAGGTGTGACTCTTCGGGCATCGAGTTCTCCGGCAAGATGCCGCGCTGAGGTGCCCGAAGCAGATGCAACGGCGGTTACTTTCATCCCCGCAGCATGCGCAGCAAGTGCATGCACCACCGCAATATAGCCAGCTCCTGCAAGTGCCACGCTCTTTTTGCGGGTTCGACGCAAACTGCGCTGGGTTCCAAGTGGCATTTCTTCGCTCTGTTCTTTAGCTATCCGAGGGGACTCTCAGGATCTGTGAACGATACCGCCTGACGCACATGCCGAGGCTTGGGTCGAACGGTTAGAGTCAAATAGAATGTTTAGGCAGTACCTGCACCAAAGATTCAACTCCTTATGACTCGACCATCCTCGCTGCTTCTGCGATTCACCGTGATTACCCTGGCCGGTGCAACTGTTTTTGCCTCAATAGCGTCTCTTCTGAGTTTAGAAGCCTCAAACATTTCAGGTGCGGCCTCATATAACAAGGGCACCGAAATTGCTCTTCCCGATCTACTACAGGGCAGCATTATTACCGATATGCACGGCGAGCCTGCAGGCAACTTGGTGGGTAGCGAAAACCGCGTGATCGTCCCGCTCAGCCAGGTCTCTAAGGAGATGCAACAAGCAGTTCTCGCAGTTGAGGATTCTGACTTTTACCTTCATCGTGGCGTGAGCGCCAAATCAGTCTTGCGTGCGATGCGGGCAAACAGCGATGCCGGTGGTGTCTCTCAGGGCGGCTCAACCATTACCCAGCAACTGGTGAAGCTATCGCTAGTTGGCAACGAGCAGTCCATCAAGCGCAAGGTGAATGAGGCAAGTCTTGCGCTTCAGCTAGAGCAACAGTTCTGTAAAGATCGGCCTCGCCGTGACTGTAAAGATGAGATTCTTGAGCGCTACCTCAATACTGTCTACCTTGGCCGTGGCGCATACGGCGTTGAGGCCGCAGCACACATGTACTTTGGCAAGTCTGCAGCAGAATTGGATTGGGGAAGTGCTGCACTACTCACTTCCCTAATTAGAAACCCAACTGGCTATGACCCAATTCGATTTCCAGAGGTGGCGGCCCGACGGCGACATGTGGTTTTGGGTCGCATCACAGAGGTTGGTGCTATAACCAAAGAAGAGGCTGCACTCATTGAGCAGCAACTGTTACCTACAGAGATTGCAAAAATAAGTTCCTCTGCCACTGCTCAAGACCTGACTTATTATGAACGCAAAGTGCGCGACGAGCTTCTTTCTGCCGAGTGGTTAGCCCCAACTGAAGCACTCCGACGGGAACGAATCTTTAATGGCGGCCTAGTCATTACCTCGACCCTTGACCCACGCGCACAAACTCTTGCAGAGGCTGCCTCGGCCGCGAACCCAATCAAAAAAGCAAACCCCGAAACCGTTGCTGCAATTGCCGTAGTTGAGCCTTCCTCAGGGGCTGTGCGCGCTGTTGTGGGCCAGACGAACCTGCCAAAAAAGGGGTTGGTAGAGATTGCGACTCCGCGAGTTGGTCGAAGCCCCGGATCATCATTTAAAGCCTTTACCTTGATTGCTGCCCTGGAGTCTGGGTATTCCATCCGTGATTCAATCTTGGCTTCTCCCGCCCCACAGAAGCTTTACAAGGGTTGGGGAATCAAGGACTCCACTTGGCCCTCGGGCTGCAATGGCGGAACTATTGAATTAGCCAAGGCAACCTCCTCTTCGAATAACTGTGCCTTCGCTCGTTTACAGGCCGCAGTTGGGGGAGTAAAGGTCGTAGATGTTGCTCGGCGCTTAGGCATAAACACCTTGACAAATGAGTCGGCTTCGTACCCATCGCTTACTCTCGGCGGCGCTGCGGTCCGGCCGTTGGAAATGGCTGCAGCCTATGCGGCAATTGCTAACGATGGTGTCTACAACCCTCCGCATTTTGTTTCCAAAGTTACAGACAACGCCGGGGTAGTTCTGTTTGAGTACCGGCCCTCTAATGAACAAGCAATCTCGGTAGACGCTGCACGTCAAGCAACTGTGGCGCTGCAAGGAGTGGTGACTGGAGGAACCTACAAAGGTGGCTCTTTGCCCAATCGTCAGCCAGCTGCGGGCAAGACCGGCACGAATGAGGCAGCAGGCGGAGAGAATACCGACGTGTGGTTCGTCGGGTTCACTCCCCAGATTGCAACAGCAGTCTGGATTGGAAATCCTGCGGGGCAGACCGAGATGAAGGGCAGCCGAGTTCAAGGCGGCACAGTTGCTGGCAAGGTCTGGCGCGAGTTCATGGCACCGTACCTGACGGGGACCGTGGTGCAGCCCTTTGCTACCCCCGGAAAGATTAAGACCAGCCGAAAAGTCGTACCTGACCCGTGGTCTAAGTCCATGACTGCTGCTGAGCGAGCAGGATCAGCGGGTTCTTCCTCCACGACAGTCCCAAGCGCGTCCAAGGGTGGGTCTTCTACAACGGTTGCTAGGGAACCCACAATACCTAGTTCCACAACTCCTGCTGCGCCAAGCCCACCACCAGCGCCCACGCCGGAACCAACAACGATTCCAGATCCTGACCCGACTCCCTAAACCGGATCCCTCCGTTCTTTTCGTGCACTTGCCTACTGAACCTATTAGCGAATTGGCTCCCCAAACGTCTTGGTGAACACCCAAGGGGACACCCGATAGGGTTACACCGTGGAATCGCTTCAGGATCTACTCGCAGTTCAGATGATAGATACTCGAATCGATCAACTTCGGCATCAGAAGAAGACTCTTCCTGAGCGCCAAGAGGTGATTGACCAAACGGCGGCACTTGCTAACGCATCAGCTAACACCGAGGAATGTGCCTCCCGGCTCAAGGCTTTGCGCCGTAACCAAAAAGAAGCCGAGGATCATGCCTCGATCCTTGAAGACAAGGCAACCGAAGTTAACGGTCTGCTCTACGAGGGTTCAGTGACCTCACATAAAGAACTTGAAGCGCTACAACAAGAGCATCAGCAACTCAAGCAGAACCAAAGCCAGTTCGAGGATCAGGCGCTGGAGTTCATGGAGTTAGCTGAACCAGTAGAGGAGGAACTCGAGTTGCTGCAGGCTGGAGTTGTAGCAATCTCTGAGCGTATTGAAGACCTTGAGGCACAAATTACGGTGACCGTTGCGGAGATTGAAGTGCAACTAGATCTACAAGCTGCTGACCGTCAACAAGCAACTGTAGGAATTGCTTCTGAGCTTTTGTCGCTCTACGAAGGACTTCGCAGTCAACTGGGTGGCATTGCAGTAGCTCGCCTTTCTGGTGCCCGATGTGAGGGCTGCCATTTAGAGATTCCTTCGGCTGAGCTCGACTCGATTCGCAAAGCACCGGTCGGACAACCGGTGACTTGCCCTGAGTGCACCCGGCTACTTGTTCGTTAAGAGACAGTCAAGGTGCTGATCTGGTTCTCGGTCTTGAGCGTGGTGATTACTTGGGCAGTATTTCAGAGCCCTGCCTTGGACTACCGCTTGGTTGCACTTGGTGCAGTTCTTCCAGTCGTTGAAGCTCCATTTGGCACTGGTCCGCTCCATTCGTTGCTTGCACCGACGCTTATTTTGGCGGTGGTTATGCTCGCGACGCAAAGGCGACGACTTGTGCGGAGGCGTTGGCTAGGGTTGCCAATCGGGATGTATATGCATCTCGTTTTAAACTTTGCCTTTACCCGAACTGCCACTTTCTGGTGGCCCTTTCTTGGTACCTCATTCTCTCCTGGTCGGGCGCCCGAACTGTCTAGAGGGTGGTGGTCGTTACTCATGGAACTTTGCGGGATTGCAGTAGGAGTCTGGGCGTATCGTCGCTTTGGTCTTCAGGATGCCGATCGAAGGTCACAGTTTCTTCGCACTGGGCAACTCAGCCGATCTGTGATGGGTGCAAAAAAGTGACAACTCGAATGAGGCGTTCGTTAATCATCCTCCGCCACGGGCGCACCATTGCAAATGCCTCGGGGCTGCTTTTGGGCCGCGCCGACCCTGCACTTGACTACCTAGGTATTGAACAGGCCGCTGCTTTGGGCAGAGCGATTACCTCGGGTCGCTTCGGCCAGATTGCAGCTGTGGTTAGCAGCCCTCTGATCCGAACACAGATGACAGCTAAGGCTCTGGGCCAACCGGTGCAGATTGATGAGCGCCTGATTGAGTTGGATTACGGACTGTGGGACGGACGGCCCGTTGCAGAGGTCACGGCTGCACAGTGGGCTATCTGGCGCTCAGACAGCGAGTTTGCTCCGCCTCAAGGTGAGTCGTTGGTTGCCCTTGGAGCACGCATGCGAGAAGCCTGTGTGGATTGGTCCTCACGAACACTTGATGTAGAGGGCAGTGTGGTGATGGTCTCGCATGTTTCGCCAATTAAAGCAGCCGTGGCTTGGGCGCTTGGGGTTGGTGATGAGGTCTCTTGGAGAACTCACTTAGATACCGCGTCTATTACACAGGTTCTGGCTCGCAGCGGAACCCCCGTATTGAGTCTGTTTAACGACACCGCCCACTTGGGCCCTGAAGCACCGCAGTAGCTCAGCTGTTGTCAACAAACAGGCCTGCTCGTCGAAACTCGACGAATCGCTAGCCAGATGTGGTTGTTGCGTCCGTCGGCCCTTGTTCTGCTTGCACAAGGTCTCGAGTGGCAGGAGGAGAGTGCTTGCGAAGCGCCTGAAGCCAACGCGCTCCGGCAGTTCGAGTGCCTTGTAGGTGCGGAAGATGGACTCCCTTATGGTGTTCCTCGGAAGTCTTGATAGGAGATGGCGTATGGCCACCCTCGGTCTCTTCTGCAGGTTTCATTCTTGCAGCACGGTCGATTTCTAGTGAGCGAAGCTGAACCTCAACTGCAGCGAGCTGCTCTTCGGTGTAAGGGAGTTGATAACCCTCGGCCACAAAGCGTGCCGTATCAGCCCGGTAATCGTGGCCAGTGCTTCTGAACTCCCCCGGGGTGTCCCTCATTGCGTTCGCTGCATCTACAGCGGTCTGCAGAAAGGTCACTACCGGTGACCAGCGTTGCGATTCAGGAACGTTGCGTCCGCGCTTCTCGCCAAGCCAGTCGGGCTTTCGGTACAACAAGGTGGGTGTAGCCAAGGTGATCGGGTCGTTGTCATGGCTGAGTTGAACAATCCGAAGAGCTTTGCGTTTTTCGACGCTTAGCTGTTCGAGCTGTTCCCATCGGTCGAACACTCCAACGGTTCCGTCTGGAGTCAGCTGCCCCGGGCGGTCCATGCCAGCGGCAGACCACCTAGCCAGCTGCGGCATACCAAACCACAATGCGCTATCAATACTGTAATGATCCAAACCTTCGATACCTCGCTTCATCACCACGTCAGATGAAGCCCAAGCACCAAGACTCTCGCCAAAAACAACTACGCGAGGCCGGTCTGCGGGGACCATGCCTTGAAGCCGTTGGTGAACTCCCCAGACCAGTTGGCGGAACTGCTGCCGCCCTGCACGTACTTTTTGTAGAGACAGAAATGATGGATACCGACCGAACTGAATACAAACCGAGGCAAGATCCCCGCGAGTAAAGAACTCGGCAGATTCGATCATGGAGTGATCAACCCAGCCAGTTCCAGTAGGTGAGATGAGGAGCAGAGTGCTGCGCTCGTATGCGCCGGTTCGTTCCATCTCAGCAAGGGCAATCTCGCTTCTTCCACTGGGGTAGAGCGGTTGTTCGTTGAATCCCACAAAGACTCGAATCGGGTGCTTGGCTGGTTCGGCCATCGTTGCTTCTATGAGTGAAGGTGGAAGTACATCGCTCACATAACGCCGACCCTGCTGGCCTAGGTCCTCGAAGCTGCATAGGCTCTCGGCGCTGCCCGAGACCAAAGGCGTTCTTGGCGGCTCGGCATAGCCAGGATCGACCTTTTCATTCGATTTTCCGATTTTAGATATTCCCGCCCAGTACAGCCCAGTGACGGCCGCAGCCCAGATAACATTATTTGTGGTGCGAGCTAGTCCAGTACGAATAAAACCGGGGCCATAGAACCTCTCCATGCCTTTGCGAGTGCCTTGATGCGCAAAGCCAATGCTTGTTCCAACGCCAGTCATCACAGTGGCTACTGCAATTGACTTTGGCAACGTGAGCTGCAGTTTGTCGGAGTCGTCAGTAAAGAAATCTCTGCGTGCATTGAGGTTTTCTCGGGATCGGAATAACGCAAATGCCAACGCTGCGGCGCTGATCCCCATGTTGGCAACGGCGCCACTTCTTGACGCAGAGGATCGCGTGCGTGTGGCAGTCACTGCCTCATACAAGAAGCCGCCGATAGCGCCAGCCTCTAAGAGTTCGCCAGTAAGGCGTGAGAATGCTGCAGGCCAAGCGGTGTCATCCTCATTGGGGAACTTGCGCATTCCGATGCCAACACCGGCGAGCAACCCACGAGTAACAAGGCGTTGCGTTAACGAGTCCTCGTCGGGGGTGATCCTATTTGCCAGGTAATTTACCCGATTGCTTGCTGCTCTTGCGCTCAAGATAGCGAGTCCGCTCATAGCGCCCTGATGAATTGATGAACGCGGCATAAGGGATGGCTGCATTGAGCGCAGGAACTGCGTGGTCTCAAGGGGAGAACCCGGCGAGCCAGCCGCTGGCGAAAATGCGGTGACAACTCGTTGGAGTTGTTCAAAGCTGATAAGAGACACGTTAAATCCTTCGAACCGAACTGATGCGAGTATGTATGAGTCGCCGATAGGCGGTGTTGCTAGCTGGCGGTGTTGTTAGCAGGCGTAAAGTGGCACGCAGAGCATAAGACTACTAGCAGTTCTGCGGGATTTGCCTAGGTGTTTGCGTTGCTGTCAAGAGTCTTCAACCGCTGGAACTAGCATCTAGCGCTGAATCAATTCTGAGTGCATTAATCGGGGAGTGCAACATGGATCTTAGAATCGCTGGACGTCGCGCTGCAGTTGCTGCGGGGTCTGCTGGTCTTGGTTTGGCAACAGCGCAGGCTTTGGTAGACGAGGGCGTGCAGGTCGCCATCTGTGGCCGTGACCCTGAACGGCTTGCAACCGCTTTGGCAACTCTTGGACCTTCTGCTGTTGGTATCCAAGCAGATATGTCTACTTCCGAGGGCGCTCAGGGTTTTGCTCAGGCCGCAGCCGAGGCATTAGGTGGGCCTATCCAGATTCTGGTGGCTAATGCTGGAGGTCCGCCCCCTGGGGTAGCCACGGCAACAAGCATTGAGCAGTATCGCTTTGCTCTGGAGTTGAACTGCCTCTCTACGATTGCCCTTGCTCTAGAGGTGGTCCCAGCAATGAGAGCAGAGCATTGGGGACGCATTCTGGCGATTACCTCAATCGGGGCTCGTCAGCCGATTTCTTTTCTTGCTGCTTCAACTGCGGCAAGAGTTGCTACAACCGCCTTTGTCAAGAACCTGGCTACAGAGGTGGCAGTTGATGGTGTGACTGCTAATACAATTCAGCCAGGGACGCACAAAACTGCAAGAAACGCAGACTTGTCTGCTGAGCAGAGTGCAGAATTATTGCATTCGATTCCTGCCGCGAAGTTGGGAACTGCCGCCGACTTTGGTTCAGTGGCTGCGTTTTTGTGTAGTGAGCAGGCAAACTTTATTTGCGGGGCGTCCATCATCGTCGACGGTGGGGCGAGTCGGGGACTGCAGTAGCTCTTTGACCCCTAGGGGTTGGGCTGGATCCGCGCAACAGAGACGCGAACTTCGCTAGCACCGGGGTTTGGTTCAACAGTAAGTCGGCCGGAGTTTGCGGCCGAGGTAACAGAACCACCGGTAACAGATGCTGTATAGCCAAGCGGATATTGCGCCGCTGGCAAGACAATGCTTGTTGGCGCTAGCAGCAACTCGTCGGGCTGATACCGGAACTCAAACTTGCCGCTTGATGGGTCAAAGCGTTGACTGAGTGGAGTGCCTGCGGTGGCTTGGGCATATGCGCGAACTAGCTGAGTGCGCACTGCCTCGGACCAGTTCCCAGGGTGATGCCAGTGCATCCAAGACATTAAGTATTGGTCGGCAAGCTGGGTGGTTCGAGTTGAGTTGAGCGGGCTCTGAGAAGCTCCAAACTCGCCAAGAAGGGTAGGGGAGTTCCAACGACTGCTGACTGACTCAGCTGCCCCAAAAATTGAACCAAAGACTGCATCGCAGAGGGCCGAAGCAGCCGGGGCGGGCTGAACTGGTTCACCGCCATCTGTGTCATAGCAATACGCATGAAACGTGTATCCGATATTGGCCCCCGGGGCTGGCGTGTCGGGGAACGGCTCGCCGATATTGAAAGGAGACCACCATACCGGTAGGTCAGGAGTTACTGCATGCACCTTTGAGGTCAAGTCGGTATACATAGCTTCGGCCTGGCGGTAGCGGCCACCGCACGAGGTGACGCACTCAAAGAATTTGTCACCAGGAAAGGGTTCATTGATCAGGTCAATACCAATAACATTTGGCTCGGCTTTGACTTGTTCGGCTAGTGCCGAAACGCCATCGCCATACAGATCAATGGCGCTGCGGCCATCTGAGACCGGAACTTGGGCCCACCAGTCGTTCCACTGCCGAAGCGAGCGTGGAGACAAATAGGCGGCACCCCATCCCACGATTGCCGCAATTTCTGGTGGTGCAGTTGGCGACAGAGCTTGCGCCTGAGCAGAGGTGGCCCAGCTCGGCATTCCCCAGAACACGTCTTGGTGGAAGTCTAGGAGCACCCACATGTTTTGTGCCGTGAGAGCCTCGATCACGCCAGACACAGCAGCTAAGTAATCCGTGTCGATAACGCCAGGAGCGGGCATCAGTTTTGCGGCCCAAACGCCCAGTCGAACCCCGTTAAAACCATCAGCTTGGAACTCGGCAAAGTCCTGCGGACCCAGCCAGCCGTTTTCTAGGGGCGCAAGAAATGGCTCGGACTTGTTCACCACGTTGGTTCCATGGATGAGCACCACTCGACCGGTTGCATCCACCAGGTCTCGGCCACGCATGTGGAGTGGACCCACCACGTCGGCTGGTTCTGAGCTCACAGCAGTAGCTGGCCCTTCAGGAAAGTTTACTATCGGCGAGGAGCTACAACCGCTCGCGACAATGAGACAGAAGATTCCTGTGATCGATATCCAAACTCCCCGCATCAATCAAAGGTTAGCAATTTAGCGTGACACGTTACCCAGATAGGCGGCTGACGGTGTTTGCAGCGGAGCGCTGAGGCACCTGACCTGCTGTGACTCGTAACTCTCTGTCAGAGTATTCGGTAGCTCGAGCCGTTGGTTGGTTGGTTGGTTGGTTGGTTTTTGGGTGTTAGGGGTTTGGTTTTCGGGTGTTGTGTTGGGTGTTGAGTTG
>Ga0335398_10000384_pt1 | contig 76853 bp, 61 predicted proteins | sample BON03_FD_205742 | JGI IMG/M metagenome (GOLD analysis project Ga0335398, IMG submission 205742) | Freshwater microbial communities from Lake Bonney liftoff mats and glacier meltwater in Antarctica - BON-03 (spades assembly) (version 2) | ecosystem: Environmental > Aquatic > Freshwater > Ice >... | reverse complement strand
ATCCTCAATCCAGCATTTAAAATAAAATTATCTTTCCAACGGTATTCATGAAAGTAAAAGAAACCGGCTGATTTTGATTGAAATTGTGGTAACAAAAATTCAAAACCTTCAAATTGATTGTCCATCAAGCTGGATTGAAATCCTATAATAGCCTGTTCTTTAAAATTGATATGGCGATTGAATCTTATGTTGGCGGTGTAGGTATTTAGGTAAAGCGCCAAAGCCAGGTTGCCTTGTTGACTGGAACTAATTCCATGAGCATGAGGCCGGGATTTTTCCTGTCGTTCATTTCTCTGGTAAGCCAAATCAATTTCCAGCCAGTTTTGATTCAGCTGAACCGTAGTGTTAGAGATAAGCTTGATATGGGAATTGTCCTGATTGGGTAATTCAATATTCCCATAATCGCCATTATGCTGGAGGTTGTAGCTATTTGGTATGCCTACTGCTCCGGTAAATATTCCTGCTTGCTGTCCAAACCGGCTTAGCGTAATGGTGGACTTGCCCCAATTTTTTTTCTAATTCCCGTCATTATAGAGAAATGCCTTTCCTTGCCCGCAGTATTTTTAAGCGGTTTTCATAAACTGGCAAAACAAATCCGGCATAGGTGAATTCATCTGCAGGAACACGATAATCTTGATAATCCTGAAAGGTAAGCCTACCTTTAAAAATAAACCCATTTTCATTTCCTTCAACCATAGCCGAATGACTACGCATATTATTGTTGGTCTGATAACTATTGATCAAATGCCCTCTAATGACACCATCGTTTGGTATAGCCGCTGGAGAGATATTAATAACACCAGACATGCCATCAGATCCATAAATCAAAGAAGCTGGCCCTTTCACGATTTCTACACGGTCTACATCAAAGGGATCAATTTCTAATCCATGATCAGCCCCCCACTGTTGACCTTCTTGTTTTATTCCCCTGTCATTAACCTGAATTCTATTGGAACTCATTCCACGAATGACTGGCTTGCTAATGCCAACTCCAGTATTTATAGTGCTGATTCCTGGTAATTTCCCGGGTTTAAATTTCTTAATATGAAATTGCCATTTAGGTCGGCAGAAGTTCCTGTTCCTAGCTCATGAATGAGGATAGTCGCCATCAATGGTTCACCAGACTCATCTGAAATTGTTCCACTGATGGAAAAACTAGGCGTAGGTTGAGCAAAAAGGATGGAATTGCCTATCGTTACCAGTATGAAAATTGGGAGAAAAATTAATCGCACTCTAGTAAATTGAATGATTGGAATTCTTAATAGAAACAAAGATATCTTTATCACTCAATATTTGCAACGCGATGGCAAAAATACAATTGAATTACCTCAGTTTTTTTTCAAAGGGTCTAATAAATATTCCAGACCGTTTACACGAATTTCATACATCGTTTCCAACCACATTCCCAATTTACCCTTTGGGAAGCCATTTCTTTTAAACCAAATCAAATAATGTTCAGGGACATCGCAGATTAGCCTGTCCTTGTACTTACCAAAGGGCATTTTTTTTGAAACAATTTCCAAAAGTATATTTCTGTCCACGTAGCTTGATGATTAATTCAACCATGCATCCCAAGGTATTCTACTTAAGATTAGAATGAAGGCAATACCATAGAACATGTAAATACTTCTGAATTTGCTTCTGCTTGCTGTTAATTTTTTGGCCCTGCTATAACCAATTGTGATTAGGGCAATCGCAATTATATTTATAAGTGGATGTTCAAGGGCATAAAACCTGCTCATGGAATCTCCCATCGTTTCACCACTGAGGTTAGATAGGCCTAAAGGACTTAAAAAATAAACGCCAATACCTACCAATAATTGGATGTGAGCCAATATCATCCCAATTAAGCCAAATTTGCGGTCTTTTTCGCTAAACTCTTTACCACTTAAGGCACCGATAAGTGCAGAAATAAAACTGAATATTATTCCTGCCAAAACGATATATGCCAGAAATGAATGAAGGTGTTGAAATCCGGTAGTCATGTTAATTTAGATTTTCTGTTTATAAAAGGCTAAATAAGTAAAAAAAAACCAATCTACCATTAGTATGGTGCTGCTTTGTGCCAATTATCTTGTTTAGATTTTAAAAGTATGAAGATTTAAAATTTAGTACAATTGATCCAATTAATAGGGATTAATATCCAATATAAATTTATATTTTGCAAAAATCTTATTTTCATTTAGTTAATTGGTTTTTATAACCTAAATATTTACTTAATTTCGCAAATTATAATTTCCCCTTCCCAAATAGCCTTATTTATTTTCCTTTTTAAATAATTGCCATAGATGAGTTATTGGAATTTTGTATTTAAAAACAAAAAGTTGTTGACTTTTGGCCTGTTGATGACCTGCCTTTCCGGGTATGGTCAAACGTACCTTTTGGCACTTTATGTACCTTATTTGATTGAAGAATTCGCTCTTCAAAATGCCCAGATTAGTGTTTATTATATGATAGCGACTATCGCTAGTGCATTTTTATTACCACAGGTAGGGAAATATATCGATAAGATAAGTTTGGTGAAATATACTTTACTGACCACAGTTGTCTTTATTCTATCCATGCTTCTTATGAGCTTTAATTACCACTGGTATTTATTGCCGGTCGCTTTTTTTGGTTTAAGAATCGCAGGGCAGGGTTTGTTCAGTCATATTGCCATTACCTCTATGTCAAAGTATTTCATCAAAGGGAGAGGTAAAGCAATTAGTATGGCCTCTCTGGGACATCCCTTTGGTCAGGCAGCATTGCCTATTATGGTTGTGGCGCTTATCAACGTTTTTGGGTGGAGGCAATCGCTCTTAATAAATGCCTTGATTGTAATGATATTGGTCCCTTTGTACTTGTACTTTTTTATTGATGAGAAAAAACTGGTAGTTTACGAAGAAGCAATTGATTCTTCAGTGTCAGGTCCTAAAAAGGAAATATCTCAATGGGAGATAATTAAAACGAAAAGTTTTTGGATTTTGGCGCCAAATCTATTTGTATTGGCATTTACAGTTACAGGCTTGTTTTTTTACCAGTTTGCTATAGCTGATTTTAAAGGCTGGAGCCTGGAATGGATGGCAGTGGGACTTACCTTTTATGCCATAGCTGGATCCATTGCCATTTTGTTTTCTGGACCTTTGATTGACAAGTATTCTGCCAGGACGTTTTTTCCTTATTACCTTATTCCCTTTTTAATTGCTATTGTTTTCATTTGGCAGGTCAGAGATCCTTTGGTGATTTTCCCCTACATGATTTTAATGGGGGCTTCAGCAGGTGTAGGCAATTCAATCATGTCAGCATTGCAGGTAGAGTTATTTGGCACCGCCTATATTGGTAAGGTAAGAAGCATTTTCGCTTCTATTATGGTGCTTAGTTCAGCTATCGGCCCAGCCGTTTATGGGGTTATAGTGGATGCAGGGTATGATTTTGAGCATATTTTTATTGGTTCTGCTATTTTGATGGTCATAGCCATTTTGCTTTCGTTTCGAATTATCCCAAATTACACCTATGCTAAAATAAAATATAAGTTTAAAAAGCGAGATAGAAGATTCGACTTTTTTAATATTTTCACTTTGAGACGTTAGCCTAGATAGAGGACAAGAAAACCTATTATCCTGAATTCATAGCTGAAAAAAACCTGAAAATATAACAGGAATTTTTGCAGGCTACTGATATGACTTTATCTTTGCAACAAATGAAGTAAGCTATGCAGACTTTGGTAACCTTGTTTATTTTTACTATTTGTTATGGATTATTATTCCTTTCAATATTCCCGGTTAAGCCACTTAAAAAAATCAGTGATTTTACGCATAGAACAAAAAAAGTCGTGTCCAAACAATATGATTTGACATGGCCTTATTTTTTCTCCTTTCTAGGAGGTTATTTGGTGGCTTCGGTGATGGTATACCTCATTCAGGATTCCATTTAAGCTTTATTTTCCCATAGTAATTGTTCCGCCTTTTCTGCACTGGCAAAGTTTACCTTCGTCTCCGTCATTTTATTTTTAATCTCCCTCAAGCAAAGCTGTCCTATACTTCCTTCATGTGTATGCTTAATTTTTTTCCCAGGAGTAAAAGCCCCTTTTTCTATGTCCATCCCTACTTTTTTATAAGCATCTCTAAATGGAACACCATCCAATACAAGCCTATTTACCTCTTCTACACTGAATAAATACGCATAAAAACCATCATCAAGAAGGTCTTTCTTTATGCTTATGTTTTCAAGCATCAATTGGGCGATTTTTAGGCTGTCATTCAATTGCTCAAAGGCTGGGAAGGTGGTTTCTTTTAACAATTGCAAGTCACGGTGATAACCTGTACTCAAATTGGTAAGCAGCATCATTATTTGCTGTGGATAGCTCTGGATTTGATTTGTTTTGGCACGAATCAATTCGAAAACATCAGGATTCTTTTTATGGGGCATTATACTTGATCCTGTTGTCAATTCGTCTGGAAAGCTTATAAAACCAAAATGTTGGTTCATAAACATTATAGCGTCTGTCGCTAACCTATTCAATGTTCCTGCCGTACCCGCCATCGCAAAGGAGAGTGTTTTTTCGGTTTTCCCTCTACTGTTTTGCGCATTGATGACATTATAATGCATGTCTCCAAAACCCAATAATGCTGTAGTCATGGTTCTATTTAATGGGAAGGAACTTCCATAACCAGCCGCTGATCCCAAAGGGTTTCTGTTGGCCAATCTATAAGCAGCTTGCCACAGATCCATGTCTTCTGCTAACCCTTCAGCAAGTGAGCTAAACCACAAACCAAAGGAGGAGGGCATTGCCAATTGGGTATGTGTATAGCCCGGCATCAAATCATCTTTGTGTTTTTCCGCCAGATGGGTAAGCAATTGGAATAGGTTCTCTATTTCCGTTACCGTTTCCTTGATGGCCTTCCTGTAATACAATTTCAGGTCTACCAAAACCTGATCATTTCTGGACCGACCACTGTGCAGTTTTTTGCCTACATCACCATACCGTTCTGTGAGCAAAAATTCCACCTGGCTATGTACATCTTCTACTCCTGGGGCTATGCTGAATTTACCTTCAGCTATTTCTTCCCGGATTTCATTTAATCCCTTTTTTAAAACCTCCAACTCATCCTTGGTTAGAAGGCCTATAGACTCCAGCATCATAGCATGTGCCATGGAGCCTGTCACATCAAAAGGTGCCAGCAGAAGATCAAATTCAGGATCTCTGCCTATGGTGAAAGTTTCTACTTCTTTTTTACTGGTTTTATCTTTTTGCCAAAGCTTCATTGGGTGGTTCTTTTTGTTATGGAAAAATAATTTTCCAAGAGTGTAACATATAATGATATTCCTTCCCTCAGTTCATCAAGATAAATAAATTCGTCTGCAGTATGGGACCTTGCCGAATCTCCTGGGCCTATCTTAACTGAAGGAAAAGGGATCAATGACTGATCTGACAATGTGGGGCTACCATACACCCCCAAGCCCATCTTTTGAGCGGTTTGTACCATCGGATGATTGTCCGCTATAAAAGAGGATTTTAAGCGGAGAGATCTAGGGGTTAGTTCCGCTTTTAAATTGTTTTTTAATTCCTGAAAAGCCTCCTCTAAAGTGTACGCATCTGTTACCCGCACATCCAAGGTATAGGTGCATTCGTCAGGAACTACATTGTGCTGGCTACCAGCATTAATTATAGTAGCAGAAACTTTATTAGGGCCAAGAAATGGAGATTCTTTTTTAAACTTAAAATCCCTGATTGTTACAAGGTCTTCAAGGGCTTCGTATATCGCATTGGTTCCTTCTTCTCTTGCGGCATGACCTGCCACTCCCTTTACGACAGCGTCTATCACCATCAAACCTTTTTCCGCCACAGCCATCTTTAAGAGAGTTGGTTCTCCAACAATGGCAGCTTCAAGTACCGGAAGTTCTGAAAGGACAGACTCAATGCCACCACGGCCACTTATCTCTTCTTCGGCAGAAGCAAGAATGACAAGGTTGACAGGCATTTCTTTTTCATAATAATATACAAAGGTGGCCATTAGGCTTACCAGACAGCCTCCTGCATCATTGGAGCCAAGGCCGTATAACTTCCCGTCTTTTTCCAATGGAGAATAGGGGTCAAGGGTATAACCTTGGTTCGGTTTTACTGTATCATGATGTGAATTGAGCAGAAGGGTAGGTAAGGCAGGGTCAAATACCTTGTTGAAAGCCCATATATTGTTGCCTTTTCTGTAGGTTTTAACCCCCTTATCTTCAAAAAAAGACTGAATTAAATCAGCCGTCTTATCTTCCATTTTACTAAAAGATGGCGTGCTGATAAGTGCCTTTAGAAGATCAATCGCCTCAATTTTTAATTTTGCTAATGCTTCCAATTTTTTTTTATTGGTTTAGGTGGATTCAATTCGCCACCTTAAGAGAATATTTTAATGGAAATCGTATTACAACGATTCAATGATTGTTCCTGCGTTTTCTCCCTTTGAAGCAAGAAGCAGGTTTTCTGGTAAGCCCATCCATACATTAGATACCCCTTTGTTCAATGCATTGAAAGCATTTTCTAATTTAGGAATCATTCCAGAGTGGATCACTTGATCCTGAAGCAATTCTTTGAAAATGTCTTCATTGATCAAAGGAACCAAAGATTCATGGTTATTGGCATCCATCAAAACACCTTTTTTGTCAAAACAAAAGTAAAGGCCCACATTGTGACTTTTAGCTAATGCTGTGGCTATTTCAGAGGCAATGGTATCGGCATTCGTATTTAGCAATTGCCCATGGCCATCATGGGTTATGGCTGAAAATACAGGTGCTATATTTTGTCCTAGCAAGGTTTCTAGAAGTGCGGTATTTACATTTACTATATCCCCTACAAAGCCAAAATCCACGTCTTTTACCGGACGCTTTTTAGAGGTAATGGCATTGCCATCTGCTCCTGTAAGGCCAATGGCATTTTGGCCATAGGCTTGTAGTTCAGCCACCAGGTTTTTATTGATCAATCCAGCGTAAACCATGGTGACCACATCCAAGGTTTCTTTGTCTGTAATCCTTCTCCCATTGTGCATATTGGGAATAATCCCCAATGAACTACCTATGCGGCTTGCCATTACTCCTCCTCCATGAACAAGTACTTTTACTCCAGGGAAATGAGCAAATAACTTTAGAAACTCCGTACAGTTTTCCTTGTGGTCTATTACGTTTCCGCCGATTTTAATTACACTGATATCCATTAGGGTTTATTTTTTAAAGCATGGTATCAATTACTGACTGGGCAGCAAAAATCCTGTTCTTTGCTTGATTTTGAATAAGGCTACGTTTGCTATCTAATATTTCGTCACTTAACTCAAGGTTACGCCTGACGGGTAAGCAATGCATCACTTTTGCATGTGTATTGTCTCCAAACTTGGCCTCATTCAATAACCATTCTCCTGTAACGCTAAGGATTTTGCCATAAGGAGTAAAGGCACTCCAGTTTTTAACATAGACAAAATCAGCATCTGCAAGGGCCTTGGTTTGGTCGTATTCTATTTTAGCGCCGTTCGTGAATTTTTTATCCAACTCGTATCCATGGGGATGTGTGATGGTAAAGTCATGATCACAACCTAGTGCCCATTCTGAAAATGAATTGGCCACGGCATGTGGAATGGCTTTGATATGTGGGGCCCAGGTAAGCACTATTTTTGGCTTCCTTTTTTCTTTGAAGTTTTCTCGGATGGTCATCATGTCAGCCAAACTTTGCAAGGGGTGTCGGATAGCACTTTCCAGGCTAATTACGGGGACTCCAGAATATTTGATAAATTGATTGATAACAAAATCGCTGGTATCTTCTTCCTTATTAATAAGTGTGGGGAATGCCCTGATGGCCAAAATATCAAAATATCCACCCAAGACAGCAGCGGCATCTTTTATATGTTCTACTTTATTCTGGTTCATCACGACACCATCCTGCATTTCAAGTGCCCAGCTTTCTTTGTCCATATTGAGTACAAAGCTTTCTACGCCAAGATTGGATGCTGCTAGCTGGGTGCTCATTCTTGTCCTTAAACTGGGGTTTAAGAAAATCAAGCCGATACGTTTTGCGTTGCCTTTATTTTGATTGACCCTAGGGTTTCCTTTGAAGGTCAATGCTTTTTCTATTAAACTATTGGCAAGGTCAATGTTTTCAAATTTGGTAAAGTTTATCATGACTTTTATTTGGTGTTCCTGCTATTAATTACTTCTCTTAAACACTTAAGGAAAAGCTGTAATTCTTCCTGCTTCACGCAAAGTGGGGGCAGTATTCGAATGGTGTTTTTTGAGGCAGCGCTTCCTGTAAATATATGGTGGTTACTGACTAGTTCGGAGCGATATCCAGCAGCCTCATCTTTGAGGTCAAATCCTATCATCAAGCCTTTTCCCCTTACCGAAGGTATTTCCGGGAACCCGTCTTTCAGCTCTCGCAGTAGGAATTCACCCATGCTATCGGCATTGGCCAGGAGCTTTTCCTCTTCCAAAACTTCCAACACCGCAAGTCCCGCTGCACATGCCAGGTGGTTTCCTCCAAAAGTGGTCCCCAACAAACCGTACTTGGCCTCGATGTCAGGATGGCTCAATACACCTCCAATAGGGAAACCATTTCCCATTCCTTTTGCAATGGTGATTAGGTCAGGAGATAGTTTTTCTGCCCACTGGTGTGCAAAAAATTTTCCAGTACGGCCATAACCTGATTGAACCTCATCCAGGATTAATTTGGCGCCATATTTTTTTGTTATCCTTGAAAGGCCAATCAAGAATCCTGATTCAGCTACCTGAATACCATTAACGCCTTGAATTCCTTCAATGATAACAGCTGCAATTTCTCCACCTTTCAATCTTTTCTCTACAGCTTCCAAGTCTCCTAAGGCTTCAAAGAAAACTTTATGACCGCTATTAAAAGGGGCGACAATCTTCTGATTGTCCGTAATGGCTACCGCTCCAGATGTCCTTCCATGAAATGCACCGTGAAAGGCTATTATTCCTGGTTTTCCCGTCTCAAAAGAGGCTAGTTTCAATGCATTTTCATTGGCTTCAGCTCCAGAGTTACACAAAAACAAGTTGTAGGACTCATACCCGGAAAGTTCTCCCAGTTTCGTTGCCATTTCACTTTGAAGTGGGATTTGTACTGAATTAGAATAAAAGCCTATTTTATTTAATTGCTCGCTTATCCTTTGGACATAGTGAGGATGAGAATGGCCAATAGAGATTACGGCATGGCCTCCGTACAGGTCAAGGTACTTTTGACCCTTATTGTCCCAAAGATAAACGCCACTGGCTTTTTCGGGAGTAACATTCATAAGGGGGTAGACGTCAAACAATTGCATATAGTATGTGTTTGGGGACAGGTTGGTGCTACTGTCCGATAGTCGATAGTTTTTTAAAAGGCTGTGCTTTTTAATTGTAAACCTGTTTTTTCATCAAGTCCAAATGCCAGGTTCATGTTTTGAACAGCCTGACCAGAAGCCCCTTTTACCAGGTTGTCAATGGCTGAATAAATGACCAAATGACCCGCCTCTTTTTTTAGATGGACCAGGCATTTATTGGTATTGACCACTTGCTTAAGTTCAATGTCATTTTTGCTAACATGTGTATAGGCCGCATCTTTATAAAATGCCGAATAGACTTCGTAGGCTTCTTCCAGACTTCCTTCAAATGGAAAATAAGCTGTAACCCAGATTCCACGTGAGAAATTACCCCTATAGGGAACAAATAATATCTGCTGCTCAAAAGAAGAATCGAGCTTTCTGAATGTTTGGTTGATTTCATTCAGGTGCTGATGCGTAAATAACTTATAAACAGATACATTTTGATTCCGATGACTATAATGGGTGGTTTCGGAAAGCTTCTTGCCTGCCCCAGTACTTCCTGTAAGTCCTGTGACATGCAGGGAATTTTTTACCCATCCTTTATTGATGGCAGGAACAAGGGACAATTGGATGGCAGTAGCAAAACAGCCAGGGTTGGCTATTTTTTTTGCGCTTTTAATTTTTTCCCGATTCACTTCCGGTAAGCCATATACAAAGCCATTGGTTTCATTTCTGAAATCTGTGCTTAGGTCTATTATCGTAGTATTGTTATCAAATGCATGCTTTTCTAAAAATGGTTTGGCCTGACCATGGGGCAGACATAAAAAAACCAAGTCAAGATTGTTTTTGTCGATTTGATCTGTAAATGTAAGGGATGCATCTCCAATCAAATCGGGATGCACTTCTTCTAAATTTTTACCTTTTTGACTATTACTATGAATCCATTTTAAGTCCACATTAGGATGGTGTACCAATAAACGGAGTAATTCTCCTCCAGTATATCCAGCAGCACCAACTACGGCTGTTTTAATGATTTTCATTGTCTAAACTTTTATTTACTTTATGGAAAATGGCTGTTTGATTGCCCAGGATTTTAGTAAATCCTTTGACATCTTCTCCGGTATAGCCTTTATTCATTTCGCCATAGCTACCAAATTTTGAGGACATCAGGTCATGGTCAGAATTGACACCAATCATACTGAACCTATATGGAGCAAGGTGTACTTTTACTTCTCCACTAACATAGGTTTGCGTAGCTGTCATAAATGCTTCCATATTGCGCATCACCGGATCCAGGTAATGACCTTCATGCAAATGATTGCCATAAAATTCTGACATCTGATTTTTCCAATAGGTTTGCCATTTGGTCAGCGTGTGTTTTTCAAGAAGTTGATGGGCTTTTATAATTACCAAAGGTCCTGCGGCTTCAAATCCTACCCGGCCTTTTATTCCAATGATGGTATCTCCTACATGTATATCTCTTCCAATTCCGAATGGACTCGCAAGTTGTTGAACTTTTAAAATGGCCTTCACAGGGTGATCAAATTTTTCTCCATTTACACCTACCAATTCACCTTTTTCGAAAGTAAGGCCAATTGTAGCTGGATCGGTAGCGCTCACTTGTGTAGGATAAGCACTTTCAGGAAGTGCCTGGTTGGAAGTTAAAGTCTCCTTACCACCTATGGAAGTTCCCCAAATGCCTTTGTTGATAGAGTAAGCAGCTTTTTCAAAGTTCATGGTCACACCATGCTTCTTCAGGTACGTGATTTCTTCCTCCCTGCTTAATTTCAGGTCTCTGATAGGGGTGATGATCTCTATATCTGGTAATATTGTTTGAAAAATCATGTCAAACCTCACCTGATCATTTCCAGCCCCAGTACTTCCGTGCGCTATGGAAGTAGCCCCTATGCTTTTAGAATATTCAGCTAAAGCTTTGGCTTGCAAAATCCTTTCAGCACTAACAGATAGTGGATAAGTTTGGTTTTTTAATACGTTTCCATAAATCAAAAACTTAATCACTTCATCGTAATAAGTAGAAACGACATCAAGAACTTTAAACGAGGCTACGCCTAATTTTTTAGCCCTTTCACCAATACGCTCCAATTCCTCCTGCTCAAATCCTCCTGTGTTGACCAACACTGCGTGGACTTCATAACCTTTTTCTTTGCTGAGGTGGATGGCGCAGAAGGTAGTGTCTAGACCTCCACTATATGCTAAAACAACTTTTTTCATACAATTAATACCTTTTATTTAAGAGTGCTTCCCTAAAGCAACATATATGTTATTAGGATTGGTTTACTTTATCTTTGACTTTTACTAGTGCTTCTTTTCCTTTGGCAAAATTAAGAAACATGGCCCGTTTAATATTGATCAATCGCTCAAAAAGACTAAGATTCTTTTTGAACTCAGAGGATAGCTTCTTTTGCTCTGCCTTTTTTACGTTTTTTGGTTCATAAAGCATGGCCGTACACAAGCAATTTGACCTGTTTTTGCTCATGAGTATGGGGTAATTGACACAACTTTGGCATCCTTTCCAGAAGTCTTCATCTGTAGTAAGGTCAGAATAACTGACAGGATAATAGCCAAGTTCGGAGTTGATTTTCATTACTGCAGCTCCTGTAGTCAATCCAAATATTTTAGCATCTGGGTATCTCTTTCGGCTAAGCTTGAAAACTTCCTTCTTAATCTCTCTGGCTAGTCCGAACTTTCTGAAATTAGGTGAAACTATCAATCCTGAATTGGCTACAAACTTCCCATGCCCCCATGCTTCAATGTAACAAAAGCCTGCCCAATCGCCAGTCCTAGTAAGCGCAATAACGGCTTTACCTTCCCGCATTTTTGTTTTTATATATTCTGGGGATCGCTTTGCTATACCTGTACCTCTTGCCTGAGCAGAGAGTTCCATTTCATCAGTAATGGTCTGGGCATATTGACAATGCGCTTCTTCTGCAGGTTTAATAATAAATTTTTGATTAAACATTGTAGCATTTTTTTGGCTTACCGTCATCTCCCATCAAATCGCTATTGACGGTCAGCCCTAAGAAAATTGGTTGAAATGAATGATTGAAATGCTTTTGGAAATAGAAATATCCACATAGGATATATTAAAAGAGTTAAGGGACTAAGCCCTAAATAAGGTCCTGTAGGTTTTGATAGGACCAAATATCCAATACCCAAAAAGGTTATTCTGGGACAGATAAAATTTATATGATATGTTTACTTCTTTCTTCATGCTAAACTTTGCAAATATTTATTTATTTCATCAAAAATACAAATTTAACAGGGATATAATGGGATTCAAATGTCGTTTAAAGCCAATTATTAAAAATAATGCCTATTGTAACGTCTTTGTTCCCTCTTTATACCTACTTCTAAAACCCATAATAATTGTTTAGGAATTAAATTTTTACGTTAAATCTATATTATATAAAGATATTTATTAAATATAATATGATATTATTATTATTTTTACTTAAAAATTGACTTTAGCCTGTTTTTTGTTGTCTAATGTCTCAGAACCAAAAATATAAAAAAAATGGCAAAATGTTTTGCACTAATGGGTTGGAGTTTACCTGTTATAGAAAGTATGCAAAAACTCAATAAACCTTTCGTAGTAGTTTCGTTCCCTGATTTCGAAAGTTACGCCAAAGAAAACAATATTCCTTTTGTATCCTACCAATTTGATGAGTGGAGTGATGCCTCAAATTCTTTGGATTTGAAAGACAAACTAGAAGCTTACAATGTAGATGTGGCTGTTCCTTTGTTTGAAGAAACAGTAGAATGGGCAGGGGCTTTGAACTCATTGTATAGAGATGATCCCAAAGTATTGAACCGGGCATTCCTTTTTAGAAACAAAGCCATGATGAAGAGGAAAGCACTGATAGGTGGATTGAGAGTTGGGCTTTTTGAAGAAGTCCACAGCAAAGAGGGGGTGCTTAATTTTATGAACCGACTCAATCAGGCCAATTTACAAGTTGATGGAGAAGAAGATAGCTGGGTACATATCAAACCATTTGCCTCAGCAGGTACAGTAGGCCATCGCCTTTTGAGGTCTAAAAAGGATGTGGAAGAAAAATGTCAGGACGATGATTTTCCTTGCCTCGCAGAAAGTCATTTGTCTGGAAAAGAGTTTTCATGTGAGGCCTTTATCCATGGCGGTAAAATCCGTTTCTTGAACATCACAGAATACGTTAAGTTAGGGTATTCAAATTTTATCCCTGAAGGAAATTACCTTCATACCAAAAGGGATAGAATTATGAAAGAGATGCAGAAGTTAGTTGACCTGTTTGGTATTCAGTATGGTATGATCCATCCCGAATGGTTTCTTACGGAAGAAGACGAGCTGAGTTTTGGTGAAGTGGCCTGTAGGATACCGGGAGGACATATATTGGAACTTTGTGGTCAGGCTTATGGTTTTGATGCCTTGGCCGCTTTTGTTTGCTGTCATGATCCAGAGCTCACTGAAGAGGAACTCAATGAATTGTTGCCCCCATTGGACGCAAGACCAAGCACGTTTTATGGGAACGTAATGATTTACCCGCACAAAAATTTAATATCAAAATTAATCATCCCAGAAGAACTAAAGGAAGAGTCTTATTTTCTGGACCATAATTTGATACCTCCACTAACCAATCAGAAGGTAAATTCAAGAGAGGGTTTTGGAAATCATTTTGGTACCGTTAATTTCAAAGGAGATGATCCTGATCGAATGACAGAATTGTTGCTACATTATGAAAATGTAGATTTTTATCATTAAAGAATCTTAATAACTAATATGCAAGAAGGAGTGATCTCAATAAGTAACTTAGAATCCTTTGACGAGTTATTTGAGAGCTATAAATCAGCCACAGTGCTGACAAGAGGGGATAAGGCACAAAAAATATTAGGACAATTGGATGCATGGTGTAATACCATAGAAGGGATTCAGCAAATTTACGAGCGCATTCCTGCATTAGATGAAGCGGGGATATTAAAAGATACCCCGTGGGAAAATCCATCAAGATTGGTTCCGCAATTGGTAAATGGAACCTACAAAAGCGGTCATCCGAATTCAACCTATGAACTGCTCAGTGATCTAAGGATGTTGGCATTGGCCCGGGGACAAATACAGACGTCGGAGAGTATGAAGCAGGAAGCAGAAAATTACCTGCAAGAAGCTCTTGTTCTGAACCTTGAGTTTGTTTTTAATGAGCCGCAGGAAGAAACCCGACTTTTAATGAGTGAGCATGAGCTAAAAAAGGTGCATTCCTTGTTTGGCTTTATTTCAGCTAAGATTCAGTTGTCAAAGATCAAATCAGCACTGGTTGAAGAACTTGTTCTTATTTGTGAACAAAGGCCAGTAGTAACTGAAAAACAGCGACGAATTATCGCATTGGTAAAAGAAAAGATTGAGCTAGATCCTAATGATCCTGCCGACAGTGCTTTGTTAGCTTTTCAACATTCTATTTATAGACCTACTTCTGGTACTGTAGGTAAAACCTTTGGTGCTTATGGCACCCACTTAAGTAGTTTGACGGAAAAACACCTTGAGGATGAAGCTGAGCAAATGAGTGAAAGTATGCTTTCCTATGGATTGCTAAGTACCTACCATGCGACGCTGTTGCTATTTTTGGTGAAGGAGAAACAGTTTGATTTGGTTGCCAAATGTTTAGGACTTAATGAGTCTGGTTTGGTAAAATTCAACGAATACCAAGATTTCGTTTGCTCATTAATTGCCGAGGTAATTCATCCATACAATGCGCAGTGTATTTTTGGCTTGTCTAAGACCTTAGAAAATGGGGTGCTATCCAGAACGGCGGTAAGAGCAGGTTTGCACAACCTGCTTACCATTTCACTCCATCCTAAAGTGGAGGAAAGAATCATTAAATCGGTAGGGAGTTCAACCGGTGAGGTTAGTCCTAAAAAGTATTTAATAGGTGCATTGCTAAGGATACTGGGACAGCCATTAGGAGTAGGGCAGGGGAATAACCCCACTTGCCAAAGTGCGAGAGGGATAAGTATGTGGAGCCAACATGCTCCTGCCAAATTGATCCATATGGTTCATTCTGCGGCCGTTCATGACGATTTAAGTTTTCGGTTTGAAGGAAGTGAGATCAAATATTCAGAATCTGCTTTAGGTTTGGTTCAGAAACTGGATCACCAGCTAGATGCAGTTTCCGTAACCTTGGTGCCGATGCTTGATAAAATCTACAACGAAATGATGCGTAGAGCCTCAGGTAGGGGAGAAGACCCACATAAATGGGTGAATCCTGGGTTGTATGGACAATGGATCCAAATCGGGTTTGCCTCTGCCTATGATTATCTTTCAAACGCTATTGTAGATTTTGATGGCTTTCTTAGAGTGTTTTATGGGATGTGTCATCCGGAATACAATGGAGGGCATCGATTAGTCTATCCTAATCCTGTTGGTATTTTTATAACAACTGCCAAAGGCGAGATGTTAGGCTTTCACGCCATATCATTACTTCGCGTGGAAAAGGACCCGAAAGGTGAGGTAAGGGCCTATTTTCTGAATCCTAATAATGAGGGAAGACAGAACTGGGGGCAAGGAATTACCCCTTCCGTTTACGGAAATGGAGAGATCCACGGCGAATCATCCCTTCCCATTCACCAATTTGCGGCCAGAATCTATGCCTTTCATTACAACAATTTGGATGCGGCATCAAAAATGGATAAAATTCCCCAAAATGAAGTTGATAAAGTTCAGGAACTGGCCAAGGAAAGTTGGGGAAAATCTTATATCTGGTTGGAAATTAAAAAACAATGGTAAAGCATTCTTCTAGAATAGAGTTAAACCAGGTTGCTTATAAGGGCAACATCAATTTTATTAGGAAAAAAATTGGTAAAAAACCCATTCTCTCATCCGTGGTCAAGGCGAATGCCTATGGCCACGGTATTGAGGTGTTTGTGCCCATGGCAGAAAAATGCGGCGTTAATCATTTCTGCGTGGCCTCTTCTTTTGAAGCAGAACAGGTATTGAGCGTCTGTAAACCAGACACCCATATTCTGATCATGGGGATTATCTATGAAGAAGACCTTGGCTGGGCCATTTCCAATGGTATCGCATTTTTTGTTTATAATTTCAATCGGCTTTCAAAGGTTTTGGAAGCGGCAAAGAAGGTGGAGAAAAAAGCCAAGATTCATTTGGAAGTAGAGACTGGAGCCAACAGAACGGGCATGCATGCCAAAGAATTCCCCAAGGCCCTCAGTTATTTAAAACAACATCAGGACTGGTTAATATTTGAAGGGTTATGTACCCATTTTGGTGGTGCAGAAAGTATCTCAAATCAATTTAAAATAGACCAACAACACAAAAGGTATAAAGCCTTTCTTAAAATTTGCAAAGAGAGAAAGTTTTTGCCTGAAATCAGGCATATTGCTTGTTCAGCTGCCGCTTTGGCCATGGAGGATACAGTGTATGACATGGTCAGGATCGGTGTGGCTCAGTACGGTTTTTGGCCTAGTCCAGATATTTATTATGCGCATTTACACCAAACCAATAAAAAGTCAGATGCTTCTATGAAACGAGTTTTTACATGGAAAACAGACATAATGGATATCAGGACAGTGGATCAGGGAGAGTTTATAGGTTATGGAACGGCTTTTCAGGCAACCCAAGAGATGCAGATTGCGGTTATGCCTTTAGGGTATTCCAATGGTTACCCTAGAGCACTGTCAAATAGAGGACAGGTATTGATCCATGGAAAAAAAGCACCCATAGTAGGATTAATAAATATGAATTTGTTTATGGTAGACATTACACATATTCAAGAAGCGAAGGTTGGTGACGAGGTAGTTCTGATCGGTAGGCAAAAGAATAACGTGATCAATGTTTCCAGCTTTACCAATGCAACACAATTGTTAAACAATGAGATGCTTAGCCGACTGCCAGCGGCTATTCCCAGATCAGTATTAAAATAAGGTGGATTTAGGAGCTTTTTCTACTTGATAAATTTAGCGGTGATTATTTGTTTGGGAACCCCAGGGCCAGCAATGAATATTTCAAGTGCTTCCCCTGCTATGTTATCAAAATACCATACTTCGATCGGGTGTAGTGGATTCATTGCAGGAAGAGCCAAAAATAAGCGCAACAGCAAGCATGAATAAAGTACCACTGGAAATTCCCTTAAATTTCATTTTTCATCGAATAAGTGAAAATAACTTTTCAGGTTCATCCGTAGTAATAAAATCTACCTCTTGATCCAATAGCCATTTCATGTCCTCTTCTTTATTGACCGTCCAAACATTTACAGTCAAGTTCAGTTTTTGAGCTTCCTTAATCCATTGTGGATTTTCCCTCATTTTTTTGATGTTGTAATCAAAACCAAAAAACCCATTGTCTTTCAATTCTTGCGGGCTTTTATCTCCCGTAAGGTAAGCTACATTGGCTTTTGGGTCCAAAGAAATGACTTTTAACCCGATGTCATAATCAAAAGTGATATAGTCGATCCATTTTTCTGCACCTAATTTCTTTACTATAGCTACAGACTTTTCAGCAAGCTCAATTCCTTTCTCTTTAGATACACTTGATGGTTTGATCTCGAATATGAGCTTCGTTTTATCTTGCTTCATACCATATTTGATATAATCTTCTGCAGTGGAGATTTTTTCACCATTAGACAATGGTTTTTCAAGTAATTGAGCATAGGTAACCTCCTCAATCATCATTCCCTCATGGTCAGCATCATGGTTGACTACTGGAATTCCATCCGAGGTCATCCAAACATCAAACTCTGATCCTTCACAGCCAAGGTCAATTGCCTCTTGTAAAGATGCTAAAGAATTCTGGGGATGTGGGCTAGCCTTCCATGCCCCTCTATGGGAGATTACTTTGTTTTTGTGAAATTCCATTTTTTGAGTAGTGCAAGATAAAAGGCATGCACTCAATCCTAAGATAAAAAGAAATTGATAAGACATCTAACTTTATGGTTGGTTTTGATGCAATATTCTAAAAGAATTCACAATCCACAACTCCTATTTAAAAATTATTGTTAAAATAATATGGAAACTACGCTAAATAGTTTTACTATGCTTTAAAAAAATGGAAGAAAACTAGTCCCAAATTCCCTGAGGCACTATTTCAAGCACATTGCCAAATGGGTCCTCAAAATAAAAACTGCTTAGGTTACTTCCCCATTCCTGAGTGTGGGTGAATACAATTCCCTTTTTACTTAATTTTTCCCTAATCTTTAGATAATCTCTTGGTTTCACTTCAAAAGCCAAGTGTTGTTTTCCATAAGAATAATGTGCAGGTAAAATCGTTTCGTTTTTTGTTGAATCAGGCAGAAAACAAAGCAAGACACTTTCTCCACACCTGAAAAACACATGTCTTCCATCAATCTTGGAAATTAGGGGCATTTCTAAAACTTGATGATAGAATTTTTCTGCTAAATCCAGATCATCGATGTACAAACAAGTTTCCTTTATCCTAGTGTATGGAATCATGCATGCGGAATTTTTGCTTAACGGTTATTTTCTAAATAAAAAGATTTTAAAATATACTGCAATTGCTCGTATTCAATAAGGAAAGCGTCATGTCCATAAATTGATTTTATTTCCCTGTAGGTCCCTTTGGGAACATGCTCACTAATATACCTGGACTCTTCACTTGTAAACAAGATGTCGGTATCCACACCAATTGAAAGCACCTTGCATTTTATTTTTGATAAAGCTACGGGTGTTCCTCCTCTAGACCTACCAATATCGTGACTATCCATAGCTTTGGACAGTATCCAGTAGGAAAGTGCATTGAACCTATTGGCCAATTTTAATCCTTGATACCTAAGGTAGCAGCTAATCTTAAAGCCATCTCTTTTCTCCTCCGTTTCACCTTGGCTTTGTAGAAATGTCAAAGGATGCCTATAACTAAGCATGCCAATGGCTCTAGCTGTTTCTAACCCTTTTTTACCTGCCTCAGGATGTGATTTCCCCCAAGTACTGTCTGACTCAATCGCCATTCTCTGGGTTTCATTGAACCCAATGATCCAGGGGGAGGCTTTTGCATTGGAGGCCACAATAATGGCATTTTCCAGTTTTTCTCCTAAAGTAACAGCCCACTCCAATGCTACTTGGCCACCTAAAGAACCTCCAATCACCGTATTTATTTTTTCTAATCCCAAGTGAATTCTCAACTTATCCAATGCCGCCGCAATATCCCTAGTAGTAATATTAGGGAAGTCATAATAATAAGGCTTTCCCTGCTTTGGATCATTGCTCAAAGGTTGGGTTGAGCCATAGCAGGAACCAATGAAGTTGGCACAAACAATGAAATATTTGGAGGGGTCAAATAATTTGTCCTCCCCAAATAATCCAGACCACCATTCCTGTGGATTGGCATCTCCTGTTAATGCATGCAATACCCAAATCACATTGTTTTTATTGTTATTTAATTGGCCCCGGGTAGTGAAATTCAATTGGAATTCCGGAAATGATTCTCCGGATTCCAAAGGCAATGCTTCCTGGCAATAGAAGATTTCTTGAGTCATTTCAATAGTCAAATGCGGCGATTGAAGGTTCATTTTTATTAGTTTTATACTTTATCGAAAGCAGCAATAAGGTCAGCTTTCACATCTTCAATGTGTTCTATACCTAAAGAAATCCTTAACATGGTAGGTGTTACACCTGCTGCTAACTGCGCTTCGTCAGAAAGTTGCTGATGGGTAGTAGCTGCAGGTTGAATGATCAAGGTTTTAGCATCTCCAACATTGGCCACATGAGAAATTAATTCCAGATTATTAATGAAGTCTGATGCCGTTTCTTTATTACCTTCTATTTCAAAACTTAACACCCCGCCAAATCCATTGGGAAGATATTTTTTAGCAGTGGCATAATAGGGACTGTTGGGTAAACCTGGATAATTAACAGACTTTACTTTAGGTTGTTGTTCCAACCATTTTGCCAGTTCCAATGCATTGTCTACAGTACGTTGAACACGAAGGGATAAAGTTTCTAAACCTTGCAACAGTAAGAACGAATTAAACGGACTGATGGCCGGTCCAAAATCTCTAAGCCCTTCTACTCTGGCCCTGATAGCGAAAGCAATGTTTGGCAAGCCTAAAGGATTATTGTCACCAAATGTATCCCAGAAATTCATACCATGATAGCCTTCTGATGGCTCAGAAAATTCAGGGAATTTACCATTGCCCCAGTTGTAATTACCCCCATCTACGATAATACCTCCTATAGAAGTCCCATGACCACCTATCCACTTGGTGGCAGAAGAGGTAACGATGTTCGCACCATGTTTGATAGGCTGGCAAAGGTATCCTCCTGCGCCAAAAGTATTGTCTACCACTAAAGGAATGTCATGCTTTTTGGCAAGTGCAGCTATGGCTTCAAAATCTGGAACATTAAATTCCGGATTCCCAATTGTCTCAACGTATATGGCCTTGGTTTTTTCATCGATTTGTTCTGCCAGATCGGGAGCTTTGTCAGATTTTGCAAATCTAGCCTCAATTCCTATTCTCTTGAAGGAAACCTTAAACTGATTGTAAGTACCTCCATATAGAAAAGGAGAAGTTACAAAATTATCACCAACGCTAAGGAAGTTATTTAGGGCTAAGAATTGAGCGGCTTGACCTGAGGCTGTAGCCACAGCGGCTACACCACCTTCTAATGCTGCCACCCTTTTCTCAAAAACATCCGAGGTAGGGTTCATTATCCTTGTATAGATATTTCCAAATTCTTTAAGTGCAAATAAATTGGCACCATGTTCAGCTGAATTAAATGCATAGGAAGTGGTTTGATAAATAGGAACTGCTCTGGAATTAGTTGTAGGATCTACTTCTTGTCCGGCATGAACCTGCAATGTTTCGAAACGATAGTTTTTTGACATGTTATTTGTTTTTTAGGTTTGTTATCAATTCTAAATTAACTTGATTAGGTATACAATGTGCGAAACTACCAAACGGTAAACGCATCGAGGTTAGGATTTTTTCATCCTGTTAGAAAAGAAATTAAATGATTGTAGAAATTTTTGGAAGCTTTATCCTTTTTTATGTTGTAAAATAAAATCATATAGTTTTTGAATTTATATTCCCAGATGTAATCTTTTTCATCTGGCAGGAATTGGCACCTTGGATTTTCCAGGTTGCCAGAGGGTCAACGAGCCTGTCTCTTGCCTCTTCTATATAAATCCTAACTACTTCTAAAAAGTAAAAGGATTATACAAAATAAAGCTAGATTGTCAAATTTTCCAATAAATGATCGCAATTTTTTCTTTTTAAAAATTAATTGTTCAGGTAATCAGTTAGTTACATAATTCTAAACCTATAGATTAGATTAAATTAGAAACCCTAACCACAGTCTATCTTGACCCATATTTTAAGTCGAAAATCTCTTGATTTGCTTAAATTTGTAGTGTTAATACCCGATTTTGACACATAATCCGGTATTATTGATGATTTTATTTTTATGCTTTAAAATTCAGCACCTTCCCACCAATGGACAGGGAATTTAGTGATTAGGATAAGCTTTTACCTATTTGGTTTTTATTGCACTTTATACCGCTGTCTTAAAATTAAACCACAAAAAGGATAATCTTACCGTAAAAGTTTTTGAGATTTGTTTCAAATTGAATCTTTGGTACCTTTCTATTCAAGAAAACACGAATAGCAGCAATAAAGAATCTAATAAATCACATACATATACTTCAAATTTTATGGAAAGAAATTTCAAAACTTATTTTTATGCTTTTTTACTGGGAATTATTCTCAGTGGGTATGGGTCTGTTTTCGCATTTTCAGAGAATATCTATCTTAAAGATAGCCTTAAAACTCCTGACAATTGGTTTTTGCTTGACCCGGTAGATGACGGTATAATGGGTACAGGAGCTGAAAAAGCCTACGAGAAATTACTTAAAGGTAAATCTCCGAAAGCGATGATTGTAGTTGCAGTGATTGATTCTGGAATAGATATTACCCACGAGGATCTTCAGGGGAAAATATGGACCAATGAAGGTGAAATAGCTGGAAATGGAATAGATGATGACAAGAATGGTTATATAGACGATGTGCATGGCTGGAATTTTATTGGAGGCAAGGACGGTTCTCATGTGGATAATGATTCACATGAATTGACCAGAGAATTTATCAGATTGAAAGCCATATATGGAGACATTGACAAAGAAGATGTAAAGCGTAAAAATAAAGATGAATTTGCCTATTGGGAAAAAATCAATGAAAACTTTGAGGAGACCAAGAACGAGGCAGAATCCAATTACAACATGTACAACAACATGAGGGAAGGGTTTTCGAATATGGCGGAATTAGTGAAGGAGGATTTTGACGTATCGGATTTTAGTGAGGAGGATTTGGCTGAATTTTTATCTGATGATGAGGAAATTACTGCTGCGGTTGATATGTTGAAGCAAATGTTTGGGATGATTAGGCTTGAGGATGCAAGTATCAATACCATCCTTGCAGAACTTGATAAAGCGGTAAAACATTTTGAAGTGCAAGCCAAATATGCCTATAACATTGATTTTGATCCAAGATATATTGTAGGAGATGATCCGGAAAATTATAAAGAAAAATATTACGGTAACAATGATCCTACCGGTCCCGATCCATCGCACGGCACTCATGTGGCTGGAATAATCGCAGCTAACAGAGAAAATCATTTGGGAATTGAAGGGATAGCTGACCATGTATTGATCATGCCCATAAGAGCTGTGCCTAATGGCGATGAGAGAGACAAAGACATTGCGAACTCCATTAGGTATGCAGTAGATAATGGCGCTAAAGTCATCAACATGAGTTTTGGAAAATCTTACTCTCCAGGAAAAAAATATGTTGACAAAGCTGTCAAATATGCTGAGAGAAAAGGTGTGCTCTTAATCCATGCTGCAGGTAATAGTTCTAAGGAGGTTACGCCAGAAAATAATTTCCCCAACAGGTGGTTTGCCAAGAGAGGTACTTCGGATGCCTGGATAGAAGTAGGTGCCTCAGGCCCTAGAGAGGATGAACACCTTGTGGCCACTTTTTCTAATTTTAGTAAAGAGGGGGTGGACCTATTTGCTCCAGGTGTAGATATTTATTCTACCATCCCTGGTTCAGAATACGAAAACAACAGTGGCACAAGTATGGCCGCCCCAACTGTCTCAGGTGTAGCAGCCTTATTGCTAGCCTATTATCCTGAACTTAAGCCAGAGGAAGTGAAAACAATTCTTAAAAATTCTGTTTATAAGGTTGGAGGGGATAAAGTTCGTCTTCCTGGACAGGAGGAATTGGTAAGTTTTGGAGATTTGAGTCAAACTGGTGGAGTAGTGAATGCTTACCAAGCCATTCAAATGGCAGAAAGATTGGCTAAATAGTTGGATAAACTGAATACGCATGAGATGGAATTACCCATTTATTTTGATTACAATGCAACAACTCCATGCCATCCTGAGGTAGTAGAGGCAATATTGCCCTACTTTACCTCTGCTTATGGCAATGCCTCTAGTGTACACCATCCCTATGGATGGATAGCTGAGAATGCGGTTGAAGCGGCAAGGGAGGAGGTAGCGGAATTGATAGGTGCGGAATCGAAAGAAATCCTATTTACGAGTGGAGCTACTGAAGCCATTAACTTGGCAATAAAGGGTCTTGCTTTGGCAAATAAAGGGAAAAGAAAACACCTGATTACCATAGCTACAGAACACAAGGCCGTTCTTGACACGATAGACCATTTGGTTAGCCAAGGTTTTGAGTGCACCTGTCTTCCTGTAAATGCTAAAGGAGAAATCTCCTTGGACCAATTAAAATCCAGCTTTAAGAAGAATACGCTAATGTTGGTTGCGATGACGGCTAATAATGAGACAGGCAATTTGCACCCTATCAAAGAAATGGCTGAAATGGCAACCGCTCATGGTGCTTTCTTTATTACAGATGCGGTACAAGCTGTTGGAAAGATCCCTTTAAATGTTAAACATTTAGGAGTGGATATGTTGGCACTTTCAGCCCATAAAATGTACGGGCCTAAGGGGGTCGGCGCTTTATATGTTAGAAAAGGTGTTCCTAAAATCGATTTAGTAGCTCAAATAACTGGAGGAGGACAAGAAATGGGCCGTAGGAGTGGAACTTTAAATGTACCAGGAATAGTGGGTTTGGGTAAAGCTTCTTCAATAAGACTAAGCCATCAGTTGGGTGAATACCAAAGACTTTTTAACTTGAGGAATAAATTAGAAACAGGATTGCTTAAAATAACAGGGAGCCAGAGAAACGGATCTTCCGATCGACTGCCACATGTTTGTAATGTCTCGTTTAATGGCATATTAGGAAAACCTTTGCTGATAAGAATCAATAAAGAGTTAGCGGTTAGTTCTGGAGCTGCTTGCAGCAGTGTTTCAGACAAGCCTTCCCATGTGCTAACAGCAATGGGCTTAGATAAGGCTACCGCAATGGCCACTTTGCGCCTTTCTCTCGGCAGGTCTACTACCGAAAAGGATGTGGACTTTGCGATTAGTTATATAAGTAAAGTGGTAAATGATTTACAAACAGCATCTCAATTTAATGCATTGCAATGACAAAAAAAGACTTTACCCATCTGGACAGTGAAACAGGAAATCCTGCGATGGTTGATGTAGGAGGGAAACAAATTACCCAACGCTTTGCCAAAGCATCCTGCAGGGTGGTCTTAGGCAAGGAAATTATGCAATCACTCAACGCCGTTTCAGAACTGATGACTAAGAAGGGACCTGTTTTCCAAACGGCAATTATCGCAGGAACCATGGGAGCCAAAAGGACCTCTGACCTTATACCCCTTTGCCATCCTATAGGAATGGATGATTGTAAGGTAACCATTGAAACAGCAGGAAAAGAGGAAATCCTGATCAGCTGTACCACCCGTGTTACAGGTAGAACCGGAGTAGAAATGGAAGCCATGACTGGAGTATCCATAGCAGCATTAACCATTTATGACATGTGCAAAGGATTTTCACATGATATCTTGATTAAGGAAATGAAATTAGAAGAAAAAACAGGAGGTAAACGTGATTTCAAAAGATAAGCACCAAAAACATGTTCAATTGGCCAAGCCTACATTGGGCGATTACGGCAGGATAGAATTGGGGTTTCTGGGTACTTCCTGTAGTACAATACAAAAGTTAGCGCACCAGATTATTCAGCGCCTATCAGCCAGTTATAAAATGGCTTATGTAGATGCCGACCATAAAGAAGGAGATGAACTCTTAGCAGGCGGAGGTAGCAAAGATAGTTTGATGCAATTCGCTGATGTAGCTGAATTGAGAGACAAGATTGTTTTTAAGCGGTTGGATAGAAGGCAAGAGCAAGTTTCAGTTTTTGAGCAGAGAGAATGGTTAAACAATCAGGAGCTTGTGCTGATCAATGCCAATCATTTCAAAGCTAAAGATCAGGTACTGGTCATTGATCCCAAAAAGCCAATGGATAAAAAATTGGCCAAGCTCACCCGTGTAAGGTTATTGCTTTTACAAGAAGGCCAGACAAATATTCCAGATTATATTAAAACCCATATTACTAACTGGGAAAATTTGCCTGTTTTAAAAATTGGCGAAACGGAGAAAATCCTCTCTTTTGTAAATGAATTTATGGAAGAAAGTCGTCCACCGCTTAATGGTTTGGTGTTAATAGGTGGCAAAAGCAGTAGAATGAACCGCGATAAATCAAACTTGACTTATCATGAAAAAAGTCAAAAGGACCATGTAAGCGAGTTGTTGAAAACGCACTGCAAAGCCGTATTTCTTTCTTGTAATTCAGATCAGGACTCAAACTTCGATTCTAATCAATTAACAATAACAGATAAGTTAACAGGGATGGGACCAATGGGAGGGCTTATCTCGGCTTTTATGAAAAACCCAGATGTGGCCTGGCTGAGTGTCGCTTGTGACCTGCCTTTTTTAAGTCACAAAACATTGGATTTTCTGATAAGCAACCGTAACCCATCAAAATTGGCGACTTGCTTTTTGGATTCAGAAAGTAAATTTCCCGAACCGTTGGTTACCATATGGGAACCAAGAGCGTACCCAGTTTTATTCCGGTATTTAAGTCAGGGTTTTAGTTGTCCGCGAAAAGTTTTAATTAATTCTGATGTAGCACTTTTACAAGCTCCTGTTAAGGAGGAGTTTCAAAATGTAAATGACCCTGCTGCATACGAAGCAGTTCTTAAGGTTTTGAAAAACCAATAGATTTAGAACCCAAGCCTTACGCTATTTTCGTTTCAAGCCAATTTTTTCAGGTATATTTGTGGCATGATAGATTTTAATAAGGAAGGAAAAATAGTCATTACCTGTTATGACAGAAATGCGCCCTTTTTAGAAGCTGAGCTGATTGCATTGGACTTCAAAATCGATGGTGTTTTCCGAACACATGTAGCATTAAAAGGCACTTTAAATGACTGTATTTTTTTAAATATGCACTTGAGAACTGCCAGTCACGTGCTCTATGAAATCCATTCCTTTCCTTTAGACCATATTCAAGGCCTTTACGATATCATTAAAGAATTGCCTTGGGAAGATTTTATAGCAGAAGACGGTTATTTTTCTGTCATCAGTAATGTAAAGCATGAGACGGTAGACAACCCCTTATTTGTAAACGTAAAAATTAAAGATGCCATCGCAGATAGATTCAGAGATAAATTTGGTGTAAGGCCAGATTCAGGCTCAGAGCTTAATGAAGCAGTTTTCCAGTTCTTTTGGAAAGGAGAACAAGCAAGTATCTATATCAATACATCGGGTGATACCCTGATCAAACATGGCTATAGGAAAATCCCTGGAAGTGCTCCGATGATGGAATCATTAGCCTCAGCCTCTTTGATTGCCTCTGGCTGGGACCTTAAGAGTCCATTTTTAAACCCTATGTGTGGAGCAGGAACAGTGGTCATAGAGGCAGTCTTAATGGCCACAGACCGGTATCCCGGATTATTTAGAGATGATTATGCCATCATGTATATCAATGGATATGATGCAGGGGTTTATTATGATTTAAAGAAGAAATTGGAACAAAAGATTAAACCTCAACCTGATTTTCCAATTATTGCCTCGGATATTAGTGAGCGGGCCATCAATGCCAGTAGAGCAAATGCCAGAGAAGCAGGGGTGGAGGATTTTATTCAGTTTGAGATTTGTGATTTTAGAGAGGCTACTATACCTGAAGCAGAAAAAGGGGCTATCTTTTTTAACCCTGAATATGGAGAAAGGTTAGGAGCGGAGGATGAACTTGAACTTACCTATAGAGAGATTGGTGACTTTATGAAAAAGAGTTGTGCTGGTTATACTGGATTGGTTTTTACTGGTAATCTTGATCTAGGCAAGAAAATTGGCCTAAAGCCCAAAAGAAGGATCCCATTTTACAATGGGACTATCGATTGCAGACTTTTGGTATTTGAATTGTACAAAGGGACTAGAACCATCCAATACAATACACTCTGATTAATACTTCCCGTGCTTACCCCTTTTTCAATTTCTTGTTGATTTCCATAACCTTTTTGTTCAGGTCTAAAATGGCTTTTTCATAAACATCATCCCAAAAAGTTAATTTGTCTTTGGAAGAATTTGCTATTTGATATTCAATGGCAGGTAAGATCCAGGATGCATAGCCGCTGTAAGGATCAGAGGAAGCATAAAGGGATCGGTACCAGGGCCCAAAAGGCATGCCTTCCTTGTAAAGAAAGCTTTTTTCGAGCTGGATGAAATCAGCATTGATCTTACGAATTTGTTTTTGACTCAAAGATTTTTCATTCAGAGCTGATGGGAGTAGTCCCTTTAATTCATTGGTAGATTTCTCCAGTGCATTTATAGCCGATAATGATTTTTCAAATCCCGCAAATTCAGGATAATACTTCTTTATTTTATTTTCAGCTGCGGAGAAATGAATAGTAAGGTCTTCTGCATACCTTGGTAAGTCGTAAGGGATAATGGTAGCATTTGCCAATTTTAAGGCCATGATACCTGCCCACTGGGCAACTGCTCCCCCCATTTCTAATTCTGGATCAACAAATTTTTCATAGAAATAAAAGTCGTCATAATTGGTGTGATAGAGTGTTTTTCCACCTGTACCGCCGCTAAGGGAAGGTACACCTGCATGCATATAAAAAGCGATATGATCAGATCCCCCGCCAAGGTTTCTCAAAGCAAGGTTTTCTTTTCCTCCGGACCAGGTCTCAAAGACAGTTTTATCAGAACCCGGATAATTAACCTTCTTGGCGGCTTCAGCCATAATCTTTTTCAAGCCCGGGGCGGCAGCACCTCCAAAATTTTTACCCGATACTCCCCCATCAAAATTTAGGTAAGCGACAGCCTTTGCCTCCAGTTCCCCTTTCATTTGTTCCACCCATTCTGCAGAACCAATAACGCCATATTCCTCCCCATCCCAATGCGCAATCATTATGGATCTTTTAGGCCTGTGGCCTTCTGCGGCAAGTTTTCCAAGTGCTTCTGATAAAGTTAATAGCATGGCCGTTCCACTGCCGGGATCTGTTGCTCCAAATGCCCAGGCATCATAATGGCAGCCTAAAATGATCCATTCATCAGGATAAATACTGCCTTTTAATGTTCCTATTACATTGTTAATTCTAACAAAGTCTTTCGGTTGGGATACAGCAAGTCTGATCCTTAAATCTGTTCCTCCTTCAAGTCTGTAGGCATAAGGAAGACCTCCCTGCCATCCACTGGGAACAGGATTTCCTTTCATCAATGCCATAATTTCTCCGGCTGCACCATAGCCAATAGGTGTAATCGGGATGGTATGTAAATGAGTTTGCTCTGGGTCCAGACGTTTGATTTTGGTCTTACCGTCAAGGGGTAGTGCAGGCTCAAAGGGCGTCAAAGGGTCTCCGGTAAATGGTTCTGTTAATACGGAACCCCGTTGAATGGCACTTTCACTATAATTATTTCCTTCAGGATACACCAGCCCTTTGCCATACCCTCTATCTGCAGGATCTGTGTAAATTAGTAAACCTGCTGCCCCATATTGTTCGGCATATTTGGCTTTGTATCCCCGGAAATTTCCCCCATACCTTGCCAGTACGATTTTACCCTTGATAGCTACCCCAAGATCTGCCAGTTTTTCAAAATCTTCTTTGGTACCATAGTTGGCATATACTACTTCTGAAGTTACATCTCCAGAACCTGAGAAAGCATTCCATCCTTTTTGAAGATCAGGGTGGGAAGAGTAGGGGTTTTCTTTTATGATATCCTCCATTTGATTCAATGGCTTGCGCCTTGGGGTAACAATCTCTACCAGAGATGTTCCGTAATCTTTAGGAAGGTACACATCATAAGGAAATAGTGCCGTGTCCAGGGTAGATTCTCCCATGACCTTCATCAGGTAATCTCTTACATCTTCATTGGCTTTAGATCCCGCTATATGTGGATTAGCCGTGATTTTTTTCAGGTGTCCTTTAAAACTGGGAAAATCCACTGTCTCCAGATACAAATCTTCTATGACCGTTTGCTTTTCCGCTTCATTTTCAGAAAAGCCATCCATTTGCTTTTGAGCAAGAATGTTCGAAGAAATTCCAATTGTGAAACAGATAATAAGTATTTTTTTCACGGGTAAGGTTTTTTATTGTAATACCTGGTCTACGGTAAGTATATTTTCGCTAGGTTGATTGCGTATGCGTTTGGTCCTGAGGTAACGGGCCAATTCGGGGGCATCAAAATGCTCATCGGCTGGATCAAAACTACTAATCCGGACCCTTCCTCTTGAGTGAATGAATTTTCCATCACCGATCCACATGCCAACGTGTACCACACGTTCTTTGCTCGTCTCAGTGGCTGGAACCCCGAAGAACAATAAATCTCCTACTTGTAAATTGTCCCAGTTTTTGTCATTGTCAATGAGTTCTCCTTCTTTAATTTGTTGAGAAGCATCTCTAGGGATTATCATACCATTAAGGAAATAGATAGTCTTGGTAAAACCACTACAGTCGACTCCTTTTGGAGAGGTACCTCCCCACAGATAAGGAGCACCCATCATTTTTCTAGCGGTTTGGATTAGGTTGGTGTCGTTAGTACTTCGACTGTTTTTCCATACTTCGTAGGTCACAGCATGGTTTCCTTGGATTATTCCTTTCCGCTGATCTGGAAGTATTACCTGGTAGTTTCCATTTTCATAGCCAACCAATTCCAAAACATTCCCTGCTGTGATATCACTTACTATTTGTTCGAAATTGTCATTTTCGTAGACAGTGCTGATCATTTCAGTGACGACAATTTTTTCCTTCTGTAACCACTCGTCCATGGTGTTTTGATCCACCAGGACTATTGCAGCAGCATCTACCCAGGATAAGTATTTATCAGGGGTTTGAACCAAGTACCAACTCCCTTGTGATTTCAATACATTTAAAGGTGTACCCATCAACGCTTGCGTAGCTAACTCGGCTGAGTGTTTGGGCGCACTTCTTATATTGGCAACTGAATTGGTCACTAAAGCCAAGTGTTTGGTCCCTAATTTTGGATCTGGAAGAAGTTGTATGGAATCTGTAAAAGAAATGTTTTTTGAAATTAATTTCCGCACCAATTCATCATGTGCTGCAGGCAAATTTGTTTCACCACTTAGTTGACCATCCTCCCATTGTACATCAAAAAGGGCCACTCTTTTATCCGGTGCATGGCTTTCCTTGACTTCGGAGATAATGGTGTCAATGTCCTCGGAGTTGTTTTCTGCCTGGCAGGCAAATAAGGTCCCCAAAAGCAATAAATATAGATAGTAGGTGTGTTTCATTGATTAGTCCTTAGGTTTTCACTAAAAGAAGAGAAAGGTTAACGAAGTTGGGGAATAATCCTATAAACTAGGGTTGCATTTCCCTATCCAAGAATTCCTGGTAAAGCCTAATATGCCTATTGGTCATAGGTATTCTGTACCCATTAATAAATACCTGATGGACTTGGGTTTTGGGCTCAAATGGATCTCCATCAGCGGTAAAGAGGGTAGCTTTTTTACCTTCTTCTAAAGAACCAATACTGTCACTGACGCCAAAAATCTCTGCAGGATTAATTGTAATGGCTTTTAATGCCTCAGTAGTGCCCATTCCGTAGGCCGCCGCAAAACCAGCATTAAAAGGTAGATTTCTAACATTTTCTGCTTCCATTGTTCGCAAAGCTACTTTTACGCCAGCTTTATGAAGCAAGGCCGGGTTATTATAAGGTGAATCGTAATTGTCAGAATCTCTGGTAGGCAAAGCCAAGACTGGGCCGGTAATCACTGAAACACTAGCGGCTGCAATTTTTTCTGCTACCTTCCATCCTTCAGCTACTCCAGTAAGCACTACCTTAACGTCCTTTTCTTTGATCCATTCCAAAGCTAAGACAATGTCTTTGGCAGCATTTACTTCTATTAGTAATGGCAATTCCTTATTTAAAACCTCGGACAGTTGCTCCATTTCTGGGTAGTAATCCATTTCCCCTCCCTTGGTTTTAATCGCAAGGTAGGTAGCAGCTTTTTCCCAAAGTTTATTAATTTCATCCAAGGTCTTTGTTGCTGATTTTTCTAAATCCTCTAATGACCTATTGTCATTACTCCCTGACCTCACCGCAGAAGGGAAATTCATAATCAATCCCTTAAAACCACCAAACATCTGCGCTGGCGTATAACCATTCAAATTAATAAGTGCGGCTGTTCCCGGAAAATAACCGCCTCGGGGTTGGGTCAGTACTGTAGTGACCCCGCTGACTCTTGTTACAGGTATTGCCACACTATTTGGATTTACAGCGGTTAGGGCTTGCATTTGTGGTGTGAATTTACCCAGTTCCATATAATCCTGAGTTTCTGTCAATGAGTTTATTTCTACTATTCCCAAGCTTGTTCCGCTATCTATAAATCCTGGATAAAGAGACTTCCCCGAGCAGTCGATTATGCTGTGGTTTTGATGAGGAATGTCTTTGCCTATTGCTTTGATTAAACCATCCTCAATCAGCAAATCATGGCCTTCCAGAATTCCTTTGGTGACGGTATAGATTTTAGCATTGGTAAGTAGGAAGTTGGCTTTATATGGCTTTATCACTTCTCCTTCAATCTGGGCCATAAGGCCTTGACTAAGTAAGAAACAACAACACCAAATTAATATTTTTAACTTTTTCATTTGAACCCTATTATTACAAAGGAAATTGAGCTGCCTTTTCATTTTAAACTATTAATTGTGGTAGTTTTCAGTAAACAACATGTCAACGTCCTGCATGCAATCGTGTGAACCAGTGCTTAGACGAAAAGGGTCAGGAGATCTTTTTAGATTTATTTTTATCCTTTGGTCAGCCTGATCAGACTTTCTATCAAAATACTTTATCCCATCTACCCAGGTCATCTGTGGAATGGCATAAACAGAAAGTGGGTGATTGTCAAATAAAACCAGATCAGCCTGTTTGCCTACTTCAATAGAACCTACATATTTGTTAATGCCCAATTGTTTGGCGGGATTAATAGTAATTAATGCCAAAGCTTCATTATCTGTAAGTCCACCATAGCGTTGCGTTTTGGCTGCTTCATGGTAAAGGTGCCGAATGAGTTCATCGGAGTCTGAATTGATCGAAGTCACTACACCGTTCTTTGTCAAAATTGCTGCATTATATGCCGTGGAATAGTAAACCTCAAACTTATAGGCCCACCAATCAGAAAAAACAGAAGCTCCCATGGTGTATTTTGCCAATTCTGGGGCTACTTTAAATCCTTCATTGACATGTGAAAATACGATCTTATCAACTCCATATTCCTTGCACACCTGAATCAGCATGTAGATTTCATCTGCCCGGTAAGAATGGCAATGAATAATAATTTTGCCTTCCAAAATATCCACAAGTGTTTGCAACCTTGAACTGTATTTTGGTGGGGCAGTATTGATTTCTTTTTTCTGTTTTTCTAAGTTCCACTTTCCCCAGGCCGCTTTGTATTGTAGCGCTTCTTCAAATCCATTTCTTATGACTGCTTCAACACCCATTCTGGATCGGGGCTGTAGGTTTTTCCCTATTCCGTGTACGCGTGTTGGGTTCTCACCCAATGCAAATTTAATAGTTCTAGGTGCTTCTTCCATTATCAGCCTATTGGGATCCCTGGTTCCATATCGGTGTTTTAAGGTCACATTTTGTCCTCCGATTACATTTGCAGATCCATGCATGGCATGAGAAATGGTTGTGCCCCCTGCCAAAGCTCTGTAGATAGAAATGTCAAAAGGGTCAATCACATCCCTCATTTGAACTTCCGCAGTGATAGGACTGCTTGCCTCATTGATGACTTCAAGTGCAAGGTGAGAATGGGCATCAATGATTCCAGGCATTAGATATTGTCCTGAAGCATCCACGGTTTTTGTGTTTTTAGAAGCCTTTAGATTCGTCCCTATTTCAGTAATAATGCCTTTCTTAACCAATACATCTGTGTTCTCCAGGGTTCCATTGGTTATGGTGATAACCTGGGCATTTTTTATCAATAAATCACCTGAATGATTTTCCTGAGCGTAAACTTGTGCACTCAACCAAATTAATAAACCAGCCAGTAACATTCTTTTCTTATTCATGGTCTTTATTAGGTTTTTCTTTTTTAGTAGCCTGAACGGTGAATTGGTTATAACCTTTAATATCCATGCTGCCTTCAAACTTGTATTTATTAATATTTCCGGTTACCGTTACGTCCAATACCGTGTCTTTGGTTTCAACCATAAAGGAAAATGACAAGGAATCATCTGCGAGCTCCAAATTTTCCATTTTAGCCTTTTTGGTTCCGGTTCCTTTTGGACTATCATAAGAAACAGTTCCTTCCCATTTATCGTCTTTCTTAATAAACTCCCATGTACCTTTTGATTGGCCCACGGGCGTTTCAGCAGCATAAGTCCAAACTTGAGTTCCGAGTTTCTCTGAGCTGATATCGTCAGCGTAATCGAAAAGGTAGCCATCACTAACTACCATGGAAACTTTCCCTTCCTTAGAAAAAAGACTATCCGTCATTAACACCATGTTGGCCATTTTTCCCGGGGAAATACGGCCACTAATGTCTTCTATCCCAAGAAGTCTCGCGGGGTTGGTGGTCAAGGCGGCAAGTGCAGCATCCTTTGATAGGCCATTGTCTACCATCAGTCTTAGGTTACTAAAAAAATCCTTTTTCTCTAAATCCATGCTGGTAAAAGCAAAAGGGATTCCCGCTTTTTCGTATTTCGAAGCTAAACTTAATGGTTCAAGGAATGCTTTACGGGCTCTTTCAATTCTTGCGTCGTAATCCTTTCCTTGCTCGTCATTCTCTAGAGAATCCGAAAATTTATCCTCAGGCAGTGCTAGGTTTAGTACAACACCGACCTCATTTGAATTCAGGACAGGTATAAGTTCAGCTCCCTCATTTACACCAAGTAATATAAGTTTAAAGCTGTTTTCTTCTTGCATTTTTAGCGCTCTTCGGATATCTAATTCACTTTTGGAAGCTACCAAGAGGGTCACTTGATTTTGAGTTACAGGAATTAATGCATTTAATACAGGATCGATTTCTACCCGCCCAATACGCTTGTTTTTGGCATAGTTAGCAATATGTTTGCGGTAAAGGAGTGTGTTTTGGAAAAGATCTCTCCACTTTGCCATTACTGCTAACTTGGTATGGGGATAAACGCCACCCACCGTATTGAATTGAAAAAATTGCGATTGATTGTCGATGAGTAGGTTGTTATTGTCTTCATGTCCTAAAACAACAAGTGTCGTCGAACCTGGTAACATTCCCTTCCCCTCAGGGAGTTTTTGCGCAATCGTAAAACCAAGTTTTCGCCATTCCTCCTCAATTTTTTCATTGAATTGATAAAGTTTTGCTGTAGAAAAGTGAGGATGGATTCCTGCCAATTCTGGTGCTGGTTTCGAAGTGTCAAAATCTTTTGGCCTTTCAGGTAGGACAGGTACCTCAACGCCAGATTTGTTACCTAAGTCAATAAATCCTGGATATACAAATAGCGATTCCCCCTTAATTTCTTTCGCATCTTTAGGAATGGCCAAGTTTTTCCCGATTTCACTTATCGTACCATCTTTAAAAATAATATCATAATGGCTATGTATTTTACCTGGTTCTGGAATGACCGTCGCATTCGAAATGTAATAACTTGTGGTTATCCTTCTGTCCCCGTTATTGTCGCTTTGTGCTTGTGCCTGGCCTATAATCAAAAGAGTGCAAACAAGAAAGACAGTATAATAAGGTAAAATGAGTTGTTTTTTTGACTTCATTTTTGATGTTTTGTGCTAAACTAAAAGCTAAAAATAGGGTTTAAAACTCAATTTTAGAATAGATATTTGCTAAATGTTGGTATTTGTTCTGAAAATCGATTCTGCCTTGTTAACTTTATTTCGCCAAAATGAATTTCTCTTTTTTTGAAAAAAAATGAATTTTATGAAGTTGATTTTAGTAACTTTGAAATTTATGATTGTATTTAAATATTTATAAAATTTGATTGCAGAAGGTTTTAAAGCTTAACCCTGGTTTAATTCAATTAACTAATGAATAAAAGTTCGCTTTTTAAAGAGTTGTTTGTCAATATTAAAACTACTGGCGCTGTAACATTTAGTTCAAAGTCCCTGGTAGATAAAATGCTGTCTTTTGCCGAGTTTGAAGGTGCAAAAGTCATTGTGGAGCTTGGGGGTGGAGATGGAAGCATTACCAAAGGAATTATCGAGCGTATGGATAAAGATGCAGTTCTTTATGTCTTTGAGATTAGTAAGCATTTTTGCGATAATCTTCGAAGGAAATATGGTTCTGACAATGTCGTGATAATTTGTGACTCCGCAGAAAACATGGACCAGCACCTGAGTGGGAATCCTGTAGATTTATTTCTGTCGTCACTGCCTTTTAGCCTAATCGCAAAAGAGTCCAGAACTGCCATTTACGAGAAAAGTAGCCTGATGCTCAAACCAAGTGGTTTTTTCATCCAAATTTGCTACTCCTACTTGTTGCGCTTTCAGTTTGCTACGCATTTCAGTACCATCAAGACAGCCTTTACCCTTAAGAATTTCCCTCCAGCTTTCATCATGGTGTGCAATACCTGATAAGGTTTTTCGCTGCTAATTTTATATCTTGCCCCTTATGAAAGGTGCGGATTTTAAGGGAAGAGGTACGGGCCATCAGCCGGGTAATTTGTATGAAAACACCAGCCTGGTTCAAGAACATATAGAGGGAATTGATGTTCCCGAATATGAAGAAAACCCGAGCACCAAATTCATAAATGTCAGCACTAAATCTGCGCTCACCGTAAATGATAGCCCAGATTTACCTTTAAACTACTCCGTAAACCCTTACCAGGGTTGTGAACACGGATGTATCTATTGTTACGCAAGAAATTCCCATCAATATTGGGGTTATGATTCAGGCTTAGGTTTTGAAACCAAGATATTGGTGAAAACAGATATTGTAGCACAGCTAAAAAAACAATTCGAAAAAAAGAACTATCAGCCCCAACCCATCATGCTTTCTGGTAATACTGCTTGTTACCAACCTGCAGCAAGTAAATATAAACTCACGCAAAAGATACTTGAAATATGTCTTGAATATAGGCATCCTGTTATTTTGATTACCAAAAACAGCCTGATAGATCGAGATTTTGACCTTTTAAAAAAGTTGGTAGAAAAAAATCTGGTTCATGTCTATTTTTCCATCAATCACCTTGACAATAAATTGAAACTTTTTTAAAATGAATTATCTTGATAAAGGCATCCTTGTATTGGCTACAATGGAAATGGCAAAACGGAAAAAAGAAATTGCTTTTTGTCCCACAGACGTTGTGAAATGGATTTACCCCAATGACTGGGAAAGTTTCCTGGATGACGAAAATGAGGCGGTAGTTTGGTTGTACGAAAACGGCTGTATCACTTTAGAAAATGAAGGAGGATCGATAGATAATTTGACTGTTGGAGGGTCAATTAAAATAAAATTGTATCAATTGACTGTTAGCTGATACGTATATTAAAAATCCAACTTGGCAAATAGTTTTTTAGCTTTATAAAGCAAAGTGATTTCAAGCTTTCCACGCTTTCAAGATTGGAGACCGTATTGGATATTCAATTGTTGGCTGTTTTAGCTCAAGATGAAAAGGTTATTACTGAGGAATTGATAAAAGAAAAAGTAAAAGAAGAAATCTCGAACTGACCAATAACCTTAGGAATACCGTCTTCCAAATTACTAATTTAGGCCCTATGGGAGGGTCATTATCAATTTACTGGCCTTTAAAATCAGTAAAATGGTTGGCGCTGTGGCCATTAAAGCAAAAAAAGGCATAAGTTTATATTTTTGTTAATTCGACTATTATTCTTCACTAAGCAGAATAAAATTTTGTAATTTTACTTAATTTTTAATTCGGCTCATGCAATAGGGTTCGTAGTAATTACGCCAGGTAATAGAATAGCTATTGCATATTTCGGGTTTAAACGCAACATTATGAAAAGGACCAAAGCACAAGAATCCAGGGCAGCCATTGAACGCTTGTACATAACCATGCGGCATCTATTTATGCGGGGAAATTATAAGCCTACTGGGGTTTCTGGGGAATCCTTGGTTGAAGCTTTGCTTACCCTTAGTCCTGAGATCTACGGTTTGGTCAATGATTCCGAGAAGCTTGAGTTGGAAGGGCTCCTTTATGTAATGGAGCGGCTTCCTCAAGGCATAGAAGAATGCAGGTACATACGGCTGATCAGTAGGGAAGGCTATGAGGATTCTGGATTTCCACCCTTAATTCCTTCTAAAAGGAAGCGAAATTGCTATAGGGTAGATGAGGAGCAGATGTACGTGGAAATGACTCGTGGGAAGAGTGATATTTATGATATTCTCACTCACCTTACTTTTTTATATATAGAGTCAGAGAAAATCCGTAAAAACAGTACAGATCCCAAAGGAAGTATCAACCTCAACTGGAGAAAGTTGAAAGAGGTTGTAGAGAAGGAGATCAGAGGTGAAGAATACAATAAGGAAGCTGCTTGTTCTTACCTCAGCCACCTTACGGGAAGGACTTTTGAGGAGACTAAAAATGCGGTTCAAAAGTTTGAAAATTCTCACAATAGCAATAGCCTTTTTGCTATCATTTACCACATGGGAAGGCTGTCAATGGAAGAAATTCTGGAAGGGAGTGGCAGAGAGATTTCTTTCTCAGCCACCCTGAGAGAAAGAGTAGGACACCATGTTTATGGGGAATCCTGGGCCAATACTATCAAAACTGTCTTGGATGAACAGGACTTGTTAAGTAGACCCATACATGTGATTAGTGCCAACCTTCACAGTGTAATCAACACCATTTATGGGTACCAGGCCATTGGATTGGAGGATTATGAAACCATCGAAGAAATGGCGATGAAAATCAGTGTAAATGGTAAGGGGAGCAAAGAAAAAGAAATACTCGCTTATGCCATGAAACATGGATTGACACGAGTGCCAGACTCCTCAGGAACCAATATTGGAGTACAAATTATAGATACTGATAAGATGGTTTCAGACCATTTGATTCCAGGCGTAAAACTGCCTGAAGGCAAAAAGAAGAGACCAGTTCTGGTAGTAATGGATTATGCTTTTGGTGAGCAGGCTTATGAGTGTTTTGATGAATTGTTAAAACCTTATGAGATTGGACAAAAGCAAATCCCATTGAACATAATCAGTACCTCCATTATGGGCAAAGCAGGTATTTTGGAAGGGAAGAAAGGGGACATTATGATACCAAATGCCCACGTATTTGAAGGAACTGCAGACAACTATCCTTTTAAAAATGAATTGAATCCCAATGATTTTGAAGGTTATGGACTTGGTGTTTATGATGGACCAATGATCACTGTTTTGGGTACTTCCCTTCAAAATAAGGAGGTTTTGGGTTATTTTATGGCATCTTCATGGAAGGCTTCAGGACTAGAAATGGAGGGCGCACATTACCAGAAAGCCATTCAATCTGCAAGTAAAATAAGAAATAGCATTCGTAAGAATGTAAAAGTAATGTATGCCTATTACGCTTCAGACAATCCTTTGGAAACTGGCGGTACGCTGGCTTCAGGAGCATTGGGGATGGATGGTGTCAGGCCAGCCTATTTGATTACCTATAAGATCCTGGAGAAAATAGGGGAGTCCTAGCCTTCCAGTTGAAAATCAATCGTAGAGACCACCCGAATGGTCTTTATCTGAGGAGTATTTTCATCTCTGTCATTGATAGTAAATAAGCCTTGTCTTGCTGTTCTGATTTCCCCAACTTCAGAATCTGAGTCTCGAGCAAATTTTTCTGCTACTTCCCGGGCATTTTTAGTGGACTCTTCTATCATGGATGGTTTTAGCTCATTCAGTCCGGTAAAAATATATTCAACTGGCCTCCAAGTATTTTTCGATTCCAGTAAGGTGCCTTTAGACATGAGCTCGAGCGATTCGGAAAGTGCTTTCTGAAGTTTGCCAAGATCATCGGTCCTTACCGTAAATTCTGACTTGGCCAAATACCTGAATTCACTGTATTGTGCATTCGAATTGTACCTGTCGGCGCGTATGTCGCTAATATTGGTACTTCCTACGGTCAGTTCATCTTCAGTAAACCCTTGGGTAATAAAAAAATTGTAAACTTCTTTATTTTGCTTTTCGATATCAAGGCTAAGTGAATTCAGGTCATTTGCCGTTAGCAAAATATTTATTGGCCAAACGGCTAGGTCCGCATCTACCTCGCGTTCAGACAATCCTTTCACTTGAACTGTCCGGTCATATTGCTTTCCTATTTTGTGCATGTTGCCGATAAAAAATCCTGCGATTATTACAGCAGCACTAAAAATTAACGTTTTCAACCAATCAAATTTCATAATCCTTCAGTTTTTACCTGGTAAACGTTAATTCCAAAAATGCTGACCGTTCATCAGCTGAATAACTAAGACTATTTGTACTTCAATTTCAGTGCCATCTTAATACAATCAACAATTGATATTTCTTATAATTTCCCTTTAACCCGAAATATGCAATAGAAAATCTATTACGTGCTGATCCGCCGCGGCGGACAAAATCAGCCACTTCGTTGCTATTTTCGATTTCACCATAGCGGTGCTACGCTAAAATCTCCAAACAGCCTGATTTTCTTGCGATTGCAACACTTCCCGATTGAAGTCGGGACAGGCATTACGAATCCTATTGCATAATCAGGGTTTAAGGATAAAGCGTGTATTTTTTCCGCATCAATTTATAGTTAGACAAACCGGGTTCCCAACTTGCCCTTATTTCATTTTCGGGCACCCCGTCGATAATTTGCTGCCGGAATAATCCTGACCCTATCTGAATTTCAATAGAATTCATTTGTTTACTTAGACTCCCATCAAAAAACTTTTCTTTCTCAGGACTGTTCTTGTACAGCTCCATGATCCATTTTAAGTTTATTTGTCCAGTTTCTCGCAGTAAATCAGTATCGTAATCACCCAGGTCAAGGCCATAACAAACCTGATCCATAAATAGAGGACTTTGGGACATTCCTTTTATGCTTTTTGGGGTAAAAGAAAAAGCGTAAATGTCTTTATAGGCAGGACTTCCAAATACGGTGAATGGAAAATAAGTACCTCTGCCATGGTTGATGTAGGTGCCCTCAAACATACAGGTTGAAGGATATAAAAGTACCGACTGTTGGGTATTTAGATTTGGAGAGGGTGAGACGGGAAGGGTATAGGGCATTTCATGCGTGTAATTGGCAACAGGTATGATTTTCAATGGGCACTGCACTTTGTCTTTGAGCCATCCTTCACCATTGGCCATCAAAGCAAATTCGGCCACCGTCAATCCATGGGACATGGGGATAGGGAATTGCCCTATTCCTGATTTATATTTCATATCCAAAACAGGTCCATCGATCAAATAGCCATTGGGATTTGGTCTATCCAGGATAAGCAACTCCAGGTTGTTTTCGTAGCATGCTTCCATGAGGCGAACCAAAGCGTTGATATTGGTATAGAAACGGCAACCAACATCTTGCAAATCATAAATCAAAAGATCCACATTCGCCAAATCCGCTTTGGATGGTTTTCTTTTGGCTCCATATAGAGAAACAATGGGAATGCCTGTTTCACTGTCTACTTCATCCTTCACATGAACTCCTGCACCCACATTGCCACGAAAGCCATGTTCGGGTCCAAAAACTTTAACAATATCCACACCTAGAGATTGCAAACTATCAACAAGGTGTTTTTCACCGATAATGCTGGTGGGATTTGCCATTATCGCTACTTTTTTACCTTTCAAATAGGGAAGGTATTTCTCTGTCTGATCAGCGGCAGTGGTGATTTGCTTGTTTTTATCAGCACTTACTTGAGCGTATGCCCCTAAACCAATCATGGAGAGCAAGCCTAAATAGACACAAAGGTGTTTTAAAGGGGGTACCATAAAATTTAATATTTGCAGTGAATATAATAAGGAAATAAACAAACCTCAATAGGAAAGGCTAAAGGTCCATATCTTTTAAAGTTTTGGGTGTTGATATAAAGTCGTAGTTTCAATTTACTACGGGAAGAGCTCATATAGGTGGCTGGGCGGAGCCGAAGCCAGCTAATCGGACTACTTTCTTCTAATATAATAAGGCAATTGATGAGTGGGGATAGAAACGTGTAGATGCCTACGCCAGGACGGGAAAAACACTTTTTCCTGTGACGGAAAGACAAAGAGCGAAACGCCAAGTGGGATCGGCACAGTTTGAACCGATACAGGTGACAATAATTAAATTGTTTTATCTAGAAAATTCTATTAGTAAAAACTGGGCTCAATTAATTTTTGAGAAATCTTGTCAGGTTTAATTGCCTTCCCCGACTGTTTAAATGAAAACAATCCATGTACCAGATGCTTCGGTTTATTGTTAGTTTATTTATTCTGGAATTAATATTCCTTGCCAACTTTTCGGCGCAAGCTCAGCAAATTCTATTTACCATAGAAAGAAGCCTTAATGCGGATCAAATTGTTTATTTTCTTCATTTGGACGATAAAGGACTGCCAGAAAAGGAAAACCCTATTCAGGTAAAGTGGTTAGATAATGAAAAAACCGGTGAATTAGTACCCGTAAATTGGATTAAAAAAAAGTTTGGATATGGTATTGATGTGCTTTCCCATGAAGAAAACCAGCTTACCTTCAAATTTGTATCCTATGATAAAAAACGATTCCTGTTAAAAAAAGACAATAACGGAAATTACAGCGTTTTTGCCCAGATCAATAATAGCATGATGAAAATCCGCCACATTTACCTTGATATAAATGGGGGGTCATTTTGGAAACCCAACATCACGGAAGTTGCTGTATTGGGTTTTAATGAATTGGCAAATACCAGTATCAAAGAAACATTTATTCCCTAGTGCTATGCAAATTAAATGTCCGGAAAACCCAATAAGTATCGTTACAAATGGAGAAGAGTTGAAGTTGAAATACCAATTCTAATCCTCTTACCTTTTTGAGCAAGGACGGTCCATTTCATAGATTGGCGTTTTTGAGTAACTCTTACTACAATTAAATTCCAATTGCTTTTTAGTTAAAAATCATTTAAACCACAAATTTCATGAAACGAAATACCATCCTCCCATTTTTATTGCTATTTGTATTACAATTCGCCTGGTTATCAGCTGTTGCGCAGGAAGATCCTTCCTATAAAAATAGGGTAGGCCTCAATGTATTGGGTTTACCTGCTCAGAATCTTGTGGCAAGCTATGAATACAGCTTTATGAAGAATGGTTTGTGGCTGGGTATAGAACACAGGTTAAACCAACTGTCAGACGATAAAGACCAACAGGTGAACTCTCTCGCACTAGAGTACAGGTATTATCTATTTGCTGAGGATAAGGTTGCAGATGGGCTTTTTGCAGGGTTGTATACCAAATACCGATGGGGAGAAGAAAGCACTACCACAGGGGCCAGCATACAACACGAGTATCAGGCCGTTTTCTCTGGCCTAAATACAGGTTATCGGTACAACCATAAAAGGTTGGCGCTTTCCGCTTTCGTAGGTTATGGGTTGGCGCTTTGGTCTACAGCGTCCACCAATCCCAGCGGAGCCACCCATGAGCTGAATGAAAATTACAAGAAGGATTTGAGGCTTGGGCTTACAGTCGGTCTGGCGTTTTAACTTGAATTTAAAATTAGCCGTGCCTTTCCCTAGGTTAGATTTTATCAATTTTTGGCTAAAGCCGAATTGTTCACAATTTGATTGTAGAATGGGCTAAAGACCCATTCCTATTGAATTTTGGGTGTTGCTAAAATTTGGGAAATGGGATAAAGATACCAATTCAATAGCCTCCTGCTTTAGCTGGAGGTGCTATTAGACCTACCAGCCTCTCTGGCTTTAGCCAAATCATTAACCCGAGAACCTCCCCAAATGGGAAGAGGTGTATTACAAATTACACCTGTTAAGACCCTTAAAATTCAATCTTTATTCAAAATCTACAGGTCTCCTCCTACCGGTGACTGAGCGGAATCGACGTCAGCGGCTCCGAAGCCAGACAACATTCTTTTAGTCTATAGCGATCCTTACAAAGCCCAATTCATCATCAATATTTTCATAAAGCCAGATTTTGCTGTCGATGAAAAAGTGAGACCGTGGGTTTTTTTGGTATTGTTCCAAGAAGGTCTCTTTGACAATATTTAAATTCTTGTCCAAGACAGTTAGGAAAACATCTGCTCCTGTTTCTTCAGCTTCTCCAAATTCATTCAGATCATTTCCAAATTTAGTTTTATAAGACAGTCGAATGTAGCGCTGTGAAACAGGATCCCACTTAGGAGCCAAAAAACTAATAGATTCATAATACTTCCTTCTGTGCTCTTCCGCCTGCTCTAGTTCAACGGTTTTTGGCAACTTATATTCATTTTGGTTTTCAGTAAGCTTACTGTCCCAGGATATTAGGAAAAGGGAATCCAAATTGATATCATAAACATAAGCTTCATTAAAAGCATCGTTGGTCAACACTATTTTATTGTCTTGAATATTAGTTGCCATAGGCATTGGACTAAATCCTCCAGCAGGCCTTCCTTCATGTTCTATTTCCATCCGGTACTCATCGAGTTTCTCTGTTTCCGGTAATAAAATTTTATTGAATGTTTCATTTTCCAGATCAAACTTTATGATAAAATATTGGTGATCTTCCCACTTTACATATAGGCCAAAAATCTTGTTTGGGTCAGTAGGGTGTTTCAATAAGCGAATAGGGAATACCTCTGAACCACTGGTTTCTGGGGCTATTTTGGACAACTTTAAGTCCCTAACTTTCTTTCCAGTTTGGTCAAAAAGGGCATTAAGTCCATAAGACCAGATCATAAATTGATCATCTGAGGTCAAAGCATAGCCTCCTATATACCCACCCATTCCATCAGGGCCTTCTTTTTCGAACTGTAGGGTTTCTTCCAGTATCAGGCTTTCCAGATTAATCTTATCGAACTTAGCCTCTCCATGAGTATAGTGATAAAGGAATTTACCATCTTTAGAAAGCTCAGGATAGTTAAATCCAAATTTAAGATTGATGATGCTACCATCTGGATCAATCATCACCGTATCCTGGGTTAAGTTAAAATCCATACTGTCCTCTGAATTTGTTTTGTTTTCTGAGCAGCTAAAAAGGACAAGTAAGGGGATTAAAATGGCGTAGTTTTTCATGGTTTTGGGTTTAATTGGTTTTTAACCAAAATCATTGTTTATAATTTATAAAATCCATATTTTCAGGTTACTCAATTGATGCAATGGAAAGATTAACGGTCTTTAAACGTACTTAAAATATTCGTTTAAAAAAATGATTTAAGCTGTTTTAACATTCTTTAACCCAGATTTGGATATATGAAAAATCTAACATTATGAACTAACCTAAGTCGAGATTTTGTCAGCATTGTTGCTGAAAAATGGCAACAATACCGCCAAAATCATGTCGTATTCATTTACTTACCACGGGCTATCCTATTGCTACACAGATTTCACCCTTCTAGGGCTCCTAGTAGCGGTAAAATTTAACGTGCCAAATCAACATAGCAAAGATATGTTAACCCTATGGGTGGCTGAGGGGAGCGGAAGCCAGCTATTCGGAACCGCTTTCTGCTAATATAAAAAGGCAGTTGATGCGTGAGGGGTATTCTTCTACTAGGGGAATAAATTTTTTTGAAAGTGCTGCTTTAAGAGCAGGTGTATAGAAAAGTTTAATGCCAAATATGCTTCGAAATAGTTTTACCACCCACTAAATAGAGGCAGGAACAGATTTGTGATACATTCAAGCGTTTCTAGGGCACAATTCCACCAAAACAACGAAAACTTATACTCATGTAGCAATAAATTCTTTTAAAAAAATAAAAACCTTATTAGATTGATGTATTGTTGCATGGTAAATAATGTGCAGGGGAACTTAAGTGGCACGTTATGTATAATTACTAATAAATTAAAACGAAATGAGATATTTTATTTTTAGCTTACTTCTTTTGCTATCCTTTTCTGCAACGGCTCAATGGGAAAACCGATATCCAAAAGTGGATGGTTTTGGTCATCATGTTTATTTAGAAGGGCACGAATTACCTGTTTTAAATTCAGGACCAACAGATCCTGCCCCATCTCCTTCAGATGATGCCATTGTTTTTTCTGCCAAAGGTTGGTTATGGGTTATGAATCTCAAAACATCAGAAGCTAAAAGGGTTACGTTTTCTCCTGATATGGATTCTAGACCCAATTGGTCTCCCGATGGAACTAAAATAGTTTTTGTTCGTGATAATAGTCTTAATACACAAATAGTTCTATTAGATTTAAATTCTAATAAGGAAACCATTATAGTCAATTCTGATGCACTAGATCTCGATCCAATTTTTTCAAATAACGGCAAATTCATCTATTATTCATCGGCAAAAAATGGATCATTCGACCTTTGGAAATTAAACCTTTCTACTTTAGAAAATAGCCTTTTAACCAAAGAAGGCAGCCTAGAGCGACTTCCAGTACCTACCAGCCAAGGAGATCATATTGTTTATCTTCATAAATTTGGTTTTTCCTATGATGCTATAAAATTGTTGGATGTAGAAAAAGACACTTCATCGTTTTTAATAGAAGAAAACTTCGTGTCTCAGGCTGCTTTTACATTGTCGCCAGACAACAAAACATTGGCCTACACTTGGGCTAATGGAGATGATTATGAACTTAATTTGCTTAACATCTTAATTCCCAAAAGCAAAATGCTACTTACCAAAAGTAATGGACTCCCTCTATCTCCTAAATTCAGTTATGATGGTGATTGGGTTTATTATACTGAAAACAACAAAAATGAGACTTCAGAATTAAAAAGAATATCAGTTTACGGTGGTTCACCTGAATTACTTATGGTAAAGAAATGGGATTGGGGAAAAGCAACTGGTAAACTAAAAATAATAAGTCTTGTTGACGGAAAAACCGAAGCCGTCAGAATGAGTATTAGCGATGAAAATGGACACCCAATTATTCCTAAATCAGGTGTTATTCATTCTGAAGGGCAAAATGGAATTGTTTTTTTCTATTCGCCAGGAGAAATTGAAATTGAAGCTCCACTTGGGAGTCTAACGATAACTGCTGTACATGGTTTTTCTACTATTAAAAAGGTTCAAGAAATTAAATTAGAATCAGCTTCCGCAACAACTGAAATAAAGCTGAACAGAATTTGGAATGCCAAACAAAATGGCTGGTATTCAGCCGACAATCATTTTCATCTAAATTATGGAGGTACAAACCAATTAGACCCTGAAGATATTCGTATAGACCTTAAAGCAGAAGAAGTAGATATTGCTTTTCCTTTGGTTGCAAATCTCGGAAATCGATTTCTTGAACAAGATCTTTTAGGTTGGAAATCCAATGGCTTACCCATTATATCTTTTGGTCAAGAAGTAAGATCGCATTTCTTAGGACATTTAAATTTAATTGGAACTAAGGAGTTATACTGGCCTTGGGTTTGGGGACCTCGTTATGATATTTATAAAGCAGACGACAGGCTTAACGCTGAACCACTTCGCTTTGTCCGAGAAAAAGGTGGACTAGGAGGCTATGTTCATCCTGTTTCTGTGAGAGATCCTTTTGAAGAAGGCGCTGCTAGTTCCGTCCCTGTTTCTTTAACGGCAGATGTTGTTTTGGGTGAAGTAGATATGTTAGAAGTAGGCTGCCTCTGGACAGACGAAATTGGCACTGCAGCCTTATGGCACGAGTTTCTTAACCTTGGTATTCCTGTTGCTTTATCTGCGGGCAGTGATGTAATGAATGACCTTTATAGAACTATGGCAATAGGTTCAACAAGAGTGTACGTAAAACCAGAGGGTGAATTTTCTTTAGAAAGTTATTTAGATGCACTTAAAAAGGGAAAAAGTTTTGTAAGTAATGCTCCCCAAATTTTATTTTCAGTTGAAGATAAGGAGGTGGGAGACGTCATTAAATCGACTAAAAAGAAAGCCAAATGGAAGCTTACAGTTCACTCACCAGTTAGCTATGATACGGTAGAAATTTTTGTGAATGGAAAAGTAGTTTGGAGTGCAAAAAGCAAGAACGGCACAAGCGAAACCTATACTGGCACTATCCAAATACCTGGAGGTGGATGGGTTACAGCTAGAGTTTCTGGGACCAAGTCAGAATGGCCAATGATGGATAGTTTTATATTCGCTGAGAGCTCTCCCTTATGGTTCAAAGAAATAGGGAGTACTACGCAGAAAAGTAAAATTAATGCAGCAAATAAGCTACTCAAAATATTAGAGACCTCTGAAAAAAGATTAAAAGAAGGTTATGAAGAAAGCCAAATCCCTAAACTAGAAGGTCATTTTTCTAAGGCAAAGAAAAAATTAGTTGGAATTATAGGTGAAGGTAACTAATAAGTTAATCTTAAACACTCCATAACACTGTGTATGAAATCAGCTGCACGATCCCAAGCTACGCTTTATACGTGTGCCGAAAGTAACGAACGGCTGAAAATCGTTACGCAACTGTTTATAAGATGGTGGATCCGATCCACCGGGGTTGTCCTGCAGTAGGGAGAATCAAACCACCATATGGTGCTATGGTAAAGAGTCAAGGGATTGAGCTAAGGAAATGCTAGGTCAAGAGCGCAGTCAGCTATAAAGAAAAGGGTAATGCCACATATGCTTTCCTATAGTCTTGCCACCCACCTATTAGAGGCTGGAGCAGATTTGCGTTCCAAAACTGGACAAATATCTAGGTTCGAGTCAAATCACTCGTGCGAAAATTGGAACACTAAAACCAACACCCTTAAAAATCTTTTACCATTGCCATTGTCACTTTTTTGCTACAGGCCTGCGTTGGGTCAGTGGGCCAAAAAGTAACCAACCTGTCCTGAGACGTCAGGGAAAACCCCGCCGCTGAGTATCTTTTCGGCTAAAATTTAAGGCTACCCTCGCACAGGCAAACTTCTATATTTTAGGCTTGGACTACTTCACTTGCTTTTCCAATACCCATACCATCAATCTTGGTCAAACATGCCTGTGCCCTTGCCAAACCCTGCTTAAATTTCTTAACCCCGAAAAGCTACAAGGCGGAATTTCATTAATCAACTTTTTAAAGAATGCTTGTCTACATAGGATGTAGGTTTTATAAATTAGTATTGGTGATGTATTCCTTTTCATTTCTACAGCTTCGTAATATTTTATGAAATCAATACCCCATGGAATTCTCCAAACGTAGACCATTGGGAAAGGTATATTTAATAAAAACCCTTTTGTTCTCTAATTTTTGGCTAAAGCCAGGTGATACGATTTTACCCTATAAATGGGCTAAAGCCCATTCCTATTGAAATGTTTTCATTGATCGATTAATTCGGTCTAAATTCGGAGAAAGGCATAATGGAGCCAATTTTCAAGAGCCCCCAGCTTTAGCTGGTGATAATTGGGTACATACCATTTTCTTCCACTTTGTCACCGGTGACTGAGCGGAGTCGAAGTCAACCCGAGAAGCTCTCCACCTATTTTAAGCGATGGAGGCAACTTGGGCCTATTTAACGAAAGTTGAAAACTTTCCTCATGATAGGTCTAAGTTACGCTTTGCTAAACTTAGACCAGATAGGCAGGAATACAAGAAATTTATTAAAGACACCAAATAGCAGGTACCTGCCCCTAGTTTACTGGGGTTATATGCCTCATTGCTTGGAATAATGCTCCAAACCCATACAATACCATTCATTTATTAAGCCATTTGATGACTTTTTTGTAAATTGAACCATTGAATCCGATTTTATGATAACAAAATCAAAGCTCATAGAGCAAATAGAAAATTTCCCTGATAAATTCACCATTGATGAATTGGTGGAAAAACTCATTCTTATTGAAAAGGTTGAGAATGGGATTATACAATCAGACAATGGAGATGAAATCTCTGAAGATGAACTTGAAAAAGAAATGAAGAAATGGTTCAAATAAATTGGACATTTCAAGCTAAAGATGATTTAAAAAACATAGCTGAATATATTTCTAAGGATTCTGCGAAATATGCTCAGCTTCAAATCTCCAGAATAAAGTTAAGAACTCAAATTATTAAAAAACAAATTTACGCCGGTAAAATCACACCTGAAATTAATGATCCAAATATCAGAGAGTTGGTTGAAGGCAATTATAGAATTATTTATCGACTAAAATCTGAAAATTCCATAAGCATTCTTACAGTTCATCATTCAGCAAGGGATTTCAATAAGAGGAAAGGAAGCTTTAAATAAAATCGCATTTAAGGCTTTGTAGACTTCCCTTATTCTCATTTTTAAGCAATCGCAAAACTAAGGACGAATTGGTTGGTCCAAAACTAGGAGGGGGCGAGGGCCCCGCGCGGGGAAGATTAGTTTTGGCTAAAGTCAGATTATACGCTATTACCCTATAAATGGGCTGAAGCCCATTCCTATTGAATTGTTTTCTTTGATAGATTGGCTCAGGCTAAAAATTAGAAAAATGAAACGATTCTTACTTTTCATTATCCTCCTGCTTTAGCTGTAGGGTATCAGGGGTTTACACATCCTTGTTGCTTTAGCCAAAGCATTAACATAAGGAGCTTTCCACCTATTTAAGCGATGGAGGCAACTTGGGCCTATTTAACGAAAGTTGAAAACTTTCCTCATGATAGGTCTAAGTTACGCTTTGCTAAACTTAGACCAGATAGGGATAGGGATAAAAGCTTTTTTTTCATTTTTCACCTTGGCCAACTCAACCAATGAGTCCTCATCGTATTTGATAAAATCCTGTGCAAGACGATGCACCGTATGTGCTCGAAAACCCATTTTAATCAACACATCTCTCCCCATTCTCACCGCACTTTCTAAATTTTGCATGTAAATATGTGGCACCTCCAATTCCAGTAATTCCAATGCTTCCCTTTTGTCTTTTGCCCGCACCATCAATTCCAGGTTGGGAAAGTGCTTCTTGACCATCGTCACAAGGCGATAATTTGTTTCGGGATTTCTTATCGCTGAAATCAGTATTGTCGCCTCTCTCGCACCAGCCATCTCTAATAAATCCAATCTGGTGACATCTCCATAATAGACTTCAAAACCCATTTTCCTAAGGAGATTAACACGGTCGGAGTCACTGTTTAATATCGTCGGTTTAATGCCATTTGTCTTAAAAATCTACCAACGGTACTTCCATAATTTGAAAATCCTGCCAGAATCACCTTGTTGGATTCATCCATTTCATCCTGGGGCTTCTCTTCTTTCTCTTTAGTGCCAATATAAGGCAGTAGGAACCTTTCATTGAACAACAACAGCAATGGGGTAAAAGTCATGCTTAAGTCGGTCACTGCCATAAGAATTTCTGTCGTTTTTACATTTATAATATTTAATTCAGTGGCAAAGGAAAACGTAACAAAGGCAAATTCACCCACTTGGCTTAGACCAAATGCGAAAATAAAATTTTGGTCAGTACTGATTTTATTCATTTTGCCGATACCAAAATAGGGATGACAGCAATATCTTGCATCAGGAGAACAGCAAATGAATTTCTCCCGGCGGAAGTGTTTATTTGATTTTTTTCTTTAAGTGACTGTAAAGTGATGGCTGTAGAAGAAAGGGCGAGTGAGGTACTTATAGCAAGGGATTGTCGCCACCTGTACCCATAAAATAGAGGATGCCAAAAAAGACTAAGGTTGTGAGCATTACTTGTGAAAGACCAACCCTAGTGATCATCTGACGCATTTTCCAAAGTTTCGCTGGCTCTAATTCCAAACCAATCAGGAATAGCATCATGACCACTCCAAATTCTGCAAAGTGCATGATGTCTTCACCTTCTTCACCAATAAAACCGAAGAGGTAAGGACCAATGATAATACCTGCCAATAAATAGCCTAATACGGAACCCATTCCGATCTTTTTTGCCAGGGGTACACATACAACAGCCGCTGAGAGGTAGATGATTGCTTGAAATAAAAATCCGTTTTCCATGATGCTACTGCTTGAAATCGTTTAAAAAAGGAAGGCTTTCTAATCCACTTATATTGGAGCAATCTCTTAGATAAGCTATGAGCGCTTTAAAGTCATTTATCCCATGGTTCAATTGCTCCGATGTTATATTATGGGTGCCGGCAATTTGAAAAGGCGGCAGATAATTCATGTTGCACAGCCTAGCCGTCTGTTTATAGGGCAGGAGAAATTCCTTTAACGGATAACCATGATGGCCTTTTGCACTGTAGGCTTCAGGGGAACCTCCCGTACTGACCGCATTGAATAGGTATTTCCCTTTGAGGTAGACACCTTTATGCCCATAGGCCCAGTTATACTCCAAGACGAGGTCTATCCATTGTTGCAATAACGGAGGAGCCGAATACCAATACAAGGGATGCATCCAAACTATAATGTCAGCACCGAAAAGCATTTCCTGTTCATGTTGCACATCAATATTAAAATCCGGATAGCGCTCATAAAGATCAGTGATCTGGACATTTTCCAAACCATTGATGGAGGCCATTAGCCCGGAAATCACCTTTGAATGTTCCAATTTAGGGTGGGCCATCAGGACCAGAATATTTCTCATTTTACTTTTGATATGCTTAGCAAATTACCGGGTTTTTGGCTTTTGAAGTAACAGTATTTGGTAAAAGTTTCCACCAATTTTATAATTTCCTTAGCGGATGATGGTGATTAGGTTTCATCAGGAAATTGGGAAGACTTACTCCTTTGATAGCTATTTTAAGCTACATTTTGTGTGATCTACAGCTTATAGAGAATGACAATAGTTTGGGTAAAAGCCTAAATAACACGACCTGACAGAACTAAGTAAATTTTTTGGATAGCTTTTTAATCTTTGGGGGGAATTATTATTGAGAATCATAGTGTGCATGGCACGCAGTATGTTTTTGATCCGCTGCAATTTTTTATACAAGGGACTTTACGATCGATTAGGGACGCTTATAAATTCTTTCGATTTAAAGGAAACACGCAATAATTAGTTTAATCTCATGTTATTTATCTATAATCAAATCCTTAGTTTTAATTGCTATAATACTTAATTTTTAAATCAAATTTTTACATACAAAGTCTTGGAATTGCTATAATTTTCACGCAAATTTGAAAAGAGTTATAATTGGAGTCTTGAGGTAACCAACTGCAATAATTAACCTTCGATTAAGGTTAGTCAAATATTTTTCCCAGACTTTGATTAGTACTTTTAAACCAACATTATTTCATTTTGATCAATGGGTGAACGCTACTATACCTGTTATTTAGTTGTTTCATTTCCGTTTAATTGACCAATGATTTTTGAAGTTTTTCAAATATTAAAAGAACAGATCAACCATTACTTCGATGAGGTGGGACTGGAAAACTCCGAATTGGTAATAGATAACATTGCTTTGGCCGATGGGGCTGCAGAAGCAGCAGATGGGATGCGAAACAAAATGGTGTTAACGCTTGTAAACCTCCACGAGGAGGGGACATTGAAAAATTTCTCAAACCATCAAGTCAGCAATAATAAACTACAATATCGAAACAGGGTAATTAACCTTCATCTTTTCCTGCTTTTCTCTGCCAATAGGGATCTATATAGCAACTCTCTTATAGACCTCTCAGCCGTCATTAATTTTTTTCAAGGGAAAAAACGTTTTACCCAAGCCAATACTGTCTTCAATAGGGAACTAGAGGCGATGGAAAATGTAGGGGATTTTAATTTTACCATAGAGTTATATACCCCCACTTTTGAGGAGATGAATTTTATTTGGGGTACACTTGGCGGCAAGCAATTGCCTTCTGTATTGTACCAACTTAATCTTCTTCCTATGGAAAGGGACATGACGCATAGTGAGGGTCCATTGATAGAAAGTGTCCATTCAGATGTTAAAAACAAGAACTGACAATGTTATCTACTCAATATAAAAAATTATTCTCTTTAAAGGTGTACCACGCATACCACCTTAACAGCGGCGATATTGAGCATGAAAATTTAGAAGAGAAGGTCAGGCAGTTGAACTTAAGAAAATACAATTGGCAAGATTTTCTACATATTAGTCCCACAAGGGCCACCGAAAAAATCTTAAAGCGATTTCAATTGTTGATTAAATATTCCAATCAAGAATTGATTGTTTTTGCGAGGGTTTCCGAACAGAATGTCCAGGAAAGCTTTATCCCTTTAGAGCAAGACCTAGTTTTAGAATTTCTCATCAATTATAAAGACCCGTACTTTGAAAATTATACGGATATCAATCCCCTTTCGGAAGAAAAAATCTTGCTTTCAAATTTTCTTCCAGCGCATTTTCAGGGAATAGATTTTGATTTACTGCCACTAGAAAGTGAGGACAGGTTATTTTCGAATGATTTTCTTGTGCCGAGTGACCTTATCGACTCCTACTTTGCAGATTCAGGGAGCCAAACTGCAGGAACACATGCCAAAGGCGTACTCCTTATAAGGATGCAAGGGGAAAACGGAAACCTAAACGTTACCAACATAAATGGCACCCTTAAGTTAAGCCCTACGGTTTTTAAGCTCCATTTTAACAATAGAAGTACTTTTTGGACCTACCACCAGAACTCGAATAAAATCAGTGCAACTACCAATTCTCCTAAACCACTGACCAAAAACGGTTTCGTTCAAATCCTATCGGATTCAGATTTTGATGAGCCCAATGATGATTTGAGTGAATTACAATTTCCCAACCCAAGTGTTGAGCGTATCAAGATAGAGGCAAACAATTATTATTCAGAAATTTATATTTAACAGGTTGAACCATGGCAGCAAATTATAGAACCCCAGGTGTATACATTGAGGAAATATCAAAATTTCCTCCATCCGTAGCCCAAGTAGAAACCGCAATTCCGGCTTTTATAGGTTATACAGAAAAAGCTAGAGAAAAAGAAGCTGATACAAGCGAAACCTTATTCTTAGCGCCTAAGCGAATCGTTTCATTATTAGAATATGAAACATTTTTCGGCGGACCAGATCCTGAAACTGGACTCAAAGTCCAAGTAACAGAGGAAGCAGGCGAAAAATTAATTTTAGTGGAAGCACCTGATCCAGAGGACAAGTCTCCTTTTTTAATGTTTTATTCCATGCAGGCTTATTTTGCCAATGGAGGCGGGCCATGTTATGTGATCTCTGTGGGTATATATGACGATGCTGATCCAGTTACACCAGTGACGATGGCTGCGCTAAATACAGGCTTGCAGGAGTTAGAAAAAGAGGATGAGCCTACTTTAATTTTGTTTCCAGATGCTACGGCACTTCCAGAAGCAGCTGAGTTTTATTCCATCTACAACAATGCACTTGCCTTGTGTAGAAAAATGAGAGATAGGTTTACTATCATCGATACCTATACCAATAACATGGAAACCGAAATTTCTTTGGAGTCAGGAGTTAGGGAATTAATAACCTCTGATTTAGAAGAAAAGAAATATGGGGCGGTTTATTTTCCTTACCTGGAAACGATACTGAATTACAGTTATGATCCCGAACAAACGGAAGTCTCCCACCTTATAACAGACGCATCACCTGTTTCTGATATACTCGAGGAAGTTGACGATATACTGGTTGAAGCCGAAGGCATCATCACAGATTTGCCTGCTGAAGTGTCGGGTTTTTCTGCTGCAGATACGGCTGTTCAAGCGGGTACAGATGAAGAAGCTGTTACCAATAAAAGCACTGTTGTGGATCCATTGGATGCTATTATCAATGCCTTGAACGAATTTGTAGGCCTAATGGCGGAAATTGTAGAAGACACCAATAATGTGGCAGCCATGGCTGAAGAGCAAGACGAGACGCTTGCAACTGCGGCTAGTGAAGCTGCAAATGCACTAGATGATGAGCTTGAAGAAGCGGGTGATGTACCCACATTTATTGCTGCACTTCAAGAACATCTTGATATATTGAATCAAGATGTTTTAGGTGATGCCCTAAAACAAGCTTCGGGGGATGCCAATACCGCTCTAACGAACACAGACGTCAGTGTTTTGCTTCAGTCTGTTCTAGACCTGATAGATCCTGCGATATTGGATGCTATGTTGGATATTGAGGAATTGGACATGGAATCTGATGGCGTACTGAATGGTTTTGCCTTAAGTGATATTGAGGCCATTGACAGTGCAACCTATAACAAGATAAAAGCAGAAATAAACAGGTTAAAAGTTGTTCTTCCTCCATCCTCACTTATAGCAGGAATTTACGCTAAGGTGGATTCGAACATAGGAGTTTGGAAAGCACCAGCAAATATATCCTTAAACTATGTCGTAAGGCCTACTGTCAAGGTCACTAATGATATGCAAGACAGATTGAATGTCGATACCATAGCTGGTAAATCCATAAATGCTATCAGGTCCTTCACGGGAAAAGGTACCTTGGTATGGGGAGCCAGAACACTAGCTGGAAATGACAATGAATGGCGGTTTGTGTCGGTCAGGAGATTTTTCAACATGGTGGAAGAATCCGTCAAAAATGCTACCCAACAATTTGTTTTTGATGCCAATGATGCCAATACCTGGGTAAAGGTTCGTGCCATGATAGAGAATTTCCTCATTCTTCAATGGAGAGCTGGAGCATTGGCAGGTGCCAAGCCCGAGGACGCCTTTTACGTTCGTGTTGCTTTAGGGCAAACCATGACTGCAATGGATATTCTGGAAGGAAAAATGATTGTGGAGATAGGCATGGCTGTTGTTCGTCCAGCTGAATTTATCATATTGAAATTTTCGCACAAAATGCAGGAATCCTGATTATTTGTTTTAACCCTTTAAATGTAAAATATCATGAGTTATCCATTATCGAAGTTTCATTTCTCCGTTGATTGGGGAGGAACAATAATTGGTTTTACAGAAGTTTCTGGTTTAGATGTGGAAACGGAAGTAATAGAATACAGGCATGGCGCAAGCCCGGAATACAGTAAAATAAAGATGCCTGGCATGCAAAAATTTAGCAATATAACCTTGAAAAGTGGGACTTTTGCTGGTGACAATGAGTTTTATGAATGGTGGAATACTGTGAGTCTAAACCAAATAGAGCGTAGAGACATCACTATAAAACTATTAAATGAAGAGCATGAACCAGTAGTTACCTGGAAAATTTTAAATGCATGGCCTACCAAAATTCAGTCGACAGACCTAAAAGCTGATGGCAATGAAGTGGCCATTCAAACTATGGAATTGGTTCATGAAGGACTTAGTATTCAAAATGAATAAGAATGGATAACATTTACCCATACGTAAGTTTTCATTTTAGAATTTCCATTTCGGGCTTGGAGGATACTGAGGATTCCTATTTTCAATCCGTATCGGGTTTGGACGTGAGTATGGATGTGGAAGAATATGCGGAAGGTGGAGAAAACAGGTTCAAACATAAACTACCTGTAAAAACCAAATATTCTAACCTGATCCTTAAAAAAGGACTTGCTGGTTCCACCGGATTAACGGATTGGTTCAAGGAGGGCATGGAAAATTTCAATTTTGAAACAAGAACCATCACCATCGATTTGCTGAATGAGGAACACGAACCTTTAATTACATGGAATGTGGTTAACGCCTTTCCTGTAAAATTGGCAATCGATCCTTTTAATGCAATGGAGAGCAAGATGGCGATTGAGTCCATGGAATTTTCTTACCAATATTTCACAAGAATTAATTAATGGCTATAAATATAAAGGAGATGCATATCAAGTTTCATGTCGAAGAGGCAGGAAAGGCGAAAAAAGGAGCGTCTATTGACAAGGAGAAAGTTGTTGCACAGTGTGTGGAACAGGTTATGGAAATACTTAAGCTTAAAAAAGAAAGGTAATTGTCATGAGTGAAGGAAAATTAGAGAAACTTAAGTTGGTCGCCTATAGCGATCCTGAATTCAGCGATAAGGTAGCTGATGGAGAGTTTTCTACTTTACTTAATCCTGAAAAATACGCTTATCAATACAAGATTGAACAAAATGAAGACCAAGCTCCCGGAACCAGTGCCGCTCCTATCAAATTCAATAAAAAGCTTCCAGAAGAACTCGATTTGGAGTTTCTTTTTGACAGGACAGGGGTCGTAAAGGATAAAGAAAGCACTGAAGATGGTGTCATAGATGATATCGAGCACTTTAAAAAAGTAATACTTAATTACAATGGAGAGGAACACAAGCCTAATTATGTAATGATCTCCTGGGGTAGTCTACTTTTTAAGGGTAGCTTGGTTGAAATGACAGTGGAGTTTAAACTATTTAGACCTGATGGTACCCCACTTAGAGCGGTAGCAAAGGCTAAATTTAAAGGTTTTGTGGAGGATGATTTAAGGACTGCAAAAGAAAACAGAAGCTCACCGGATTTAACCCATTACAGGATAGTTAAGGCGGGAGACAATTTACCATTAATGACACAGAGAATTTATGGCGATCCAAAATATTATTTAGAGGTGGCCAGGGTAAATAAGCTTGTTAATTTCAGGAATCTTACGCCAGGTCAAGCCATATATTTTCCTCCAATAGAGAAACAAGGGTCAGCATAAAATTTAAAAGTACAATGATAGAAACTGGTGATATCGTCACTTTGGAGGTAATAGTATCAGGGAATGCATTAGCTGATAACATACAGGTTTTGAATGTTACTGTTCAGCGCGAGTTGAATAGAATTCCCTATGCGAAAATCATGATAATAGATGGGGATGCTGCCACAGGTGATTTTCCAATTAGTAATGAACCAACGTTAATGCCTGGAAATGAAATTGAAATTTTGGCGGGTTACCGATCAGAGACAGTTACGATATTTAAAGGCATTATTATCAACCATAATTTAAAGATCAGAGATGGAAGTTCTGTTCTGCTGATAGATTGTCGGGACAAAGCATTTAAAATGGCGAATAGCCGAAAATCTGGCTATTTCTATGAGTTCAAAGACAGTGACCTGATGGAAGAGCTTATTACCAGAAATGGACTTGAGGCAGATTTAGCGCCTACCAATTTTACTCATCCTGAGATGGTGCAGTACCAATGTACAGATTGGGATTTTTTGGTAGCCAGAGCACAGGCCAATGGAATGGTTGTGAACGTGGAAAATGGAAAAATTTATGTATTAAAGCCAGATCCAGGCCAAGGAAGCATCCAAACTGTAAAATTTGGAGATTCCATATTTGAATTTGACGCTGAAATGGATGGTAGGAATCAGGTGCCAGGAGTGTCTTCATTTGGTTGGAACCCTACCGATCAGGAAATAATTAAAGTAGAAGCCAATAAGCCTAATTTTAATCTCAATGGGAACTTGTCCCAAGATGAACTAGCAGATTTGATGAAACTTGATCCTATTGATCTTAAAAACGGTGGGAAGATAGCAGATGTGCTTTTACAGGACTGGGCAGATAGTAAATTGATGTTTCAACATCTTGCTAAAACCCGGGGGAGAGTAAAAATACAAGGGAATACCGAACCGGTTCCTGGCCAAGTGATAACACTAGAAGGTGTAGGTGATAGGTTTTCCGGAGATGCCTTTGTTTCTGGTGTAATGCACCAGATTGCAGAAGGAAACTGGACGCTTGATGTACAATTTGGTATGGATCCAGAATGGTTTACCGATCAGGTCTCCATACATACGCAACCTTCGTCAGGGCTTTTGGCAGCTGTAAAAGGTTTACAAGTTGGAGTGGTTTCTCAATTAGAAGGTGACCCTGATGGTGAAGACAGGATAATGGTGAAATTGCCGGTGATAAATCCAGATGAACAAGGGATTTGGTGCAGACTGAGTTCTTTGGATGCTGGCAGTGAGCGCGGCTTTGTATTTAGGCCTGAAATAGACGATGAAGTGATCGTGGGTTTTATCAACGAAGACCCTAATCAGGCGGTTGTATTGGGTATGTTACCTAGTAGTAGCCATCCTAGTCCTTTGGAACTTTCAGACGATAACCACCAGAAAGGTTACGTATCAAGATCGGGAATAAAGGTGATGTTTGACGACGAGTTGAGCAAGTTGGAAATGGAGACCCCTGCAGGAAAGAAAATCGTGATGGACGACGACGGAGGTGAGATCACTATCACTGATGATCATGGCAATACCATTACCATGAATGGTGATGGTATAGTAATGGAAAGTGGAGCAGATTTGACGGTAAAAAGTACCGGAGACATCAACCTTGAAGGTGTCAATATAAACATTAAATCTCAGGGAGAACTTAAAGCAGAAGGCAGTGCAGGAGCCACATTATCGAGTAGTGGATCCACCACAATAAAAGGATCATTAATACAAATTAACTAATAGAATAATGGGAATGCCCGCAGCAAGAATCACAGACATGCATGTTTGCCCTATGGTAAGCCCCGGAGGAGTGCCTCATGTAGGAGGGCCGATTTTACCTCCTGGTGAGGCCACCGTATTAATTGGGGGAATGCCAGCAGCCAGGGTGGGGGACATGGCTACATGTGCAGGTCCTCCTGATTCTATAGTGGCAGGCTCTTCTACCGTATTAATCGGAGGAATGCCAGCAGCCCGAATGGGTGATACCACCACCCATGGAGGGTCAATAGTGGCTGGATTGCCCACTGTGTTAATTGGTTAAAAAGATATCATTATGGAAGAAGAATTAGATTTTCTAGGTAAAGGTTGGAGTTTTCCTCCAACTTTTGACAAAGATTCAGAAATGGTGGAGATGCGATCAGGGGTGGTAGATATACAGGAAAGTTTATGGATACTGTTATCTACCAGGCTTGGAGAAAGGGTAATGCAACCTAAATATGGATGTCAGCTCGATGAATTGCAATTCGAAAATTTAAACAGAACAACCATTACCTATATATCGGAACTAATTCGGACTGCCATTTTGTACCATGAACCGAGGATTGAAGTAGAAAAAATCGAAATAAAAGAAGAAGAATTAATTGCTGGAAAAGTATTAATAAAGTTGAGCTATTTAGTAAGAAGTACCAACTCAAGGATGAATATGGTTTACCCTTACTATATTAATGAAGGAACATCGATTTAATTTTTATGCAGCCAGATAACTTAAATATTTTAAAGGTATTGTGGAGGAAAGGCACCTCACAAGCAATGAGAAAGAATCCTGCCCTGGATCCATCTAGCCTTGAGTTAATGGAATTGGAGCTTGGTGACTGGCTGCTCTTTGCCAATAATTTCGCAAAATTTATCCCCTTTTTCCCTGCCAATACTTCAAAAATAACCATAGATAACTGGCAACTTTTCTTCAATGAGCTATTGTCTGTTGAAGACTTACCCCAAAAAGGAACGCCTGCCTATGTGCAGTTAAAGCAATCCATTCAGGTAAAATTGGATGGATTTTCCAAGAAGGGTACACTTAAGCCCCAGCTCACGCTTCTTGTGGCTTTTCTACAACTCTTAGAAAATTCCAGAGGCAGACTCAACAATATTTCAAAACGACACCTGAATTTTTATTATGGTAGTGTTTTACGCTTTTCTAAACTGCCTGCTATTCCTGATGAGGCTTTTCTGATCATAGAAACTGGAAAAGGATTAAAGCCTGCCTTAACAAAAGGTTCGACATTTGATGGTGGGGTAGATGCTTTAGGGAAAAAGCTAATCTATATTTTAAAAAATGATTTTTTCCCAAACCTTGCTCAGGTAAGTCAACTAAAAAACCGCTATGTAGATCCCAATCAAAAAAAAATAACCATTAGTCAGGTAGCCAATTCTGTAGATGGAATGGGGGAAGCTTTTAAGGAAGACAATCAAGGTTGGTGGCCTTTTGGACACGCGCTATCAACTGCTTCCTATCCTGAATTACAAAAGGGATCTTTTGGTTTCGGGATATCACTGCCCTCATTATGGGCTTCAGCTGCTTCAGACAAGTATTTTAGTTTTGAACTCACCTTTAAAAAGAATTTACCATTTCCAGGCACCGCCAATGATGTACATCAGCTATTTTCTGCTCAATACAGTGGGGAGAAAGGTTGGGTAGCACTTTCTCCAACTGACCATCAACTAAAAAGTGATTTTAAGTGTAGTGTCACTAACAATCGACTTACAATTGTTCTTTTCGTGAGCAAGTCTCAACCGGGAATAGTGGATCAACAAGTTAAAATTCATGGGGATAGCAAAGGAGAAGGAGCTCCTTTAATTTGGTTTGATATTGCCTGTAAATCTCTAAAGGCATTCAATTGGATAAAGGGTCTAGGGGAGACTCCTTTAAAAAGCCTTACTATTAGGTCAAGTTTCAGCAATATTAGTACACCCATTATCGAGTCTGATTTGGGTATACTTAATCCTGAAAAACCTTTTCAACCGTTTGGAAGTATCCCCAAAAAAGGCAGTAGTTTTTACATCAAATATCCCGAGTGGAAAAAGAAAAAACCTACCAAAGTATCCGTTAGTGGAAAGTGGTCCAATACGCCATCTGATTTTAAGGATTGGTATTATGGGTACAGGGATTTGGGAAGTCAATACTTGAGTAAAGACAATTATTTTTCACAACATTTTGTCCTCAGTGCTGGTGTTTCTCAACCTATCAAATCTTTTTTGTTGCAACCAACTGGCTTCAAATCGGCCTTAATAAATAGTCAAATTAGCGTAAATCCCAGTCCCGATAATTTGATTGTAAAGAGCAATAGTCACTTTAAGGCAAAACTGTCTTTGAATGACGGTCAAGGTTGGACTACCAAAGTTGCTGAAGAGGTCTTATTTGGAAGTGATGGAGATGGATTCAAAACTACTTTTGAAATTTTACCTGCGATTGGAAAACTTCACTTGGACATAAGTGAAGGGATAAAAATGACGCTTCTACAATCCTTTTTGTCTGACTTATACCCTCGGTTATATGCATTGGCCATGTCCAGTGACCAGCCAGAAACGCCTATTCCAAATGAACCTTATACACCACTTATTGAGTCCCTACTTTTAGATTACGAAACAGAGGATTCATTTGATTTGTCATCTACACCTGATCCGAGTTTGCAATTTTTTGTAAGGGATGATTTTGGTTGGTATGAAGAAAATAAAACCATTAAAACAGGGCTGTCACATACGACAGACAATGAGTTATATGCCTTGCCTTATCCAGGAGAGGTTGGAGAATTGTTTTTTGGCATATCAGGATTAGCTCCATTAGAGCAGTTGTCTTTGTTGATTCAAGTGCTTGAAGGAAGTGAAAACCCTTCAGAGACTGAATCCGATGCTAGTGATGGATTGAAATGGTCGGTTCTGGTAAGCAATTATTGGAAACCATTGGAAAGAGATAATATAATCTCTGATCAAACAGACAACTTACTTAAATCAGGAACAATCATTTTTTCACTACCAAAAGAGGTGTTCAACACCCACCATAGAATGGATAATTCGCTTGTATGGATAAAGTTAAGGTCTCCAAAAGAATTTAATGCGACGAGTCGGATTCTTGGCATTTTCTCCCAAGCAATCAAAGTCGTTTTATTGAACAATGACAATGATTTAAGCCACTTAAAGGATGGCTTACCTGCTGAAAGCATTTCTAAGATGATCGAAAGAAAAGCAGGAGTAAAGGTTGTTTTACAGCCTTTTAATTCTTTTGGTGGAAAAGCACCTGAACAAGACAAGAACTATTATATAAGAGCTAGTGAAAGGCTGCGACACAAAAACAGGAGCGTATCCCTTTGGGATTTTGAACACTTGGTATTGCAAAAATTCCCTGAAGTGTATAAGGTTAAATGCCTCAATCATACTTGTTCGGAATCCTTTTTATCCCCTGGTCATGTAATGGTTTTAGTCATTCCTGATACAGTGAATAAAAATGTATATGATATCTTTCAGCCTACCTTTAGTGCCGCTAAACTCAATGAAATCACCAGTTTTCTAGAAGGGAAATCGGCTCCCCAGGTTAAAATAAAAGTGGTAAACCCTTTGTACGAGGAGATAAAAATTAGGGCCCAAGTGACTTTTTATCCAGAGGTGGATAAGTCGTTCTGTGTGAATCAATTATCGTATGACATCATAAATTACCTTTCACCATGGACAAGCGGTGACAATAAGACAATAGATTTTAATAGTCATTTTAATAAGAGCAGCCTTGTATATTTTTTCGAGAAATTGAGTTATGTGGACTTTATTCAGGAACCCCGAATATTTAGAAATGGAATTGAGATGGGGAATGACATTCTGCCTAGCAGTCCCAAGCATATTCTGGTTTCTGCCAAATCTCATGACATTTCATTGTATGCCCCTATTACAAGTTAATAGATGATGGATGAAAAAACATATCGTTCGCTTTCCAAAGATATTCATACAAGTGATGATTTGGACTTTCAGTTTCTAAAGGATGAAGGTATAAAAGTAATCCAGCGTCTAGGCAATAAGCTTTGGACGGATTACAATACACATGATCCGGGCGTGACTATTTTAGAAATCCTGGCCTATGCAATTACCGATTTGGGTTATAGACTTTCTTTACCAGTTGAGGATCTTTTATTGGGAAAAGATAAAGCCAATTACCTGAAAAAACATTTCCATATGGCGACAGATGTCTTGCCCTGTAAAGCGCTTACAGTGTTAGATTATCGGATGTTGTTTATGGACATTGAAGGAATTAAAAATAGCTGGATTGAGCCTTATGGCAAGCAAGTTTATGCTGACTGCAAAAACCTTAGAATGGCCTATGATCCCATTGTGTGGCAAGGCATACCTGAAAAAGACAAAACATCATTTGAGCTTAAAGGCTTGCATAAGATTTTGGTAGATGCATCCGATGAAATCCCTTTCTCCCAAATAAAAAAGAAAGTGCTTTTAGCCTATCATCAAAACAGGAATTTATGTGAGGATGTAGTGGAAGTATTCCCTGTAGAAAGTCACCCGGTTCAGGTATGTGCGATAATTGATTTGAGTCCAGATGCTGATGAAGAGTTAATAGCTGCAAAAATTGAATGGGAAATAGAACAATATTTCTCTCCCAATGTCCACTTTTACTCTTTCGAGAAAATGCTGGATAAAGGATACTCAACGGATGAAATAATGGAGGGGCCATATTTGAAACATGGCTATTTGGACCCAAGTGAATTGCGGGATGCAAAATTGAGGAATAAAATAAGCCAATCCGACATCATTCAATTGATAATGGATATAGAGGGTGTGGAAGGGGTTCGAGACCTTAGTATCAACCATTGCGATGAGCTCTCAACAGGAGGTGGATGGACAATTACAATTCCAGAAGGGAAAAAGCCAAGTTTATGTGATAAGAGTAAATTTAATTTTTACAAGGGCCTGCTACCTCTCAATGTCAACCAAGTAACAGTTACTAACCATAAAAAATCGATCGTTGAGCAAAATCTAGTGGAACAATATGGGATAAAGGAAAAGGAGTTTCCACTTCCTGTACCCCATCTATATTCACTTGGCGATTTTTCAAGTATAAGGAATGATTTTCCGGAAGTGTATGGTATTGGTCTTCTAGGGATCCCTGAAAATGCCAAAGGTTTGAATCGGCAAAAAAAGGCCAACCAATTAAAGGCCTATTTGACTTTTTTTGATCAAATCTTGATGAGTTATTTCAAGCACCTTACCGAAGTAAAAAACCTATTGTCTGTATTTAGTACACATGAAAGAACCTATTTTACGGAGACGGTAACCGATATTGGAGATCATGGCGATTTCTTGGGAGATTTCTATACAGACGAATCGCTCTACGAGGACCTTTTGGCACCGTTTGATGAGCCGAATAAAAGAAGTCAGAAATTGAAAGACCACCTATTGGCAAGGTTTGCAGAGAAATTTTCTGATTATGCTTTTTTGATGAAAAAAATCTATGGATCAGGTGTAGATGAACAAGTGCTGGATACCAAGTCCTTTTTCCTTGAAGAATATGGGAAAATAAGTGCTCAGCGCTCGACTGCCATGAACTATTACAAACAACCATTAAAGAACCTATGGAATACAGACAACACTTCAGGATTCGAAAAACGGGTTGCTTTACTAGTTGGTATTAGAGACTATTTCAGAAAAAATTTATCGCGTTCTTTTGTTGAAATTTTCCCTACCACCAATTCCGAAGGAGAAGCAGTTTTTAAATGGAGAATATACGATCAAGATAAAAACGTCCTTTTAACGGCTAACAAATCCTATAAAGGGAGAACTGCTGCGCACAAGGACATATACCTGGTTATTCAGCAAGTCAAGGCTGTTTCGGTTGAGACAATTGAAGAAACACTGAACCAATTTGAGGGAGTACCCGAGGAAGGGTTTGTTTTTGCCTGTTTTAAGGTAAGTATCTCTCCAACCGGAAGGTTCTCATTCAGCATATTTAATCTGGATATATCAGATCCAAATAATCCCGACTACCTACTGGCTAGCCAGCAAAAGTATTTTACTTTTCAAAACTTTAGAAATGCACTGTTGGGTTTTAAATCATTCATGAGTGAGGAAATGGATGATGAGGGGATGTTTGTTGTAGAAAACATTCTGTTAAGACCAGATTTCAATGAAGCGGAAATCGATAACCAACATTTCCTGCCATTTTGTAAGGACGATTGTACCCAAGGAAATTGCCTTGATCCCTATTCTTACAGGGTGACTATTGTACTGCCAGGAAACTCTTTTAGGTTTGCCGATAGAGATTTTCGGGATTTCCTTGAAAATTTAATAAGAGAAGAGATACCCTCCCACATTCTAGCAAAAATTTGCTGGATAGGAAGGGGCAGTACAGGTGACCTTGAACAAGAAGACCAGATGAGCCCTTTTGAAGCCGCTTTTGCCAATTTTCTTTCCGGACTAACGGTCGGAGATTACCAATACCACGAGCAATTTGTAAAAATATTATCTGAATTGCACTCAATTTATCCTACAGGTACCTTGTATAATTGTGAGGATGAGGATGAAAGTAATGCAATGAGGGATACCATAATTTTAGGAAGATCAAATTTAGGAACCATTTAATCCCTTAGGCCATGTCAAATAAACTTAGTTCCGTAATCTACCAATATAGAAACTATAAGGCTGATCAGGTGCTTACCCATACCCAGCTAAATGAGACGATTGCTTATTTCGAAGACCAGGATAGGTTGAGTCGGGTTGCCTTGACTGGGGTGGGAATCGTTCATGGTCTTACGATTTCTAAAAGAGCTACAGAAGGTGGGGATCAATTTGTGGTAAATCAAGGTGTTGGTATCACCACGGACGGAGACCTGATACTGCTATATGAGCCATTGTCTGAAGAAGAACCGAAAGAAAAAAATATTTCTATAGAAGAATTAACCTTTACTCATTTCAGGGGTTTTTCTGATGAAAACGCAAGGTATTCTCCCTACTTCTATGTGGATGAGGAGCAATTCCCGATTTGGGAATTTTGTAACGAGGAAGATACAGATGCACAGCCATTGTCTGCTTTGGCAAATTGGGATGAAATGAACTTTTTAGCTTACCTGGAATGCTATCCAAAGAGCCAGGATATTTGTGGTGAGATCACTTGTGACAATCAGGGTATTGAACAAATTTCCAAATTGTACTTCTTAATGCTGGAGGATGCTTCTATCCAAAATTTGGTGAACCATGATGAATTACTACTCAAAAAAATAAAAATTACAGAAGTATTAGGAGAGCTGTCGGCACTTCAATTGATGAAGGTGGTTCATAGTGCTCAGAACTCATCCAATTTAGATCAAATAGAAAAATTATATGTTGCTGCGATCAGTAATGGCAATACGCTAGAGGAGATCACTAAAGGCCTTGAAATAATTGTGAAGGGGTTCAATTCAATTTTGGAAAAAGAGGATGTTATCCAGAATTTTATTGAAAATTTTAAAGAATTGGTCGATAATATTTTTAATCAGCTAGAAGAGGATTACAATTTTTATCAATATCGATACCTCCTTGCCAAAGACCTTATTAGTACCTTTAATGCGTTAATTGATACGCTAAATAACTTTGATTTTTGGCCAAATCCAGAAATCACTTCATTTCCGAAGCACCTTTTGCTTGGAAAGTTAGATAGTACAGGGTATCGTCACGATTTTTATAAATCTCCAGCATTAGGGGATTATGATCATAATAAAAGTGAAATCAATTCGCTACTTAGGAAAATGAATTTTCTGTTAACGTCGTTTGAGATAAAGACAGAACAAGGATTGAGAATTATCCCTAATGGAAAGAAAAAGCACAATTCACTTTTCCCTTCTGTACCTTTCTATTATACAAACAGTGAAGGTATTTTATCGAGTTGGAGTTCGGATGCCAATGCCATTAGTTTTCATTATTCTATAGGCAATAATCCATTGTTGGTAGAACATGATGGTCATGACAGTTACTTGATTGGGGGGCATTTGGGTACAGATGGAGAGAATACCCATCAGGCAATAAGTTCAATGATTAGTCAATTTGGATTGGAATTTAAGAGCTACCATTTTGATTTGGCACTGAACCAGAATGAGCTAAAAAAACTATATAAGGACCATCCATCTTGTTCATCTATGGGTGGGGTGCCAAAATCAGGCACTTATATTTTGCTTAGCTATAATAACAAAGTTTTTGCTGACCTATCACTTTCTTATAGGGTGGTAGATGAGTGTGGACTTATTGGATCCAGTCACATTAGAGTTGCAAGTTGCAGTTATCCTTGGATAAGTTCTTTGAAATACCTCAATAATCTTTCAAGAAGTATAAATGGTTCGGTTAGAAGTTCTGGAATTCAGCCTAAAAATTATCGCTTAGTTATAAACAATTACTCCATTAACGGACAAGCCATAATTAAAGGCGCCATAACACTGGACATTCCTCTTGAGGCCATTTTGAATAGGAGAATGCATGCCATCACCGAAGCCTTAAACGAAAGGTTCCCCAAAGGATTGGTCTTCGATTATGATGAATCGCTAAAGCGTTTTGTAATTACACGTCCGTTTGATGATGAGTTTAGCATTAGCTTCTCTGACAACACCATAAGTATCAATAAACCATCCTATACTTATACTCAGGATGGAATGGTGAAATCAGACAGAACCTTCAGGCTTGAGGCTATTCGCTGCGAGGAACTTAGGAAGTATAGAGAAGCTACCTATTTACAATTGCAGACTGAGTATGCTCCTGTAGACAAGGATGATGATTATGGTGATTATAAAGGAAAGTGGAAGCTGTGGAACAGATTGATTGAAGATTTGAATACTGACCCAAGATTCACAGGCAATAATAAGCCAAGAATTCCTGGAAGTATAGAGGATCTTCCTAGTTCTGTTGCAAGAATTATCGGTAGCGTTCAAATAAGTTTGACCAATTCTCAAATCTCTCACCAATTGTACCTTACAGGTGACTGGGTGACTGGAAGTTGGGCAAGTATTGAAATGATAGATGAATATAAAAATTCTACCAATACCAACGATACGATCTTTAGGTTCTTAAACTTGAGAAGTAGCCTTCACAAAAAAGACCAGGCAACAAAAGCTTCATTATTTGTGGTTCTAGACAGGGAAATTGATAGGGAAAGAATGAAAACAACGCTCGAACCCTTTACCGAACTGGTAGATGCCTATATAGAGGTTCCTGCGACAAGGGGACAACCTAGATCCATTGATACCATACAAAAAATTAGGTTATAGTTCATTAAAAAGGACCAATCATACAGATTCCGGATGATGATTGGTCCTTTATGGGCTTCTTTCCTAATCTTCAGACTTTAATCTCTAATCTAGTAGTAAGCGAATCAATAGTGATGTAAACAACACGTAACGAACGCAACTTCAAGACATTTTGACTTAATCGACTGCTTCCTATTCCATACTTATTGCCAGTAAAATTAACTTTGTCTTGCGACTTAGCAGGTAGTAATATAGCAATTAATAGTAAAGAAAAAAAATATATGAAGGAAATCGACGCTCATTCTATACAAAAAGTTTCTGTCGATATATATTCCAAGTCGGTTGAGAATGCTAGGTCTATAGAAAAAAATATCAGCTCCTTTATTCAAGATTATATAATGCCGCAAATAGCTACCTATCTTGATGCATTGGAGAAAGAGTTACAAATTGAATCTATTCAGATTCCCCAGATAAATATTTCTTTGGATCTTTTGGAAGATGACTTTTTGGACCCTAAAATAATTCAACACGCATTCATGAATCAATTTAAGGAAGTCTTGTCAAGGGAGATTTCATTAAAAGGTTTCCTCAATTTTCAGAAAATGCCTGCTGATGGAAGCGCTACTGATACGGACCTCGATTTATTTTCATCCTTTAAAAAAGATGGAGATGAGATTTTAGTTCTTGATCCTTTAGAAAGCATCTTAAAATCCTGGATCTATTTCTTAGAAAACGGAAATTTACCCTGGTGGTACAGTGAGGAAAAAGCCAGAGAGACCTTTAATTGGGGTAAAATAAAACCCTTGGTAACCAAGTATCTTTCGAATGGAAAGATGCTTAAAAACTTCCAACATTCACCTTTCTTTGATAGGGTGATTAGTCAATATTCGGTGGAAGATTTAGGAGAATTGGTTTGGATGGTTATTGCCCGAAAATCTTTGATACAAAAAACACAATATCTGCTGATTAATGAAAGATTGGAAAAGGACAAAAAGCTTGTATTCTATAGGTGTATCATCGCTTTAAGCCTTTTTGAGGAATTGAATAGTGGGAGTGAGACCCTGTTTAAGTTGTACTTTTCTAAAGTGGATGCGGCTGAAAGAAAAAAAGTAGAGAAAATTTTCAGAGAAGTCATAAAATTTGATGATATTAATGAAAGAAAGAAGGTTGCTCCCTCGGTCCTTCAACTATTAGATAATAAAGAATATTTAAGTGGTGAAATACCAAAGGATATTCGGGAGCGATCAGAGAAAATTGAAATTGATACAACGGATAGTAACGAAGGCTACTATATATCCAATGCAGGTCTGATTTTATTGCATCCTTTTTTGAAGGCATTTTTTATTGATTGTGAATTGTTGGATGAAAAAGGGCAACTAATTAATGCGGAAATAGCAGTGCATGCGCTGTATTATTTATCTACTAAAAAAGAACAACCTTTTGATTTTGAGTTGGTTTTTGAAAAATATTTAGTAGGAATTCCTATTATCCAACCGGTATTGAGAGAAATTATCCTTACAGAAGAGATAAAAGGCAAAACTGAAAAACTTTTAAATGCCTTAAAGGTCAATTGGAAGCGTTTGGGAAATACGGGAATAGAGACAATTCGTAACGAATTTATAAACCGGAGGGGTAAATTGGTTTTTGAGGAGAATTCTGACCGGTTATTTGTGGAAAGAAAAGCACAGGATGTTTTGCTGGATGGGGTTCCATGGAACCTTTCGTTGATAAAACTTCCCTGGCAAAAAAAGCATTTGCTTGTAGATTGGTAAATTATAGACACTATGAAAAGACAAGGTTTTAGAAAGTCCTCTGTAGGGTTGATTAATCCTGCATTTCAAAGCAAGGAAGGAAACAGTTTTTTTCGCCGGAAAACAGAGAAAAATGATGCATTAATTCCGTCTGTAGAAAAGGATAATTTCTTTGACCCGATGGTTCAAAGAGTACCAGATGATAATGAGGCTGAATTAGCTGTTCAAAATAAGGAAAAGGAAGAGGCTGTCAGCATGAAGGAAGATTCGAAGGAGGAAATTAAAAAGCAGGAAGCGTCTGATAAGGATGAATTGCAAGCAGCATCGGAGGAAGAAGAGCCCGTACAGGCCAAAGTGGATGAGGAGGAAGGGGTCCAAAAAGCTGGAGAAGAAGAGGAAGGAATAAGCGCCAAAGCAGAAGCCGAAGAAAAGGTCAATGCTTCTACTGAAGAAGAGGAACCTGTCCAAACAAAAGGTGAAGAAGAAGAGCCTGTTCAGTCCAAAGCGGATGAGAAAGAGGGGGTTCAAAAAGTAGTAGAAGAAGAGGAAACCATAAGCACCAAAGTAGAAGCCGAAGAAAAGGTCAGTGCATCTGCTGAAGAGGAGGAACCCGTCCAAACAAGAGCTGAAGAAGAAGAGCCTGTACAAGCAGCATCGGAGGAAGAGGAGCCTTTGCAAGCTACAACTGAGGAAGATAACCTACAAGCGAAGGAGGACAGTTCGGCGAAAGGCTCAATGCGACAAAGACAGGCCAATGAGATAGAAAATACCCTTTTTCAGGAAAAGGGAAAGGGAAGTGCAATGGCGCCAGACATAAAGGAATTTATGGAAAAAAAGTTCAGTTCTGATTTTAGTAAAGTTAGAATTCATACTGATCAAAAAGCCCAATTGATGAATAAAAAAATTCGAGCCAAGGCATTTGCACATGGTTTTGATATATTTTTTAATTCGGGGCAATACCAACCAGAAACAAAGGCCGGAAGACATTTGCTTGGCCACGAACTTACGCATACAATTCAGCAAAAGGGCATTACCAAAAAAACCGTTCAGCCGAAATTAAATGATGGCAATGATTTTCATCCAACGAGCAGGTTTTCAACGAATGAAGTGCTAGAGGATACTTATGATAATTATGCCACTGTAAAAAATGGATCCGGTGGCCAATTTGTAGCACTCTTGCAAGATGCCTTAATTGGTCTAGATTATCGGTTACCCAAGTTTGGTGCAGATGGCTCTTTTGGTGAAGAAACGACAAGAGCTGTGAAAGCTTTTCAAGAGGATATGGGCTTGTCCGTGGATGGAGTGGTGGGAAGAAATACCATCAAATACCTTGATAGACTAGACAGAAAGGTGGACGTAGTGACACCCGAATTTCCTGCAACTATTGATACTACAATTGACCTAAACAATGTAATCGCCCAGGCGGGAGCAGTTCCATCTACCAGTTTATCCATTGGGGTCTGGGGAAAAGTTTTACCTGAAAACATAGATGTGAAATTAGATCTAGTGGATGATGGTGCAATGTGGCATCCTATAGTTATAGGAGTAGTAGGTAATTATTCTGTTAAAACACGCTTACTCCCAGGAGTTTCCGAAGTAACTGGTCCTGGAGGGAACACCAGTGAAGAAAATTTTTGCCACCAGATTAAAGATTTAAGCAACCTTGGGCTCACTTACGGTGATTGGTTCATGGAAGATGCGATTTTAACCCATGAAAGATTTCATGCCACCAAAATGCGTAAGGCTTTAATTGATCCTGCTGTTATGAAACCTTTGGAAAAAGCGGTAAAGGAAATGGCATTTCCCAAAACTGCCCTTTCAATTAATGAAATTTTAGCTGAGGTAATGATCAGGTTGGATCCAAGATTTGAGGATGCAATCTTCGAAGCTGAGGACAAATGGATTGATCAGTTTATTGTCTTAGTGGAAAAAGATCATGGGACACCACATGGTTCAGGTCCAGCCTTTAGTGCAGAAAGAAAAATTTTAAGCCCTATGATTAGTAAAATTCGTAACCATGCCAAAGCAAATCGATGGTCTTCATGTGCCCACAGTAGCTCCTAGAGCTAAAGTAATTTTAAATGATGTTTTGAATTACAAGCCAAAAAATCTGAATTGATGCAATAAATTGTATGAGCCACTTTAGTTCAAAATCGAAAGATAATCGAGGCCATTCCTCTCAAAGTCAACCTGATCGTTTTTTTCAGGCAAAATTGGCCATAGGACAACCTGGAGATCAGTATGAGCAAGAAGCTGATGCCATGGCAGATAAGGTGGTGCAAGAAAAATCACAAGAAGAAAATATACAAACTCGGACGGATGGAAATATCCAAGCCAAGTCCAAGGCAGAAGGGATAACTCCTCTTGTACAGTCGAAGGCGAGTGATGGTGACGTTCAGGCAAAAGCTGATGAGGAAGGGCAACTTGCTATGGAAGCCGAAGAAGGCGATATGGAAGATCCTGTGCAGATGAAACAGGAGTCTTCTTCTGATACCCCTCCAGGTTTTGAGCAACAACTTAATCAAAATTCTGGTGGTGGGACAATGGATCAGGAGACACTTTCCGGCATGGAACAATCATTCGGCGCTGATTTTAATGATGTCAGGGTGCATACTGACAGTCAGGCGGCACAAATGAGTCAGGGGATTGGGGCACATGCATTTACCCATGGTAAGGACATTTATTTCAATGAAAATCAATACAAGCCTAAGGAAACCTCCGGGCAGCATCTGTTGGCGCATGAATTGACCCATACGATCCAACAAGGAAGTAGCCCTGCCCTACAAAACAGTACGATCCAAAAAGAAGGGGATGATGAAGTAGCTCCTGAAATGGAGGAAGAAACCGGTGTGTTGGATGAAAGTGCCAAGACCATTACATTTAGTAGTGTACCTATTCCAGGTTTTAAATTACAAGACCATAGAGGAACATTATTTAGTAGTAAAGCACCGCTCAAAAGAAAAAACAATTATATAAGGGGAAATACCAACCAGAGAGACGGAGTTTGGAGAGAAGTGGTGAGCACCGCCAACATCACTACAAGATTAAACACCCTGTATGAGGAGCATCACAGGACGCCACCAACAGCTGATACTACACATGTATTTAAGGCAAATATTAATGGTGGCGGAGTAAAACCCACTTATATCGGTGGCATTGATGTCATTTCCAAAGAATTAACCACTCCAGGCTGGGGAAAAGACAAGAATTACAGAAACTTTCACGTAGACCATATTGTAGAACTCCAGTTGGCAAACTGGAATACAGCTACTTGGCCCAATACCGTGGACAATATGGAGTTATTGGATGGTAGTAAAAACTCCTCAAGTGGATCGGTTATTAAGGGACAAATTACAGAAAAACTTAATGGTTTTAGAGAAAGGCATGGCGCCCAACATCCTGGGGGCGATGCATCCTTTAAAAATAAATACACCTTAGTTTTCAATAGTGCGACATCTTTAGCTGGAGGAGATAGTAATGCAACGGAAAACGAATTTTGGACCCAAACCCAAATTGAACGCGGAGATCATTTAGAACCCATCGAAGTGGGTAATTTAGCAGATATTGGTAGCGATGGTGAAGTACGTATTTTCCCCAATGAATCTGGAGGAATAGGTAAAAAATTCGTTTGGACCGGGGAAGGCAGTAGATTGAATCATTCGGAAAAGACCTGGTTAGGCAATCCTTTCAGAATTACATCAAAACAATTTGCTACCGAAGGTGAAAATGTGGAGAATACAGAAAACCTAGGCAGTATTTCTGTAAACATACCTTCGTCTGATAAAACATGGGCTCCTTGGTCGGAAGACAAAGTTTTCCCAGTAAAACGATACCCAGGATCTAAATATGCTGGATACCTTACCAAACAGTCCATCAAATCAGGTTTATACGGTTTGCGGATTAAAAAGGCAAGCCCCGTAGAAATTCTTGACTTGAACTTATTGCCTACAGGAATAGAGGCCTATGGCCAAATAATGCCCAGTATACCAATTTTCGAAGGCAATTCAATTGAGCTTTTTATATCCAATGGTGAAATTAGGGTTTCTAAAACTTTTCCAATTGAGGAAATCAACGTTCCAGCACCTTTCGAGATAAGTGATAGCTCCTTGACCATTTTTGCAAGTTCCAGAAATGGATTGGGTTTAACAGGCCAAACTAATTTTGCGATCAATAATGTTGGAGAGGGACATATAAGTGCTACAGCTTCCACCGCCTCAGGTTTTGAGCTTGAAGGAGCATTTAATTTTGACTCCGAATTATTTGATCCGGCGGAGATCAATATGGAGTACAAAGAGAATATCTGGACCATTGGTGGAGAGATAGGTATTCCTGAAGGAAAACTAAGAGGAATAAAAACCGCTACGATTATAGCAACTTATAGTGAAAACAACTTTTCGGCAACAGGTGAAGCAGAGCTGGATGTTCCAGGAGTTGAGCGGGGCAATATGGCCTTTAGTTTTGGAGAGGATGGGTTTTCCTTTAGTGGTGATTTTGATTTGAGTAGCGATATTCCAGGGATTACTGGTGGCAATGTTGCTGCCAGAGTGGCCAAACCAGCAGGAGCAGAGAATTATGAAATCATGGTTACTGGTACTGCCAACCCTGACATTCCTGGGATTTCCTCTACACTTACGGTTACTTACGATAATGGTGCATTGACTATTGAAGGTTCTGCATCGTATAACCGGGGAATGTTAAGTGGTACCATAGAAGTAGGTGCCACCAACCGTGCAATAGGTGAAGATGGAATGCCTTCAGGAGATCCTGACGAGACCATGCGTGTCTACGGTGGTGGAGACCTTACCCTTCAGTTAACCCCTTGGTTAGCGGCAACTGCTGGTGTGCGACTGCTGCCCAATGGTGAAATCGAAGTAACTGCCAGACTTGACTCAGAGAGCTATGAGGTCTTTCAGAGAAAAGAATTTAATAGAAATCTATTTAGAGTTCCAACCATAGAGATTCCTTTGTTTGCCATTCCTATAGGTCCTAGGAGTATTGGTTTGGTTGCCCAGATTGGTGGAGGATTGGATTTTACAGCGGGTTTTGGCCCGGGTGAATTGAGAGATCTTTCTGCAGAGATTACCTACAATCCTGAGAGAGAAGATGAAACCACAATAAGTGGACATGGTGAATTTGCCATTCCTGCCGATGCCGGACTTACTTTAAGAGGTGATTTGAGCCTTGGAGTTAGCGTTGCGATTGCTAGTCTTACAGGAGGAATAGAGTTGACTGGTGCATTGGGTTTGGAAGGCGAAGCTGCCGCAGAAGTGGATTTAAACTGGGGGCCTCAGACTGGCTTGTCCTTAGATGCAACTGGTAGAATCACCGTAAACCCTAAGTTTGTGTTTGAAGTGAATGCTTTTGCAAGAGCAAGTTTGGGAATAGGATTTCTTTCTGTTTCTGAAACCTGGCGCCATAACCTGGCAGGCTTTGAATGGGGGCCTGATATACAATTTGGCTTGGTATTTCCGATCAATTATCAGGAGGGAGAAGCTTTTGACATGTCATTTGAAGATATTGAAGTGATCTACCCTGATTTAGATATAGTAAATATGGGCAAGGGACTGGCCAGAGATATCAAAAATGATTTATTTGACTAATTGACTATTATGGAAAAAGAGAAGGCCATTGCATTTAACAATGAAGGCGCAAAGCATTTTTTGAATCAAGCCTTTGAAAAGGCAGCTGAATGCTACGAAAAAGCCTATGAAATAGATCCAAACAATACATCCATTTTAAATAATATGGGGCTTTATTATCAACAGCAGAAAGACTATGATAAGGCCATAATGTTTTTTGAAAAGGCGATAAAAATCAAATTGAAACCTCATTTTTTGGTTAATTTAGGAAATGCGTTGTCAATGAAAGGAGAATATGCACTTGCTTGGGACCAATTTTCTGAAGCCAGCGAGCGATTTCCTGATCATCAAAATGCCAAAATAAGTTTGGCAAAGTTGGCTACCCATGTTGAAGATTTGGATAAAGCTGTACAGATCTGGCAAAACATCATCATTGAAACCCCTAGCGATCAAAATAAAACACAATTGGTTAGGGTTTTTATGAAGATGAATCAGTGGGAAAAAGCAATCCATAC
>Ga0335398_10000380_pt1 | contig 77192 bp, 66 predicted proteins | sample BON03_FD_205742 | JGI IMG/M metagenome (GOLD analysis project Ga0335398, IMG submission 205742) | Freshwater microbial communities from Lake Bonney liftoff mats and glacier meltwater in Antarctica - BON-03 (spades assembly) (version 2) | ecosystem: Environmental > Aquatic > Freshwater > Ice >... | reverse complement strand
ATGGTCCAAGCGTAGTGCAAAAGTGTATCCGTTCGGGAGATTTTAAGAGTGCAAGCAGTGCCAGCGCATGATCTACTTCGCAATCGAGTTATCGGCAGCCCGGAAGTCCGGCGAGGGAGAAAATAGATGTCGCGGTGTGACCAACGTAATGTGCTGGGTGTGTGCCTGTCCTTGTGTGTCGCTGTGATGCTCAGTGCCTGCGCAGGTATGTCTGGCGCGCCGAAAGCGACGACCAGCTACGACCACAGTTATACCTTCAGTAATATACAAAAAATAGCGATTCAGCCGATCGCCAAGGACACGCTGTCAACGATGCTGATGTCTGATGACCAGATCAGGCGCATTCGGCAGGCTCTAAGCGAGGAGTTACAACGACGTGGTTTGCAGGTGGTTACTGTCAATGCTGAAGCTGATATCTTCCTGTCCTGGAAATTTGTGCCCAAAGAGAGCGACGACGTAAGTACTTTCGACCCTGCGAACCAGCGCATCACACAGGGTACGTTGTACGTGAATTTGGTCGACCCCGTCATGCTGCAGTCGGTCTGGCGTGCGACGTTCCACGCCGATCTGCGCGAACAACCCAGCACCACAGAGGCAGCGCAGTATCGCCAGCAGGTGGCGCGAGAAATCCTTGCAGACTTCCCCCCGGAACCTGCGGCAAACTGATCTCGGTAAGAATACCCGCCGAGAGACTGCGGTTTCAATTTAGGTGTCAATACAGTAGTATACGCGTCCTTCGTCGCCCGCAAGATTGCCTGCGGGCGTATCCAACACGATTCAACCAAGAGATTTCCCATGACATTTGACGAGCTCGGTCTGTCCGCGCCCCTATTGCGTGCCCTGCAAGAAAAGGGCTACAGCGAACCCACGCCGATTCAGGCCGCCGCGATCCCCGCCGTGTTAACGGGCCGCGACCTTATGGCCGCTGCGCAGACCGGAACCGGGAAAACGGCCGGGTTCACACTGCCCATACTGCAGCTGCTCAGCGATAGCGCCGTACCACACCCGCATCGCATTCGCGCATTGGTGCTGACGCCTACCCGCGAACTGGCTGCCCAGGTGGCTGAGAGTGTTGCGACTTATGGCGCTCACCTGCCTTTCAAGTCTGCAGTGGTATTTGGTGGCGTGAAGATCAATCCGCAAATTGCGGCACTGCGCAAGGGTATCGACATTTTGGTGGCGACACCGGGACGACTGCTGGATCTTTACCAGCAAGGTGAGGTGAAGTTCGCCGACCTGGAAGTGCTGGTGCTGGATGAGGCTGATCGCATGCTCGATATGGGTTTCATCCACGACATCCGTCGCATCCTGAAAGTATTGCCAGAAAAGCGCCAAACCTTGATGTTCTCCGCCACGTTTGCCAATGAGATCAGGCAGCTGACCAAGACCATCATGAACAACCCGCTGGAAGTGTCGGTGTCTCCCGCCAACGCGACTGCAGAGCGTGTCGAGCAGTGGGTTTATCCGGTTGATAAAAAGCGCAAGAGCGATTTGTTGCTGGAACTGGTGGTGCAAAAAGACTGGCAACAGGTGCTGGTATTCAGTCGCACTAAACACGGTGCCAACCGTCTTGCCCAGTTTCTGGAAAAAGGCGGCGTCAATGCCTCGGCCATTCATGGCAATAAAAGCCAGGGCGCGCGTACCAAGGCGTTGGACGGTTTCAAGAAAGGCAAGATTCGTGTGCTGGTTGCAACCGATATAGCGGCGCGTGGCCTCGATATCGCGCAGTTGCCACAGGTGGTAAATTTCGATTTGCCCAATGTGTCTGAAGATTACGTGCATCGTATCGGTCGCACCGGGCGCGCGGGATCATCGGGCCACGCTTACTCACTGGTCAGTGCCGACGAGATCAAGCAGCTCAACGGAATCGAGCAGGTGATTCAGCGCCACATTACTCGTGAGTATGTTGACGGCTTCGAGCCTGATCATGACTTGCCGCCCAGCGCAGTGCTGCGCAAACCGCGACCACCCGGACAAGCCCAGCCGAGATCTGCCTCGAGCGCGAATCGCGGCGGCAATGGCAATGGCAATGGCAATGGCAATGGAAGGGCAAATTCGACTGCCCACAGACGTGGAAGTGAGGGGCAGAATCGACCGCGCCGTAATAATCAAGCAGGCAGGGGCGCGAATCAGGCCTGATCTCCCAGCGATGTCATCGGCGCATATGCTATCGCCGCATAGTTGGGTAAACTTGTCGCGGGTGGCAATGTGAGGAAGCCTTAATGCAACGCACGATTCTCATTTCCGGTTGTTCCAGTGGCATAGGCGCGGCGCTCGCCGCTGAGTTGCATCGACGTGGCAATCGCGTCTATGCAACAGCGCGTCGGATCGAAACGTTGGAGCGGCTGGCGGCCATGGGCCTTCAAACCTGCGCACTTGATGTCAACGATGACGACAGTATTGCTGCCGTGATGTCGAGTATTGAGGCCGACGGCGGTCAGCTGGATATGCTGATCAATAATGCCGGCTTCTCGCAGGTTGGCGCGGTGCTGGATCTCGCCCGTGAAGATTTGCGTAAGCAGTACGAAACCAACGTGATTTCTCCTGTCGTCATGACACGCGCAGCCCTTCCCTTCCTGCAGGCGGCGCGAGTGGCGCGCGGCAGGGCGGTGGTGGTGAACGTTGGCAGCATTGTCGGGATACTCACTACGCCCTTTGCGGGCGCCTATTGTTCCAGTAAGTCAGCCCTGCATTCACTTAGCGAAGCCCTGCGCATGGAGCTTGCGCCTTTCGGTATTCAGGTCGTGATGATTCAGCCGGGTGGCGTGCGCTCCGCGTTTGGCGATCATGCTGAGGAGGCAATATGCTTACCGGAAAACTCCGTATATCGGCCGGTAGAGGATAGAATTCGGGCCAGAGCCCAAGCCGGTCAGCAGGGTGCTGAACCGGTTGAGACCTTCGTCGTGCCTGTGGTAGATGCTTTGTTACGTGACACGCCACCGGCGGTCATTCGTGGTGGTAAGAATAGCTTTAGGCTACCGTTGCTGAAAAAAATACTGCCGCTGCGCGTATTCGACGGATTAGTGTCCAGAGCCTTCGGCTTGGATCGATTCAAGCCCTGACCGCATAAAGCAGACAAGCCCGACCATCAATAGCCCGCTTTCCCTGCGCGCAGGATAGCCGCGTATTCCTCATCAAGGAGTTCGTAGGCGTCAGTCCGCGGCTTGAGCACATAGATCAGGTCGCTGACCTGATCGAGATGATAGGCCTGTTTACGGAGCTCCACCTTGACCATCTTGAATGTGCCGGTGGTGTCGAGCTCTGGTTGTACACGTAGGAAGACAGGACGTGCGTACGCAGGAAGGTGTTCGTTAACGTGGGCCGAGAAAGTCTTCAGGTCAAGAGCGTCCACGCCAGGCGCTAGCACTAATGCTGCCATGCCTGCACGGCCATCGGCTTTGGGTATCTCCACGCCATAGACATTGCAAAAATCGATCTGCGCATGCCCGTTGATGATTTCGCCGACTTCATTGGTCGACACATTCTCCGACTTCCAGCGGAAGGTATCGCCAACACGGTCAACAAACTGGAAGTGCGGCAGTCCCAATGAAAAACCCACATCCACAGTCTTCATGAGATCGCCGGTGTTGAACCAGGCATCGCCCTCCTTGAAGGCATTGCGCAGTATTTTTTTCTCTGTGTCTTCTTTGCTGGTATAGCCTTCGAATGCTGTGAGCTCGGTGATTTTGCCGAGCAACAGTCCGGGCTCGCCAGCGGCGACCTTTATGAGCCGTCCGTTTGCGTCACGCGCAATTTCGTCGGCGTCGACGTTGTACTTCACCAGCGCCATCGGAATGCTGGTAGTGCCCACCGTGCAATCCTTATTTAGCATGTTGACGAAGGCGACGTTGCCTTCGCTAGAGCCATAGAATTCGGCGATTCGGTTGATGCCGAAGCGGCTTTTGAATTCATGCCACACATCCGGGCGCAGACCATTACCCATCATGGTGACCAGCGGGTTCAGGTGATCGTCAGCCTGTCGTGGTGTGTTGAGCAGGTAGCGGCATAATTCCCCGATATAAATGAAACAGGTAGCGCCGTTGTCGCGTACTTCACTCAGGAAGTTGCTACCGGAAAACTTGCGACGGATAAACATGCAGGCGCCGGTCGAAAAGGCCGCGCCCGCGCCCAGGAACAAGCCAGTGCCGTGATACAGCGGCAGGCACAGGTAGATACAGTCGTTCTCTTTGCACTTGAGCCCGGCTGTATAGGACAGTGCTGAAGATAACAGGTAGCGTCTGTTGGAAATCACTGAGGCCTTGGGTAATCCTGTGGTGCCAGACGTGTAGATATAGAGAGCGACATCGGCCAGCGTGTTTTGCTGTGTCTGCGGCGGATTGGCGGCGCTTTTTTCTTCCGCTTCTTCATCCAACTTGATGGCCCACTCGGGACAAGGAGTAGCATCGGCGTCGCTTACAAACAGCCAGTCTTCCATCGCTGCCAGATCCGGCTCAGCACGCACCTGATTTATCGGCTCGATGCACTCCTCGCCGACAATGCACATTCGTGAATTCGTAATATTGATACAGTGAATGAGCGGTTTGCCGGTGAGGTTAGTGTTGATCAGAGCAGCAATCACGCCCAGCTTGTTGAGCGCAATGAGCGTGGCGAGAAAATCGATACGGTTTTCCATAATTATGCACACAGCATCGCCGCACACCAGTCCTCTTGCGCTCAGCGCAGCGGCATAGCGGTTGGCAAGTGCATTCAGCTCGCGCCAGGTGAGAGTCCTGCCTTCAAAGATGACGGCCTTGTGATTCGGAAATTGCTCAGTGGTGCGCTCTACCCTTGCCGCGAAACAGTCGCGCGTAGTGAGGGGTCGTGGCCTGACTTCCTTGGCAATCTTTAGCAAAGAACTGACTTCCGACAGGGTGCTGACGATATTGCGTAGACTCATGGCTTCAATCTTCTGTTGAGGTTCATTGTGAAAAGATAACGGGTCTGTCGCGCGGCGGCAAGCTACATTCGTTGTATGCCATCCGGGGCAGTTCAGCAGGCATTACCGACCCAACAGGTTGGTGATCTTGCCGGCCGATAGCTTCGAGAACCAGGCCTCGTCATAGGTGCGCTGCAGTAGATTAATAGCGGAGAGAGCAGACACAACAGACTCGGCGAACACTTGTCGCCTGCTGCTCAACTCAGCACCGCGGCCGTCCAGTAGTGCCAAGTGGGAGGCCAAACGCAGGCCATTAGCGAATAAGTCCTGAGATACTGAAGATTCGCAGCTGATCGTCCGTCGCAGCAGCATTTGCCGTCCCTGGGCGAGGAGTTGGCGGGTAAATACTTTCAGGTCGTGGACGGGTCGCTCATCCATATCCATCAGGGCGACGGCTATGATCAGGTAAGCTTCCGTGATTGAGCGCAGAATGGCATGTCCGAAACGCGGTGGTTTATCGCGCAGCAGACCTTCTATTGAATGATCACCACTTTCCCAGTGCGGGTATCGCTGTTTGGTTTCGTACAAAACCTCTTGCCAGAACTCCTCCGCCGGTTTGTAAAAAAATTCAAACTTGTACAGTGCTCTCAGCGCCACAACATTGCTGCGCAGTGCTTCCGCATTGGGTAGGTCGATGTCCAGCGCGCACATGGCCAGTCCAATTTCGCCCAAGGCTGCGTGCATGAAATAGTGGGTGATGGTATTGCGGTAGTAGGCGGCCGCCAGGCGCTGCTCCCCAGGGATGTAGTAGACCGGTACTTGTGCTGCGGCATAGGACCGCACCACCCCGGACTGCTCTAGCGCCAGCACGGCGGCGGCTACCTGAGACTCGCTGTTGAGGCTCAACCCGGCTGAAGCCGGCAGCTTGCGCTCGTGAATCAAGTCTGAAATGCCGGCCGACTGTTCATGCATCTCGGCAGCCGTCAGAGCCCGCTTGTTTGCCCCGAGCAATACCATAGCCAGTACATCAGCCGACTTGATCGGCGTAATTTTTTCTATCCTTGTGCAGATTTCAAACCCCATTCGCGTGACGTCCAACTGCTGCTGGCTTGCGCCACAGGCCGCTTGTGCCGATGGCAGTGGCGGCTCCAGGGGCAGTGGTTGCCCATAACGTACATACACTTTCCCGTAGGGCTTTCGCATACCGAAGATATAGTTAAAGAACCAGCTCAGTGACTCTTTGCGTTTGGGCATTCCGCTTTGCAGGGCAACGTAATCATCGATTTCAGCGATGCGATCGAAGGCGATAGAGACGGGCACCAGCAGCACCTTTTGCGTTTGTTCACGCTGGCAGGACTCAAACACCCAGTTCAACAGCCCCAATTTGGGCGGCGATAGTTTCCCGGTGCGCGACCGAGTGCCTTCTATAGACCATGAAAGAGGCATACGGTGGCGTATCAGATGATCGATGTAATGGCGAAACACCAGTTTATAGATGGGGTCTTCCTGAAACGTGCGGCGTAAGAAGATGGCGCCGACACGGCGGGCCAGCGCGCCAAAGCCCAAAAAGTTCATGTTGATGCCGGCGAAGATCAGTGGCAGCGGACGGAAGTGATTTTGATAAAGGGACAGAAGAAAGACAAAGCTGTCCATGTGGGATTTATGCGACCACAGGAAAACGAGCAAGTGATCCTCGGATAAAGTGCGCAGCTCTTCCAACTTGTCCAGATTAATGTCCAGCTCTGCTTCGTAGCTGCGCGTATAGATGAATTTTGCCAACAGGGACATTGGGCGCAGCCAGGCTTCCTGCGGTGTTGCTTCAATTTCCTTCAGGCATTTGCGCGCATATGTCTGTGCTTGTTCGAGCGTTTTGCCACCGCTGCTGGCGGCTATTTGCAAGTCATAGCGAAACGACGATTCCTGCAAAATAGTGTTAGCAGCGGGCGCGCTCAAATTCATAAGGTAAACACTCCAAACAGCGCGGCGTGGTCGGACAACTCTCGCCAGTGACCGGTGCTGAGACGTTGGCAGGCGGTTGGCTGTAAACCGCGATAATAGATGCGATCCACAGCGAGCATAGGTCGCCAGATCGGAAATGTCAGGGCGTGGCGTCCATTCATCTGCACAAACAGTTCCTTCAGTCCCAGATCGGCGTGCAGGTGTTTCTCTGCGCGTCGCCGCCAGTCATTAAAATCTCCGGCTATGATCATCGGTTCATCGCGCGGTACATGGCTGTTTATTCTGTCGGTGAGCGCCTGAAGCTGTTCTTTGCGTTCCTGCTCCAGCAGGCCCAGGTGCACACAGAGCGTGTGCAGGCGCGTCTTTTTTTGCGGGAGTTCGATGACGCCATGCAGGATGCTGCGACTGGAGCGCGGAAAGATCGACACGTCGATGTTCTCGAAACTGGCAAAAGGATACTTGCTCAGGATCGCGTTACCGTGGTCGCCCTTGCGATAAATCGCATTGCGACCGTAGGCAAAGTGCGGCCAGGCCTCGTCCGCAAGATATTCGAAATGTGGCTGGTCCGGGTAGGAGAAGCGTTTACGCTCGGCCGCACTCTTGATGGCTGTGCCGTGAATCTCCTGCAAGAACACGATGTCGGCACCGGTTTCATTGATACGCTTGCGCATGGCATCCAGCACGAAGCGACGATTACCGGTACAGTAGCCCTTGTGGATGTTATAGGTGAGGACGTGAATTTCTTCGCTCACAAGTAGGCCGTTAACTGCATTGTCAAACGATCAAGCACCCGATTATTCCTTAGTTTTTCGTGATTCCATGGCTTTTATCGCCCAGGACATGATGTAGTCGAAACCACTGGCTGCCGCCAGAAAAAGCACGGCAGCGGTTCCCATAATCGCAGCTTCTGGTGGTATGCCATCTACGACTTGTATAAGAAGTACCAGCACACAAAATGTGATTTGTATAAGCATATTGCTTTTGCTGAGGCTACTCGCTGCAAATTCAAACGGCCCGATAAATTTGTAGTAGCAGGCTGCGCCTGCGACGATGATTAAATCGCGTGCAATGACGGCGATCGCCAGATACCAGGGCACCAATTCTGCCTCAGCCAGACATAGAAAAGTAACAGTGATCAAGATTTTATCTGCCACTGGATCCAGAGCAGCACCAAAGTTCGACATGGCGTTGAGTCGCCGCGCAATGAAACCGTCCAGTGCATCAGTCAGCCCGGCGATAGCGCCGATCAACAATGCGGCAGCGTACTGCTCACGCAATATAAGAACGCCCAGCGGCAGTGCGAGCAGCAGGCGCAATATGGTCAGGGTGTTGGGCAGGTATTTCAACATGGCGAAATCTAGTCGTTTGCCTCGGGTTGCCCCAACGATGGCTGCCCCAACGATGGCTGCCACAACAAATACACCGCCAGCTCTCGTCGTTCGGTGTCGCTCAGCGGGAATAGGGGCATCGGCGATTGCGGCGCTGCCAGTGAATCGATCACTGCGGTGTAACCGAGGCGTTTTGCCAGTCCGTCCAGATTGACGTGATTGGTGCCCTGCTCGTGGCAAGTGCTACACCCAAAGCGCTGGTATAACGCGCTGCCGCGGACTGCCATTACCGGTAGTTCAGCCTCCGCCAGCCATGCCGGTGGTTGGGCATCCAGGCGGTTGACTATGGGTGCGACCATCGGCGCAGGGATGCGGTGGCTTTTCGCACCGCGGCCCGAACCCTGATAGCTGACGCGATAGATGGCCCCGGCGTAATCGTCTGAGATATAGATCGTACCGTCGGGTCCCTGCGCGACATCGACCGGACGACCGCTGATGTCGCCCTCGTCAAGAAAGCCCGTCAGGAAATCGCGCTCTTCGATACCCTCCTCCGTCCAGTGCAGTGACACCACTTTATAGCCGTCCGGCGTACTGCGGTTCCACGAGCCGTGCAAGGCGGCCAGTGCACTGCGCTCATATTCTGGCGTGAGCGCGTCGCTGTTGAGGAATGTCATGCCCAGAGGTGCGTTATGGGGGAGAAAGTTGTGCGCCGGCAGAATTGGCTCGCGCTGCGCGGCGAGCGGGTCGGCTCCCATGTCCGGGTCCGGTACGTTATCACCATTAAAGTAAGGCCAGCCGTAGAACTGGCCTGCGGCGATGCGATTCAGTTCGCAGGGAGGAAAATCGTCTCCCAGCATGTCGCGACCATTATCCGCTGCGTACAATGCGCCATTCCAGGGTGCCCAGCCGAAACCCACACTATTGCGCAAACCGGTAGCGATGATCTCGGGCTGGCTGCCGTCTAGCTGAAAACGCATCATGGTAGCGCGTCGCGGATCCTCCTCTTCGCAGGCGTTACAGGTTGAGCCCTGGGCCAGATACAGCTTTTGGTCCGGTCCGATGCCGATCGTTTTAGACCAGTGGTTGCCGTTGTCGGTCAAGTGATCAACCACCGGCTCAGGTCCGCCGATCAGCGTGCCCGTGTTGTCATCAAAGGGTATGCGGCTAATCCGATCGGATTCGGCGATATACAGCCAGCCGTCGTGTATTGCCATGCCCTGCGGTCTATTGAGCCCCTCAATTAAGGTTTCACGGGTATCGGGGTGGCCGTCATCGTCGGCGTCGCGGCGCAGTAGCAGTATGTCCCCCATATGCGGCCGACTGACCAAGAGGTCTCCGCCTGAGGTGACGCGTAAAAAACGGGCTCGCGGCACATCGGCCGCGTAAAGTTCCAGCGTGAAACCTTCCGGGACCTGGTAGCGCTGGCGCACTGTTGTATGATCGGCCGCTGGGCCCGCCATGCCCATCATGGTGTTGAGCAGAATAGGCAGGCTGCTCGGGGCTATCACGCCCGTCATTAAAAGTGTGCCGATTGAGCCGAGGGTGATCAGCAGCACAATACCCAGGCCGACCAGGAATTTACGCATATTTTGTGTGTCCTTTTTGCCCTCTAGGCCTGCTATCGGGCGTCAGGCGCGAATATATCACAGGCCGCTCCAGTGTATTGCACGTGCAGCATGCGTTGTTCTGAAGTGGACGAAATAGGGTTGAGGTCGAAGGGTGCTGAGTTGCGTTGCGAGACCGGCGTGAAGACTCTACTCGGTTTGACGCCTTTCTTGCAGCTAGAATGAGTACCAATCGAGCCAATACCAGCTACTACAGGCTTCAATCCCATTATCTGTAGAAATCTCCACTTATTTGTGGACACCTCCAGGCCTCTTCACTAGTGTCAGGCTACTGTGATCACAACGCTAGCCTGTTAACCGAATGCTGCGTTGTGTTCAAGACGTAGCAGAAGAACTAAACAGGACGTCTTGCACCGATGCTGAAGACTTTAAGAGTACCCACTAGAGACTTGGACATTGGTATGTACGTCAGTGGTCTCGATCGCCCTTGGCTGGAAACGCCCTTTACCACTCAGGGCTTCCTGATAGAGAGCACCGATGATGTCGCTCGCCTGCAAAAATACTGCGAGGCAGTGTATGTTGATAGTCGGCGCAGCACTGGCAAAAGCTTCCTGGTGCGCCGCGAGCCGCTCAGTCGTCCGGAGCCAGCTGCAGATAAAACTGCAGCCGCAAGTGCAGCCCAAAAGCTGAAAGATCGCCCCCGTATACCACTGATGCGCATCTTTGCAGGCCGTTCCCTGAAGCCTTATTACGATGACAGCGCCTGGGAAGAGGAGCATCCGCGGGCACAGCGAGCGCTGAATACGCTGATTGGCGATATTGACGATATTTTCGAGCATGTGAGCGCAGGTGAGAAGCTCAATGTCCTTAAGTTGCGCAAATCCGTTGAGCCCATCGTCGATAGTATCAGTCGCAACCCCGATGCGTGCCTGTGGGTTACGCGCCTGAAAGAGCACGACCACCACACCTACCAGCACTCCCTTAGCGCCGCCATGTGGTCGGTATCGCTGGGCCGCCAGCTGGGCCTGCCGCGGCGCGACCTGCGGTCCCTGGCCATGGGCTGTATGCTGATGGATGTCGGAAAACTGCGTGTCGATCCTGCCCTGCTGCAGGCCGATCGCGAGCTGACGCCGGTCGAAGCGCTTGAAATGGCTGCCCATGTCAACCACGGTATGGAAATTCTCACGGAATGTGGCATTCTCAACACGGATGTCATCCATATGGTGGGGCACCACCATGAGCGTTTTGACGGTTCGGGTTATCCGGCGGGCCTATCGCGCGACCGCATTCCTGTGTTTGCCCGCATTGCCGCCATTGTCGACACCTATGACGCGCTAACCACTAATCGCAGCTATGCCAAAGCCGTCTCTCCCAGCGCAGCCATCAAGATGCTGTACCAAGCGCGAGATGAGGATTTTCAGGCAGAGCTGGTGGAAGCTTTTATCCAGGCGATCGGCATCTATCCGGCGGGCACTTTGGTGGAGTTGTCATCGGGAGAGGTTGGCGTAGTGGTGGCAGAGTATCGTACCCGGCGCCTGCGGCCCAAGGTGATGCTGCTGTTGGATGCCCACAAGAACACGCTGCGCAGGTCTAAAGTGATTGATCTGCAGGAACCCCCCGGTGGCGCTGAGAGTGCCTCCCTGAGTATAAAGAAGAGTCTCGAACCTGAAGCCTATGATATCGACCTCTCTGCAATCACACTGTAGCGCCCTACCTAAATCTGCTGTTACTAATAATGCACTGAATGCCGCACGATACTTTCATGTGATGGGTGATCGTCTTTGAGCGTTACACAGGCAATAATATCTTCAGACCTGAATTGCACTGACTTAAGCTTCGGGGTTGGCGACAAATTGAGTGGCGCCGGTCTGGCAGCTAGCAATAAGTGTAATTTCAGTCAGACCCCATCCCGGGGTGAGCGTTACACTATAAACGGTGCTTAGTGGAGGACTCTAATGGCAAAAAGCAGGCCTGTTCGAGTGGGCATCATGGGTTTCGGCCAGATTGGGCGGCAAATTTACGATCTGGCTTCGCACAGTGAGGATGTCGAAGTCGTGGCGATAGCCGATGTCGGCAAGCCCGCAATACTCCATTACCTGTTGAGTTCAGAGGCGGTTCAGCCCGAGCGACATGAATTGCAGGGCAATTTCCTGGTGAACCCGCGCTTCCGAGCGCGGTTGATGCAGATAGATCGGCCCGAGGAAATGCCCTGGGATGTATTCGCCGTAGACATCGTTATTGATGCCACTGGCAAGTTCCGTGAGCGACAATCCATGGAGGCCCATCTGGCCAATGGTGCTCGGCGCGTCTTATTGCGTACATTGCCAATAGACCATATCGATCGCATTGTGGTGCCGGGCGTCAATGCCGCAGAGGCGCAGGTGGCGGACCGTATGATTTCAGGCGGCTCGCCCACCACCTCTGCATTGTGTTTGTTACTGCAGTGTTTGTCTGAGAGTTTTGCGATTGAGTGTGGCAGCATGACGACGGTGCATGCCTTTACGTCTGATCAGTCGCTGCAGGACTATGCCGGTAGCGATTTTCGTCGCAGCCGTTCAGCGGCGAAAAATATCATTCCCAATACGCACGAGGCCTCGCGCTGGCTGGGACAGATATTGCCTGCGTTCGATGACAAGATAATGACTTGGGCACTGAATGTGCCGGTTCAGGACGGATGTCTGCTGGATGTGACTCTGGCGCTGGAGGAGTCATCCATCACCGCCGAGGATGTTAACGCGGCGATGCGCCATGCCGCTGCAAAACGCCCGGGTATTGTCGGTATTGTTGAAGACCCCATCGTGTCATCAGATGTGATCGGCAACTCAAGCTCCCTGTTGTTTGATACCAAAGGTACGATCAAGGCAGGCAGTTACACCATCAAGACCCTGGGCTGGTATGAAACCCTTGGTCATGCTGCCCGGCTGCTGGATGTGGTGCGTCTCTATTCGACGCTGGGCCAGCCACAGGAGGTGACGCAATGAGAGTCGCAATTAACGGTTTTGGCCGCATTGGGCGTTCGGTATTTCGGATTCTCGAGGAGCGCGATGATATCGAGGTGGTTGCGATCAACGACCTGTTTGACTTCGAGGCCCTGCGATATCTTCTAAGCTATGACACCGTGATGGGGCCCTTTGGCAAGCGTTTGTCGTTGGAGGACAATCACTTCGTGACTGACAAGGGGCGCGTGAAGTTGCTGAGCGAAGGTAGTCCGCTTGAGCTACCCTGGGCTGAAATGGGTGTGGATGCCGTTATCGAGGCGACAGGCGCTTTTCGCAAGCGTGAACAGTTGCAGCAGCACATCACAGCCGGAGCCGGTTATGTCGTACTGACGGTGCCCGCGAAAGACGCCATTGATTACACCGTGGTGCTGGGCGTAAACGAAGAAGGGCTAACAGCGGACCACCGCATAGTGTCGAATGCCAGTTGCACCACCAACTGCCTCGCCCCGATGGCGCGCGTGCTGGATGAGTCCTTTGGTATAGAGGAGGGTGTTATCAACACCGTGCATGCCTACACCAATGACCAGCGTCTTGCAGATGTGCCCCACAGCGATTGGCGGCGCAGTAGAGCTGCCGCAGAGAATATTATTCCGACTTCCACCGGTGCCGCCAAGGCTGTGGGTCAAGTATTGCCGCAGCTGAAGGGAAAACTGCATGGCATTGCCGCCCGTGTTCCAGTGCCGGACGGTTCTGTGGTGGATCTATTCGTCAAACTGCGCAAGCGTATCACAGTGGCAGATGTGCACGACGCCGTGCGTGCGGCGTCAGAGTCAGCGCGCCTGCGCGGCATTTTGCAGTTTAGTGAGCGGCCGATCGTATCGACCGACATTATTGGCAATTCGCACTCGTCCATCTACGACATGGGTTTTACCGGCGTGACAGCGGGTCGCTACCTGCGTGTGTTGAATTGGTATGACAATGAGTGGGGCTATTCTTGCAGGGTCTGCGATTTGTTGCTGCGATTAAGAGACTTGACCTAACTCTGTTGTGTACACAGAATAGGGACGCTGGGTTCGAGGATTCGGTACGCGTATTTATAGGCGTCCAGCCATTGCGATGGCTGCTCAATTCACTCTATTCAAGGTTTCCCGTTATGCAAAAAGTAATGATGCAGAAAGTGATAAAGCTTGTTCTTTTCGTTTCATTGCTGTGTGTCGGCGGTCCTGCTGCCTGGGCCAATAGCTATAGCCAGGCTATCAAGGCGTTCAGTAATGCTGGAGAAAGCGGTCGCTTTTTCAAAACAGCCTATGGTTACGCCGTATTCCCGACCATTGGCAAGGGCGGATTTGTGATTGGTGGTGCCTACGGGGAGGGCAAGGTGTTTGTGGGCTCCAGGCATGTAGGTAATTCCACGTTGACTCAGCTATCACTGGGCGCGCAGTGGGGGGGGCAGGCTTACAGCCAGATTGTCTTTTTTGAACATGAGCAAGCGTTCAATGATTTCACGTCGGGCAGTTTCGAGTTGAGTGCCATGGCTTCGGCAGTGGCCATTACCGCCGGCGCCTCCGCTGAAGCAAGCACAGCGGGTGGCACGAGCGCCGGGGTCAGTGGCGGGCGCAATGATGCGGCGACTGTTTCGGGTGGTTATCGAAAGGGCATGGCAATTTTTACCATCGCCACTGGCGGTCTGATGTTTCAAGCGGCAGTAGGCGGACAGCAATTCTCCTATACACCCCTATAAGCTAATTGCGCGATATGCTCAACATGCTAGGCGGGCATATTGCTGGCGCGCGCCATTTCAAGCGCACTTGCGGGCACTTTCCCCATTAGAATGACATGCCATTTGCGCGGACCGTGCGCCCCGTAAACCAGCACTCCTTCGATATCAGCGGTGCTGGAAGGGCCGGCAATAAAGTTAATGCCGCGCGGCCGGCCATTCTTTTTGAACTCCTGATTGATCCTCGCCCATGCCGTCTCCATTGTGGGAACAAGATCGGCAGTGTCTACCAGTACGATATGGTGCTCAGGTAGAAAATTGTTCGCGGCAGGGTTGGCCTTGCCGGTCCAGGTTACAATGGCCCCTGTCTCTGCCACGCCCAGTTGGGCGAAACTGAGCGCAACAGGTTCGCCCACCTCCAGACTGCCGAAACGCGGGAGTACGCCTGCGTCACGCCATGGCATTGCCGCGAGGCGCCGATCGTTGCCGGCGACAAGTCGATGGCTGCGAAAATGCGAGTACAGATGATATCCTATCGCCTTCACAGCCTCGCTGCGATTACCGGCACAGTCTACGCTGCCGTGGTTTTTCAGCACGTTGGCCAGAAAGGCTTCGCAGATCTCTAGTGTCTCCGGCGCGGGCGCAGGAGCACTGCCCAGCGCCCTGCGATCGCGCTGAATATCTTCTTCGCTAGCCTTGCTGCTCAGTTCACGCAGTCGCGCAAAAATCTCTGATCGCGCGCTATTACTCATCGTTTTGCCTGATTTGGGCCTTATACAATTGCATGAAAGTCTTTGCCTGCGGCGCGGGAAAATCCCGTTCACTGGTCCAGCCTCCCGCCAGTGGCAGTCGAGAGAAACTGCCGCGCTTGCGCCCCAAAAGATGCAATACGTTAATGGCGATGGCGGTCACTGTGTGATACATCGATGGGCGACGGGCCAGCCAAGCATGCGCCTTTAATCCAAAGCGCCAGCGCGGTGCGGAGAGTTTTTTCACACTCTCCTCGTGCCGTAAGTCTCGTAGCAGGTCGGGTAGGGGAATGTTGGCGGGACACACCTCTGCACAGCGACCGCAGCTGGTGCAGGCATTTGGCAGCGCCTGGCTTTGTTCCAACGATGTTAGCAGGGGGGTGAGTACCGAGCCCATGGGCCCTGGATAGACCCAGCCGTAGGCATGACCGCCTACGCTGGTGTAGATAGGGCAGTGATTGAGGCAGGCGCCGCAGCGGATACATTCCAGCATTTCACGGTAGTCGCCGGCCAGTATCTCGCTGCGCTTATTGTCCAGCAGCACGAAATGTGTTTCCAGTGGGCCATCGACATCAGTCTCACGACGTGGTCCCGAATAGAAACTGGTATAGCTGGTTTGTGATTGGCCTGTGGCGGAGCGCACTAGTAGGCGCAGCATCGCGGTTGCATCCTCCGCCAGCGGCAACACCCGATCAATGGTGGTGCAGACAATCAAAACTCTAGGCAGATTCGCGCACAGGTCGCCATTGCCCTCGTTGGTCACCAGCATGGAGTAGCCGTTTTCGGCGATCAGCGCATTGGCACCAATGATGCCTACCTCCGCCTTCAGAAAGTGCTCGCGCAATACCTGACGTGCTTCGCCTACCAGATCGACAGTCTCGGGGAGTTCTCGCGCTCCGAGATCATGCTTGGCCTGGAACAGCTGACGAATTTCGTCCGCTGATTTGTGCAGGGCCGGAGCGACGATGTGGCTGGGTGTCTCTCCCGCCTGCTGAATGATGTATTCGCCGAGGTCCGTCTCCATCACCTGCAGTCCGGCCCGCTGCAAAAATGCATTGAGGCTGGTTTCCTCTGTCACCATGGACTTGCCCTTGGCGATTCGGCGCGCATCGTGTTGCTGGCAAATGTCGAGCACAATGCTGTTGAGATCTTCGCCGTCGCGGGCAAAGTGCACATGGTTGCCGTTGTTTACGGCTTCGTGCTCAAACTGGCCGAGGTAGTGTTCCAGGTGGTCCAGACTGTGTTGTCGGATGCGTTTTACGTGGTCACGCAGGGCATCGAACTCCTTGAATCCTGCCACGGCGGCGGTGCGCATTTGCGGTGCAAACACGGCGATCATATCGAGTCGCTTTGCCTGCTCGGTATTTTTCAAGGCCGCGCTGGCGTTGTCCAAAAAGCTATCGCTGTGCTGTTCCAAGACTTAGCTCCCCTCTCCGATAGCGGGAGTATCGATTTCGTTGCACAGTAATTCGGCGATGTGGCGAACTTCGATATTCTGGCCTTCACGTCGCGCACGTCCAGCGATGTTGAGCAGGCAACCCAGATCACCACCGGCCAGGATTTGGGCGCCAGTAGCCATGGCATTACTGAGTTTGTCACCGACCATCTTGCCTGAGATTTCCGGCATCTTGGCGCAGAATGTACCACCAAAACCGCAACAGGCTTCACTCTGTTGTAGCTCACTGACCTCTATGCCACACATTTCCCGCAGTAGGTTACGCGGCTGTTCCTTGATACCCAGTTCACGCAATCCGGCACAGCCGTCGTGGTAGGCCACCGTCGGAAACCGTGACAGGGGCTTTCCTTGCGGTTTGACGCCAGCGATGTCATTGAGAAAGACCGTCAGCTCGAAGGTTTTTGCCGCTAACTGCAGAGCACGGTCGCGCCATTGGTCATCCAGTAACTTTGGATAGTGGTGGCAGATCATGCCGGCACAGGACCCAGAGGGCAGTACGACATAATCTGCCCACTCCAGCAGCGCAATCACTTGCTGCGCCATCGGGATGGCTGACTCATAATCGCCGCTATTGTAGGCGGGCTGGCCACAGCAGGTTTGTTTCAGCGGTACCGTCACATCGCAGCCGGCCTGCTCCAATAGTTTGATACTGGCAAAGGCGACGGAGGGCCGAAACAAGTCTGCAAGGCAGGTAACAAAGAACGCGACCTGCAAGCGCTTAGCGGCGGCGGTTTGTTCCTGATTTTGCTCTCTCATGCAGGCGGCAACCCTTACTGGCTTTGGTGTGGTGGTGGAACCGCCGTGGCAGCTCCAGATAACGCAGTATATCCAATTGGGACGAGGGGTGTCGCCCTGCGTTGGTCCGCATATTAGTTAAAACATGGCCTGCAGCAACAATAGTAATGCCGCCCCTGCAAGGGTTGCCAGTATCGCGGCGCTGCCCAGTGCCAGTGGATGGTGGCACTGCAGCAGTTTTACCACGATTGTTTTCGGGTCTACTTTTATTCCACCCAGTGCTAGCGGCGTGACCTGTTGCGCTATCTGAGCAGCGCAAAATGCGGGCAGCAAGGGTGTGCCCGTAAATATAATGACATCGTCAATGGCAATAAAAGCACTACGATATTGCAATTTGGAGCCACTGGCGAGGTGATACATACCCCTGTGGTCAACCAGTAGTAGTTTGTCTTTGAGTGTGCCGATGGCCCCCACAGGCTGTCGGCTAATCAGTAGCAGTGCGGCAGCAGGGCCGCTGATGACCAGCAGCAGAGCAGCCAATTGCCAGACCGTCACGCTCAGCGCGATGGCAAATATAACGGCAGTGACTGCTGCAAGTCCGTAATACAGGCCCGTCTTTTGCAGCTGTGAATGGCGCTCCTTGATGGGGTCAACCCACTGCAGCTGCGAGGCGTAGTTATCCAGTGGAGCAGCCCCTTGCTCTCTTCGCCGTTTATACACGAGGCTGCGCGCAGACTGTAAGTACCCATACCCGAAACCCGCCAGCACAGTGAATACGCACAGTAATAGCACGAGTTGCCAGGCGCTTGCGGCGAAGCTGGCGTCTTGCTGTTGCCGGGTGATAAAGGCTTGCAGTTGCTTGGAGGTGAAGGGCACTTCAGCCTCACCATCACTGTTGTAACGCTGGATGATGGGGTCGAGCGGATCGTTGGCGAGAGTTTTCTGTGCCCACTTGAGCAATTGCAGTGGCCCACTTTTATCGCGCACGTTGACTGCGCCGAGGTGATTCCAGTCTTGATCAAACCGATGAATTGCGCTGCGTCCGGAATCGGGTTCGACCAAATTCACCCACCAGGCCTCACCTGACCAGATGAAATCGATCACGCGGTATTTTTCCAGCGTCTCTGCGGAGGTTGGCAGCAACAGAATTTCATCCAACTGGGTGCCAAATGTCTCGTCCTCGTAGCGAAACACACTGATTGCTGGACCGTCTGCGCTGTTCATTAGCAGTAATCCACCCTGCATACGAAGCACAGGCTGCTGTGGCAGCGTAACCGCAGCGCGCACGATCACGCGACCTGCATTGTTGACCTTCAGAAGCTCTCCCGCTGCGCTATCGGCAACTAATAGACTGCCATCCAGCGGATTTATTGCAAACGCATTGACGTAACTCTCTGCCAGTTGTGCCGAGAACTGCTCACACGAGGAGGTCGTAATATTGCACCTCAGCAATTGCAGGGCAGAGCTCTGCTTTTTGTCGGCGCTATTTCCAGTCAGCTGACCCAGCGCAAACAGCGTTTCTTTAGTCCCAAATACGACTGGCGGCTCCAGCGCATCGAGCCCCCACTCACTGAGCGTCGCAGTTGCAGTACTGACCCCGGCGCGATCGTGAAAAAACAGCGCATCGCCAGCCAGCAATAGCGGCTCGAAATTTGAGTTAATCGCTATCGCCCTGGCACCAGTAACCACCGGATAGTGATTATTCTGCAAAAAGCTGCCTCCGAGAATCAGCAAAACTGCCAGCGCGAGAATGGTCAGCCTATAACCTTGGCGCATTCGACGGGATGCGACACTGGCACGCAGGCGCACACTCTCGGAGTTTCGAAAGGGCTTGAGTGTGTATAGATTGGGTTCGCCTGGCATGCGCTTGCGGCAGAGTGGCTCAGTGGCTTGGTCCGCCTGCTTTCTGAGCGGAGTCTCCACAGTGGTTTTGACGCGAGTTTTTCCAGGTTTGCGTTGGGTTGGTCGCGACCCTGCCGTGGGTTGTTGCTGTGCCTTGACTGCCGCTGACGGAGCGATAGTCATTTCAGCCTCGCGACGAACTTTTTTCTTAGCAGCGAGTCGTCTTTGCTCATCGAGTTCTGCTTCGAGCCGAGCTTCCTCTGCTGCGGCAATTCCTTTTCGTTCTTCGAGTTCTACCTTGAGGCGAGCTTCTTGTTCAGCGGCAATTTTTTTTCTTTCTTCGAGTTCCGCCTTGCGACGAGCTTTATCTTCAGCGGCAATTCGTTTTTGTTCTTCAAGTTTTGCCTTGCGGCGGGCCTCTTCCTGAGACTTTCGTTGTGCCTTTTCAGCTTTCTGCTGGTCGCGTCTGGCTTTGCGTTGGGCCGCTTCTTCCGCTGCTTTACGTTTAGTCTGGGCCTTTAGTGCCGTTTTCCTTGTGACTTCCTCTGCTTCCAACCGCTGGATTTTAGCGCGTTCAGCTTCTCTGATGGCGGTCTCTTCAGCGGCCAGTCTGGCCTGCTCTGCCTCTTTTCGTGCACGCTCTTGCTCTGCAGCGCGCAGTCGCGCAATAGCTAACTCCTTTTCGAGGGCAGCTTCTTCCGCATTCTTACGCTGTTGTTTTTCCAGCGCTGCCTTTTCATGGGCCGCTTTTTGCGCCGCCAGCCTTTGCGCGGCCAGTTTTCGAGCCTTGATTTCTGCAGCTGCATCGCCCGATTTCGAGTGCCACGTGGCTGGATTGTTCTTCTCCAGTGCCTCAGCAGCGGCGCGAGTTTTCTGCATCGCGCTGGCGGGCACACTGCGAATGAAAGCGGTTGTCTTGTCCGGGACGGATTTTTTTGACGGTGAGGCGTTGACGATATCGTCCGCTAAATCGCTGGCTGTCACTTTGACCAGCGTTGCCCTCACGCCTAATTGCTGAAGGTCATGATAGTACTGAGCGGCATCCTTGCGTTCCAGATTGCGCCGTAGGATAAACGTACCGCCGTTGAACAACTTTTTGAGATGAGCAGGGTCGTCAATGTCAAACATATTGGCGAAATGTAGCTTGACCAGCTCCGCTTCGTAGCCAGGCAAAATTTCGCCGCTAAACGTGAGGTTAAATCTGTTCACCTCGCGCCCGATTTCCCCTGTATTTTTATCGTTTGTTGCGGGGAATGTACGAGGTTTTATGCGGTATTACCAGCGCTGCGAGTGTTGAATAGTTGTTTCTGTCGCGAATGGCCGCCCCACGGCTGGCCGCCCCACCTTCCATGGCTGCAGGCGGTCCCTGCAATCTCCACTCGCTATGGCGCCTGAGGACCACTTTTGAGCTTAAGTAAATGCCATTTGTCGTTGGCGCTGGCATTGGTGTGTGCGTATGGCAGGCTTTAGTCTGGGTCCTGGCTGTCAAACGTCAGGCCTGCATAATCGATAAGGCGCTGCAAATAGGAACCGCCCAGTGCTGATGCCGGTGTCCAGAAGCCACCGCCCACACTGAGTGTATCTTTGGCCAGGCAAACAGCCGCTTCGCCCAACATTCTGGCGGTTGAACCATAGCCTGGGTCGAGATCCCCCGTGACTTTTACCACGGTATCCTGAATGCGATTATTGGGGTTGATGCCGCGAAAAAAAACTTCGTAATAACCGGCTTCGCGCTGGGCTCGCGTCGGTCCATCGCCGGGCTTTGGCAGAAAGCGCTGCGCCAGTTTGCGCGTTGGTCCCAGCGCCAGTGCCACCATTCCAACAGCGCCTGCTACGCTATTTCGCGTGGCTTGATAACGCGATGCGTTCAGCATGGCCTCGTCATAGCGGAAGTTTTCACCCCACGGAAAGCCAAGCAAAGCGTTGCTGCGGCGCACGACGCGGGTATTGATCGCCGCCATGATAAAGGGGGAGGTCCACTGGCTAAAATCGGGATCGTATTTCGCACCCGTCTGGTCTGCCCCGTCCTGCCCGGCGGGCACACCCTCGGGATACAGTACATAGGGGTTGGCAACCTGGCGCCGCACTGAAGGATCGGCGCGCGCCTCCTCCATCATGTTCAGGATGCTGGCAATGGTGCCGCCACTCGCCGTACCCCGATTGCGACCGACCCGCCCTTTGACCTGCTGGGCGTAGACACCATGACGCTCAAACATCACCTGCTGCAGATACCAGTTGCCCATATCAAACGGCACTGAGTCGAAGCCGCAGGTGTGAACAATACGTGCGCCGCTGTCTTCGGCCGCCTGCTGGTACTGTGGTATGACGCGCGCCATCCATTGCACTTCACCGGTGAGGTCGCAGTAATCCGTGCCGGCCTCCACACAAGCTGCGACCATCGGTGTACCATAATTGGCATAGGGACCAACGGTGGTGCAGATTACGCGCGTCCGCCCCGCAAGAGATGCCAGACTGGCGGCGTCGTTACTGTCGGCCAGCAGCATCGGCAGCTTATCGCGCTGTTCTGCAGGGAGGCAGGATTGGAGTACCGCTCTCAGCTTACTGCTATTGCGACCTGCAATAGCCCAGCGCAAATCGCCGTCCACGCCGTAGGTCTGTGCCAGATACTCCACCACCAACTGCCCGGTATACCCGGTGGCGCCCCAAACGATCACATCAAATTCGCGCTTGTCCATATTTGTCTCCTAATGAATGCCTTACATCATTTTCTTCAGTATTGGCGTGATAAGAAGCAGCACGGCCGCCGCACCCAGACCAATATACAGTAGCCCGCTGAACAATTGGGTGTAGCTTGCAAGCGCCGCGCCGATAGCGGTCACCGTAGCGTTAACGGTTTTAATGGCCGCCAGCTTGGTGACGGCGGAGAGGCTCACTGGGGACAGGCACAGCTCGCCGGAAGTATGCCGCCGAATACTGCCGCCTTGCGGGGCTTTTCGGGATGCGCGCTCGGCGGCAACAGGTTATGCTTGCGTGCTTGCCAGAAGATCACCGACTGCACAGTGAATGACAGCCGATAACCCCTTTCATCACACGAACGCTTTGCTATATCTGGCCTTGATGGTACTGGTTGGCTGTGGCGAGTCTGCATGGAATGATCCTAACCCGCCATCGCCAGACGGCAAACTAACCTATCAATCGATGATGGCGCCGGCGCCACCGAAGCACCTCGATCCTGCGCTCTCGTATGCCACGGATGAATCCTTGTTCATCATGCAGATTTACGAGCCGCCGATGGATTACCATTTTCTGAAACGGCCGTATGAATTGACTCCCGGGGCATTGGAGTCTTCGCCTCAGGTCGAATATCTGGACGCCGCGGGCCAGATAGTGGACGAGGGAGATCAGCTGGTCGCTTTCACGCGCTATACCTTGCGCCTGCGCGACGATCTGCATTATCAGCCACACCCGGCCTTTGCGCTCGATGAACAGGGGCAACCGCGCTACCTGTTTGACACGGCCCGGGAGGGGGCGAAATACAAACAGATCCCCGATTTTCCGCACGGCGGTGATCGCGCGGTGACGGCCAACGACTACGCCTACGCCATCAAGCGCTTGGCCGACCCACTCAATGCTGGCCCCATGCTGGGATTTATGTCTCAGCATATCCTCGGCATGAAAGAATTTTCCGAGCAGGTCACAGATGCTCCCAGAGACGGCTGGTTCAATCTTGATGATTATGCGATGGAAGGCTTGGAGGTGGTGGATGAGCGCACCCTCAGGATCACCGTCAAGGACCGCTATCCGCAGTTTGTTTACTGGCTGGCCATGCCATTTTTCTCACCCATCGCGCCAGAGGTAGATCGCTTTTATCATAATCCAGGCTTTGCAGATCGCAATCTGACGCTGGATTGGTGGCCGGTAGGTTCGGGTCCGTTCATGATGGTCAAAAATGATCCCAACAGTGAAATAGTGCTGGAGCGAAACCCCAATTACCGAGAGGAATTTTTCCCCACTGAGGGCGCGCCAGGTGATCTGGAAGCGGGGAATCTTGAGGATGCCGGCAAGCCCATCCCCTTTATTGATCGCGCGGTATTCCGTTTAGAAAAGTCAGGGTTGTCCCTGTGGACCAAATTCATGCAGGGCTACTACGACCGTTCCGGAGAAGTGAGTTCCAATACCACAGGGGTATTCGACCAGGCTTTTGTGGTGCGACCCGATGGCGTGGAGATGTCGCCGGCGCTGGCAGATAACAACATTACCATGTCGCCGGATGTGAAACCCGGGCTGTATTACTACGGCTTTAATATGCGCGACCCTGTGGTTGGTGGCTATACCGAGGAGAAGCGCAAGCTGCGGCAGGCGCTGCAAATTGCATTTTTGACCGAGGAGTACCTCAACGTTTTCTATAAGGGCAACGGCATCGCAGCGCAGAACCTGATTCCGCCAGGCATCCCTGGCCACCTTGAGGGCGAGGCGGGCATCAACCCCTACGTCTATGATTGGGTAGATGGCGAGCCCAAACGAAAGTCCATTGAATACGCCCGACAATTGCTGGCCGAAGCGGGCTATCCGAATGGGCGCGATGCGCGCACGGGTGAGCCACTTAAAATCTTCATCGATGTGCAATCGCAGGCTATCGACAATACCTCGATGAACTGGATTGACAGGGTATTCTCCGAAATTGGAGTGCAAGTCGAATTTCGGCCAGCGGATTGGAGTCGCACGCGAGAGAAACTGTTGACCGGCAATACACAAATCTTCTCAATGGGCTGGTTGGCGGATTATCCCGATCCGGAGAATTTCCTTTTTCTGCTGCATGGTCCGGAAAGCCCGTTAGAGTGTGATTGCGACGGCGCCAATAACTCTAATTATGCCAGTGAGGAATACGACGCACTGTTCCGTCAAATGCGCGTGCTGCGGCCTGGCCTGGAACGTGATGAACTGGTGGCTCGTATGGTCGAACTGTATCGCCGCGACGCCGTGTGGTTGTATGCGTTCTACCCCAAGCAGATTTACCTGAACAACAGTTGGGTGCATAACAATAAACGTCACGGCATCTCCAAGGCCACGCTGAAATACACACGGGTTGATCCACAACAACGCGCGAAAATGCAAATACTGTGGAATCAACCTGTTACCTGGCCGCTCTATGCTGGCCTCTTATTGCTGGCTAGCTTGCTGCTGCCCGGTATTATCGCCTATCGCCGTCGCCAGAATGCGACCGTAAGACATACTAGGGGATAATCATGCTCGCCTACATTATTAGACGTCTTTTCTACGCAATTCCAATTCTTATTGGCGTCAATCTACTGACATTTATTCTATTTTTTGTGGTGAACTCGCCGGACGATATGGCGGTATCGCAGTTGGGTCAGAAATATGTAACGCCTGAGGCTGTAGAGGCCTGGAAGCGCAAGAATGGTTACGACGTTCCTTTGTTCTTTAATGCCGAGGCGCCCGGCAGCGAGGCGCTGACGGAGACGATTTTTTTCTCCAAGTCGGTCAAGTTGTTTGCGTTTGATTTTGGCCGTTCAGAGAGTGGCCGCGACATTACCACCGATGTGTCTACCCGGATGTGGCCAAGCCTGGCGGTAGCGCTGCCGACCTTCGTGGTAGGCATTTGGGTAAATATTTGTGTCGCGTTGATGGTGGTTATGTTCCACGCAACGCGGCTGGATCGTTGGACCGTGTTTGTGTTTGTCGGCCTGATGTCTATTTCCTACCTGTTCTACATCATCGGCGGCCAATACCTGGTGGCCAAGACCTGGAAGCTGGTGCCTATTTCCGGGTTTAGTGAGATCGAGCCCTGGAAGTTTCTGCTTCTGCCTGTGTTGGTGGGCGTGATCGCCGGCATTGGAGCGGGCGCGCGCTGGTATCGCACGCTTTTTTTGGAGGAGGCCAACCAGGATTATGTGCGCACGGCGCGCGCTAAGGGTGCCAGTGAAATCCGTATCCTGTTTCGGCATATCCTGCCCAATGCGCTGATACCGATTCTTACGGGCGTGGTGGTAGTGATTCCGCAGCTGTTTATGGGCGGGCTGTTGATCGAGTCGTTTTTCGGCATTCCGGGACTAGGCAGCTACATGCTCGACGCAATCAACGCGCAGGACTTTGCGATTGTCCGCTCAATGGTATTTATCGGCTCCATTCTGTATATCATTGGACTCATCCTTACGGACATCTCCTACACGTGGGCTGACCCCCGGCTGCGGCTTAACTAACGCATGAAGCCGCTACTGCTCTGGTCCGATATTCTCATTTACCTCCTGGTATTCGCACTGTGCGCGTTCTTCTGGCGCTTGCGGCATGATCCGCAAACACGCGAGCATTGGCGACAGGTGTTCGGCACGCGGATGGGAATGGTCACGATCACCGTGATTCTGGTGTATGTGGGTATCGCGCTGCTGGATTCACTGCATTTTCGACGCGCACTCGAGCCTGTCGAGGGTTCACCCCATGGTGAGGTTTTTTACAGCAACAAAGTCACTAGCGTCCTTGATGTCATGCTGGGGGGTATGGGTGAGCGTTTTGAGCGCACTTACTCGGCGCCGTTCGCGCTCAACTCCTTCGAAAAGCAGGATGCGAAGAATGAACAGGGTCAGACGTATCGGGATTTCCCGTTGCTGGAGCATGCAGGTCGTCACCTGGCGCAGCCCGAGGAGCGCTGGAGCGATGTCCTTGATAAATCGTTTCAGGGCTTGTTTTGGGGGCTTATGCTGTCGGCACTGCTGATCGGTTTGCAGTGGATTTTCCTACGGCGCAGTTCGTATCCATGGGGGGCATCCTGGGCCACACAGGGGATTGTGATCTGTCTGGCGGTCTGGCTGGTGAGCATCAGTCGCTACTACCATGTACTGGGCACTGATCTGGGCGGCGCGGATGTTGCCTATCAAAGCATCAAAGGCGTGCGCACCGGGGTGTTGCTGGGCACGCTCTCCACTCTGATCATGCTGCCCATCGCCATTACGCTGGGTGTGTCGGCGGGCTATTTCAAGGGCTGGGTGGACGATGCTGTGCAGTACCTTTACACCACTTTGAGTTCTATTCCCGGTATTTTGTTGATCGCGGCCTCGGTGCTTTTGTTTCAGGTGTATATCGATCTTAACCCGGATTCCTTTTCCATCGGTCTGGAGAAAGCGGATGCGCGGTTTCTGGCCCTGTGTTTTATTCTCGGCGTGACAAGTTGGTCGTCCTTGTGTCGCTTGATTCGCGCGGAGACGCTGAAGATAAGTCAGTTGGGGTATGTGCAGGCCGCGCATGCATTCGGTGTGAGTCACCAGCGCATACTGGCGCGTCATATTTTGCCCAATGTTACGCACATTATCCTGATTACTTTCGTTCTGGATTTCAGCGCGCTGGTGCTGGCAGAGGCGGTGTTGTCTTACATCGGCGTAGGCATCGATCCCAGTATGGCGAGCTGGGGCAATATGATTAACGGTGCGCGCTCGGAGTTGTCGCGTGAGCCGGTGGTATGGTGGACACTCACCGGAGCCTTCTTTTTTATGTTTGTACTGGTATTGGCGGCCAACCTGTTTTCGGATCTGGTGCGCGATGCCTTCGATCCGCGCTCCAGCACTCGGAGGTCTCCAGCATGACAACAACCTCTGCGCCAGTGATGCAGGTCCGGGATCTGCGGGTAGAGGTGATCGAGAGCGGCGATCAAATCCTCAAGGGCGTCAGCCTGGAATTGCGTGCGGGTGAAATATTCGCGCTGGTCGGAGAGTCCGGCAGCGGCAAGTCGGTGACCTCGCTGGCAGCCATGCGTCTGCTCCCCAGCGCTCTGCGTATCACGGCAGGTGAAGTGCGGGTGGGCGATGATGACTTGTTCGAGCTGTCCGAGGCGGACATGCAAACCGTGCGCGGTGAGCGCGTGGCGATGATCTTCCAGAATGCCATGAGCGCTCTCAATCCGGTGCAGACGGTGGGTGATCAGGTTGCTGAGACTCTCCGATTGCACACGCCACTGAAGGGCGCAGCACTGCGCCAGCGCGTGGTGCAATTATTTGCGGAAGTGGGTATCCAGGACGCAGCAGCGCGCTGCGCGTTCTACCCACATCAGTTGTCCGGCGGGCAGCAGCAGCGGGTGATGATCGCCATGGCGCTTGCCTGTGAACCCGATATTCTGATCGCCGACGAACCGACTACGTCGCTGGACGTGACCATACAGGCACAGGTGCTGGCGCTTATCCGAGGGCTTACCCGCTCGCGGCAACTGGCCGTATTGTTGATTACCCATGATATGGGTGTGGTGCGCCATACCGCTGACGAGGTAGCGGTGATGTACCGGGGCGAGATAATTGAGCGCGCCCCGGTGGAGGAGTTTTTCCGCAACCCGCAGCAAGCGTATAGCCGGCGGCTGATTGCGGCCCTGCCCGATCTCACTCACTTCCATGAAAGTCGTTCGGATCAGGCCTTACTGCAGCTGGATGATGTTAAAGTTCATTTCCCTATTCGCAAGGGTGTGCTGCAAAGAGTGGTGGACTACACGCGTGCCGTGGATGGCGTGTCGCTGAGTATCGGGCGCGGTGAGACTTATGCGTTGGTGGGCGAGTCGGGCAGCGGTAAATCCACACTGGGTCGAGCCATACTGAATCTGGAACCAGTGGCCGCCGGACAGATCTCTTTTATGGGCCAGCCGATACAGACCTTGAGTCGCCGCGCCATGTTGCCCTACCGCAAGAAAATTCAGGTGATATTCCAGAACCCTTATTCCTCTATGAACCCGCGTCTGACCGTGGCCCAGGTCATCAGCGAGGGCATGGACAGTCTCGGCATGGGTTTATCCACAGCGCAGCGCGATGAGCGTATTGCGGCGTTGTTGCGCCGCGTGCAGTTGGGCGATGAGTTCAGTGCGCGCTTTCCACATGAGCTCTCTGGCGGCCAGTTGCAGCGTATTGCGATTGCCAGAGCGCTGGCTGTCGAGCCGCAGCTGATCATTTGTGACGAACCTACAAGCGCGCTGGATGTATCGATCCGGGCAGAAGTGCTGGATTTGCTCAGGGAGCTGCAGCGAGAATTCGGCGTGTCCTACCTTTTCATTACGCATGATCTGTCGATTGTTCCCAGTCTCGCTCACACGGTGGGTGTTATGCAGGCAGGCAAGCTGGTGGAGCAGGGCAGTGCCGAGAAAATTCTCACCCGCCCGCAACATCCCTATACGCAAGCGTTGCTGAAGTCTGTGCCGCGAGTGGAGTCCGTATAGCGAGTCACGCTCGCTTGATCTATGCTTGGGTTCAGTAAGAACAGCAGACATATTAGTAGTATCCAGCGCTCTCGCGAAACAGGGGATGGAGTCTGAAATCAATGCAGAGTGAATAGAGCCGCTGACAAACGGGCTGGTGCCTGAAGACTAAATGGAGCAAACCATGAACGGTGCAGAGAGTTTACTGACTACCCTGATCAACAACGAGATCGATGTGTGTTTTACCAATCCGGGCACCTCCGAAATGCATTTCGTTGCCGCACTGGATGAAGTGGAGGGTATGCGCTGCGTGCTGTGCCTGTTTGAAGGCGTGCTCAGCGGCGCGGCAGATGGCTACGCGCGCATGGCGCGCAAACCGGCGTCCACCTTGCTGCACCTCGGCCCCGGGCTTGGCAATGCACTCGCCAATATCCACAATGCAAAAAAGGGTCATGTGCCGATCGTCAATATTGTCGGCGATCATGCGACCTATCACCTGCAGTACAATGCCCCACTGACGGCCGATATCGAGGGTATCGCAGGGCCGGTCTCCCACTGGGTGCATACCTCCAAAACCTCCGGTGACATTGCGCGCGATGCTGTGCGGGCGATACGTCATGCGCGGGCAGGAAAAGTGGCGACGCTGATGCTGCCGGCGGATGTCTCATGGGGCGATAATCCTAATGGTGCAGAGTTGGCCATTGAGCGCGAGCCACCAGCGACTGTCGCTGCGAGCCATATCGACGCGGTCGTCGCCAAACTGACGTCGGGCAAGAACTGTATGCTGATGATCGGTGGGCGCGAGATCGACCAGCAACGTGGGCTACTGCTCAGTCGAATTGGTAAGGCCAGTGGTGCTCGCGTCAGTACAGATACCTTTCCCACGCGGCAAGCGCGCGGTGCAGGCGCGGCGGTGCTGGAACGACTACCCTATCTCGCGGAACTGGCGATTGACCACATCAAGGACTTGGATCACTTGATCCTGATCGGCGCGGCAGCACCAGTGTCGTTCTTTGCCTACCCCGGTGTGCCCAGCCGAATCGCTCCGCCGCAGTGCGATGAATTCGAGCTTGCCGGTCCGTACGACGACATCGACCAGTGCTTGCAGGCGTTACTTGATGCGTTAGCGGATGCATTAGCGGATGCGCTTGACGCCCGCGCTATAGAGCCCGATGTCTACACGCTGAACCTACCTGAATTGCCAACAGGTGCGCTTGATGTGAACAGCGCCGCGCAGGCAATTGCGCATTATCTGCCAGAGCAGGCAATCGTGGTCGATGAAGCCAATACCAGCGGTCTGGCATTGTCGCCGGCCACAGCGAACGCCCGTTTTCACGATTGGCTTAGCCTCACAGGCGGCAGTATCGGCTGGGGACTGCCTGCAGCGACAGGTGCTGCCATTGCTTGTCCCGAGCGCAAAGTTGTGTGCCTGGAAGGCGATGGCAGCGCGATGTATACCATTCAGGCTCTGTGGACGATGGGGAGGGAAGATCTCGATGTCACCGTGGTGATTTTCAATAATCGCAAGTACAGCATTCTAGAGCTGGAATTTGGTCGCACCGGCGCGCGCGGTGGCAAGCCGGGCCCCAAGGCCGCCAGTATGTTGCGCATTGATGGACCCGATCTGGATTTTGTCGCGCTGGCTCTTGGTATGGGTGTGCAGGCGGATCGAGCTACCACCGCAGAGGAGTTTAACCAGTTGTTTGCCGATGCTATGGTGTCTAAAGGACCGCGTTTGATTGATGCGATAGTGCCGACGCTGTTTTAAGTGTGGGTCTCTGGCCACCCGCGTCTGCGCAGGTAGTGTCCGCTTTGAATGGCACTTATTTGTGCGGCTAGCTCGGCGCCAAAAGCGCACATCCATGTGCAGGCTCGTGTGGCGACGTCCTGTCGCCACACGGTCCCGGCCACAACGCTGCCCCTCAGGCTCTCAGTAGGCGACACATTTCAAACACAGCCACTCTCAAAAAGATGCAAACCGGTGAAATTTTTAGGCATCTACAGTAGAATGTTGGCGTTTTGTGATCGGGGCGGCCTGTCCCCGGCGCGTCGTTGAACACAATCCAGAGAACTTCAGTATGAAAAACTACAAGATCGCCCTGTTGGCGGGTGATGGTATCGGCCCTGAAATTATGCGTGAAGCGGTTAAGGTGTTTCGCCTGGTCGAGGAGCGTAATGACGTTAAATTTGAACTCATCGACGCCGATTTTGGCGCGGCGGCATATTTCAAGTGCGGCCATCCGTTTCCCGAAGAAACCAAAGCCATTTGTGATGATGCCGATGCGATTCTCAAAGGTCCCATTGGTCTCAGCCATGAGGAATCAAAGAAAATTCCGGTAGATATGCAGCCCGAGCGCGGCGCGCTGCTGCCGCTGCGCAAGCGTTACAACACATTCGCCAACTTTCGCCCCGTGTTTCTGCCCAAGGCGCTGGGACATTTCTCGCCCTTGAAAGCGGAAATTATCGGAGAGGGTATCGATCTCATCATGGTGCGTGAATTGGTTGGTGGACTTTACTTCGGTGAAAAAGAGGTTGGCATTAACGAGCGCGGTCTGCGCTATGTAAAAGAGACGCTTGAGTACGACGAGGAACAGATTAGTCGTATCATGCATGAGGCGTTACAGCTGTGTATGCGCCGCAAGAAGGTGCTGCACAACATACACAAAAGTAACGTGCTGAAATCCAGTGTGCTGTGGAACGAAGTGCTGGGCGAGATCGCCGTTGAGTATCCCGAAGTGGAGATCAAACACATTCTGGTAGACGCTGCCGCCACGCTGCTGTGTCTGAATCCAGGGCAGTTCGATGTGATGGTGATGGAGAATATGTTCGGCGATATCCTGAGTGATCAGGGTGGCGGTATTCTGGGCTCACTCGGCCTGATGCCGTCTGCCTGCAAGGGGCCGGAGAAAAGTTACTACGAGCCATCGCACGGCTCTGCCCCCGATATCGCGGGCCAGAATATTGCCAACCCATACTCGATGATTGGTTCAGTTGCGATGATGCTGGAGGATAGCTTTGGCATGGTGCAGGAATCGAAAAACGTGTGGGCGGCGATGCAGAGCGTATTTGCCGACGGCTACTCAACGGCGGATTTGTCGAAGCCCGGCAGTGGCGTGAAAATGATCAAGACGGCGGAGTTTGGCGACAAGGTGGTTGCGGCGTTACGGGCGATGCCGAAGGTCGGCTGATCTGGGTCGTGTCGCTGTTACCGATCTGAGTGCAGAGTAAAGACGCTATCACCTGGAACTGACGCTGCTTAAATCTGCTCATCCGCTGTAAGCGGCGTCGCTGAAGAGTCCTGCCCGGACTCACGTTCATGCAACTGCAAATTAACGATTCGTAGCGTTGCCAGAACGCCGGCGAAAACCTGATTCGAGTGCACACCGCGAGTCTTGATTTCCTGGCCCTCACAATCCCAGGTGATCACGCACTCCGTGAGTGCATTTGTACGACCGCCTCTCGGGATGCGAACTTCATAATCGACCAGCGTCGGAAGAGTATAGTTGCGCGGCATCATCACCTCGTTCATGGCGTAGATAAAGGCATCGAAGCCGCCGTTGCCGGAGCCCACTGCATGACGGATATCGCCGTCCACATCGACGCGGATGCTCGCTGTCGACTTCAGGTTCAGGCCACTGGTGATCGAGCAATTCAGTAGTTTGATATGATGATAATTTTTGCTCTCCAGCACTTCTGCGATGATGAAGGGCAGGTCGTCTGTGGTGATCAACTCTTTCGAGTCACCGAGCTTGACGATTCTTGCCAACACTTTTTGTTGGTTCTCTTTTGACAAGCTGAGCCCCAGTGCTTCGAGGTTTTTAGCCAGCGATGCCTTGCCACTCATTTTTCCAAGCGCATAACTGCGGGTGCGGGAGAAACGTTCAGGGCTGAGCCGTGTTTTGTAGAGCCCGCCTTTTCTATCACCATCGGCATGAATGCCGGCCGTTTGTGTAAAGACATCGGCACCCACAATAGGTGCGTTGGCGGGCACACGCTTGCCGGAGAAAGATTCCACCATCGTGCTGAGTTGTACGATGTAGGTTTCATCGATAGATAATTCCATGCTCATCTTATCGCGCAACACCACAACCACCTCTGCCATTGAGGCGTTGCCCGCGCGTTCGCCCAGACAATTGATGGTGCAGTGAACCGAATTTATGCCCGCGCGCACCGCCGCCATAACATTGGCAGTGGCCAGCCCGTAGTCGTTGTGGGGGTGAAAGTCGAACAGCTGCTTCGGATGCCGCGCAGTCATGTCGCTGAGGCTCTCGAAGACTTCTTCCGGTGACATAACGCCCAGTGTGTCCGGCAGCATGAAATGGCGTATCCCGCTGTCTTTAAGAAGATCCATCATGCGGTAGACGTAATCCGGGCTGTTGCGATAACCGTTCGACCAGTCCTCCAGGTAGGCATTGACCTGCAGTCCTTTGGCCAGCGCGTAGTCAACGGTTTGAATAATATCAGACACGTGCTGATCGAGCGTTTTTCCCAGCTGTTCCCGGCAGTGCTTCTCGCTGCCCTTGGTCAGCAGATTAATAACCTGCCCGCCGGTTTGCAGAATCCAGTCTACGCTTTTGGTGTGATCGACAAAGCCCAGTACCTCAATGCGGTCACCGAGGCCCTGTTGTTGAGCCCACGCATTAATGTTTGAAACGGCTTCCATTTCGCCCTTCGACACACCCGCAGACGCGACCTCAATACGGTCGACCTTGAGAAGTTGCAGCAACGCCTTGGCGAGATTCACTTTTTCATCGGGTGAAAATGAAACCCCTTGTGTCTGTTCTCCATCGCGCAGGGTGGTATCCATTAACTGAATGTGTCGTGGCTTGTGTTCCATAGTATTTCCATCAATTATCTGTCTAACACGTTTGCCGAACGTTTGCCGAACGTTTGCCGAAGCGTCAGTAGCGCGGTTTTCAAACTAACCCGCGATTATCCATTGATTGGTGGTGCTTGTACAATTGCGAGCGCGGCCTTGGCTTGTCGGTTCCATATCGGTGCTGTAGCACCATTCCAAGCCCGACAGGCTCATGCAGCGTAGCGATCGTCTTCGGTATCAGACTGGATATCGCGCAAAACCGCGATTATCTCATCTACTTCACGAAGGCGCTTGACCCGCTCGAACAGAGGTCCGGCCTGCGGAAAATAACCGCGCAGGTAGACCAGCCATTGTTTGAGTGGGTTCCCCGCGCAGTGCGCATCATAGTGTTGCAGCGTTGACACAAAAAACGTCAGCAGCAATGCGGTGATGCCATCCCAATTCAGGGGCTCGCGCGTTTCGCCATCGGCGTCTGCCGCGGCAATCAGGCGGGGTAGGTCAGGGCGGCACAGCGCGCCGCGGCCCAGCATCAGGTCACTGCAGCCGGTCACGCTCCGGCAGCGAAGCGCATCGTTAACGCTCCATATTTCACCGTTGGCAATCACCGGAAGGGACACCAACTCGCGCGCTGCAGCGATGGACTCCCAATAGGCGGGCGGTTTGTAACCGTCGCGTTTGGTGCGCGCGTGAACGGTGAGTTCATTCGCGCCTGCAGCTTCAATCCCTGCGGCGATCTCCAGAAACCGCGATTTATCCTCAAACCCCAGTCGTGTTTTCACAGTGACTGGAATGTGCGCCGGCACCGCAGCGCGCACTGCGGCGGTAATATCGTGTACACGCTGGGGCTCGCGTAAAAGGATGGCGCCACCGTCAGAGCGATTGACTGTTTTCGCGGGGCAACCAAAGTTCAGGTCAATCCCCGGCGCGCCAAGCTCAGCTGCGCGCGCGGCATTGTCGGCCATAACGTTCGGTTGCCCGCCCAGCAGTTGCACATAGACAGGCACCCCGAAGGCAGTCAATCCGCCTGTTGCCAGCTCCGGGCAGAGGCGGTGAAAGACGCGCGGCGGCAACAGCCGTTCGGTGACGCGCACAAACTCGGTGACGCAGCGATCTATACCGCCCAGGGAGGTGAGCAGTTCACGCATTGTATGGTCGATAACGCCCTCCATAGGGGCGAGCATCAGGCGCATTGGAATTCCGGTTTGAATACGGATGGGCCAGTATTATACGGTTTAAAGTCAGCTTGATGCTGTGATAATTTTAGTGCACTTTGGTGCACTTTGGTGTGCGGTGCCGAGCAGGCCGAGCAGGCCGAGCAGGCCGAGCAGGCCGAGCAGGCCGAGCAGGCCGAGCAGGCCGAGCAGGCCGAGCAGGCCGAGCAGGCCGAGCAGGCCGAGCAGGCCGAGCAGGCCGAGCAGGCCGAGCAGGCTGGGGAGGTTTGCAGGCGACGCTGGTACCCTGTAAGGCGGGCTACAATGCACGAGTAATCGTTACATCTCACTATTTCGGGAGACCCAAATTGAAAGAATTCGCCATAACCATCACCCCGCGCTTCTACGAAACCGACGCCCTGGGCCACATAAACAATGCCACCATCGCCGCCTGGTTCGAAGTCGTTCGAGTAAGGTTTCTTGAGTCGCTAGCAGAGGGCACGCCAGATATCGTGAAAAGCTGGATCCTCGCCTCAGTCCACATCGACTTTATTGGCGAGACCTTCTATGGCTCCGACGTTACCGCAAAGATCGTCGATGCCAGTATCGGCAACTCCTCGTTTACCCTGCACACCGAGATGGCGCAGGGCGACAGAGAAACCGTGCGCGGCAAGGCGGTGTTGGTGCACATGGATCCGCAGAACAAGTCGCCCACACGTATACCGGATTGCCTGAGAGGGAAGCTGGCTGCGCTCTAGTGCTGCCCGCGACGCAGCAGTCGAAAGAACGCGTAGGAAGGGTCGCCGGGCCCGGGCTTGCCGATATAGGAACCCTCCACCATCGGATGATCCAGGCAAACCGTGGAGGGATTGTTGAATGTGCACCAGTCGGCCACGACAGCGCGGTGGCTGAACTTCCATAGGCCCGCGCGCTTTTCGTATTTGTCGAAGTAGCGGCCGCCGATAAGCAAATCGACCGGCCCATCGTCCGTTCGTACCTGATGAAACGCCAGCACGTAAACCTCACCTTCCGCCAAGTCACCGTCCAGCACGATATTCACAGTGGTAATGTTGTGGTGCAGAATCAGCATCGGCTCCTGAATGGCCGGTAACTGGTCAATAAACGCCATTGCCAGGCCGTTGAAGAACGCGCCGTGATCGTCGGTCGAATCCTCGTGATACAGCGTGCGCATCTTGTCGTGATCGTGGCGGTCTGCCGCATTACAGTATGCGTGGATCAGCTCGGTAATTTCTTGTTTGTCGAGCAGCGCCTGCACGCGTGCATCCATCAGATTTTTCCAAGTGCGCGCTGGTAGGCTGCCACGGTATTTGCCAGGCCCATACGAATGGCATCCACGGTCAGCGCGTGTCCGATAGACACTTCAATCAAGCCTCGTAGGGACGCGAACTGCGGTAAATTTTGCAGGTCCAGGTCGTGTCCGGCATTGAGACCCAAGCCCTCCTCGGCGGCCACTTCCGCCGCCCGCACAAACTGCTTAAACACAGTGTCCAGATTTTCTCCGAGCCGAAATGCGCGTGCATAGGATTCAGTATAAAGCTCAATACGGTCGGCACCGATCTGGGCTGCGAGGCGGATCTGTTCCGGGTCCGGATCCATGAACAGGCTGGTGCGAATGCCCATCGCCTGCAGTTCCTGTATGAGTGGCGCGATAGCATCGCCGTCGCGCTTCAGATCAAAGCCGCGGTCCGAGGTGAGTTGCCCGTCACCGTCAGGGACGAGTGTGCACTGGGCAGGGCGAATTGCTTTGACCAGCGCCATAAACCCTGGGTAGTCATCGACGCCAGCGCGATCACTGACGCGCGGCCCGGTCATCGGGTTGCCTTCGATATTGAACTCTACATCGAGCATTGCGGCCAGGTCGAAACAGTCATGGACGCGGATGTGGCGCTGGTCCGGGCGCGGGTGCACGGTGATACCGTCAGCCCCGGCATCGATACACATTTTTGCGTGCTCCGGAATGCCGGGGTTGGTGGTATCCCGCGAGTTGCGGATCAGGGCAATTTTATTCAGGTTGACGCTGAGTGCGATCATCAGGGCTGGCGCAGGATATCTGTAATGATAATGGCTTGCTGGGGAACATTGCCCATCCCGCCTGCCGTCTTGGTGGGTGTTGTCGCAATAAAGTCCACGATATCCATGCCCTGAATGACTTCACCGAAAACGGTATAGCCTTCGTTTCCAGGCGCCCAGTCCAGCCTCAGGTTGGTACGCTGGTTGATGAAGAACTGCGAGGTCGCCGAATCCGGATCGCTGGTGCGGGCCATGGCAATCGTGCCGCGCGTATTGTGCAAGCGGTTTTTCGATTCATTTGCGATGGGCTCACGCGTTTCTTTCTCCTTCATGTCCGGGGTGAACCCGCCGCCCTGAATCATGAAGTTGGGGATGATACGGTGAAATATCGTCCCCTTGTAAAAGCCGCTGTCTGCATAGTCCAGAAAATTTGCCACGGTGATGGGCGCCTTATCGGCAAAAAGCTGCAGTGTAATGTCGCCCTCGTTGGTCTTGATCACAACGCGGGGGTTATTTGCGGCGGAATCAGCAGCAATTGCCAAGGACGGCATTAGCAGTGACAGTATCAGTAATAGTATTCGTAACATTGTGGTCTCCTTGTTATGCCCAGCTGGAACTTTTGCGGCGTTTAGGCACCAGACGCGGTGCTACCAATGCGATGATGACACCGAGCAATACCGCCAGCGCGCCATTCATAAAATCTTCGCTTTCGACTTTTTCCAGTAAGCGGTGGTTCTCGGCCTGCAGCATCTCTACTTCAGAGCGCAGATTTTCTGTGTGTTCTACTAGCCGCTGGTTGTCTATATCCAGTTGTTCGGCTTTCCCGGATACCTGCTTCAGCCGGTGCAACTCCTGCGCGACGGAATTGAACTCGGCTTCGCAGGTGTCTATTTGGTTAGCCAGTTCTGTCGGATCAGTTGTGCTATCAGCATCAGCATCAGCATCAGCATCAGCCACGATCGCGGCAGCGCCGCTATCGTTGGTGGCTTGCTCGGGCATGCCAATCGCCGCCATATCGGATTGCACTGTCGTTTCTACCAGTAATTTTTCAGTGGGAATCCAGCCGGTGTCTCCGGCCTCGGTGGTGATGTCGGCCCAGAGCCCGCCATCGGATGTGCGCGCCACGGTCAGTCGCGTACCGGCTGGAATACCGCGGTGCACCAGTTGATAGTCGTCACCGGCACCGCCTCGCAGCGGCACGCTGTGGTCGCCGCTGACGTAGCGCACGTCTTGCGCAACGGTTACAGCAGGCAACAGTAAAAGCAGCAGTAGAAAGGGGGTGGAGAATCGCAAGGTGTGTTCCTCTCGAGAGTGTGATGGATTGTAACTAACAGTGCGAGTGAGCTATAGATTTATACGTTAATACTAAGGGACTAATGTAACCGCTGGCGTGACGAAGTTGAAGCTTAGGGCAGCACCAGCTTGTAAGGTTTAACCGTGATTTTGTTAAAAACACCCGCGTCCACATACGCATCGGAATCGGCCCATGCTGTGGCGGCTTCCAGACTGTCGAATTCCGCAATGATCAAGCTGCCGGTGAACCCGGCGTCACCAGGCTCCTCTGTATCCATCGCCGGGTGCGGGCCGGCCGCGAGAAGTCTACCCGCATCGACCAGTTCTTGCAGGCGAGCGAGGTGGGCCACCCGCGCGCTTTTGCGCAGCGCCATGCTGTTTTCCACGTCTTCACAGAATATTGCGTAATACATTTGGGCTTGGTCTCCGTTCAGTGGCGGTCGCGGTTTTACGGGTGTTATGTGTTACGAGCGTTGTTTGTCTACTGCATCTTCTTTCAAGTGGGGGCTGATAATGAGAGCTGTGAGGATGGTTAGTACCAGCGTGAAGCCGATGGCTGAATACAATTTATAGCTGACCCAGGCCTCCTCGCTGAAAGCATAAGCCACCACCAGATTGAGTCCGCCTACAATCGCGAAATTGCACACCCACAAAAGGTTGAGGCGATTCCAGATTGTTTTGGGCAGGTGAATCTGGCTGCCGAGTGTGCGTTCCATGAGGTTTTTGTCGCCCATAAACTGCGACGCCCCAAACGCCAATGCGAGAGCCCAATTAAAAATTGTCGGCTTCCACTGGACAAACAACGGGTTGCGAAATATTAATGTGAGCGCACCAAATGCGAGTACGGCCAACATCAGCCACATTAGGCGTTTCTCGAACTTGCGGGTCAATGCATAGGTAAAGATGACCTGCAATACGGTGGCGGCCATCAGTACTGCGGTGGCCGAGAAGATACCATCAAATTCGTACGTCCAGCTGCCCAGTGAAATGCTCTGGCCTTTGAGTTGGTAGACGATAAAGAACAGCGCGATGGGGATGAATTCTGCGATTTGCTTCATGGATTCTGATGTACTCCGGCTGTTACCATGTGTGATGCCTAACGTAGTCAAATTACTAGTCAAACTGTTGCATGACTGCGCCTTGCAGCCTGCAGCTCAGTGTCAATATTGTGCTGGTTGACTTCCATGCCCACACCAAGGCCTCCGACGGTGCCCTTGAGCCCTGTGAGTTAGTGGCAAGAGCGCTCGCCAGCAACATTGCATTTCTGGCCATAACCGACCACGACACGATGGCCGGTTATGAAGCAGCGGCAGCTTATCATAGGCAGAGCCCAGGCGGTATGCAGCTCATTCCCGGCATAGAGTTTTCCTGCCAGTGGTCAGGCACGACCATCCATATTCTCGGCCTGAATGTGGACTGCGAGCACCCCGTCATGCGCGGTGCGCTAGACACAATGGCAAATGCCAGGCGCGAGCGCGGCGAAAAAATAGCCGATCGGTTGGCGGCCTGTGGTTTTGCGAGTGCGCTGGAGGGTGCTCTTGCGAAGGCGGGCAGCAGTCAATTGGGTCGCCCCCATTTCGCAGACTGGATGGTGGAGCAGGGGCATGCGAGGGATCACAGCCAGGCCTTCGACCGGTATCTGGGGCAGGGTAAGACGGGCGACGTTAAAGCGTTTTGGCCAGAACTCGCGGAGGTTACCCGCTGGATTGCAATCAGTGGTGGTGTGGCCGTGATCGCACACCCGCTGAAGTATCGCTTTACCGGCATGAAGCTGCGGCGTTTGGTCGCAGCTTTTGTGGCGGCGGGTGGTTGCGCCATTGAAGTGCTAAGCGGCAAGCAGACACGTGATCAAACGATTCAGCTGTGCCGCCTGGCCAGCAGTTTTGATCTTGAGGTTTCTGCGGGCAGTGATTTTCACCGCGATGCTCCCTACAGCGCGCCACTGGGTGTAGAATCTGCTCCGTTCGATGGATTGCGCCCTGTTTGGGAGCGCTGGTCGTCGTAGTCCTTGTTTGCAGCTGCTATAGCGATATAAGAAAGAAGAGATAAGCCAGTGAGCCAGTTTTTCCAGATTCATCCGGACAATCCGCAGGTTCGCCTGATTCGCCAAGCGGTAGACATTATTAAGAGCGGAGGCGTGATTGTATACCCGACAGACTCCGCCTACGCTCTTGGTTGTCACATAGGTGATAAAAGTGCCCTCGACCGGATCAGGCGTATTCGCAAGCTCGATGACAGCCACAATTTCACGTTGGTCTGTAGTGATCTATCTGAGATCGCCACCTATGCCAAGGTTAGCAACAGTGCTTATCGTCTGCTGCGCCATACCACGCCCGGTCCTTATACCTTTATATTACCCGCCACATCCGAAGTGCCACGGCGCCTGATGCACCTCAAGCGCAAAACGGTGGGCCTGCGCGTCCCTGAGAATGCTATCGCGTTGGCACTGCTGGCCGATCTGGGAGAGCCTCTGATGAGCGTCACGCTGATCATGCCCGGTGACGATCTTCCCCTGACCGACCCCTACGATATCCGCCAGATGCTGGAGCACGATGTCGATCTGGTGATCGATGGTGGATACTGCGGTATGGAACCCACAACAGTGGTCGATCTGGCAGACGAAACCCCTGTGGTATTGCGGGTGGGCAAGGGTGATACGGCGCCATTTGAAAGCTGATCACGGCAATGGTGAGGGCTGGAGCACGCTCTCCTGCCTCGCGCAGTCCGACCCCGATACCCTTCAATTCACCGCTTGAGTACCACTTTTGGGATTGAAGCAGCAGTGCCCTGCATATTGGGCGTTTCAACGGCCTGATGATTGTCAGTAATTTTTACACTTTACTGTTCCTGGCGCCTAAAGTTCTAATGAAAAATTTGGTAAAACCATAAATATTATAGGTATTCTGATATTTGGCTCGAAATGTGCATGTTTTCGTGTAAACTGCATGTTTCCGTGTAAACAATAAGACGGATTCTTTTTAGAGCCAGATGTAATGGACAACAAGCTTTATGCTACCCGCAGCACTCGTCTCCGCAGCACCGTTGCTGCCCTCGCGATGGCCGCCACTGGATTCGTTGCGGTCGGCGCTCAGGCCGACATGGCTAATGGCATTGTCGATCAGTGGGACGTGGGCGTAGTCGGTCAGTTTCTGTGTGGTACCGCTGTGGCGACGGCCCCGGGCGCTTTCACTTGCGCCGCAACGACAATGAATTGGGGCAGCAATGGAACCAGTGGTCTGGACATCACAAATGCAGGTGCTTCAATAGTTAACACCAACGGAGCTGCGGTCGGCAATCTATCGGTAACGCATCGCAATCAGGCGATCAATGCTCCCTCACTGGATTCAGTCAGCCTGCGATCCGCGCTGACGCTGACGCCATTTATGCCGTCCGCCCCCGGGTTGCCAACCGCGACTTTGGATTTCCTGATTGATTTTCTGGAAACGCCCAACGGTGCCGACCCCTGCGCGAATGGCGCTGCAAATGGGGTAGGCGTTAACGACGACGGCTGCGGCGATATTTTTGTTATCGACCAGGCGGCGCTGAACTTTGCTTTCCAATACGATCTGGGTGGCGGCGTGGGGCCAATCACCTACTTTGTCAGCTTCTTTGAACAGTCCGGTGGTTTGAGCCCCTTGGCTTCTGCGGCATGCACCGCGGCGGGTGTCACCCCGCCATGTCTTGGCTTTGTGACACCTGAGGGCGAGGACACCACCTTTCAGTTTGCGGCGGTAATCACCACAGAGCAAGTTCAGATACCGGTCCCCGGCACTCTGGCGTCTGTGGGTCTTGGCCTGCTGTTGCTTGGTCTGCGTCGCCGTCGCGTCTAAGTATCGGCACAACACAATGAAAGGCGGCTGCGGCCGTCTTTTTTGTGTCCCGGTTTTGTGAGCAGCATCCTATTTAGACGTCCGAATGAGTAGCTATCGGTCTGCAGCTTGCGCAAAATAAGTAACGGACAGCACCGGATCACTGCAGCCTGATAGAGGATATTGCCATGCCAAACGTTGCCACTCGCTTGCTCATCTGCCGGGCTCTTATCGCCAGTGCAAGTCAGGCTTTTCTCAGGGGCCCGTCTGCAAGCCATTCCACACGGGACGCCGGCACTGGGGCGACCACATCGCCGATAGTAAAGTACTGTGTTGGCATTGCGTTCAGCGTATCTCTCCTGAGCCTGGCCGCTTGCGGTGGAGCCAACACTGAGCAGGCAATTGCCCGCGCTGAGGAGAGACTCGTAGTGGCGGATTACCCAGCGGCTATTATTGGACTCAAAAGCGCGCTGAGTGCGGCGAATAAGGCGGACTTGCCCCGCATCCACTGGTTGCTGGGGAAGGCTTACCTGGATTCTGGCTATATGACCTCCGCTGACAGGGAGCTTGAAAAGGCACGACAATTGGGCTGGGATCTCAACGACGTAATGCCAGCACTGGCCAAATCAATGCTGGCCCAGCGCAAATTTGAGGCGCTGGAAGAGTTGCCCAGCAGCGGGCTTGAGTCACCTGCGAAGGCGCGGGTTCAGGCTGCGCAGGCACTGGCGCAGTTGGCACAGGGTGATATATGGGATGCGGATGCCATAATAGCGGAAGCCCTCGAGCTGCAGCCCAACGATGCTGAAGTCAGGCTGGCAGAGGCAAGAATCATGGGGACCATGGGTGATATCGCGGGCGCCATGGGGGTCGTTGAACAAGTGCTGGACATGGGTCTCGATAACCCGCCTGCCTGGCGTTTGAGAGCTGAGCTGCTGATTCTACTGCAGCAGTTGCCGGACGCGCTGGCCGCCTACGACGCCGCCATTGAATTGGTCCCTGACAGTTTTGATGATCGCAGCAAACGCGCCCTGATAAATCTGCAGCTGCAGCAGATTGACGCCATGCGCGGCGACGCCGAATGGCTAATGCTGGAGTGGCCAAAAGATCCTATGAGCAACTATGTGCAGGGCATGCTGCAATTTCAGGATGCTGACTACCCCGGCGCCATCACCTCGCTGGAACAGGCCGTCGCTCTGGAGCCCAGTTATCCACTGGTACCTTTTTATCTGAGCGCTGCCCACACCATGGAAGGCCACCCCAAGGCGGCACTGAGTGTCGCCATGCGCCTGGTCGACTTACATCCGGATTTTGCGCCGGGTCGCAAAATGCTGGCGAGCCTTTATCTGCAGGCAGGGGATGCCAGCAAAATCCAGGACCTGCTGCGCGCCGTGCTCGACAGCGAACCGGACGATAGCCAGGCGCTGAACCTGATGGCTAACGCCCTGTTGCTGGAGGGGGATACTGACCAGGCGCTGGATGTGCTCGCAAAGCGACAGCAACTGAACCCGCACTCCGCTGAAGCCAATTTCAGACTGGGCGCTGGCCTGCTGCTGGCCGGCCAGAATGAGGCTGCCACCAAGCAGCTGGCACAAACTTTGACGCTGGACCCGCATTACCAGCAGGCGGACATCCTGCTGGTTCTGAAACTTATCGAGGAGCAGGACTTCGACGCCGCGATTGAGGCGGCTCAGGCATTTAAGGCCCGCAATCCCGACAGTTTGGCCGCCTACAGTTTACTGGGTAAGGCTTATCTGGCCAACGAGCAGACCGATGAGGCGGTGGCGACGTTCAACGAGGCCCTGAGCCTCGCGCCCGGTGACCCTGCGGCCAATCAGGCACTGGCTCAAATTGCGCTGCAAGCGGGTGATACGGAGGCGGCTCGCAAACGCTATAAGGCCATTTTAGACCACCGTACTGACTATTTGCCGGCCCTGCTGCAGCTCGCTCTCATAGAAGCGGAGCAGGGCAATGAGGCCGAGTTGGTAGCGCAGCTCAAATATGCTCTCGAAGCGTACCCCAAAGCCTTGGAGCCGCGCCTTATGCTGGGCCGTTATTATCTTTGGAAAAGTGAACCGGCCAGCATCCCACCGTTATTGTCCGCTGTCACCGAGTTGCAGCAGCAGTCTCCCGAGGTGCTGCATTTATTGGCATTGGCCCAGCTCGCCGAGCAGCGCCACAGTGACGCAGTGTCTACTCTGGAGCAATTGGTGCAGCTCAAGCCAGACACTGCTCTGGCTCATCATCTGCTAGGCACCGCGGCAGCGGGGGCTGGTGATGCCGAAAAGGCGCAAGAAGAGTTCCGCCGCGCCCTGGCACTGGATGAAAACTACACTCCCGCGTTGGTTGGATTAGCCAGGTTGGCCTGGGCGAACGGCGATACACCCCTGTTTGAGCTTTATCTGAAGCGCCTCACTGAGTTGGTCGGCGAGACCCCGGAGGTGTTGCGCCTGCAGGCTGCTGTGGCCCTGCGCGCCGGCGATCAGGCGCAGGCAATCGAGCTTGCCGCTCGCGCCTTTAATGACGCCCCCGGAAGTGATACTGCACTGGAACTGGCCGGTTATCAGTTTATCGCAGGCAAGAGTGCGGAAGCACTGGCCACCGTTGAAGCGTGGGTAGCACGGCAGCCCACAGACCTCCCGGCGCGTATAGCGCTTGCCAGCCAGTTAAATCATGCGGGCCGTGAAGATCAGGCGATCAAGCAGTACCAGGCGATACTGGAACTGCAGCCCGACAATACCACCGCGCTGAACAATCTGGCCTGGTTACTGCGGGCGAGCCAGCCGCAACAGGCTTTAGGTTACGCCAGGCGCGCTGTGAGCCTTGAGCCGAGCGCCCCGCAGCTACTGGACACGCTGGCGGTGCTGGAGCATGTGACGGGTGATAATCTGCAGGCGCTGCGCCATATCAAACTCGCCGTGAAAGGGTCTCCCGATAATGTGGCGCTGCTATATCGCCAGGCGCAGATTGAAGCTGCACTGGGCAACAAAAGTGCGGCTATTGGCCTTCTGGAAAAAGTGCTGGCCAGCCCTGGTGTGGCCTTTAATGAACGCGATAAAATGAAATCGTTGCTAACGTCTCTGCAGCAATAAACCGCTACGGCAAGATCCCTTGATCCCGATTTGTGGCAGCAGCGACACACTTGGCGCAAATGAAAGTGCACCGTAGAACAATATCGTCCTCTTTGATTGTAGTAGAGTGTGAGGACGCTGCAGCAAGAGAACTGCCTAATTGAACTGATGGCAAATAATTCTATGTTAGTGAGAAAGACAGATACGGTGTCTGCCGCATCCGGTTGCCTAGGCTCGGGGAGACAATAGTGACAACGGCACAATCATTGTTGGTCAGGTTGGTCAATCAGGCCGGGCGTCAATTACAGAAGCGGGGCTATGTAGCGCCGGCCCTTGAACCAGAATCTCTGCTACAAACTGCAGCATCCAGGACCGGTCTGGACGATTTTGGGGATACCTCATTCCAGGCAGGATTAACGCAGTTGCTCAAGGCACTCAATAGCGAGGCGAATCTGTCACCGGTGGGCAGGATCGTCGCGTATTTCAATGTTCTGGACTACCTGTGTGTTCGTCTTAAACTTGTCCAATGCCGCAAAGAACGTCCCGAGATCGCAGAACAGCAGATAAGCCAGCCGCTTTTTATCCTTGGCCTACCACGATCTGGCACCTCTATTCTTTATGAACTGATTGCTCAGGACCCCGCTATGCGGTCGCCCTCCAGCTGGGAAGTGGCCAAACCGATACCGCCCCCGCAGAGGGATAACTACCTTCACGACAAGCGGATTCGGGGCGTGGATTTTCAGCTGGGTTTCTCGGAGAAACTATCGCCTGGATTCCGGGCGATACACTCGATCGCTGCGCGACTGCCGCAGGAGTGTGTCTACATGTTCTCGTCGCATTTTATGAGTGAGCAATATGGGTACATGTATAATATTCCGGAGTATCGTGACTGGATGCTGTCGCAGAATATGTCTGCAACCTATCAATGGCATCAACAATTCCTCCAACATCTGCAGGTCGATTTCGCGGCTGAGCGTTGGGTGCTGAAGACTCCATCGCATATGGCATACCTGCAGAACCTGTTGGCTCAGTACCCTGATGCGCTGATCGTTTGGACACATCGAGATCCACTCGATGCGACAGCGTCATTCGCCAGTCTTGTGACAACCTTGCAACGCGGTTTTAGCGATGATGTATCCCCAAATGCAGTAGCCAAGTATGAAGTAGAACACCTGTCACGACTTGTCCATCGGGGAATGGAACAGCGGAGAGAGCTCGATACAGGTCAGTTCTTTGACGTTGGATTCGGAGCAATCTGTGAAGACCCTATCTCAGTGGTAAGAGGGATATATCATTACTTTAGTCTCGACTTGACGGCGACGGCAGAGCAGGCAATGGTCAACTACCTGCAGCGCAGGCCGAGGGACCTGTACGGAAATCATGATTATTCATGTGAAAAATTTGGCCTGGGAGGCACCGCGGACCGGGATTTATTTCAGGAATATATCCTCAACTATGGGCAAGTATTCTGATCAAGTGCTTTTGTCGGTACTGCCAGCTTAAAAGCCGGACGTGAGACAGTCCGCTGAGCAACACATAGAAGCGCCACCGATTCTGAAGGCTACGCGCTCCGCAAATATCATGAGGTGCGCCGGCTGGCGTTAGTGCTTTCGCTCAATGGCAATCTGGCTTTTACCGCGTGGCAGGTTGCGATTAGCATCCATCGTCAGCCATAGGGCACGCAGGATATTGACGGCGGCCATACTCAGGTGTTGTTCGGCCGCGCCCAGCGCCAGCTCCGCCGCCTGCTGTTTCTGCTGCGGATCGAGATGAGCCGCCTTTTGCTGCATTTCTGCGTCGACACTGTCCAGCAATAACTTGATTTCACGGGCCGCTTCATCAGACGCTGTGCGGACCTCCCGCATAAAGTGCTCAATATCGCCCGGCATGGTGACGACGGCCCGGGCCCCCTTGAAGGTCATGCGAGCAGGTAATGTGGCAAGGTTAAATCCCAGTGAGACCATTTTTTTGAGCACGGGGCGTGTCCTCTGAAGATTTCTCGTTGGGCGATTATAGGGCTTGGCAGGTGCGATTAGTATTGAAACGGACTGATGCCAGAGAGTGGCACTGACTTAGTCGGTCGGACCGGCGTCAAAGGGAGTAGCGTGTCCCGACCCACGCTACTCGCTTTGACACCGATGCTTCCGTTGATCTAGCCGCGTTGCAATGTAGGGCGAAGCTACAGCTGCTTGATGGAGAACTCCGTGCCAGCGGGTTGCTGGAACAGGCGCAGACCAAATTCGGGAATGATAGCGAGCAGATGATCGAAGATATCTGCCTGGATATTCTCGTATTCGCCCCAGGCAGTAGTGGTCGTAAAGCAATACAGTTCTATGGGTACACCCTGGGGACCTGGCGCTAGCTGGCGCACCATCAGCGTCATGTCCTGGTGCACCAGCGGATGCTGTTGCAGGTAGCGCTCGGCATAGACACGAAACGTACCGATGTTGGTCAGTCGGCGCATGTTTACTGTGGCATCGCGTTGCGCATCTTCAATGCCATACAGTGCGTTATTGTACGTCGACAGTTCCCCCTGTTTATCGGCAAGATAGCCCTCCAGTAACGTGAAGCGATTACAGTGTTCTATCTCCTGCGCGTTCATAAAATGTACTGAGGAGGCGTCCAGATGCAGCGCCCGTTTGATGCGGCGACCGCCGGATAAAGACATACCCCGCCAGTTCTTGAAGGAGTCGCTGATCAAACGATGCGTCGGAATGGTGGTGATAGTTTTATCCCAGTTCTGAACCTTTATGGTGTGTAACTCGACATCCACTACATCGCCGTCTGCTCCAAACTGTGGCATCTCAATCCAGTCGCCTACGCGCACCATATCCTGTGCCGTCAGCTGCACACTTGCCACAAGAGACAGCAGCGTATCCTTGAATATGAGTAACAACACTGCTGTCATCGCGCCAAAACCACTGAGCATCAGCACGGGAGATTGATCCAACAACGCGGCGATGCACAGCAGTCCGGCCAGGATCAGCACCGCAAGTTGCAGCAGCTGAATAAAACCTTTGATAGGACGCTGCACGGCTCTGGGGTTTGATTCATAGATATCGTTGGCGGTACTGAGAACCGCGATTACGGTGATGGCAATCACTACGATCATGTAAGCGCTGGTGAGGTTCATTGCCAGACCCAGCAGCCTCTCATTAATATTGGTGAGCTTGCCCGCGCCTTCATAAATAATGAATACAGGCACCAGCTGCGACAGTTTCCTGCCCACGCCGTTATTGATAAGAGCGTTATCCCAGCTGGAGCTGGTTCGCGCCGCCACGCGATGCAGCACGGTGTTCAAAACACGTGAGGAAATCAGGTAGCCCAGCCAGGCCGCTACAAGCAAGATCAAAACGGCCGCGATATCCGGAAGAAATGGATGGTATTTTGCTAACTGCTCTAACATAGGAACCACGTTACGAATGACTGGCAACGCACCATAACATGCTCAATGCAGTCGATTAAGTGCTCGTATTGGGCAGTTCTTACAGCGGCCAGAATCCAGAGGGACAATGGTAATCAGTAACAATCACCACCTCACCCTCATAGTTCCTGCAATAGGTGAGTTCCTCTTCACAATACGACTTTGTCGATAGTGTTGCTGTCATGATCAGCGCTAGTGCGAGTAAAATTTTCATAGCATGGGTCCACGTGTTGCCACGATGATAACTGAAAGCTCTTAAATGCGTTAGAGCGGCTCTAGCTTCTTTCAAAGTTCCTCGCCGTATCATTGTCCCGCTATCCTAACGGCATGAGACAGTATTGCATTCGATATTGTCGGTATTGATCTTGGAGAATACAGTTCCGTTTATCACATGCCCAGAACAACTGTATTTAAAGGGACTAAAAGCTCAGGTGAAGTCTTGACTCAAGTGTTTACAGTTGATGGTTTTTTTGACGGATTAGGAGGCGCTGAAGATTTCGAAACTTTCGTGTTTGGAAGCAATTGGACAGACTTAGTGAGCGTGGAGTTTGGAGGTGGGCAGACATTTGACAACATCCGTCTATGCAATGCTCTATCTACGGAAGTCGCTGAGCCTGCAACTATCTGGCTCATTTTAGCGGGCTTTTTGAGTTTCATTGCTCCAAAAAGACGAACTAGAAAAGTATGAGATACAACGTTTTCGTATCCCTGTTTGTAATCTCGGATTGTTGGTCGATACAGCCAAGAATCCCTACATCATTATTTTTTAGAAGGGTTCTTGCTGGGTAATTGGCGCGCCCGGAGAGATTCGAACTCCCGACCAACTGGTTCGAAGCCAGTTACTCTATCCAGCTGAGCTACGGGCGCGTGGAAGAAGGAGGAGTATATAGATTCCCGCGCTTGTAGGAAGGGCTGAGGGGTCGATATTGGCCCTTATCCCCGAAATTCTGCAATTTTTTGTGTTCGCTCGCTAACTTGACCGTATTTTTCCCTGTATGCCCGTTTGAGGCCGCAATTCTGCCGCTGATCGGCTGGTCAGCACCCGGTGCCCCGGGCATTCGTCCTCCCCCTTCGGGGATTTAGTCAGGTATACTGGCGCGCATCCAAAGACAGGTAGTAATAGTGTCGGTCAACGAACCCAAAACAGAAGGCACAGCGGATGAGCAGGCGGCGCAGGAAGCCAGTGCTGACGCGCCTCTAGTGGCACAAACGATGCCCGGAGCGGCCGCGCGGCGCCCTGGTACCGGGCCGCAGCAGGGCGAAATGCCCTTTGCCGTGGTGATGGGCAAGACACTCACCGAATTCCCCAAGGATCTCTATATCCCGCCGCAGGCGCTGGCGGTGTTTCTGGAGGCTTTTGAAGGCCCGCTGGATTTGTTGCTGTACCTGATCAAACGTCAGAACCTCGATATTCTCGAAATCGACGTGTCCCGGATTACTGAGCAGTACATGGAATACGTCGAGCTGATGGATGCCATGCAGTTCGAGCTGGCGGCAGAATACCTGCTGATGGCTGCGATGTTGGCCGAGATCAAGTCGCGCATGTTGTTGCCACGTGCCAGTACGATTGAAGACGACGAAGAAGATCCGCGCGCGCAGCTTATCCGGCGCTTGCAGGAGTACGAGCGTTTCAAGAAGGCCGCTGAAGATATCGAGGAAATGCCGCGCATGGAGCGCGACACATGGTTAGGTAGCGCCAGCCCGCCGGAGCTGCATCGCGAGCGCCTCGAGCCGCAGTTGGAAATGCGGGAACTGTTGCTTGCTATGGGTGAGGTCATGCGCAGGGCTGATATGTTTTCCAGCCACCAGATTCAGCGCGAAGCCCTCTCCACACGCGAGCGCATGAGCGAAGTGCTGGAGCGGTTGGCCGGGCGTCAGTTTGTACCTTTCGTCTCGCTGTTCAGGGCCTCTGAGGGGCGCCTCGGTGTGGTGGTGACGTTCATTGCGATCATGGAACTCATCAAGGAAGCACTGGTGGAAATTGTGCAGACCGAAAATTTTGGTCCGATCCACGTCAAGGCAAGGTCAGAATAGTATGTCGGAAATTGGTTTGATACAGATTATTGAAGGCGCGTTGCTAGCCGCCGGTAAACCGCTGACGATTGCGCAGTTGGCAGACCTGTTTGAGGAGCATGATCGGCCTGAGAACCCGGCTATTCGGGAGGCGGTTGCCGAGGCCGCTGCTCGCTGTGAAGGTCGAGGCTTTGAGCTGCAGGAAGTGGCGAGTGGCTTTCGCTACCAGGTGCGCCAGTCACTGAGCCCCTGGGTGGGGCGCCTGTGGCATGAGCGGCCGCAAAAGTATTCGCGCGCGCTGCTGGAAACGCTCGCACTCATAGCTTATCGGCAGCCCATCACGCGCGGCGAGATCGAGGAAATCCGCGGTGTTGCGGTCAGCACTAATATTGTCAAGACACTGCATGAGCGCGAATGGATCCGTGTGGTGGGGCACCGGGATGTGCCGGGTCGTCCGGCAATGTATGCCACCACGCGACAGTTCCTTGATTACTTCAATTTGAAAACGCTGGACCAATTGCCCGCGCTGGCTGAGATTCGCGATCTGGAGACACTCAATGCTGAACTCGGATTTAGCGAGCCGCTGCCGGTCGATGCGGGTGCACCCAATCCCGGTCTGACGGTGGTCGGCGGAACGGCGCATGTACCGATAGAAGAAGGTCATGAAGGGCATGAAGACAGTGAAGCCCTTGAAGGTAATAATGAAACAGAAGACACCGTTTCACTGTCTGAAGCAACGGATGATCTAGAACATCGAGCAGCACAATCGCGCGCGCAGGAGCCGGAGAGCGGCGAAGATGATGACAGTGTTCAAAGTCATGATCCTGAGCAGTCAGATGACTTCGCAGAGCGTGCTTCATCCAATCCCGAATCGAAGATCTGACCTGCCATGACTGACAAGTCCTCACGGGGAGCACCGCGGCTGCAGGGCAAGCGAGCTGCGGGCCCGACCAAAAAGCCAGACGCTACCAAATCAGAGGTCGTGAAGCCGGTTGCAGGCGAGAAACTGCAAAAGGTTCTGGCGCGCGCCGGCCTCGGCTCGCGTCGCGAGATGGAGCGCTGGATAGAAGCCGGCAGGATTGCCGTCAACGGTAAGGCTGCTCATCTCGGTGATCGCGTTGAGGAGCGTGATCGCTTAGCGGTTGATGGCCGCGATATCGAGATTGCTCCGGCCCAGGAGGCGCGCTGCATTCTTTATCACAAGCCCCCCGGCGAAGTGTGCTCGCGCAATGACCCTGAGGGTCGTCGTACCGTATTCGGGCATCTGCCCAATCTGAAGACCGGCCGCTGGATTTCCATTGGACGCCTTGATTACAACACCTCCGGCTTACTCCTGTTCACCACCGATGGTGATTTGGCCAACGCGCTAATGCACCCGTCTTCCAACATCGAGCGCGAGTACATGGTGCGCGTGATGGGTGATGTCGATGACGATATGCTCAACCGAATGCAGGAAGGCGTGATGCTGGAGGACGGCATGGCGCGCTTCACGGACATCCAGCAGATTGGCAAGGGTGGTATCAACCGCTGGTTCTGCGTTGTGTTGATGGAGGGCCGCAACCGCGAAGTCAGGCGCCTGTGGGAATCCCAGGGTCTTACCGTATCCCGGCTTAAGCGGGTGCGCTACGGCGAGGTGTTTATCCCCTCTAAAGTGAAGCAGGGCCAATGGGTGGAGATGGAGCGCGTCGATGTGAAATCCCTCTACCGTATGGTGAGCATTGCGCCGAAAGAACAGGCGCGCAGCACGGAAAAAGAGCGCGAGATTATGGAGCGCCAGTTCGGCAAGCGACACAGTCGCGGTGGGACCGGACGTGCTCCGTCTGGACGCAGCCCGTCTGGACGCAGCCCGGCTGGACGCAGCCCGGCTGGACGCAGCCCGGCTGGACGCAGCCCGGCTGGACGCAGCCCGGCTGGACGCAGCCCGGCTGGACGCAGCCCGGCTGGACGCAGCCCGGCTGGTCGCACGACTAGGCCAACAAAGAAGCGTGATCGCTCTTAAAGTGTGCCGCTAGCGCGCATCAAATGCCTGGCCGTTGATCCCCGCGCTGTCATCCCCCATCAAATACAGATACGCCGCCATGATGTCCTGCGGGTCGGGATTGTTGGTCGGCTCCTCGCCAGGATAGGCCGACCTGCGCATGGCCGTGTTGGTGCCGCGCGGATTCAGGCTGTTGACGCGAATGTTGGAGGTGTTTTCCAACTCATCCGCCAGCACCTGCATAAACCCTTCAGTGGCAAACTTCGATACCGCATAGGCTCCCCAGTACGCTTTACCGGTCCGTCCTACGCCCGAGGAGGTGAGGACAATTGAGGCGTTTGCGGCCTCCTGTAGTAAAGGCAGCAGGTAGCGGGTCAGCAGGAACTGGGCGTTGACATTAACCTGCATCACCTCCGCCCAACTGGCGTAGATGGCGTTGGCGATGGGGCGCCGATCGCCCAGGAGGGCTGCGTTGTGCAATAGCCCGTCGAGGCTATCAAACTGCTCGCTGAGGCTGGCGGCAAGCGTGACATAGTTGTCCTCGCCAGCGCTGGCAAAGTCCATTTCTATGATGCCGGGCTTGACGCCGCCGGCGGCTTCGATTTCGTCGTACACCGCTTCCAGTTTGCTTTCGGTTCGCCCTAGCAATAGCACCGTTGCGCCGTGTTTGGCGTAGCTCAGTGCCGCGCTGCGGCCAATGCCGTCACCGGCACCGGTAACCAGAATAGTTTTACCGGCCAGCAGGTCAGCGCGCGGCAGATAGTCGTCGGGGGCGAGGTGGGCGGTCATGCGATGTCCTGTTAGTGCTGTCTGTTCAGTTGGGGGCTGCCCAGAATCAGTTCGAGCAGATCGGTGCTGTGATGTGCCTGGGCATTGGCACCCCAGTGCAATGGGTTGTCGTTGGGTTCGATATAGCCGTACGCCGCGGCGATGGTGTACATGCCGGCGCGTCGTCCTGCCTCAATATCACGCAAATGGTCGCCGATATAGATCGCCTCGTGCGGTGCACACTGTAGATCAAGACAGTTGCGATAGAGAGATTCCGGATGCGGTTTGCGGTTGCCGACATCGTCCGGGCAGACCACGCTGCCGGGCGGCGGTTGTATCGCCAGTTTTGCGAGCAGGGGTTCGGTATAGGCGCGCGGTTTGTTGGTTGATATGCCCCAGGCAATGCCATTGGCGTGCAAGCGCTCAAGCAGAATCTCTATGCCAGGGTAGGGCGTTGCCAGAGTCCCCAGTACTGCGCTGTATAACTCCAACAGGCGCAGGCGATTGCGTTCAAACTCCGGTGCATCCTCGTGCATGTCCAGGCCCAGGCTGACCAGCGCGCGTGCCCCGTTTGATACTGATGCGCGTATGCGCTGCGCGTCCATGGGCTCAAGGCCGTGTTCAGCGCGCAGGCTTTGCACCACCGGTACGAACTCGTCCGCTGTATCTACCAGCGTACCGTCCAGATCGAAGATGACTGCCCGCAAGGTTTTGGGGAGGGTGTTTGCGGCAGGTTTCATCAGGCGGGCTTCGTTGCGCGGACCATGTAGTTCACGCTGACATCGGTCTCATTCAATCGGTAGTGCCGGGTGAGGGGGTTGTAGGTGAGCCCGGTCATGCCGCCGAGCACTAATCCGGCCTCGCGTAGCCAGCCCGCCAACTCTGAGGGCTTGATGAATTTGGCGTACTCATGGGTGCCGGCGGGCAGCAATTTTAATATGTACTCGGCGCCGACGATGGCAAAAGCGAATGACTTCGGGTTGCGGTTGATGGTTGAAAAGTACAGCGCCCCGCCTGGTTTTGCCAGCGCAGCGCAGGCCGCCACGACCGCGCCCGGGTCCGGTACATGCTCCAGCATTTCAAGGCAGCAGACAATGTCATACGTCTCACCCTCTTCCGCGGCTAATTGTTCTGCGGTGGATCTGCGGTAATCGACGTCGACGCCGGATTCCAACTGGTGCAGCTTGGCGACCGCAAGCGGCGCTTCGCCCATATCGATACCGGTGACAACAGCGCCACGTTGCGCCATTGCCTCTGCCAGTATGCCGCCGCCACAGCCGATGTCGACCAGACGTTTGCCCGCTACCGGCGAGTGCTCGTCGATGTAGTTGGCGCGCAGTGGGTTGATGTCGTGCAGCGGCTTGAAGTCACTGTTGCGATCCCACCAGCGCGAGGCCATCGCCTCAAACTTGGCGATTTCTTGCGGGTCTACATTTTGCTTGTTACTCATTGTGTGTTGCCTGCGGTGTGGGCGATTTTTTGCTGCCATCGATTGATACGTTTGGTGAGTGCCTGCAGATCGATGCGCGTGAGCTCGCGGTCCGCCATTAGCAGTTCCCCGGCAACCCAGCTGTGGCTAACCTGGCTGCCGTTGCAGGCATACACTAACTGAGACAGCGGATGATACAGCGGTTGCGTCTCGGGGCCGCGCAGATCCACGGCGATCAGGTCTGCCTGTTTCCCTACCTCCAGACTCCCGATGCGGTCGTCCAGACCCAGTGCTTTTGCACCATTGATGGTGGCCATGGCAAGCGCGTCTGCCGCGGGTAGTGTGGCAGCGTCGCGTGAGTGCAGCTTGGCCAGCAGCGCGGCAGCCTGCATCTCGCCGAACAGGTTGAGGTCGTTGTTGCTGGCGGCGCTGTCCGTCCCCAATGCCACGTTGACGCCCTGAGCTATTAGATCACCCACGCGGCAGGTGCCTGATGCCAGCTTCATATTGGACTGCGGGCAGTGCACTACGTGCGCGCCGGTGGTGGCCAGTAGCGCGATGTCCTGATCGCCCAGGTCCGTCATATGGACGCACTGGGTTCTGGGGCCCAGCAATCCCAGACGGTGCAGGGTGTCGAGTGGACGCTCTCCCGTTTGTTCCACGGCCAGCAATACCTCGCCGGCCGTTTCATGTAAATGGATGTGTACCGGCGCATCCAGCTCCGCGGCCAGCGTCGCAATCTTGGCGAGGCTGGCTTCGCAGACCGTGTAGGGCGCGTGCGGACCAAACACGACGGTGACCAGCGTGCTGTGCTTGCAATCGTCACGCAGTGCGAGTCCCTTCCTGATGTAATCATCTGCATCCGTGCCCCAGGCCGTGGGGAAATCAAATACCGGGAAGGTGATTTGGCAGCGCAGGCCCAAACGCTGTGCGGTCGCGGCGCAGACATTGGGGAAGAAGTACATATCGCTGAACGTCGTCGTACCGGACCGAATCATCTCTGCGATGGCTAACTCCGTGCCGTCACCCACAAACTGTTCACTGACGTGCGCCGCCTCCGCCGGCCAGATGTGTTCTTCCAGCCAGGGCATTAGGGGTTGATCGTCTGCATAGCCGCGCAGCAGGGTCATGGCGGCGTGACCGTGGCAGTTGATCAATCCGGGCAGCAGCGCATGCCCGGGGAGCTCCAGGACATTTTCCGCTTGAATAGCGGCGGCCTCAGCGGTGGGTAGTAGCGCTGTAATGCGGTCGTCGGTGAGCGCGATGCTGTAATTTTCCAGCACTACCCCATGGGGCACTACCGGGACGATCCAGCCGGCGTGGATCAGGGTGTCTGCCTTGGTTGGTAGCGGTGCCATGCTCAAATTTCCTATTTTCCGGCGTGTCGGTAACTGACTTCCCGAGCTCTTTGTCCCCGAGTTTGGCGGGAATGGAGGAGACAGCGGGAAAGTATAACCAAAAATGAGGCCAGGCTGTCTCAATAGCGCCTATTTTCTGCAAAAACATGGCGAGTCGGGGGTAATTTCCCGTATAATCAATGGCTTGTTTTCGGGGCATCCCAGCGGCCATTGCGGCTCTGGATATAGCCTCTATTATAAGATTAAATCGAAGACTAAATCGTTGTCCTGAAGATGCGTTCGCAGCCAGTCAAGGAAGTCGTAGTACATGGGTGAAATAGCCGAAGAAATCGTTCCCGTCAGTATAGAAGACGAGATGAAGCAGTCGTACCTTGATTACGCTATGAGTGTGATCGTAGGCCGTGCCCTGCCGGATGTCCGCGACGGCTTGAAACCCGTGCACCGGCGCGTGCTGTTTGCTATGAACGAGCTTAGCAACGACTGGAACAAGGGCTATAAAAAGTCGGCCCGTATTGTCGGCGATGTCATTGGTAAGTATCACCCGCACGGCGATTCGGCGGTGTACGACACCATCGTGCGTATGGCCCAGCCCTTCTCACTGCGCTACATGCTGGTCGATGGTCAAGGGAACTTTGGTTCGGTGGACGGTGACTCCGCCGCCGCCATGCGTTACACCGAAATTCGCATGCGTAAGATTGCGCATTCCATACTGGCGGACCTCGATAAAGAAACGGTCGACTTTGTCGATAACTACGACGGCACGGAGCGTATTCCTGTCGTTATGCCCACACGGGTGCCCAATCTGCTGATCAACGGCTCCTCCGGTATCGCCGTGGGTATGGCCACCAATATCCCGCCGCACAACCTGACAGAAATAGTGAGCGGTTGTCTGGCGCTGATCCGCGACCCCAGCCTGACAGTTGACGAGTTGATGGAGCATATACCCGGCCCCGATTTTCCCACGGCCGGCATTATCAATGGTCGGGCGGGAATTATTCAGGCCTACCGCACCGGGCGCGGCAGGATTTATGTGCGCGCTAAAGCGGAAGTGATCCATGATGAGAAGCGCGGCAAGGATATTATCCTGATCCACGAGTTGCCTTATCAGTTGAACAAGGCGAAGTTGATTGAGCGCATCGCGGATCTGGTCAAAGAAAAAAACATAGAAGGCATTACCGAGCTGCGCGATGAATCCGACAAGGATGGCATGCGTGTGGTGATCGAACTGCGGCGCGGCGAGATTGGCGATGTGGTGCTCAATAACCTGTATGCCCAGACCGGGATGCAGTCGGTGTTCGGCATCAACATGGTGGCGCTGGTGGATGGTCGGCCCAAACTGCTGAATCTCAAGGAGATACTCGAGGCCTTTATACGCCATCGCCGTGAGGTCGTGACACGCCGTACGGTTTACTTATTGCGCAAGGCGCGCGAGCGCGGGCATATTCTGGAAGGCCTCGCAATTGCCCTGAGCAATATTGATCCGATTATTGCCCTGATCAAGGCATCTCCCAGCTCCTCTGAAGCGAAAGAAAAACTGTTGGCACAGCCCTGGGAACCGGGCGATGTCACCGGCATGCTGGAGCGTGCGGGCAGCGATGCCTGTCGGCCGGATGAACTGGAACCGCAGTACGGCATGCACGACGGCAAATACCATTTGTCGCCTGTGCAGGCGCAGGCCATCCTTGAGTTGCGGCTGCATCGGTTGACCGGGCTGGAGCATGAGAAATTACTCAACGAGTATCAGGAAAGACTGCGTGAAATAGCCGACTTTCTTGATATCCTCGGTGATGCGGAGCGCCTCAAGTTAGTCATACGCGAGGAGTTGGAAGAGATTGTCACCGAGTATGGCGACGAGCGTCGCACCGAGATTACAGCGTCCCAGCATGATCTCACTGTAGAAGACTTGATTACAGAAGAGGATAGGGTAGTCACCATATCTCACGGTGGTTACTCCAAGACCCAGCCGCTCAGTGATTATCAGGCTCAGCGCCGCGGCGGCATGGGCAAGTCGGCCACGGCGGTGAAGGACGAGGATTTCGTCGAGCACCTCCTGATCGCCAGTACGCATGCCTCCATTTTGTGTTTTTCCAATCTCGGAAAAGTCTACTGGTTAAAGGTGTACCAGATTCCACTGGCGGGCCGCAATTCGCGCGGTCGTCCGATGGTCAATCTGTTGCCGTTGGAGGCGGGCGAGCGAGTCACATCCATACTCCCGGTGGTGGAGTATACGGAGGGTTACTTTATTTTCATGGCGACAGCCAATGGCACCGTGAAGAAAACAGCGCTTACCGATTTTGCTCGCCGACGCAGCGTCGGTCTGCGTGCTTTGCAGCTGGATGAGGACGATGTACTGGTCGGCACAGCGATCACGCAGGGCGATTGCGATGTCATGTTGTTCAGCACGGAGGGCAAGGCGGTACGCTTTAAAGAAACCGACGTGCGGGCGATGGGTCGCACGGCACGCGGTGTGCGCGGGATTCGCCTGGGTGAGGGGCACGCCATGATCTCGCTCATCATCCCGCAGGAGGCGGGCATGGTGCTGACGGTCAGTGAACACGGCTATGGCAAGCGCACTACGGTTGAGGATTTCCCCACCAAGGGTCGTGGTGGTAAAGGCCTGATCGCGATGTCGACCAGCGAGCGCAACGGCAATATGGTGGGCGCTGTGCAAGTTTTTGCAGGCGATGAGCTGATGCTGATCTCCAATCAGGGTACGCTGGTGCGGACCCGCACGGATGAGGTGTCAATCCTGAGTCGCAATACGCAGGGTGTGCGCGTCATTCGCACCAAAGAGGGCGAGCGCCTGGTGGGTGTGCAGCGCATAGACGAGCCCGCCGTGGAGGCTCTGGAGCCGGTCTCTGACACTGAAATTGGCACTAAAATCGACACTGGAATCGACACTGGAATCGACAGCGGAATTGACAATAAGGACGACTCCGCAGACTAAGGCACCGTTTACCGTTATTTCGAGGAAGCACCCAAGATGACCCGTTGTTACAACTTCTGCGCTGGACCGGCCGCGCTGCCGGAACCGGTCCTTGAGATCGCCCGTGATGACATGCTGGAGTGGCATGGCACGGGTTTGTCGCTGATGGAGATGAGCCATCGCAGCCCCGAGTTTGTAGGGGTCGCTCAGCATGCGGAGCAAACCCTGCGCACTCTGTTGGGCATTTCGGATGATTACGCGGTGCTATTTCTGCAAGGTGGCGCCAGTATGCAGTTCGCGGCGGTGCCACTCAATTTGCTGGGTGACAAGTCCGGCGTGGATTACGTTAATACCGGGCAGTGGTCGAAAAAAGCGATTGAGGAAGCGCAGCGCTACGGTGATGTGAATGTGGTCGCCAGTTCTAAGGATACCAATTTCTCAACCATTCCTGCGCAGCAGTCGTGGCAGATGGGGAATGATCCTGCTTATTTCCATCACGTTGCCAACGAGACGATTGGCGGTGTCGAGTTTTTCTGGACGCCGCAGGTCGACGTGCCGCTGGTGGCGGATATGTCGTCCACTATTTTGTCGCGCACGATTCGGGTCGATGATTACGGTGTGATTTACGCCGGGGCGCAGAAAAATATTGGTCCGGCCGGTCTTACGTTGGTCATTGTGCGCCGCGAGCTGTTAGGCAGGGCGCATGCGCTGTGCCCCGCCATGCTCAACTGGCAGGTCGCGGCGGACAACGAATCCATGTACAACACGCCGCCGACCTTTGCGGTCTACCTCGCTGCGCTGGTCTTTGACTGGTTGGTAGAGCAAGGTGGACTGAGTGCGATTGAAGCGGTGAACCGCCGCAAGGCACAGAAATTGTATGCGGCCATCGACGGTAGCGGCCTGTATTCCAATCCGGTAGAACTCGCCAGTCGCTCCCTGATGAACGTGCCCTTTATCCTGGCGGATGCCGAACTCGATAAACTATTCCTGCAAGAGTCCGAGGCGGCAGGTCTGCTGAATCTAAAAGGGCATCGCTCGGTGGGTGGTATGCGGGCCAGCCTTTACAATGCGGTGAGCGAGGCGGCAGTCGATGCGCTGATAGGCTTTATGCAGGATTTTGAGCAACGCAATGGTTAACACCCTTTATGGCTGATAGCAGGAATCTTGAGCAGGTCAGGGCAGGCATCGATGCCATTGACCAGGAAATCCAGGCATTGATCAATCGCCGGGCGCAGTGTGCGCAGCGTGTGGCCGATATCAAGCTGGCCGACGTGGAGGCGGCACATGCGCGCGGTGAGATGGATGCTGAGCCGGTCTTCTATCGGCCAGAGCGCGAGGCGCAAGTTCTGCAGCGTATTATCAGTCGCAATGCAGGGCCGCTGGATGGCGCTTCTATGGCGCATATATTTCGCGAAATCATGTCGGCGTGTCTGGCGCTGGAGAAGCCTTTGCAAGTGGCCTATCTCGGCCCCGAGGGCACGTTTACGCAGGGCGCGACAATCAAACATTTTGGTCATGCTGCGGTGTGCGTGTCGCAGGCGACGATTGACAATGTATTTTCCCAAGTGGAATCCGGAGAGTGTCATTACGGTGTGGTACCGGTAGAGAACTCCACCGAAGGCATGGTCAGCCATACGCTGGACAATTTCATGGACTCACCGCTGAAGATCTCCGGTGAGGTTGAAATGCGTATTGGATTGCATTTGCTCGTTGCGCCAGGCACTGCCGAGAGCGCCGTCACCCGCATTTGCGCGCACCAGCAGGCGCTGGCGCAGTGTCGAACGTGGCTGGACAAACACTGGCCGCAGATAGAGCGTGAGGCGGTCAGCAGTAATGGGGAGGCCGCCCGCATGGCCTCGCAGAATCCGGGAGTGGCGGCGGTGGCCGGCGATATGGCGCTGGAGCGCTATCAGCTGGAAAAACTGGCCGCGCACATTGAAGATTATGCGGATAACACCACCCGCTTTCTGATCATCGGTCGCGAGGACGTGCTGCCCAGCGGTCGCGACAAGACGTCGATCATCGTCGCCAGCCGCAATAAGCCGGGCGCCTTGTTCAACCTGTTGGAACCGTTCCGCCGCGGTAATGTCAGCCTGACGCGCATCGATACGCGCCCCTCGCGCACTGAAAAGTGGGCTTACGTTTTTTTCATCGAGTTCGAGGGGCATTTGCAGGACGAAAATATTGCCGCGATTATGTTGGAGCTGAACGAGCAGTCCATCATGCTGAAACCTCTGGGGTCTTATCCTCAGGCCCTGCTATAACGTCCGCGTGAGTTACGCCAAGCGCAATATTGTCATTGTCGGTCTGGGGCTGATCGGTGGATCACTGGCCAGGGCATTGCGCCGCAGTGGTTTCAGCGAGCGTTTCATCGGTTACGGACACCGTGAGGCCTCGCTGCATCGCGGTGTCGAACTTGGCGTTATTGACGAGTTCACGCTGGATCTGGATGAGGCCATTGAGCGCGCAGATATTCTGGTGATTTGTACCCCGACCCTGACGGCAGCGCGCATGCTGGAGCACATTCTACCGCGTATTGCCGGTCGCTCCGGTGGGCCTATTGTCACCGATGTAGCCAGCGTGAAGGGCAATCTGCGCGATGCGGCGATAGCGATAGCTGGCAGTATGCCGCCACAACTGGTGTTGGGGCATCCTATCGCCGGATCAGAGCACAGCGGCGTAGAAGCTTCCAAGGTCGATCTATTTGTCAATCACCGGGTCATTCTTACGCCCGTAGCGGGCAATGATCCCGCGGCAGTAGACCTGGTGCAGGCCATGTGGGTGAGCGCTGGTGCCGAAGTCACGCAGATGACGGTGGAGCGACACGACAGGGTGCTCGCAGCCACCAGCCACCTGCCGCATGTGCTCGCCTACACATTGGTGGATGCCTTGTCCGCCTCTGATGCCAGTGAAGACATGTTTCGCTGCGCCGCCGGGGGCTTCAGGGATTTCACGCGAATTGCGTCCAGCGACCCGGTTATGTGGCGCGATATTGCGTTGGCGAACAAGCCAGCCCTGCTTGGAGCTATCGATTTGTTCAGCGAGCACCTGCAGCGTTTGCGCAATGCCGTAGAAACCGATAACGCCGATGAGTTAATCAGCACTTTCAGCCGCGCCAAACAGGCCCGCGATGAGTTCGCCACCATTCTGGCTCAGCGCGGCGAGCCCAAGACACCTTAAGGTTCAGCGTATGCATTTCAAGTTACAGCCGGGCGGGATTCTAAAAGGCGAAGCCCGTGTCCCCGGTGACAAGTCCATTTCGCACCGCGCCATCATGCTGGGCGCGCTGGCCGAAGGCACCTCCCACGTCTATGGATTCCTCGAAGGTGAGGATGCGTTGGCAACGCTGGCAGCGTTTCGCGCCATGGGGGTAGAAATTGAGGGCCCGGAGGACGGCTGTGTGACCGTGCATGGCGTCGGACTGCATGGCTTGAAAGCCCCCGACCAGCCGCTTGATCTGGGCAACGCGGGCACCGGTATGCGCTTGATAGCCGGGTTGCTGGCGGGCCAGGCGTTTGATACACAGCTGACGGGGGATGCCTCGCTCTGCAGTCGTCCTATGGGCCGCGTGATAGAGCCGCTGACCCAAATGGGCGCCAACATCCAATCCGCTGCAGGCGGGCGTCCGCCCCTGATGATTGCTGGCGGGCAAGCGTTGCAAGGCATCCACTATGACCTGCCGATGGCGAGTGCGCAGGTCAAGTCCTGCGTGCTATTGGCAGGCCTGTACGGCACGGGCCGGACATCTGTCCGCGAACCAGCGCCCACCCGCGATCATACGGAGCGCATGTTGCGCGGTTTCGGCTATCGCGTGGAATCTGACAAGGGTGAGATTGTATTGCAGGGCGGTGGTAGGCTTGCCGCCTGTGATCTTGAGGTGCCTGCCGATATATCTTCGGCAACATTTCTATTGGTGGGAGCGAGTATTGCGCCCGGTTCCGATGTGCTGCTCACGCACGTCGGTATCAATCCGACGCGCATTGGGGTAATCACGATTCTGCAGCTCATGGGCGCCGACATCACGCTGCATAATCAACGTGAAGTGGGCGGTGAGCCCGTTGCGGACATTCAGGTGCGTTACGCGCCGCTGCGCGGTATTGAGATTCCACTTGATCAAGTGCCACTGGCGATCGACGAGTTTCCAGCACTGTTTATCGCGGCAGCCTGCGCGGCAGGGCGAACCGTGCTGCATGGCGCCGAGGAACTGCGCGTCAAGGAAAGTGATCGTATCAGTGCTATGGCGGAAGGTCTGACGACATTGGGTATATCGAACGAAGTACTTGATGACGGTATTGCGATAGAAGGTGGTGCGATGGGCGGGGGTGTCATCCACACTTACAATGACCACCGCATAGCCATGTCATTTGCGATTGCCGCTTTGCGCGCTGAGTCTGCAATCACAGTACTGGACTGTGACCATGTCGCGACCTCCTTTCCCGGCTTCGAAAGCCTCACGCGCGGTCTGGGCCTGCGCATCAGCGCGGCAGAGGGTGAGGGATGACGGTCAATGTGCCTGTTATTACCGTCGATGGCCCGTCCGGTGCCGGCAAGGGTACGATCAGCCATATGCTGGCAGACCGCCTGGGATGGCACTTCCTGGACAGCGGCGCGCTGTATCGTGTCACAGGCCAGGCCTGCGTAATAGAGGGCGTGAACTGGGATGACCCGGCGGCAGTCACCGAGATCGCCCGGCATCTGGATGTCGCCTTTACGCTCTCTGACAACGGGGAAATACTGGTTGCCTATAAAGGAATTGATGTCAGTGCGACCATCCGCACCGAAGAGGGCGGACGCGGTGCATCCAGCGTCGCGGCTATTCCAGCCGTGCGTGAGGCACTGTTGGCCAGACAGCGGGATTTCATGCAACTGCCCGGTCTGGTGGCCGATGGGCGCGATATGGGAACCGTGGTATTTCGCGCGGCGCCACTGAAGTTTTTCCTCACGGCCAGCGCCCCGGAGCGCGCTGAGCGGCGCTATAAGCAGTTGATGGCAAAGGGCGAAAGTGTTACTCTCCCGCGCCTTCTGGTCGATATACAGGAGAGGGATGAACGTGACAGCAACCGCTCCGTCTCCCCCCTGGTGGCCGCAGAAGATGCCATTGTCATCGATAGCAGCGCTACGCCTATCAACGATGTGTTTGAGCGGGTAATGCTCGAAGTGAAAAAGAAGGGTTTTATCTAGCCGTTTGCTGGCTTTAAAACCCCCGAAATGGTTTTTGAACGCTGTTTTTCCCGTTGATTCCAGTCAAGGTGGGGTAGGCAGTTTACTTGGGATGACCCGGACCGGCTGGAGGTGCGGTAGAGACAGCTAATTGTCTCGATCAATACAAACAGGTGCTATGCAATGAGCGAATCCTTCGCCGAATTATTTGAAGAGAGTCTGAAAACCGTCGACATGAAGCCCGGTTCAATTGTAACCGGCGTGGTCATCGACATAGATAACGAGTGGGTTACCGTGCATGCCGGACTGAAGTCCGAAGGCGTGATTCCTCGCATCCAATTTTTGGATGCTAACGGTGAATGTGCGCTTAGCATCGGCGATGAAGTGCAGGTTGCATTGGAAGCCGTGGAAGATGGTTTCGGTGAAACCAAGCTGTCGCGTGAGAAGGCCAAGCGTGCCGAGAGCTGGAAAGAGCTGGAAGCGGCGCATGAAGCCAACGAAGTGGTTACCGGTATTATCAATGGCAAGGTCAAGGGTGGCTTTACTGTCGATATCAATACCATCCGGGCATTCCTCCCCGGTTCTCTGGTAGATGTTCGTCCTGTGCGCGAAACCGTGCATTTGGAAGGCAAGGAACTCGAGTTCAAGGTTATCAAGCTGGACCAGAAGCGCAACAACGTGGTGGTTTCGCGTCGCGCCGTGATGGAAGCGGCCAACAGCGTCGAGCGCGATGCCCTGTTGGAATCGCTGCAGGAAGGCATGTCGGTCAAAGGTATTGTCAAGAACCTGACAGACTACGGCGCGTTTGTTGACCTCGGTGGTGTTGACGGCTTGCTGCACATTACCGACATGGCATGGAAGCGTATCAAGCATCCCTCCGAGATCGTGGAAGTCGGTCAGGAAATCGATGTCAAGATTCTCAAGTTTGACCGCGAGCGCAACCGCGTTTCACTGGGCCTGAAGCAGCTTGGCGAAGATCCCTGGTTGGAAATCACTGGACGTTACCCAGAGGGCAGCCGCGTGAAAGCCAAGATCACCAACCTTACCGACTACGGTTGTTTTGCCGAGTTGGAAGAGGGTGTTGAAGGTCTGGTGCACGTCTCCGAAATGGATTGGACCAACAAGAACGTTCACCCGTCCAAGATTGTCAGCCTTGGCGATGAGGTCGAGGTGATGGTATTGGATATTGACGAAGATCGTCGTCGTATCTCACTGGGTATCAAGCAGTGCCAGCAAAATCCCTGGGATGCGTTTGCAGGCCAGTACGCCAAGGGCGCCAAGATTTCAGGCAACATCAAATCCATCACGGACTTCGGTATCTTTATTGGACTCGAAGGCAATATCGATGGCCTCGTGCATTTGTCTGACATCAGCTGGAATGAGCCGGGTGAAGAAGCGGTTCGCAACTACAAGAAAGGTGATGAGATCGAGACTGTTATTCTTTCTATCGACTCTGAACGCGAGCGCATTTCTCTGGGTATCAAGCAGCTTGATGATGACCCCTTCGGCAACTATGTTGCTGAGAATGATCGCGGTGCGATCGTCACGGGTGAAGTCATAGAAGTGGACGCCAAGTCTGTCACGATAAAACTGGCCGAGGAAGTGGAAGGTATTCTGAAGGCTTCCGACATCAGCCGCGAGAAGGTGGAAGATGCGCGCAATTCTTTCAAAGTCGGCGACACTGTCGAGGCCAAGATTATCGCAGTCGATCGCAAGACTCGCGGTTTGTCTCTGTCTATCAAGGCCAAGGATTTTGATGACGAGAAAGAAGCTGTGAAAACGCTCAAGGATACTGAGACTGAAACAGCCTCTCCTGGCACCATTGGTGACTTGATAAAAGCGCAGATGGGCGAGAAGTAACGCGCCTGGCGGCGCATGGGTTCGTCCTTTGCGCCGCTCTTAGTTCCACTTTTGGCTTCACTCTTAGTTCTACGCTCAAAAAGGTCCACCGGCGGTGGACCTTTTTTGTTTCTATTCCGTAATGCAGTTGGGGGCCGTCGCCACATGGCCCACTTTTCCTTTAAAAAATAAGGAGTTGCGAAATGTACCAGCAGGGTACACAATGCCCGATCATTAATTATGGCCATAGTAATTCTGTAAACGGGATCTGCATGACCAAAAGCGAATTGATCGAAACGATCCTGTCCAGACAAAGTCAGTTATCTGCCAAGGATGTGGAGTTGGCGGTGAAGACGATCCTCGAACATATGTCGCAGGCGCTGTCGAATGGCGAGAGGATAGAGATTCGCGGTTTTGGTAGTTTCTCGCTGCATTTTCGCCAGCCTCGCAAAGGCCGCAATCCCAAAACCGGTGACGCTGTAGAACTGATTGGTAAGTATGTTCCGCATTTCAAGCCCGGCAAAGAACTGCGAGAGCGTGTGAATCTGGGGCTGCAATTAGAGAGTTAGGCTTGTTCTGTTACAACGAGGCGGTATGATCGAAAGCTCATGCCGTTTTTTTTAAGCTGATTTCACTGCACTGGATATTCCGATGAAGCAATTGCGTAATCTCCTGACTGTACTGGTTGTACTGGCGATGCTGGCGATCAGTGTGTTGTTCGCCTTACAGAACAAGGTGGCTGTCCCGCTGGATTTTCTTGTGTATACGTTCTCGCCACAAAGTCTGGCGTTATGGGTTCTACTGGCCTTTGCCCTTGGCGGAGTCATTGGCATGATCGTTTCCTCGGTTATTCTGGTGCGTACGCGTGCCTCGCTGAGTGCCTGCAAACGGCAGCTGGATCGCGCCAGAGACGAGGCGGGTAGCTTGCGGGCTTCCAATGTGGCGGTCGATCCGGCGTGATAGCACCGATAATCGTTGCCCTGGACTACCCCTCGGCAACTGCAGCACTGCAGTTTGCAGGGCGTCTGTCGCCCGAGCTGTGTCGAGTAAAAGTGGGTAAGGAATTATTTACCAGCAGCGGCCCGGCGTTGATTGATGAGTTACATAAGCTGGGCTTCGACGTGTTTCTCGATCTTAAATTCCACGATATCCCCAATACCGTAGCAGGCGCCGTGCGCGCTGCCGCTGAGCTGGGTGTGTGGATGGTCAATGTGCACGCGAGCGGTGGTCGCAGAATGTTGGAGGCGGCGGTTGATGCGCTTACAGCCTTTCCCCGTCCACCCTTACTGATCGGTGTAACGGTGCTCACCAGCATGTCGGTTCAGGATTTGCAGGAGCTCGGGTACAGCGAGACAGTCGAGCAATGCGTCAAACGCCTGGCACTTCTGGCCGCTGACAGCAGCTTGGATGGTGTGGTGTGCTCCGCGATGGAAGCACAGGCGTTGCGCGCAATGTGCCCACCCAAGTTTTGCCTGGTGACGCCAGGTATTCGCCTGGCTGGTGATGCTGCTGGCGATCAACGTCGCGTGGTGACCCCGGCAGAGGCAATGGCGCTGGGTTCTGATTACATCGTTATTGGGCGCTCAATCACCGCAGCAAAAGATCCCCTGGCGGCATTGCGGCGAGTGCATGGTGAACTGGGACTCGCGCTATAGCATCAAATGAGGGCGTTTATGCGCTCTCCTCCAGAATCGTTGCTAGACTGATCTGCGATACGGATGCCTGCAAGGATGCAGTCAACGAAAATGGAGATTTCAATATGATTAATACCCCTCAGATACAAACTAATACCCGACACTCTTTAGAGGTTCGGGAGATTCTCTCACTTAAACGCCCCGCCGTGGTCGGCGCCCTCGCTCTGATGTTGCTGTTGAGTGTGGGGTTGCTGGCGACAAGTTCGCCCGTGCTGGCGCAAGGCCAAAAAGCCGTTACAACGCCTGTCGCTGCAAGTATGCCATCGCAGGTCAATATCAACACAGCGGATGCACAAACGCTCGCCGCCAACCTCAAGGGAGTCGGTGAAACCCGCGCGACGGAAATCGTGCGTTACAGAGAGACCTACGGGCCGTTTGCTTCTGCTGACGAACTGACAGAGGTGAAAGGTATCGGCAAATCAACCCTGGACATGAACCGCGAAGTGATAACACTGGAATAAGCTAACCGCATCCGTATCATTGGGGGCTTTTAGCCCCCTTTCTCGTATGGGTGATTCGGTATCGTGAAATGTATTGTCAGTGGCGCCACTGGGTTCATCGGTCGCCAGCTTTGCCAACAACTTGAATCTCGTGGCGACACTGTAGTTGCTCTTAGTAGGCGTGGTGCGACGCTCGCAAGTGGCAAGCCTACAGTGCCGGTAGATTTGGCCGAGTGCGACCCCGACGTCTCGTTGTTGCAGGGCGCGGATGTTTTTTTTCATCTGGCTGGTATAGCACATCAGCAAGCAGCGGGGTCTGCCTATACAGCCCTGAACTATAGGGCGACGTTGCGTCTGGCTCGGTTAGCGCAGACTGCCGCGATACCGTGCTTCGTTTCTCTTAGCAGTGTAAAGGCCATGGGCTCGTCAGAGACCAGCGATGCGCGCGTGGAATCTGCAGTCTCGGCTCCGGTCGATGCTTATGGTCTGTCCAAGTGGCAGGCAGAGTGTGCCTTGCGTGATGCTTTTTCTGGCACCGCAATGTCAGTCGCTATTGTGCGTCCCGCGCTGGTCTATGGGTCAGACGTTAAGGGAAACCTGCAAACACTGGCGACGGCTGTTCGCTGGGGTTTACCGAGGCCGCCGCAGGGGGGTAGGCGCTCCATGATCGCGCTTGAAGACCTTGTCGATTTGCTGTGTGCGATCGCCGAGCATCCGCCATCGGGGGTGAAGACCTGGATAGCCTGTGGCGCTGACAGTTACAGTACCCAAGAGATTTACGACCTGTTGCGCGCGGCTTTGGGCAAGGGGCGCGGCATCGAGTGGCTACCGCGCTGGATCTGGAAGTTGGCAGCCAACCTGTTGGATGGGGTCTTGTCACGGCGCGCGGAGCCCACCTATAACAAGCTGTTTGGTTGGGAGCGCTATAGCAACGCGGCAGTGATAACCGACACCGCTTGGCGCCCTCGCATTAAATTGGAAGATGTCATGCAGCAACTGGCTGCTACCCACGGAGCCAATACATGACAGCGCCTCTGCTAACGCTGCTGCTAACGCTACTGTTATCTGCATTGCTGTGTGGTGTGTATCTGCGCTACGCCCGGGCTCGGCAAATGTTCGATGTTCCCAACAATCGCAGTTCACATTTGCACCCCACGCCCCACAGCGGTGGAGTGCCGTTGCTATTGGCGTTTACGCTGGGCTTGATGCTGGCATCCTGGCTATTGGGTCCGTGGGATAGGCCGTTGGTTGCGCTTGCCATAGGTGCGCTCTTGCTGATGTTGATTGGTGTATGTGACGACATGCGCGGTTTGTCTGCACGCTGGCGCTTAGTGGCCTTCAGCCTGGTGTGCCTGTTGACTGCCGGGTTTATGCTACAGGCGCTGGTAGCCGATAACGTTGTGCTCGGTGTGGCCCTGATCTTGTTTTGGGGGCTTGCTCTTTTGTGGTCACTGAATCTATACAATTTTATGGATGGCATCGACGGAATCGCTGCGCTGCAGGCAATATTTGTCTGTTGCAGTGCGGCATTGCTGGTCTGGTCGGCGGGTCATGATGGCCGTTATGCGCTCTACTGCCTGCTGCTAGCCGCAGCTCATTGCGGTTTTCTCGCGTGGAACTACCCGCCTGCCCGCCTGTTCATGGGCGACGCGGGTAGTCTGCCTACCGGATTCTTGCTTGCCGGGCTGGCGCTTCTCGGTGCCGTGCAAGGGCAGCTTAGCCCATTGTGCTGGCTGGTGCTGTCGGGCGTATTTATTGTCGACGCGAGTTACACCCTCCTGTGGCGCGTCGGCACGGGTCAAGCCTTCACGGAAGCTCACCGCATGCATGCTTACCAGCGCTTGAGCCGACACTGGAGCTCCCACTTGAGAGTGGACATGCTCCTTCTTTTAATCAATGTGTTGTGGCTGTTCCCGATGGCGTTGGCTGTGCAAATATGGCCAGATATGAGGTTCTTTTTGGTATTTTTAGCATACCTTCCCTTAGGCTACGGCATGGTGAAAATAGCCAAACTGGCGTAAAATTTTGAGTGTGAGGCGCCGTTGTGTCGCCGCTTTAATCTGTCCGAATAATAGCCTTGAGAACAGGAGCTGATGTGCTCAATCGTCCTCGCAGTTACATATCTCGTTCCGTTGTAGGCGCAATCGAAGCACTACGCGATGCCCTGCAGAAAGCGGTCGAGTTGCCGCGCAACATCAAGCAGGCGTATCTTCTATCGCTTGATATGGTGTATGTGACCGCAGCAATGTGGTTTGCGGTTGCGCTGCGTTACGGTCATCTGGATTTTCATCTGGGTCCCGTGGAGTACGCGTGCGGAGCGGTGACCATTATTGTCAGTGCGATCGTTTTTTTGCGCCTGGGCTTGTACCGCGCTGTCATTCGCTTCATGGGCCAGCAGGCTATCTGGGCCATCATCAGAGCTGCCGGCTACTCCACCCTTATTTTGGGTGCTGTGGTCTTTTTTACCCGAGCAGAAGTTCCGCGATCTACCCCTTTTATCTATTGGGCACTGCTGCTGGTAGGTATTGGCGGGACGAGGTTGGCGGTGCGCGCGTACTACCAGGGAAAGCAGCGCGCGCTTTCGGAAAACGTGATCATCTACGGAGCGGGCCAGTCTGGTCGGCAACTTCTGCAGACTTTGTATCACGGTGAGCAGTATCACCCGGTCGTGTTTGTCGACGATGACTTCTATCTGCAGCGGTCTGTTATCAACGGTTTGCAGGTTGCGCGGCCGGAAGATCTGGAGCAGTTGATCGTCCAGCACGATATCACACAGGTCTTGCTGGCCATTCCATCTGCCTCGCAGGAACGCCGTAAAGAGATCATCAATTCACTGGTAGGGCTGCCAGTGCATGTCCGCACGGTGCCAACGATAAATGAGCTATTGGCGGGCGAAGCGAGCATCAATCAGATTCGCGATATCGATCTGGACGATTTATTAGGCCGTGATCCCGTGCCGCCCTATCCGGAGTTGATCGAGAAATGCATCACCGGCAAGGTCGTCATGGTAACCGGTGCGGGCGGCTCTATCGGCGGTGAACTGTGCCGCCAGATTATGCGCTCAGATCCGCAAGAATTGATCCTGCTGGATAACTCGGAATACGCTCTATACAGCATTGAGCGTGAGCTACGGGCTTCGATGCAGAGCCAGGGTTTAAAGGTAGAGTTGGTCGCATTGCTGGGCTCAGTGCAGGACCAGAATCGGCTGGAAAGCATATACCGCACGTTTGAGGTGGGTACGGTCTACCATGCGGCGGCGTATAAGCATGTGCCGATGGTGGAGTACAATATTGCCGAGGGCGTGGCCAATAATGTCTTTGGCACCTGGTATGCGGCCTCCGCTGCACGCAAAGCCGGCGTAGAGACTTTTGTACTGGTGTCTACTGATAAGGCAGTGCGCCCTACCAATATTATGGGAGCGTCTAAGCGACTCGCTGAGATGATCCTGCAAGGCTTCGCACAGGAAGACTCGTCTACCCGGTTTTGTATGGTCAGATTTGGCAATGTGCTGGGTTCTTCCGGGTCTGTTGTGCCGCTTTTTCGGCAACAGGTTGAGAGCGGCGGTCCGGTCACCGTAACGCACCCCGACGTGTCACGTTACTTTATGAGCATTCCTGAGGCGGCGCAGCTTGTATTGCAGGCTGGAGCGATGGCTACTGGTGGTGATGTTTTTGTGCTCGACATGGGCGAGCCGGTGCGCATTGTTGATCTTGCCAAGCGCATGATCAGGCTCAGTGGCTACGAAATGGGCCATAACGCGCATATGGGAGACCACATAGATATTGAATTCATAGGCCTTCGCCCCGGCGAAAAATTGCACGAAGAATTATTACTCGGAACTAATGTGACCGGGACTGGCCATCCAATGATAATGCGTGCAGAAGAGGAGTGTTTACCGTTCGGCCAGATACAGCGGTTGCTCGCCACACTGCGACGGCATTGTGACACGCTCGATTGCGACGGTATCAGCACCGTGTTGAATGCTGCCGTGAGCGGTTTTAGTGATCATCGGGTGCGCTACGATCATCTATGGAAAAGGCAGGGGAAGCTGGTCTCTGCTGAGCCATTGGCTGCTGCGTCTAACGTCAAGGAACTGTTTCCGGACAATCATTGAGCAGCTGCGCTGCCATCCTGTCCCGTTATTGCGTTCAAACATCCTTTTCATCTACATCGAACTGGCCGGCCATTCGTCGTCTGATGTGCGACCACGACATCCCTTTAGCGAGAATGAACGACAGCACGAGCAGAGCGCTTTAGGTAAGCGCGCCCGTCGAGTCGAGGCTTAGCAGGCCGACATCAATGAACAGCCAGATAACACAGGCAAAGAGGGCGCCACCGAGTAAGATGCCCAGCCAGCCGAGTGAAAGCAGTGTGGCGCGAAGAAATATGATCCACGCGATCAGCAGTGCCACCCCGATAAGTGCCATAATCGGGCCAAACGTCGACGTCTCGCCAAGAACCCAGCTCGCGTAAGCGTAATTCGAGGGGTTGTATGTGCTAAAGACCAGCACGATAGCAAAAAGCCACCGGGTGATAAAACTACCAATATTGAATTCTAAGGCCATGGCGAATGATCTCTACCTGAGTATCACAACCTCATAATCGTTGAAGATCGGCTTAGGCTACTTTGCACACTGACAGTTTGGGATTTGGGACGAGCACAAAAAATCTGGAAATGTCCAGTTTATTGCGAAACGGTTAGGTGGAGAGGAGCGGGGTGACACAATTCCGGTCGAGGAATCGCGCCACCCACCCATGGTTGCGCCGCTAGCCAGCCGCCTCACAGTCTACGAGGTCCATGGCATTGATCCAGTCTCGAATCAACTCCACACCTTCCGTATGAATAACACTGCGGCCAATCTCTGGCATGCGGATCTGCGGTGCGTTTGAGTCCATGCGGAAGTTCATAATGGACTCGGCTGCGTTTCCGGGCACGATACCATAGTCGAAATCCCCTGAGCCCTGACCCGCAGCAACGGGCGGTTTGCATCTACCCACCTCGGTACCAAATGGTCGGTAATACTCCAGGTACATGCCCGAGGTATCAGCGGCGCCAATATTGGGTTGATGACAGTGCGCGCAGTTGATGTCCAGATATCCCCGGGCGCGATCATCCAAACTGGCATTGGTATCGTCCCATAGCGGAATAGTGTCGATGGACGTCTTGTCTGCCGGAGCGCCGGTCAAAATACCCTGTGTAGTCCAGTGGTCCAACTGATTCGCTGTTCCGCTGTCATACGCATAGTCTTTGTTAAGCAACCGTGCTTTGGGTCCTATCGGGATCAGCGTTTCCTCACCATGACAATTGGAGCAGTCATTGGTATTGGGAATCTTGTAGTCTGTTGATTGTGAAACGCCGTTTATATCCACCCAGTTCACGTTCCGTGTGCCGCCAGTGACAGTGAGAACGGCGTCTGATTTATCGGCGTTCCAGATATAGGGCAGCGCCCGCCAGCCGTCTTTGCGACGCATTAACAGACGTGTTTCGATGATCTCTTCGGCACTGTCTTCCAGGCGAAGATCAGCCTGAATGGTAAATGTCTTGGCGATGATGGTGCCTACCGGGAAGTCAAAGACCTCCTGGTTGCGATATGCGGCCTGTGTGCCCTCAGGGATGAAGACGAATCGATACTTGTTCGCATAATCTGTGAACAAAGGTGTGGTCAGGTCGTAGATGGTGCCGCCCTGGGCTCCGGACAGTGGATTTGCCGAGTCTGCAAAGAGCCGGTAATCCGAAAGGTTCGGGCAGTCGGCGACAAAGGCATCAGCGTTCAGTTCATCGCCTGCCACATCACACAGTTCCAGCGGATTGGGGCCGTCAGGGTTATTCGGGTCAACGGGTGGCTCCAGCACAATCTCCGGTAGTGAAGCGTGTGTGCAGTTCACATTCTCCGGGTCACTGGAAATGCCCCATTCAGTCTCTTCTTTGCCCAAAAAGATTGCAGACGCATTACCCTGCCATATCGAAATCCCCGGCGTGTTATTCACGACACAGATTCGTTGGCTCTCGGTAAAGCCATCGGGGAACTCTACAAGCAAGCCGAAATCAGTTCCCACCCCGGAGTTATCCCAGAAAACATCGAGAACGTCTTCAGAACTGTCGAAAACCAGGCCGGCGATCCCGGCAGCCAAGTCCTGCGGGTCGGTACCGTTGTTGGCTATCTCGTTGTCATGGATATAGATTTTCTCAGGAACCGGGTCGTAGCCTGCCTTGCTTACCGCTGGATCGTTAATGTAATAACTGACGATAGCGATACCCTCAGAGATATTTCCAGTGATGGTATTCCCAAATACCTCAATGTCATCATTCGCCATGATGAGAAGACCCGTCCCGGCGGGTACGATTCCGACTATGTTGCCCTCCGGGGCAAAATTAGGCTCATTGTTATCAACCATCAGGTTGTTGAATACCCGTGTGGCTTCGCCGCCCTGAATCGGTGGCCCCGGCAGGTCAAACACTAAAATCCCGCCGGTATTGCCAGTGGTATTGTTGTCGTACACATCGGCGAATTTCGAATTTTCGATTTCTATACCGGCGACGTTCTCATAGACATAGTTGCGTCGCACGATGATATTTTCCGACTGTCCTACATAGACTCCTGCGTCGCTGGCGCCTCGCACCACGCTGTCCTCGATGAGCACGTTACGGCATCCCACGGGGTACAGGCCGTAGGGCCCGTTATTCTCATCCGGGCCGTTGGTCCACTCGACACGCACACGTTGGATAGTGACTCCATTGGCATCCTTTATTTTGATGGAGTCCCCCGGTGTGTTTTCTACCGCGAGATCTTGCACGACAAAGTTGTCACCTGTGGCTCGTATGCCTTCGGAGCCACTCGTGCTGTTATCAAATCGCAGTACTGTGCCAGATTCAGCGTCCATCCCGGTCCCGCGCAGTACGATGTTGTCAACACTGGAGCTCAGTCCGTCGACAAAATCATAGGTGCCAGCAGGTAACTGGATGACCGTTTTCGGGCTGGCGGTAATTAAGGCTTCCAGCGCCCTTGTCTCCAGGTCATCACCCGGCTCCAGCGTGACAATCGTGTAGCCCGGGAACGCAGGCTCCGGGGGGTCTACAGGATCCACCGGATCTACCGGATCTAGGGGGCCACTATTGCTGTTATTGTTGTTGCCGCTACTGCCGCAGCCCCAAAGCAGTGTGCATGTGAGCAATACCGCGACAATTTTGAGTGGAGCCCAATTAAAATGTAATTTTGGCATACGGATCTCAATATTAGATTTATTAGTTAGGGCAAGTATAACAATTCTGCCGCAGCGTGATAGTACTTTTTAGGCTCGTCGATCAGCGCAGCAGAAAAACAGCGATGGGGAGCGTCAAACCACTCGAGATACTTGGGTTTCCTGCGCATTGCTGGGTGTGGTGGCCACCGTTAACAATCGACACCGCAACTCCATGTCATTCAGGAGATTCTCAACATTATTGAGTGCTCCCAGTCGCTCGTCCAGAATAGCCAATGCAGTCTCATACAGTTCCATATCCCAGTGATTTTTTTCCCGAAATTCAACGGTCAGCTCTGGTCCCAGATCGTCAAACACTCGCTGGATACGCTCTACCAGATTGATCTCACGGCCAGACGTTTCATTCTGGCGAACGTAAGAGAGATCAACGCCTGGAAAGTAGTGATCGAGTCGATTTTCCAGCGCAACCATACTTTCGTCGTAACGCTCCACGATCACCAGTAGAGGCGTTTTGATCAGCATTGCGACACTGTCCAGATACGCCTGCTCGTCAATCACGCTGTCAAAACTGCTGGTACAGAAGCTGCAATGGAAATTGCGAATCGTTGGTGCCACGTCTGACTGCATCCTCCAACGAACATAGTCAGCAAATGACAACTTCTTTGCGTGAATAGCGCCCGGGGACTGCGAGTCCTGACGCCGTTCGAATTCATAGACAGAGCGTGCACGGTCAATCGGGTGCCGCAGCGAAATAACAGGCAGCAACTCAAGCTTCTCGGAGACCGGCAGCGGGAATCGCACATGATGGCTTGAAAGGGCGGACAGCTGGTGGTGACTCTCCAGATACGGTTTCAGATAGTCTGCACCGCGTCGCATATCGTCGTCGTTGCGGTGGTCGACGAACGCGGTGCCAAACTGTCGCCGCAGACTCCAGTCCAGCGTGGTGCCTGCATTTTTGAAAAGATGACAGTGCACAATCACGGGGCGGGCGGTCCTTGGTTTTAGGGTGTTGCTGGGGGTCTCTGCCACCATAGTCTTCTCCATTGGGGGGGCGCTGGTGGTGTCGTAGCTGAATTGCTCCTGTGTCACTCATCGGCAATCCATGAAAAGTGTCAGCCACAAAAACTTCTCTCGCTATCTCGCTATCTCGCTATAAGGCGACCACACAATTTGCGAAATCTGTTTGATCGTCAGTTGTGAGAGCCTCCTGAGCAGCCTCGTTGAGACTATATCACCGCATGTATAGGCATCACCATGACGCAGAATGGTTCGTCTGTTATCAAGCCAACATCGCCTCGGAGCTCAAAAAATACTACAGCAAACCACTAGACAGAAGGGTTAGATCAGCAGCATTTGCAAGCAAATCGTAGAGTGTTTCTGAAGAAAGCGTTCCCGCTTGAATCGGTTTGCTTCAACGGGGTCAGATATCGGTCAGTGGGTGGATATCTGATTGCAGCATCTCTTGTCTTACTGTGCTTGCACCTAATCTCCGCTGCAGGGGACTGCTCACTTCGGCTAGATGCACCGCAATTTAGCAATATAAAGGTGCATCGCATCCCTCGGGAAGATATTTGGCACAAAAATAGGCTTTATTTCGATTTTTCCTTTACGTTAGCTCGGTAAAAGCGCACCAAAATAGAGCATTTACCGCGTTTCAATCAGGCATAATTACTTCTGAAGCACCTTAATGATGCGCTCGAGAGTGCGCAGGGGTGTAGCAGGCAGCATAACTAAATCCGACACTATGAGTTCAATTGATGAAGAAAGTAATCATGCTAATCGCCGCCTTTGCCGCAGCACCTGTTTTCCCCGCGATGGCAGACAGCTCATGCACCGACGACTGCGTCAAACGCATGACGACGGACTTTAGCGGCAGGCCGCCGTTTAAGCGCTCCTTCGAAATGGTGCCAGCGTCGGAGATTCGCGCGGAGGAAGCGGCAAAGGCAGCCGCCAAGGCCAAAAAGCCTAAGTTTCTCGGCACGCCACCCTATAAAAATCGTATCAGGACGATTGGCCGTTAGGGTTGTATGCGGTTCCAAACTGCGTCAGCAGGCGTATTGCGATAAGGCCGTCCAGGTTCAGCAGTAAAGGCGCCCCCTGGCATCACCTTTGCCTATATGCTACCTCCAGTGCGCGATAGTCAGCTTCCGTGGCCGCGGATAGTTGCTGTCCGTTAACGAATCAAGAGATGCTGGGGGCGTCTGCCAGATAGCGGAACATGCCCGTCATCAGCAAGCGCTGCTCGAGCAGCGCGGGTTTTGGCAGTCGTTGTAATGTGCCGTTCAGGCTGGATTGAATCACGCTACACGACAGATCACGTTTGCGCATCGCCGCACTGTGTCCACCGGCATGAAAAACGTAAGCGCCTTTAAATCGGCACCTATTTTTTCACTCGAATCGTGACCATGCTTTCTCCTGACCATCAAATGACAGGAGCAAATCATGAGCGATCCAATCACCCCGACAGATTTGACCGCCCACTGG
>Ga0335398_10000375_pt1 | contig 77445 bp, 72 predicted proteins | sample BON03_FD_205742 | JGI IMG/M metagenome (GOLD analysis project Ga0335398, IMG submission 205742) | Freshwater microbial communities from Lake Bonney liftoff mats and glacier meltwater in Antarctica - BON-03 (spades assembly) (version 2) | ecosystem: Environmental > Aquatic > Freshwater > Ice >... | reverse complement strand
CATTGCTGAAGCTGACACGCTGGAAAAGCTGGAAGCACTGCTGCCGTGGAACGTGGACCTGGAACGAGCTTCAAAAAAAGTGTCGCAGATCGACTGAGGGCAAGTGGGTCGATTTAAGGGCGCTTACTGTCCGTCTGGAGTACACCCACGGACCCACATGGGCATGCACGACAGATCAGAAGAAAAGTAAAACGTTGTAGTTAACCGAGGTACCATGAAAACCGAATTTGAATTTACCATTGTACTGGGGTCGAGCGCCGCCCCGAATATGCCAGGCCTCGAAGACACCCTTTTTGAAGCAGGTTGTGGAGACGCGCTGGTGTGTGCTTATGGCAGAACGGTTTATCTGGAATTCTGTCGTGAAGCCACGACGGCAAAAAAGGCTCTTAATTCAGCAATTAAAGACATCCGGTCCGCCGGTTTCAATGTTTTGAGTATTCAGGAAGGCGGCTGTGCTTCCATCAGTGAAATGTCCGCCAGAGCAGGTCTAACCCGCTCAGCATTGGACAATTATTTGAAAGGTAAACGTGGTGAAAACGATTTCCCTCACCCTGTTTACGGGTTGAGCACTAAGTCACCTCAGTTCAAATGGCCAGAAGTGGCTGATTGGCTATACAAGCACAAGAAGATTGAAAAGAGAGTGGTTGATATTGCCGTAGCTGCTCAGACCTTTGATCTGTCTAAAGTATCCCGAGCCTGAAATTTAAGGCTCGGCTTGGTTATTTCAAAACTATATCAATCTGATTACGTGAATACCCCCCCAATCACCACCGCCTCCAAAGCCAATGTAATCCCCTAAAATTAACCCGTTCAGCTCCAGTGCACTTTGCGTGCAACCCACGCAAGCTTGTTGCCAAAGTCCCAATATGGGACTACACTTTAAAGCATGCGAATCATTGCAATTTCAACGCTAAAAGCGTTTTGGGAAGACAACCCTGAATATACGGACGCTAAAGAGCCAACACTAGCTTGGTACCGATACGCCGTGAATGCCGATTGGCGCTCACCTGCCGATATAAAGCAGGACTTCGGGAGCGCCAGCATTCTGAAAGACGGCCGAGTTGTGTTCAACATTGCAGGAAACAAGTATCGGCTTGTGGCGTGGGTTAATTACACCTACAGAGTTGTATACATCCGCTTCATTGGCACTCACGCACAATATGACAAAATTGATGTGCAAACCATTTAGCTGCTGGAGGAAATTTATGGAAATCAAACCAATTAAAACTGACGCTGACTATCGCGCCTCATTAAAATTCATTGAAGACCTGATGACAGCAGAACCAGATACTCCAGAAGGCGAAAAACTGGATGTTATGGTTACACTAATCGAGGCATATGAAGCGAAGCACTTCCCCATGGATTTGCCAGACCCCGTAGCGGCTATCAAATTCGAGATGGAACGCAAAGGCTTATCGGTGAAAGATCTAGAGCCCATGATCGGCAAAAGCAATCGCGTTTACGAGATTCTAAATCACAAACGATCACTAACCTTGAAAATGATCTGGAAGCTACACGATGGTCTTGGCATTCCTGCGGAGTCGTTGATTAAACCACCGCAAACTCATGTTTAACTAATACCTAGCCCTAGATTGAGGCATCTGGGGCGCGTCACGGCCATTAGAATGCGACGTACATTTTTAAGCACTGCGGAGTTAAATCCGCGAAACACTAAATAGCGATTTTCCGAGCGATACCCGTGCCAGCGCAAAGCCGCTAACGACAGAGCATGCGCGGCGCCATATGCCAAGGAAAACTGACGGTCCTCACTTAACTCGCTTATTTGCGCATCCTTGAGCTTAACTTCGGCTGCGCGCAGCATGCCCGCAAACTCCTTTACATCCGCAGCCTCAACGTTCAATTGATTAATCTTGATTAAGTTTTCTAGCTCTATCACTCCGCCTCCTGCGCTGGGTCTACAAAACTTTGAATCGTCCTCCAGTTACGCAAATCACCAAAACTACGCCAGTTTTGCGCCAACTACATTTCAAACCGCGGCAACACCGCGATATCGTGAAAAATCTCTAAGAAGCCCATTGCTTCAGCGCCAACATACTGCTATCAACCTAATAAAAATATAAAGGGTTACACCATATCATCAAAAGAGAAGCGCACGGTCCCAGTTGAGGCCATTGAACTCTACAGCCAGTACGTGCACGGGGAGATTAATCGCCGCACGTTCCTGAACAGGGCCAAGCAGTTTGTCGTGGCCGGCCTAACCCCCACTACCCTCGTGGAGGCGTTGATGCCCAACTACGCGCTGGGGCAGCAAATCGCTAAAGATGATGAGAGGATCAGTGCTAGCTACGTCACCCTGCCCTCGCCGCAAGGGCACGGGTATATAAGGGGATATCTGGTACGCCCTTTTAGTGCCGGCAGCCGCTCAGCAGAGCCTACCAAGCTGCCTGGCATCATCGTCGTGCATGAGAATCGTGGGCTCAACCCTCATACTGAAGACGTGGCTCGCCGATTGGCAATGGCCAACTTCATGGCGTTTGCCCCGGATGTACTCACTCGGTAGGCGGCTATCCGGGCGATGACTATCAGGGCGGACAACTGTTTAGCTCACTAGACGCAGACAAACGTTTCGAAGACATCGTGGCCAGCGCGCTGTGGTTAAAAGGCAGAGGCGACTGCACAGGCAAGATTGGCGTCACCGGTTTCTGTTACGGCGGCGGCGTATCGAACTAATTAGCAGTGCGGCTGGGTGACGATCTTGCCGCGGCTGTACCGTTCTACGGCGGTGCCACGCCCGAGCGCTATAACGAAGCTGCGGCTACTTTGGCGTGGAATCGTATGGTGGATTGGTTCAATACCTACACACGGTAATAATGTGGATGCAAAAATGGGTCTGACCCATTTTTGTTATTCACATTGCGTATACTGAGATTCCAAACAGCGCTTAGCTAGCTCCTGAGCACGATCTCGTGCTTCTGCGTCTAACTGCTCGCTGATTAAATCACGTGCTTCTATCGCGTCTTTCGCTCCTTGGGCAGCGGCCATGGAAGCCCACTGATAGGCTATCTCTATATTCTGTTGAACGCCCTGCCCTTGAGAATACAACAACCCCAAGGATAGTTGCGCTTTGGCAATTCCCCGCTTCGCGGCTAGCCGGTACCATTTAGCAGACTCAATATAGTCCTGTGGTACTCCTTCGCCTGCGGCAAACATATCTCCCAATATCATTTGAGCACTGACATCTCCTGTTTCCGCACGAGTTAAAAGGTCATAGGACTGACTCAACGCAGGATTGCAAAATAGCAACATCGCAGCAGTACAAGCTAGGCACTTTTTCATAACAACATACCTTCAATTTACAAAAAGGGGTCTCAAAAAGGGGTCTGACCCCTTAATAACATCACTTTGCTGCCAAGTGCAGAGGAACACACAGAGTTAACCGGACAAGCTAATTGTCGCTGGATAGATTTTCAATAATGGCACCTTTTCGGAAGCCGTTATTCTCTGCACTATAATTAACCGAAATATTTGGTTTTCCCTAGCTTAACAAAAGTGGCGTACCGAACCACTAATTCACATTTACACATATACGTTAACTACGTATACTTTCAAGGAACCCCCACCATGAAAGCTGTTTTTGTTGAAACGCCTGTTTTTGAAAAACGTCGTTCAGACTATTTGAACGATGACGAGTATCTAGAGCTTCAATGCAGTTTACTTCAGGCGCCTAGAAAGGGAGATGCTATACAAGGTACCGGTGGATTAAGGAAAATTCGCTGGGCCGATGCTCATAGAGGCAAAGGTAAACGAGGTGGTACCAGAGTCATCTACTACTATTACGCAGATGGGCCGCAGTTTTGGATGTTCACTATTTACGATAAAGATGAAGCTACTGACCTTACTAAGGAGCAAAAGAATTCTCTTAAAAAGATGCTTGATAGGGAAATAGCAGAAAGGAGCCAGCGATGAATAACCGAGATATTTTTGCAGAGCTAACTCAAGGATTTGAGGCTTTAGAGCAGTCAAGGCAAGGCAAGCTGACGCTCAAAACGACTGAAGTGGAAGCGAAAAAAGAACTCCATATTTCTGCTGCAGAAATTTCTTCAATAAGGGAAAAACTAAATGTTTCTCGGCCTGTTTTCGCCAATATGCTGCGCATGAATTCGCGCACATTAGAAGGGTGGGAGCAGGGAAGAAGCACACCCGACCAAGCAGCAGTGACACTGCTGCGCTTGGTTCAATCGCATCCTGAAACTCTAATGCTTATATCGGAGCTTCCGTAATTGACGCTGGAGTGAGTTTAGCCCCCAAAAAGACGTCTTAGATTTTCCGGAGCGACATTCAGCACCATCTACATTGCGCTACCACTAAGAAATGACAGCGCGGATTCAACTTGACTAAGTTATCCAGCTCTATCACTCCGCCTCCTGCGATCCATCTAATAGATCAATGTGCCCCTGCGCCATCATCTTGGTTAAAAAATTCTGCCTGTCCGCCAAGCGTTCAGTGAATTCTGCTATTGAGTATAGGGTAGGATTCACTGCTCGCCCCAACTGCCGCTCAATCGGCTCCAACACCTGCATAATGTCGCTATAACTCAAGTCATTGCCCACCAGCATTAGGTCTATATCGCTAGCCGCATGAGCTTCACCCTTGGCCGTCGATCCGTAGAGAAATGCCTGCTCCAGTTGCGCAAAGAAAGGCTCAAGCCCAGCCCTCAACAGTCCTGCAACGCCGAACGTTTTGAGTGCTATCTGCTTTAGCTCATTAAAGATGGAGCAATCGGCGTTCGCTTGATAATGGTTTTGATTGCCCTGTTTGCTTATCACCAATAAACCCGCAGCGGTAAACCTGGCCAGCTCACGACTTATCACGCCCATACCCATGGCCGCATAACGCACCACTTCGTTCACATAGAAACTCTTGTTCGGCTGACCTACCTCGTCTTCCGTTCGATCTCCGCAAACAGATTCTGCGCGGCATCCTTAGCTTTAGCATCCTGCTGTGCAGTGAGCGGTTCGAGATCTATGCCGTCGTGACCTGCGACATAGGCTGGCCCGCCAATGTCATCGTCGTATTCCGAACCAGCTTCGTTGATCGCATAGTGTGCGTCTCGGGTTAGATCCGTTCCGAGCAGCTGAGAGAGATACGCCCAAGTCCAGCATCGGAGCAGGTCATCCTGATCGTAGTCCTCGATCAGTTGGAGCATGGCCTCCGTATCCCCACTTTCAGCGGCCACGGTCAGCCAATGCTTGGCATCAGCGCTACGGTCCATGCGTTCTGCGATCGAGGCAACTTCCGCTGGGTCTACATCAACCGCATCGCTTAGTTGTTCGAAGATGGACGGATCGTCAAATCGCTCAGCAAGTTCGAAAAGTGCAAGCTGATTACCCAGCCGACCAGCTTCCCTGAGATGGCGCGTGTACTTTTCAGTTCTAACGACATGAGTCTCGTAGGCGTCGGCCCATTCCTTTTCCACTCCTGTCAGGATGCGACCTTGTTCTTGTTGCGAGTGCCAGTAGGAGTTCCCGCCATCCGGGTGTCCATCGTCATCAAAGGCGGGAGCATGAATCAGAGCTAAGGCGTAATTAGCTTTTGCACTACCTTTGCTGGCTGCCGTTTCCAGGCCGTCCAAGAGGATCGGTCCGCACCCATTCGCGTCGGGAAAACAGAACAGGTGTTCCTGGTCCTCGTCCTGGTCCTGGTCCTCGTCCTGGTCCTCGTCCTGGTCCTGGTCCTGGTCCTGGTCCTCGTCTGGCACCCCCAAAAACGTAAATCTCACGCTGGAATGTCGATTGGTAATTTAACCAGTAGGCGCCGGCGCTAAATCCGGAAAATAGAATCTCTCCGCATGCTCGGGTATTGCCCACCTCAGTGGTGATCTCGTACTTGTCTCAGTCAGCAGCCCCTCTTCCTTTAGCTGCTGAACTATTTTCCTAGCAACTGATAATCCAAGTCCGCTTATCTCTTCCATGTCGGCTCTTGCGAATTCGCCGTACATAAACGCCCGCTCTAGAAACCGAGCTGCTTCTGGCTTTATTCTGCCTAGGCCACGTATTAGGCCTTTGTTTCGGTCATCTATATAGGCCTTAATTCTTTTTGTCATGGACCTTAAGTCTAGAAGCGCTTCCATGTAGTCGACTTGACCGATAGCGGCGATCAGCATGAAGTCGCAAAACTCAATTAATCGCTGTTCTGACAACGCACCTCGCCCATCGAGATCACCCTGCCTAATTTGATCCGCATTGGCGAGCCTAGCTTTGTATTCAGCATTAGCTTTTGCCAGCCCTCTGCTTACACACCAGACACCATAACCGCCCAGACCAACACTTCTTAGGAATAAGTCTGTATGCAACCGAGCAACCCTCCCATTGCCGTCCACGAAAGGATGTATCCAAACGAACCGGTGATGTGCGGCCATTGCGGCAACAACCTTCCTATGCCCATGGAGTCTTTCTAACTTATATGCCTCCTGGAAGCGATCTAGAAATCTTTCGAGCACTTCCGCTTCTGGCGGCAAATGACGTCCTACCTCTACCTCCTCCCCTGCTTGCCTGAACTGTCCAGGTATGACCTCTGTAGAATTACCACTTGAGCTTTCCACAATCCTTAGGCTCGGAGGAATATTCTCATAAAATAGCGCATGAATTTTTTTGAAACATTCTGCAGAGTTTATGTCGCCAAATGATGCAGGTTCGTTCTCCAAAATTCTTTGAACTTCAATGTGGGCAATTGACTCTAGCTGGAGATCTCTTTTAACTGGATCGCTACTATATTCGCCTAACATCGCCCTCCGAATGTCTCTCGGATGCGTACTGTTTCCTTCAATTAAATTGGAGTAATAAGAGTTTATAACTCTCATGTGCTCCGTTATTACCCCGAGCACAATTGGATTGACCATACCCCCTAGCCTGGAAGCTTTTCTTTCTAGCGTCAGTACGCGGTCTGGAAGGGGTGACCTTTCAAAGCTCGCTGCCGATGGAAGCATGGGTTCTACAGCCGCAATGGGCATCAGACCTTCTTTTTTCATAGTCCCTCGATATCAGTTATTATATCAATTCTTATATCAGTTCTTATATCAGTTCTTATATCAGTTAAATACGGCGACATGAAACTATAATATATTGTTTTAATTATATATTTATAATATTATTTACATTTAGATCAAATTATATGGAAAAAATATATCAGATTTATTATCACTTAAATAGCTAAATAATCAGAAGCAAAGTAAAACGTTGTAGTTAGCGGAGGAACCATGAAAACCGGATTTGAATTTATCGCTTATTTGCGCATCTTTAAGCTTAACTTCGGCTCCAGCACCTGCATAACGTCGCTATAACTCAAGTCATTGCCCACCAGCATTAGGTCTATATCACTAGCCGCATGATCTTCACCCTTGGCCGTCGATCCATAGATAAATGCCTGCTCCAGTCGCGCAAAGAAAGGCTCAAGCCCAGCCCTCAACAGCCCAGCAACGCCGAACGTTTTGAGTACTATCTGCTTTAGCTCATTAAAGATGGAGCAATCGGCGTTCGCCTGATAATGGTTTTGATTGCCCTGCTTGCTTATCACCAATAAACCCGCAGCGGTAAACCTGGCCAGCTCACGACTTATCACGCCCTTACCCATGGCCGCATAACGCACCACTTCGTTCAGATAGAAGCTCTTGTTCGGCTGACCTACCTCGTCTTCCGTTCGATCTCCGCAAACAGATTCTGCGCGGCATCCTTAGCTTTAGCATCCTGTTACTGGCGCAGTTTAACAAACTGCGCCATAATTGCGCCAACAACATCCCAAACGGCGCCAACACTGCTATGTCATCAACAACGGACTTACTGAACAGTATCCGAGCATCCGAGAATGGTTTGACGCTGGCCGACCTCCTGACCGAGCATCCCGACATTGCAAGGCGAACGGCACAGCGCCTGATCGCAAAGCTGATTGACAGTGGCCAAGTCACCGCGCTGGGCGAAGGCAGAGCACGTCGATATTTTGGTTCTAGCGCCACCGTTGACACGCGTGCACTGGCCGCCGGAACAGATAGCTTCCCACGCTTCATTCCCCTGTCTGCCGACAGTCAGGACATCTTGGTCTATATCGATCAGCCTACTGAAGCGCGCAAGCCGGTGGGCTACCAGCGGGGTTTTCTGGATGCCTACCGTCCCAATGAGACTTGGTATTTGTCGGAATCGCTGCGCCGCCAATTACACAAGATGGGCAGAACCACTGACCTTGATGAGCCTGCTGGCACCTATAGTCGCGCCATTCTTAATCGCTTGCTGATCGATCTATCATGGGCATCAAGCCACTTGGAAGGCAACACGTACTCCCGGCGCGACACACGTGAACTCATTGAGCACGGCAAGGCCGCTCAAGGCAAAGCCGCCATCGAAACACAAATGATTCTGAACCATAAAAGGGCGATCGAGCTGCTGGTGGAGAACATCGATAGCGCCGAGTTCAACCGCTACACCTTGACGAACCTGCACAGCACCTTGGCGGAAAACTTGTTACCCAACCCAGCAGATGAGGGGCGCATTCGCCAGCACGCCGTCGATATCGGCAAAAGCGTCTATCGCCCGCTCTCCACATCGCAGCAAATCGGAGACGCGCTGGATGCACTGCTGGGCAAGGCCAACCAGATTCGTGATCCGTTCGAGCAGTCCTTTTTCATGATGGCGCACTTGCCCTACCTGCAGCCCTTTGCCGATATCAATAAACGCACCTCGCGACTAGCCGCGAATCTACCTTTATTCCGCGCCAACTTGTGTCCGCTGACTTTTCTGGACGTGCCGGAGCAGGCATACAGCCGCGCCTCCCTGGGCGTGTATGAAATGACCCGAGTGGAGCTGCTGCGCGACCTCTATGTCTGGACTTACGAACGCTCGACGCAGGAATATCTGGCCATCAAGCAAGATCTAGCGGAACCAGATCCGCTTCGTTTGGCTTGGCGTGATTTCATCACTCAGACCCTCCACAAGGTAATCACCCATCCGCAGACTGACCCGCTCGCCTGCATTCAGCGAGCCGTAACCGAGCGTGTTCCAGAGGTAGAACAACAGGCCGTGCAAGCAGTGACCGTCGAAGAACTGCGGCGGCTGCACGAGGGTGTGCTGGCGCGCTACGGTTTGCGGCCGTCTGACTACGCGGCATGGAAGCAACTGCATGGGCGTTGACGCACTCGTTTTTGTTAGTATTAACGCGGGATTTAACGAATACTTTGATAATTCATTTTAATCAACGCTTGAACCGGATAAAGAATCGCTTCTAAAAATGACCCTCGACTTTAACACCCTAGATTCCCTGCGCAGCCACCACCCCGCTTGGCGGCTATTACGCTCGGACCATGCTGCGCTGGTGGCAAGTTTTCTGCACCGCGTCTTCGTCGCGCCCAATGTCCGCGTCATGGCGGCAGCCGATTTGGCGGAGGCCTTGGAAGATGAGTTATATGCGCTGCGCCAGCACCAAGGGGAAACTGCCTTCCCAAAGTCGGCGCTGGAGTACCTGAATGACTGGGCCGCGCCGGACAGAGGTTGGCTGCGCAAATTCTACCGCCCCGGCACAGATGAAGCGCAGTTCGATTTGACCCCGGCCACCGAAAAAGCCATTGCCTGGCTGGGACAATTGTCGGAGCGGCAGTTCATCGGCACCGAATCGCGGTTGCTGACATTGTTCGACCTACTCAAACAAATGAGCGAGGGTAGCGAGGCCGACCCCGCCAAGCGAGTAGCCGACCTGCACAAGAAGCGCGATGAGCTTGATGCCGAGATCGCACGGGTAATTTCCGGCGATATGCCGCTGCTAGATGACACGGCGCTGAAAGACCGCTTTCAGCAATTCACCCAAGGCGCGCGGGAATTGCTCACTGACTTTCGCGAAGTAGAGCATAATTTTCGCCGGCTCGATCGGCGCGTACGCGAACGCATTGCCTTGTGGGACGGCGCCAAGGGCGCGCTGCTGGAACAGATCATGGGCGAGCGCGAATCGATTGCCGATTCCGATCAAGGCAAGAGTTTTCGCGCATTCTGGGACTTTCTGTTGTCGAGTCGACGGCAGGAGGAATTGACCGAGTTACTGGATCGCGTGCTAGAGCTTCCCGCAGTCGCTGAACTGCAACCCGACGCCCGCACGCGCCGCATCCATTACGATTGGATGGAAGCAGGCGAGCATACACAGCGCACGGTTGCCGCATTGTCGCAGCAGTTGCGGCGCTTCCTCGATGATCAGGCCTGGTTGGAAAACCGCCGCATCATGGATATCCTGCGCAGCATTGAGGGCAAAGCGCTGGCGCTGCGTGAATCAGCCATCGCGGGCAGTGTGATGGAGATGAATGCGGCGCATGTGGATATCGAGTTGGCCATGGAGCGCCCTTTGTTCACGCCAGCGGTAAAACCCGTCATCGCTGAACTGATTTTGCAAGCCGGCGATGAGGACATCGATCCCTCCGCGCTGTTCGAGCAGGTGATTGTGGACAAGGCACGACTGACCCGACACATCCGCCACGCTTTGCAGGCTCAAGCACAGATCACCTTGAGCGAGCTGGTGCGTAGCCAGCCCCTGCAGCAAGGACTCTCCGAACTGGTGACCTATCTGCAACTTGGCACTGAGACCTTCCGCACCGTGGTGGATGAAGAGGTGCCAGAGCCCATCCATTGGCAAACGGTGGCCACAGATGGATTAGCAGTAACCCGTAGCGCGCAACTGCCAAGGGTTATTTTCACGCACTAAAGTACATCGAGCGAACTTGAAGACGGAACCAAGAATGGAAGAACAAGCTTCACAAACTAACGAATCAAACCCTACTGCGCCGGCAGCCATTGTCGATCTGTCGGTATTGCTAATCAGCTTGCTCAAAAGAGTCATGTACCGCGACGGCGATGAACGCCAATGGGCGGCGCTATTGAATCTGCAAGCACGTGTGCGTGACTACGTGGCGGTACTAAATCTGGAGTTGGTATTGGACGAGTCGGAGGGTTATGCCTTCCTCAAGAGTCGCCCTGAATCCGGAGATGACGATCCAACCCCTACTCTGCCGCGCTTGGTAGCGCGCAGACCTTTATCCTACCCGGTCAGTCTGGTGCTGGCGCTGTTGCGCAAAAAACTGGCCGAATTCGACGCAGGCGGTGGCGATACGCGACTGGTACTGACTCGCGACGACATTGTGGATCTGGTGCGAGTGTTTCTGCCTGATGGTCCGAATGAGGCGCGATTAATAGACCAGCTCGAGACGACTATCAACAAAGTGGTCGAGCTGGGGTTTCTACACAAGCTCAAACCTAGCAGCGCTGCCACAACAGGCCTCGCCAGTTATGAGGTGCGGCGTATTCTGAAAGCATTTGTCGATGCCCAATGGCTGGCCGAGTTCGATGCCCGCCTTACCGTCTATCAATCACAACTAACGGGCGTGACGAATGCCAACGAGGAATCGAGCAATGCATGACCCGCAATCCTTGGGCCTGGACTTCATGGCAGACGACACACTGTCGGGGTTTCGCCTGACACGACTGGAGGTATTTAACTGGGGGACTTTCGACAGCCGGGTGTGGACGTTGCAACTCGATGGCAAGAACAGTCTGCTTACCGGTGATATTGGTTCGGGAAAATCCACTTTGGTGGATGCCATCACCACCTTATTGGTGCCGGCAAACCGCATTGCCTACAACAAGGCTGCGGGCGCGGATAACAAGGAGCGCACCCTACGCTCCTACGTGCTCGGGCACTACAAATCCGAGCGCAATGAAGTCACGGGGGCGGCCAAGCCGATCCCACTGCGTGGCCAGAATAGCTATTCGGTCATCCTGGGGGTCTTCCACAACGCAGGTTATGACCAGACCGTCACTCTGGCGCAGGTGTTCTGGATGAAGGACACTCACGGACAGCCCGCTCGCTTCTTTTTGGGTGCCGAGAGAGATCTCTCAATTGCCACCGACTTCGCGCAATTCGGCTCGGATATTGCCCAACTGCGCAAAAAACTGCGGGCTCTAGGTGCCGAAATACACGACAGCTTTCCACCCTACGCCGCTTGGCTACGGCGGCGTCTTGGCATCGATAACGAGCAGGCCCTAGAACTGTTTCATCAAACCGTGTCGATGAAGTCGGTGGGCAACCTCACCGAATTTGTGCGCAGCCACATGCTGGAACCTTTCGAGACAGGCCCGCGAATTCAGGCATTGATCGGTCACTTCGATGACCTTAACCGCGCCCATCAAGCCGTGCTCAAGACCCAACAACAGGTTGAATTGCTCACCCCTTTGGTTGCGGATTGTAGCCGCCATAACACATTGGCAGCCGAAGTCGATGGCTTGCGCGTGTGCCGCGAGAGCCTGCGCACTCACTTCGCCGGGCTGAAACTAGGCTTGCTTCACAAACGCCTGGGCTTGCTGGCCGAAGAATGGGAGCGCGTCGAAACACAGGTACAACGCCTCGACACCGTTCATGAGGAGCAAGGCCGCCAGGTCGATGAATTGAAACAGGCGATAAGTGACAACGGCGGTGACCGTCTGGAACGTCTGGCGGCAGAGATTCGCACTAAGGAACAACTGCGCGATACGCGCAGAACCAAGGCCGGGCGATACGCTGAGTTGGTCGCGGTGTTGGGCGAGACGGTAGCGGCCGATGCCACCATTTTCTCCACACAGCGCGGCAAGTATCAGGCCTGGCGAGAAGAAACGCGCAATCGCGATGCCGATCTCCAGAATGCCCTCACCGAACACGGCGTGACTTTACGTCAGGGCAAGCAGGAACATGACCAACAAAGCGCCGAGATCGACAGTCTCAAGCGCCGTCGCACCAACATTGATGACCAGCAGATTCAGATCCGCGCATCTCTATGTGCGGCATTAGGCTTGAACATAGAAGACATGCCCTTCGCGGGCGAATTGATTCAGGTGCGCGACGATGAACGCGACTGGGAAGGGGCGGCCGAACGCCGGTTGCGCGGTTTTGGCCTGGCCTTATTGGTTCCCGACGAGCATTACAAAGCCGTGGCCGAATATGTAGACACTGCTCATCTGCGCGGCCGCCTTGTCTACTTTCAGGTGCGAGCGCGAAAAACCGGCGAACTGCCCGATCTGCACCGAGACTCCTTGGTGCGCAAGCTGGCCGTAAAACCCGACTCGCCGCACTACGATTGGCTGGAACGCGAACTCGCCCACCGATTCGACGTGGCCTGCTGCGCCACCCAGGAACAGTTCCGGCGTGAGAGGCGCGCCATCACCTACGCGGGCCAGATCAAAGATCCGAGCGGTCGTCACGAGAAAGACGACCGCCACCGCATCGATGACCGCAGCCGCTATGTCCTAGGGTGGAGCAACAGCGCCAAGATCGCGGCGCTGGAGGTCAAGCGCCGCGATCTTGAAGCCCAACTGGGTGATGTCGGCGACCTGATTGGTGGAATTCAGCAGGAACGCGACGGACTTCGGAGCCGCCTAGATGCATTGACTCGTCTCGAAGAATTCAGGGTGTTCGATGAATTGGATTGGGCCAGTATTGCCACGGAGATCGCCAAACTCGGCGATGAACGCAGCCGTCTGGAATCAGCGTCGGACGTTCTTAAGCAGTTAAACGAACGATTGCGAGAGCTGCAACAGGGGCTGAAAAACACCGATGTAGATTTGCGAACAGCAATCGAAAAGCGTGGAGACGTCCTACGTCGCCAGAAGACAGCACAAGAATTGCACCAGCAAATCGAAGCACTGCTCGCCGATACTGTCGCGGATGAGGGGCTGACAGCGCAACTTTCAAGCATGTGCGCCGAGGCGCTGGGCGAGCATCAATTGACGGTGGAATCTTGCGACAATCGCGAACAAGATGTCCGCGGTTGGCTGCAAGGAAAAATTGATGCGGTGGATCGCAGTGTGCGCGATCTCGCCGCAAAAATTATCAGGCTCATGGCTGCCTTTAAGGAGATGTTCAAGCTTGAAACAGCCGACATCGACGCCAGCCTCGAAGCCGCTTTTGAATACGAAAACTTGCTGACTCAATTAAACCGGGACGACCTCCCGCGTTTCGTGGCGCGGTTCAAAGAGCTGCTCAACGTCAACACCATCAACGAAATTGGCAACTTCAACGCCCAACTGGCTCGTGAGCGTGAAACCATCAAGGAGCGCATCGCACACATTAACAAATCTCTGGGTGAAATCGACTACAACGCCGGGCGCTATATCCTGCTGGAATCACAGGCGAGCCCGGATGCTGAAATCAGGGATTTTCAACAGGAGTTGCGGGCCTGTACCGAGGGGGCGAATAACGGTGCCGATGACACGCAATATTCCGAGGCCAAGTTCCTGCAGGTCAAGACTATTATCGACCGCTTCCGTGGCCGCGAAGGCCTGTCAGAACAGGATCGGCGCTGGACCGCGAAAGTCACGGATGTACGCAATTGGTTCCTGTTTGCCGCCAGCGAGCGTTGGCGTGAGGACGGTAGCGAGCACGAGCACTACTCTGACTCCAGTGGCAAATCGGGTGGGCAAAAGGAGAAGTTGGCCTACACTATTCTCGCTGCCAGCCTAGCGTATCAGTTCGGCTTGGAATGGGGCGCGGTGCGCTCGCGATCGTTCCGTTTCGTAGTGATCGACGAGGCGTTTGGTCGTGGCTCGGATGAATCCGCGCAGTATGGGCTTAAACTATTCCAACAGCTTAATCTGCAACTACTCATAGTGACGCCGCTGCAGAAGATTCACATCATTGAACCCTATGTTGCGAGTGTCGGTTTTGTGCATAACGAGGGCGGGCGAGCCTCCAAGCTGCGTAATCTTTCCATTGAGGAATATCGTGCGCAGAAGGCAACGATGGCGGTGCAGGAGCCAACGCAGTGACGTGGACCAGTCCCAAGGAATTGAAGGCGCAGCTCGTGCGACTATGGGAGCGCGGTGAGCTTCTGCGCGACGTGGTGACAGACAATGCGCGCTTTCCTTTACGCCTAACGCTGAAGTCTCCTGGCTCAACTGACATAACCGATCGCTTTGGTGAAGTTCGCGCATGGGCCGCCGAACTAGCGGCGACGAATTCAATTCGCCTCGAATGGCAGGAGGTTCGTCACCGCGTTCAAGGGGTACAAAAACTGCCCTCGAGCGCCTGGGTCGAGACCTTGGACGATGCGCTGACCTGGGTGGGAAAACGCAGGGAATGGGATCGTTTTTCAGACATCGTTATCGCAACGCGGGATGTTCTTCCTTCACTGCTGCCTTGGCTGGAGAAACGCCCTCTGCAGGCGCTGGAATTATTCGCCGAGTGGTCTCGATTGCTGAACATTGTGACCTGGCTTATCGAGCACCCTCGCCCTGGCATCTATTTACGACAGGTAGACCTGCCAGGAGTACACAGCAAATTCATCGAAGCACATCGTAGTATACTGGCCGAACTATTTGACTTGGCACTTTCCGAAGAAGTTGTGGAAAGTAACAACCGAGGGGTCAACAAGTTTGCTGCCCGTTACGGCTTTTTGGAGAAGCCAGCACGCATTCGCTTTCGAGTGCTTGATCCGTCGATTTACGCAGTACCGGGCCCGGTATGTCCCGATGTGACCCTGGATGCCGAATCCTTTAGCGGCATGGACCTTGCTGTGAGGCGCATATTCATCACCGAAAATGAAACCAACTTTCTGGCATTCCCGCAGGTTCGTGACGCCATTGTTATTTTTGGCGCCGGTTACGGTTGGGATGCATTGGCTCGCAGTCATTGGCTGAACAACTGCTCAATCCATTACTGGGGCGACATCGATACCCACGGGTTTGGAATCCTGAATCAGCTGCGTGCTTATTTTAGCCACGTTGATTCATTCTTGATGGACCGGGAAACACTCGCTGCACATGCCTCGGTCTGGGGCAGCGAGGATAAGTCACTTTTAATCGATTTGCACAGGCTAACGCAAGAAGAAAATGCCCTCTACAATGATCTTCGTGATAATCGCATCCGAGCAAGGTTACGGTTGGAACAGGAGCACATTGGCTTTCACTGGTTGGAAAATCACCTCTTGGCATTGACAGATATGCCACCGCTAAAAAAAGTAAAAAGGGGTCTGACCCGTTAAAAACTCTTTCCCTCCAAGACCCCTTATAAAAACATCACTTACTCGCAATTACCGATATTTCGATCCTCACGCCTCTTGGCAGTGCGGCAACCCCAACCGTCGCTCGCGCCGGAGGCTGTTCCGAAAAATATTCGCCGTAAACACGATTCATCGCACCAAATTCAGATAAGTCAGTCATATACACTGTCGACATAAGCACATTCGCTAAAGTCATGTCTTGCGCTTTCAGCATTTCCGAAATATAGCGCAGCACCTGGTGGGTTTGCTCTTCAATACTTTTTCCCTGTATCGCACTACCACTAATGTCTAACGGAATCACTCCCGAAAGATAATAGGTATCACCAGCGCGCACCATTTGCGAGTAAGGCCCCACGGCCGGATAAACTGCATCCGTTGAATGCACTTCTCTATTTGCATCAGCAGCAAGGGTGCAGGAAGTTATCGGTAAGAAAGCGATTAGTAAGCCGACTCTGAATAGGTGCTGTTTCGTCATATTAGAAATCCAAGGTTAAAGATGAAGACCATCAACGAGCATTGCGTTATGCACCTACAAACCCTTACGGCTGATAACGCTGACTAGTCAAACCCGGCACATAGTTGTTAGGATCCTTGGGTGGCGGCTGCGCTGTGGCAGAACCTATCTGCACTAAACTCAGTAACAGCACTACCAAAACCGCAGCGGCCCCACTCATTCGATTCTGTCTAAACATTTATCTCTATCTCATTATCAAATATCAAAGGCTCAACCCCAACACCAAATAAATCACCAAACAAATCCCCGCCACCACAAGCGCATACGGCATTTGCGTCTTAATATGGTCAATGTGATCTGAAGCCGCCCCAGTAGAGGCCAGGATCGAGGTATCCGACAACGGCGAACAATGATCCCCAAACACCCCGCCGCCGGCAACCGCCGCCAAGGTCGCGTAGACCACCGGCGCCAACTCCCCACCAGAGAAACTAAACGCCAGCGGCACGCTAATCGGAATCATGATCGCGTAAGTGCCCCAGGAAGTACCCGTAGAGAACGCGATAACTCCCGTGATCAAGAACACCAGCATCGGCAGCAAGCCCGGGGTTAGCCAAGACTCCGAGATCGACACGATATAGTCCGCCGTGTTCAAGGCCGCCGACAGATCATTCAGCGCATAGGCAAAGGCCAGGATGATCACTGCCGGCATTATGCCCTTGATGCCCGACATCGCCGTCGTCGTGATCTCGTTCAGTGGCACGCCCTGGATACGCATGATAATGCCCAGAGCGAACACTGCCAGCATGAACGCCTCCATCGGTTTCGCGCCGCCGGTAAAGTAAACCGCGCCCAGCGCAAAGCCAATAACCAGCAACACCGGGAACACAAAATTCCAGAACAGGCTAGTGTGGATGCCCTCGTAGGGTTCGATGGCTGTAAGCTCCTCCGCCATCAACGGCTGCCCGCCATCGCGCACCAGCTTGCCCTCATTCATTGCCCGCTCTTCCGCCCTCTTCATCGGCCCGAAGTCCGGCAGGATGCCCGAGGCAATCAGGCCCACCATCGCCACAGCCAGTATCGGGTAGATGTTGAAAGGAATGGAGACGATAAATACCCATATCGCATCGTTGGCATTCTCGATCGGGCCCATGCCGATAGTCAGTCCCGCCACGAACACCGCCCAACCCGTGAACGGCACCAAGATGCTCACCGGCGCCGAGGTCGAGTCGCAGATATAAGCCAGTTTTTCACGAGAGATTTTGTAGCGGTCAGACAGCGAGCGCATCGTAGAGCCGACAAACAACGGGCTAAAGTAGTCGCTGAAATACACGAACATGCCCATGAACCAAGAGACCAGCTGCACACGCTTGCGCGTCATCTTGCGCTGCGCAATGAACTGGGAGAAGTTGAGGATGGCACCGGTGCGCTGGAAGAAGGCGATGAGAATGCCGATGAAAAATTCCAGCAGCAAAATCCACGAGAAGCCTTCGTTGCCCAGTGCGCCCACTAGTAGGTTGGGAAAGCCTATCAAGCCCTCGCCGGCCACCAGCACCCCTGCAATGCAGGCGGCGGCCAGAGAGAACACCGTATTGCGGGTTATGAATGCGAGCACGATAGCAATGCTGGCCGGTATTAGGGACAAAGGTCCCATGTAGTCTGTCGCTTCCATTTTTTCTTCCCGGTTTTGGTGTTGTTATCAGGGATTGCTGTTCTAGTTTTTTATCTAGGGAGCCTAGCAGGCACGTGCGAGGCCATCATTACAGTTCCTGCCGGCCCTGCCAACTCTCCAACTTCGCGATCGCATGAAAGCCAATACCACGCAGCGGCTCGGGCGGCATCCAAGACGCAGTGCCAAACAAAGACGCGATATCCGGCACCGCTGCACCGAAGGCCAGATCGGCCAGCAGCCCACCTAATAGCGTGCCCTTCACCGTGCCCCCGCCATTGCAGCCAGAGGAGACGAACAGCCCAGGCTCTACCTCGCCCCACACCGGCGCGCCGTTATAGGTTATGCCCACCGCGCCGCCCCAGATATGTTCGAAGCCGGTGCCCTTAAGCTGCGGAAAGCGCCGCCATAGCCGGTCCTGCAAGGCCTCGTTTAGCTTGCCGCGACCGCGTTCACGCCCGTAGTCGTGCAAAGAACGAATCAATAGCCGACCGTCGGCCGTGCGGCGCAGCGTACTGCCCATGCGATGGGTCGGCAGTAGTCCCCAGTTGTGATTGCTGCCAAGACTATCCAGCAACTTCTCGTCTAGCCGCTCAGTCAGCCCCGCATAGGTATACACCGTGGCCAGCCGCGAACGCGCAACACCAAGGTCGCGCGTGAACGCATTGTTGGCCAACACAAGGCGTGGGCTATGCAGGCTGCCGTTAGTGGTTGTCACCTGCCACTTGCCCGCCACTTTCTTGATGCCAACTGCCGGCGTGTTCTCATAAATCTGCACACTGCCTGGCAGGCGCGCGGTGATCGCCCGCATCACCTCCGCCGGCTGGGCTAGATAACAATGGGGCGAATACAGCCCCGCCTCATAGAAATCGCTACCCAGTTCAAGGTTCAATGCCGCCCGGTCTAGCTCCCGGTAAGGCAAGCCAGCGCCTTCGAGGAATGCTTTGTAGTTGTGCAGGGATTTCAGCCCCACCGGTCCCGCTGCCGCGCGGTAGGTGCCAGCGCGCGCCAGGTCCGCTGGGTGCTCATAGGCCTTGACGTCCGCGACGATGGTTTGCATCGTCTCCTGAATCAACCGGTTGCACTCGTGCATGCGCGAGATATTCGCGGGGTCCGCGTCTTCGGCTAAAGCGACCTCAAGAAGAAACCCAGAGTTACGGCCTGGGTTACCCTCCCCGATCTCACTCGCATCGATCACCACCACTCGCGCGTCCGGCGCCAACTCCTGCCAGCGCCGTGCACAGGCGAGCCCAGTCCAACCCGCGCCGATAATCACCACGTCGGCCGGATGATCGCCGTGTAGGCTCGGCAATGCCTGACGGGTGGGCAGAAGAACATTCCAGCCACAAGCAAGTTGATAGTCCGGGTAGGGTTTGCTCATCACAAATTATCTCTGGTTGGTAGCGCTATGAATTTAGTGTTGCTGTGTAATGGGAATAACCGTTCTCACCAGACTACCACTGCGGGGTCTTGTGTGCCTAAACTCAGAAGCGGTCAACCCGATAGGGCGAAAGATCAAACGGCGCCTGCCTGCCGTCTGCCAGCATCGCCAATAGAGCGCCTGTCACTGCCGCCTGAGTCAGCCCCAGATGCCCGTGACCGAACCCGAAAAACGCATTTGCATAATGAGGCGAGCCGGAGATCACCGGTATCGTGTCCGGCATGCTGGGGCGAAAGCCTAGCCACAGGTTACCCTGCTCTATGTTCAGGCCAGGAAACAAGTCCCGCGCCTGCTCGCCCAACGTCTGTGCCCGCTTGTAATCCGCTGGCGCCTTGACGCCGGCAAACTCCACGGTGCCTGCCAGCCGTAGGCCGTCCTGCATCGAAGTCGCGGCAAAGGCCCGTCCCCCAAACAGCAAAGGCCGGACTAGTTCGATGCCCGGCGTGGGACAGTGCAAGTGGTAACCCCTCTCAGTATCTAGCGGCACGGAACTGCCCAGCTGTTTGCTCAGACTGCCAGAGTAGGCACCAGCGGTGACGAATACCTCCCGACAAGGGAGTTCCCCAGTGGTACGCACGGCAGTGAGTTGTTTGCCTTCGCTAACGAAGCCCGTGACCTCCTCTTGCAGGAATTGCCCGCCCTGCGCGACGAACAACGCGAACAGCCGCTTAGACAATGCCAGCGGCGACAGAGTTTGCGCAGCAGACGGGATCAACACCCCGCCGCCAAGGCCCGGCCGCAGCGAAGGTTCCTGCTCCGCCAATGCCGCGCTATCGAGTAGCTGATACTCCACCCCACGGCGTTCATAGTAGGCGCAATCTAGCTTGGCCTTAGCAAACTGCGTGGCTGTCTCAGATACATAGATGACGCCGCTCTGACGCAGCAGGTTCTGGGCACCGGCTTTGTCCACTAATGGTTGCAGGTATTCCAATGCGCGGGAGGCAAGCGCATGGATCGCTGCCGACGAAGCATCTGCCCGTGGCTTACTACTGCTAGCTAAGAAGCGGATGAACCAAGGCAGTAGGCGCGGCATATAAGCGGGGCGCACACTGATCGGCGCCAGTCGCTGCAGCAGCATGTGCGGGATCTCTTTCCAGATGCCAGGCATGGCCTCGGGATGCACCGAGCCGGTAGAAATAATGCCTGCATTACCCAAACTGGTGCCTTCCCCCGGGGGCAGGCGATCGATCAGCGTGACTGCCCTGCCGGTCTCCTGTAAATGCAAGGCTGTGCAAAGGCCGACAATACCGGCGCCGATGACTATGCTTGGGGGGTTCTCATTCATGGGTTGATGTTACCGCGGAATTGCTAATCGGCGCAGGACACACAATGCGTGGCCTCAGGAATGGCCTCCAGTCGCTCAGGGTTAATCGCCTCACCGCAGCTGGCGCAACTGCCATAAGTGCCCGCGCTGATTCTGGCTAAGGCCGCGCGAATATCTTGAATGCTGGACTTGGCTTCCTGCCCAATTCCTTCGAGAACCTCATCGTTCTCACGCTCGGTAGCCTGCTCTTCAGAGTCTGCGGAATGGATTTTACTTATGTCTTCATTCACATTGTCAACTCGTTCTTCTAGTTGTTCAAGTTTCTCGCGCAGCTGCGCCTCTACTCGCTTTAAACTCATTGTCACTCTCCTCTGTTGATCAATGCTCAAGCAATGAGCATCTTATATAACTCATCTTTTAGATGCACCCGACGTACTTTGGCTTCTTCTTCCGTGTGAGTGGCCACCACCTTTGCCTCTGTTTCCATTTTTTCAATATCCCTAGTCAGCTCATGATACTCGTCGGATAACTTACGAAAATGATTGTTGCTGTCTTTCAATTCATGGATACGATCGCGAAGCTCAGGGAAATCGTGCGCTAGGCCGTGTTGCTCAATAGTCATTACTCACTCCTTGGTTGGATTAATCTCTATTGATACCCTAACACCATTGAAAACAGATCGTTATGATCTGTGTCATGAATACAGTGGGTTAGGGAGCCTCTGAACAACTCTGATATGTCTCTGCGTGAGTCTGTCGCGTGTTGCCGCAAGGCGTCGTTCGAAGGCAATGGCCGTAGAACGACAACGCAGCGGCGGCGCGCGACAGGCCCGCCCTTCGGGGCCTTCAGGCAATCGTGCTGCCTGCGTTACGTTTTCTCGACAGGCCGACGCATGCCTTCAAAAACGCGCCTTGTCAGCACGATTGCCTGAAGGCCAGAGATATATCAGAGTTGTTCAGAGGCTCCTTAGATTAGCTATCTAGGCAAAAGCAGCATGTCCTCTGAGCAAAGCATACTTTAACGCTGGCAGCCTTAATTAAAGAATTCTTTAATACTGGAGATTCGTATTAAAGAGTTCTTTCCCATGAAGCGCGTCACAGGCACTTACGCCACCTCCACCACCTTGGACGAGTCCGTTCAGGCCTTCGTACCGAATCCACTGCCGCCCGCCGAACCCACGTTGGCCACGGACGCGTATGGCGAGCTGAACCATCAGGCCGAGTTGGCGCTTGCCCGCCTGTCCGGAGTGTCGGGCCTAGCACCCTCAGTGGACTGGTTGCTGTACAGCGCCGTGCGCAAGGAGGCCCTCCTCACCTCGCAGATCGAAGGCACCCAGGCCACGCTGAACGACCTTTTCGATGACGAAGCTGGGTTCGCGGTCAGCAACACCGACGATGTGGAAGACCTCACCCACTATCTGCGTGCCTTCCGGCTGGTGCGCGACAACCTGCGCGATCCGCATGGACTGCCCATCAGTGCGCGCCTGCTGTGCGAAGCCCATCGCCTCTTACGCGACGGCGTGCGCGGTGCTGGCAAGCAGCCCGGGGAACTACGGCGCTCCCAAAACTGGATTGGCGGTACCCGGCCGGGCAACGCCGCGTTTGTTCCGCCGCCTGCGGATCGGGTAGCGGGCCTGCTGGGCGATCTGGAGCAATTCATTCAGGATGAAACGAGCACGCTCCCGCCTCTGGTGAGGATCGCACTGGCGCATGTCCAATTCGAAACCATCCACCCCTTCCTCGACGGTAATAGCCGCATCGGACGGCTATTGATTACGGCGCTGTTCGAACACTGGGGCCTTCTGTCCGAGCCGCTGCTGTACCTAAGCGGCTACCTGAAGCAGCATCAGGCCGAATACTCTCGGCGACTATCCATCATTCGCAGCGAGGGTGACTGGGAATCTTGGGTCGGGTTCTTCCTAGAGGGTGTCGCTACGGCTGCCAGTGACGCCGAACGCAGCATCATCGCCATCGCTACTCTAGTTGCCGCCGATCGACGCCGTTTGCTCGAATCCACTAAGGCTGGCCCTGCAAGCTACCGGCTGTTCGAGTTGCTGCCAATGATGCCGCGCTTCACCATCGAGCGGGTGCGACAGAAACTGGACACCAGCTTCCCCACAGCCAATGCGGCCGTTAGGGTACTGGAAGACCTCGGCATCGTGTCGGAAATGACCGGGCAGAAAAAGAACCGCACTTACAGCTACCAGCGGTACATTGCGTTGCTGACGCACTGAACTCTACCCTCCCCCACCCGACGTCTGTGTCTGCGCTACAACCTCTGGCACACTAAGACAAAGATAAATATCTTCTTGCCATAGGAAAATACTGACTATAAAGCCGAGGAGTGAATATGCAAATGGAATTTGGTTTTTTTGGTTTCCTAGTTCTGGCATTCGATATCTACGCGATTCTTAAAATCGTCGAGAGCCGCGCCAGCACTTTTAAGAAGCTAGTCTGGATTCTAGTCATCTTATTCCTGCCAGTTCTTGGCCTAATTATATGGTGGCTGGCAGGGCCGAAAGGAAGGTAACTGCAATAAAGAATCAGTTGCGGCGCGTTGCATCAAGGTTCCTCTACCATTTCAGCGATTTGTACTAAGCCGGCTTAGCGCGCTCGCAATATTGCCAGCAAGCGGTCGGGATAATTGGTGATAATGCCGTCCACTCCCATGTCCACGAAATATTGCAGTGTGGCGGTATCGTCAATCGTCCAGGGGATTACCTTTAGTCCAAGCGCATGCGCCTGCTCCACCATCTCCCGCGTAGCGAATGGGATGTAGTCGGCGTCTGTAATGCGTCCCTCTTGCGGTGAACCATGGACGGGGGATATCGCATCCGCGCCAAATGAAGCAGCCGCCGCAGGCAAATTGCAATCAAAATCATCCATGTCGATGCCGCCAGTCCAGGGCGAGACTCCCTCCACACCGCATTGCAGGAATGACTGCGCGTTGGAAAGAGCGACGATCGGTAGCGTGGGTTCTAATTCGCGCACCAGCATCAACGCCGCCCAGTCGAAACTTTGAATAGTCACCTGATCAAGCATGTTATGCGCACGAATCTCTCCCAGTACCGCCCGCACAAATTGCCCACGCTCAACAGTCTCATGCGGCGCACCTGCCTCCACCTTCGTCTCTATGTTGAGCATGACATCGTCAGCGTGATTGCGCTTGACAAGATCGAAGACGTCGGCAAGCAATACTAAATGAGCGCCAGGTACCGTCTTCTGATTGGGATGCGTCTCGGCGCGTTGCGAACCGCATTCAAGTGTTTGCACCTGCGCCAGTGACAGTTCCTTGATGTATTTTCCCACATAGGGAAACTCGGGGTCGTTAGCAAAGGCAGCGGCAGTATCACGACAACGGTGACCCAGCACTTGTCTGTCATGCGTGACCACGACAAAACCGTCCTCGGTAACCTGTGTATCCAACTCCAGCGTGCTAACGCCTAGTGCCAGCGCATTGGCAAAAGCCTCCAATGTATTCTCAGTGATTAAGCCCATACCGCCACGATGGGCTTGAATGTCGAAGGACTGCGCATGGGCGAACGTGACAAGACAGGGAATCAAGAGCAAGATTACAGTCGAGTTTTTGCTAGTAAGGCGCATAGAAACAGCTCATTAAGATTCGAGACGATGAGCAATCATTGCTCTGGGGTTCGTCAGTCAAAACGAGTATTAGCAGTTATCACCCGTCACATCCTCACAGGCATCTTCAATAGCGTTGCCTACATCTCTAGCCGCGTTATCAATATCTTGCCCCATTCTTTCAGCAGGACCTTTTTCGCAGGCAGTCAGACTTAGGGTGCCAAGTAACAGTAAAAACGCAAAATACTTCAGAGTTGAATCTGCCAATTACTTAGAAAGTAAAAACGGCCGCAGCATAGGCATACAAGGTGTTGTCGTCTGCCAAATTTTCAGTATGCAACCATACCCCACCAGAGTCGATGCGCAGGTTCCCTGGCACTGCGTCCCAACGTATCCGTGCCTCCAGATGCTGACCCACATAGCTGTCGGGTATGCCTAAGGCGTCTTGACGGCCTGTGCGCCCTAGGCTGTCCCGCGCTTCGGCTAACCAGAAGTGTCGATAAGAGAGCATAAACTCCACGCCCGTCTTGGGGTAAGTAACCACTCGGGCGCCAGGTGAGCTAATATTATGACGATCGAACACACCATAAAGTCCCGTAGGGCCGAACTCGAATGTTGTTACACCATACAGAGAATCTAGGCTCTCACTATTGCCGTCGAAGGGGTTTTTGTCACCGCTAGCATAGCTGTACTCCAGCAATACGCGAGTACGTGAGAGCCCCGGCAAGCTATAGCCTAACATCAGATATTGGTAGAAGGCCTCGTGACTTAGATCAACACGGTCAAAGGGTGAGGTGCTGCCACGGCGCGTGCCATTTTGATAAGCAGTCTCCACTTCAAAATTGTAATGCTCCACGGCAGGAGCTCGCAGCAGGCGTAACCCAACAGTCTCGTGCTCGCGATTGCGCGTGTTTACCTCTGGGGTGTCGGATTCACGCATAGCATAGGCAAATAAATCTAAGGACAAGCCCTCGGCTATTTCGGGAAGGGTCAGGTAGGCCGCATAGAACTGCTGAGCGTTGCTTGACCTGTCGCTCACTCTTTTATTGTCTCTTGCCTCGGCACGATTGCTTGGTAGTCTACGCACAGGCTGAGAGGCGAGTAGACGTAAGTCATAACCGGACGCGCCCCGTTGTTGAAACTCGATGCCATCGAAGGTATTAATCGAATTGCCGAAACGGTGTCGCGAAACAAAGCGCCTACTGCCATAGTCAGCCGTCAGCCTGCCAAGCTTCACAATGCTTTTATTCGACTTTCCAAAACCGTAACTGACATTGGCCTGGAGTATGTCCAAAGTATTAACGGCATCACTACCGGTCAAGCTATTGTCATCCGCCAAGGCCTGCCGTGCGTCGATAAACTCGACTTGGGCTCTAAAACCGTCTTTCTGATAGCGGGTATTCAATAGCGTTTGAAAAGTCACCACGTCGTCGTTCTTACTAGTGCCTAGTCGAATATTATTGCTCAGCGTCTCTAGGCGCGCTCTATGGGTACCACTTACCGTGAAACCCTCCGGCAAGCGCAAGGCGTCGTTCAATCGCCAAGGAGCGTCTGCAGCATAAATTTGCGCAGCGACACCTAATAAGGAGACCAAAAGGCATAGCTGAATTCTTCTTATAGGCATTGTTTGCACTCCATTGAGCTTAGTCTCAGCATAAATCCAAAACAGGATTGTACCGGATGGACACCACAAGCGTGTAAACTTCACCAAACTAGCAAATCGCAACGCTCGATAACTGAATAGCTCATGCTGAAAATACTCACTACAGGCCGACTCTCTGCACAATTTAGTGCAGCACTCGAAGCGAGCGATCTTCACGTGCTCGTAAAAAATGTAGCGCAAGCCCAACAAAGCGACATCGACTGGGCCGACTGTTTAGCAAGTTTTCCCGTATCCGCTACGCTATCCCTCACAAACGTCCCGTGGATTCACAGCTTCGGCGCTGGGATCGATGGCTATGTGGCGCGCGCAGATTTGCATCCGCAGCTGCGCCTATCACGCACTACCGGCAAGCTTGGCCGGAAGATGGCGGAGTTCTGCCTCTGTCATCTTCTCAACTTTCTACAGAACACCACGGCGCTTGCGCAGGATAGAGACGCTAGAAGTTGGCAACAGAGACCTAGCAAGAGCATGCATGGGCAGACCGTCATGCTTCTTGGCACCGGCAAAATGGCGCAGGGAGTCGCGCAGCTACTCGCCCCGCTGGGCGCCAGCATCATTGGGGTCAATAGCAGCGGGCGCGTAAACGCTTCACACTTTCAGCGCTGCGTGACAATGACCGCAGCGAAGGAAGTCGCCAGTGAGGTGAACTGCATCATCAACACACTGCCCTTGCACAAGCAAACAAAGCACCTTGTTGATCTGTCGTGGCTAAGTCACTTCCGCGAGGCACTATTGATCAATGTTGGTCGTGGCGGGACGATCAAGACTGACGACCTGCAACAGGCATTTAGGGAGCATTATCTTAGCTATGCAGTGTTAGACGTCTTTGAGCATGAACCGCTTCCGCAAGACTCCTGGCTTTGGAGTCACCCTCAAGTTTTTGTTTCGCCGCATCAAGCGGCCGTCACGGATGTTCAAGATGTGATGATGAGTTTCACTGAGGCACTGCGCGCGCACGAGCACGAGCTCGATAGCGACGCCTTCACCGACCTCAGCAAAGGATACTGAACCGCGCTCAGAGGTTCCCTCGTTAATCTCCCAGCGCATTCGGATCACGCCACGAGCGCTCAAACGGCAAGCGCCAAGCATGTGGGGCCACTAACTGATGAATCGCATTCGGCCCCCAAGAGCCGGGGCTGTAGATGCGCACGGGGGGCGGTGATTCCAACAAGGGCATCGAGACTTCCCACAAACGCTCTATGCCCTCAGCGGTGGTGAACAGGGTCCGGTCGCCGCGCATCGCATCGAGGATTAAGCGCTCATAGGCCTCTAAGACCTCGCCCACCATGCCGGTATCATCCATCGCGAACTGCAGGCTAAGCTTGTCCAATTTCATGCCAGGGCCTGGACGTTTACCATAGAACGATAGTGACATCTTAGAGGCATCGGCCAAGTCGAAGGTTAAATGATCGGGGCCATGTGCGCCCACGCCGGAGTCAGCGGGGAACATACTCTTGGGGGGTTCACGAAAGGCGATGGAGATAATGCGCTGCCCTTCCGCAAGGCATTTACCAGTGCGCAGATAGAACGGCACGCCAGCCCAACGCCAGTTATCGATAGAGCATTTGAGGGCGATGAAGGTTTCGGTGTCAGACTCGGGCTCTACACCTGGCAGGTCGCGATAGCCGACAAACTGGCCGCGCACCACATCGCTGGGTTTAATCGGCAGCATACTGCGGAATACCTTGTTCTTCTCCTCACCAATAGATTTAGGGTCTAGAGAGGCCGGCGGCTCCATGGCCATGAAAGCAAGAATCTGAAATAGATGCGTCACTACCATGTCGCGATAGGCGCCGGTCTGCTCATAAAAATTGGCCCGGCTGACGAGCCCGATAGTTTCTGGCACATCGATCTGTACATGGTCGATGAAGTTGCGGTTCCAGATCGGCTCGAACAGGCCGTTTGCAAAACGAAAGGCGAGAATATTCTGCGCGGGCTCCTTGCCTAGGAAGTGATCGATGCGGAATACCTGATCCTCAGCGAACACTTCGTGCACCTTGTTGTTTAACTCCACGGCACTCTCGAGATCGGTGCCGAAGGGTTTTTCCATCACCACGCGGGAGCGTTCCACCAAGCCAGCGTCCCCTATCAACTTCACCGCGGACAAGGCGGCATTGGGGGGCACGCTTAAATAATGAAGGCGGCGATTCTCCTCGCCTAAGGATAGCTCTGCTTTCTCCACGGCAGCCCTCAAGGCCACTGGTCCCGCGCCAATGGACAAGTAATCTAGGCAGGCGGCGAAGCGCTTCCAGTCCGACTCCTTAATCTTACGGGTCGCCAACTCATCCAAGGCCTTGCGCACGAACAGCTTGAAGTCCTCGGGCGACATGTCATCCAGCGATACGCCGATGATGCGGCACTTGGGGATGAAGCCGACGGTAGCCAGATAGAAAAGGCTAGGCAGGAGTTTGCGCCGGGAAAGATCGCCGGTCGCCCCGATCAGTACTACTACCTGGGGGAATTTCGGGCCTACGCCTGGTGGAATCTTTGCCATGCTTTGTTCCTCTGTTGCGGGTTACAGCCGCGCGGCGACGCCAGCGCATATAGTCTATTCTTCATTGAGTCATGCAATTAAGACACCAAGGCTTATGCGAGAAACTCCATGAGCAGCGTCTACGCGTAGTGCACGAGTATCCTCTATTTTTGGGGCACATTCCCTGCTCTTTAAGCGCGTTTGAGCGATTCAACGTGAGTGCTAGACCTTACATTTTCGCACCATCATGGTGCGCGCAGCGATTGCAGCATTGCAGTACAACCGTTCCCGGCACGGGAGGAGATGCCTAATTCGCACAGGCAAAATTGCCCCACCGCCCCCAAAAGTGTACAATTCCGCCCCGATTTAATCGAACCACCGCAAAACAACGGCACGCCCCCGCGCAGCACAACAATACTGCCTTCCTCGCAGGTGTCACGGCTGCCATTACGCAATCAGGCAAACCCCTTATTGAGCGTTTGGCCGGAACGAATCACCGGGCTCGGTGGCATACTGCCTCTGCCTCGCACTGCTCAATCACAACGGAATTGACGTGAAAAATACGATACGACAGGACTGGTTTTCCAACGTCCGCAACGACTTACTCGCTGGCCTCGTAGTGGCCCTAGCATTGATCCCAGAGGCTATCGCGTTCTCGATCATCGCGGGAGTGGACCCGAAGGTAGGCCTATATGCGTCCTTCTGCATCGCGGTAGTCATTGCCTTCATCGGCGGACGGGCCGGCATGATCTCAGCAGCCACAGGCGCGATGGCCTTAGTTATGGTCACTCTCGTAAAAGACCACGGCCTTCAATACCTTTTGGCGGCGACGGTTTTGACTGGCGTGTTACAGATCATCGCGGGTTGGATCCATCTCGGCGCGCTGATGCGTTTCGTATCACGCTCAGTGGTGACCGGTTTCGTGAATGCTCTAGCGATCCTGATCTTCATGGCCCAACTGCCAGAGCTCACGAATGTCACATGGCACGTATACGCAATGACGGCGGCGGGCCTGGGCATCATTTACGGCTTCCCCTATATCACCAAGGCCATACCTTCTCCGCTGATCACGATCGTGGTGCTAACCGCAGTCGCGCTGTTGATCGACCTCGATATCCGCACGGTGGGTGACATGGGCGAGCTGCCCGACGCCTTGCCAGTGTTCCTGATTCCTGATATTCCATTGACCTGGGAAACCCTCGGCATCATCTTCCCCTTCTCCCTCACCCTGATGGTGGTGGGCCTGCTGGAGTCCTTGATGACGGCCACCATCGTCGATGACCTAACAGATACCAAGAGCGACAAGAACCGCGAGTGTGTGGGCCAGGGCGTTGCCAATATCTTCAGCGGCTTCATCGGCGGTATGGCGGGTTGTGCAATGATCGGCCAGTCAGTCATCAACATAAAGTCGGGCGGGCGTGGTCGCCTGTCCACCTTCGCGGCCGGTATTTTCCTGTTGTTGATGGTGGTGTTCCTAGGAGACTGGGTTAGCCGTATTCCTATGGCGGCTTTGGTGGCCGTAATGATCATGGTGTCGATCGGCACGTTCAACTGGGGCTCCATCAAGAACCTTCGCGAGCATCCCAAGAGCTCCAGCGTAGTCATGATTGCTACCGTGGTAGTCACAGTGGCAACACACGACCTTGCCATGGGCGTACTTACCGGCGTGCTGGCCTCAGGCTTTTTCTTCGCACACAAAGTCGGTAGATTGCTCCATATTCGCTCCTTGGCCGAAGACGAAGGCCGCGCGCGTACCTACACTATTCTGGGGCAAGTATTCTTCGCTAGCGCAGACCGCTTCACCAATGCCTTCGACTATAAAGAGGTCATCGACAAGGTGCGCATCGACGTAAGCCGCGCGCACTTCTGGGATATTACTGCGGTAAGCGCACTGGACAAGGTAGTGCTGAAGTTTCGCCGCGAGGGCACCGAGGTCGAGGTAATAGGTCTTAACGAGGCCAGCGCGACGATGGTCGATAGATTTGCGGTGCACGACAAGAACGACGCAGACGACATGTTGCTGGGCCACTAGGGGAGCGCGATGAAGACTGAGAAGAAAGTACTGGCCTGTGTTGATCAATCGCGATATGCCGATTATGTAGCGGACTTCGCGGCATGGACGGCGCTGCGCATGAACGCGCCGCTAGAGTTGCTGCACGTGATCGATCGCCATCCTGAGACCTCCAGCAGCAAGGACCACAGCGGCGCGATCGGCATTGATGCGCAGGAACACCTTCTAGCAGCGTTGACCGAGGAAGACGAGACCCGCAGCCGCGAGGCGCGCGAGAAGGGTCGCTTGTTCCTGAACGGCTTGAGACAGCGCACTGTCGCGGCAGGCGTTGTGGCACCAGACGTGCGGCAACGCTATGGGCATTTGGAAGAGACGTTAATGGAGCAGGAACAGGACGTGCGCCTTTTCGTCGTAGGGCGGCGTGGCGAGTCTACCGAACACCCCCAGCGCGACCTCGGACGCCATGTGGAACGCATCGTACGCAATCTGCACAAGCCCGTGCTGACGATCACCGAAGAGTTTACGGAACCAAAGCGCGTGATGATCGCTTTCGACGGCGGCATTGTGACCCGCGACGGCGTGAAGATGGTGGCCAAGAGTCCGCTGTTCAAAGGGCTGCCGATTCATCTGCTGATGTCGGGCAAGGAGCGCGCGGACGCGGCCAAGCAATTGAAGTGGGCGCGTAAGACTCTAGAGGCGGCTGGCTTCGAGACCACGACAGCCCACACCCCGGGGGATGCCGAGAGTGTTATCGCGAAGACCATCAAGGAAGAGTCCATCGACATGCTGATCATGGGTGCCTATTCGCACTCGCCACTGCGCAGCCTGCTGTTCGGCTCGAAGACCTCCGACCTACTGCGCACCACGAAGATCCCGACGCTACTACTGCGCCAGCGCTAACCTCTTCATTCCTTAGCCTTCGCGTGCCGCACAAGTGCGATAAGCTGGCCGCGGTTCTTCACGAAAGTCTTCTGATAGATCCGCGAACTATGGTCCTTCACGGTCTGCAGGGAGATGAACAGCTTATTCGCGATCTCCTGATTAGTGCTGCCCGCATAAATCCCCAGCACGACATCCGCCTCCCGCTTGCTGATGCCATACTGCTTGAGTAAGGCGGCGAAACCCGCGGTATTTTGTGTTTGCGAACGCGGCGCGCGATACACGTAGAACACCACCAACACCGCATTGAACAGATAGAACAGAATCGCGAAGCCAATCTCATACAGTGGCGAGAGTGCAAGCGGTGTGAAATAGCTCGCATGGATCAGCCCCGCTGCCGCCACGAGGGCTTGCAGAGGCAGCTCGCTGCCGCGCTGAGCAGAGTTAGGCGTGCCCAAGGCCAATACTGCTAATACCGCAAAATAGGCGATCAGCCCGCTCAAGGACCAAGCCCCTCGCGCCACATCGTTGGTCGGCAGGCCAATTAACCAGATCACATAGGCCCCTAGAATACTGGTCAAAATCACCCCCGCTAGAACCCAGCCCACCGCGCGCTTCTGCAACTTGCAGCTCCAGATCAGCAGCATCATCACACCCAGCAAGAAAAAGGGCATGCCCATATAGGCGACTACGCGCGCCACGGTCTCGGCATTTTCGATTGCGAAGAAACCGGTTAGCAGTATCTTGCTCCACAGGGTGTAGTAGCCGAATACATTAATGAGGATGAAGAAGAACTGCAGATATTGCAGCGAGGGCCCCAGCGCATTCTGCCGAAACCGGAACAGAATGAGGATGCCCCCCGCCGTCATCGAAAGACAGAAGGCGAGGCTTAGCCAGAGAAAGAGTGTGGCTACTGAAATCATAAGGGCTGGTAAGAGTGCGTGGTCATGCAGCGAAATATAACACCGCGACTTAGGTAGCGTTCCCTACCAAAGTAGTTAATTGCAAAACACTACCTTAGTCGCTATGCGCGTTCGCGGCATTGCAGCACATTATCCCCAACTGGCAACTCCGCCCGCACCAGATAGCGGCGCGGCGAATTTCAAGCAGCCAGCCAAGGAGTATCAAGATGCAGACTGACGCGAAGATTGTGGACTTCGAACCGGGTACGGGACGTGCCTTGGCCTACGGGTGGGGACGGATGAAGGCGAACGCCCTACTCCTCTTCCTCGCTACCGTGGTGGTAGTTGCAGTGGAAATCCCGATGCAGGGGAACTCCATGGAGTTCAGCGGCGACCCGGTGGATGCCATCTATTCACTGATGTTCTTCGCCTATGCGGTGTTGTTCGCCCCCATCATCAACTACGGCGCCGACCTGATCTTCCTGCAAGGGGTGCGCGGCGACCGCGTTGAGATTAAGCGAATCTTCGACGGTTTCGGCAACTACGTGAACATCATCCTCGCCAATTTATTGGTGTTTGGCCTGTTCTTCATTGGCCTCGTGGTGTTTATCGTCCCGGGTATTTATGTCGCGTGTCGACTCGCTTTCACCTCCTACCTAGTCATGGACGAGGATCTAGACCCGGTGGCTGCGGTGGAGGCGAGCTGGCGCATGACGAAGGGCCATGCCTGGAAGATCTTCCTCCTCGCCTTGCTCTCGACGCTAATCTTCATCGGCGGCTTGGTCTTGCTGTTAGTGGGCCTGTTCCCCGCTGTGATGTGGTCTAAGGCCGCCTTCGCCGCGCTCTATCTATCGATCTCGCAGAGCGATAATACAGAAGCTGTCGACCCTGAAGAGGAGCCCAACACTGAGTTGTAAGCTTTTGCGGGGCACGCCCTAGTCCTGCTAGAACGTGCCTCGCACCTTGAATGACAACTGCAAGCCATTCTGGCTGCAAGCGCGCTCGATCTCCTTCAGGACATTGTCCCGTAGATAACCCGCATAACGGCGGCGCTCGCGGCAGCTCTCGTGGTCTAGTAGGTTGATCGCCTCGAAGCGATAGCTTAAGCCGGCGAAACCTACCTTCTCGGCAAATACCGTTAGGTTGCTCGAGGAGCCGATGTACAAGACATTGTCGATGTCCCAGAACGGGCGGTTACCGTCGATGCCATCGCGATAATTGAAGCCATAGTTCATGGATAACGCCGGCAGGTCATGCCTAAAGCCAAGGCGGAAGTTACCGCGGTCATAGGGCACCACCTTGCGCTCGCGCGCAATCAGCGGATCGTCGATATAGGAATCCTGCACTAGCGCCCCAGCTGTTAACAGGCCCTGCGGTAATCCAATCATTCCCAAACGAATACTGGCATCTAGATTAAGCCCGACAACCTTGCCATTGCCGACATTGCCGTTGGTGCTGGCCACCTTAGTAGGTGACGGCGATATATCGATCCTGCCGATCGTGTTGTCGATGTCGTAGTAGAACAGACGCGAGTTCAAGACGCCGCCGTCATTGGGCAGGCGATAATCGAGGTTCAGGGTGTAGCGCCACCACTCCTCTTGCTCAAGAGAGGGATTGCCGGCGATGGTGTCTTGGTCGTCATCGCGGCTATTCACGTTGGCAGAGAAATCCGCGAAGCTAAGCTGCGACACGAACTTATCGATGGTGCCGCGCAGCTGAAAGGAGCGCGAGAGATTGTAGCGCAGGTCCCATTTTGGTTTGAGGAATCGGAAGTCCCGCGTGTTGCTGACATCGCCACTCTGAGATATTTCCGAGAACTCGGCCACCAAGCTGGTCTCCAGCGTCAGGCGGGTATTGATCTGCCAGTTATGCACACCGAACGCTTCATAGCGTAACTCTTCGACCGTAGAGACGGCGTTAGGCTGAAAGATGGGCACGAGGCCGCCGTGCTCATCCGAGCGCGTGCCCGGCACGTTGAGGCCGCGCTTCAAGGCGGAGTCTTGTATAGTCTTTGCCCCCTCTACCCCCAGCTCCATGCCCTGATTCTGTGCTAGGTTCCAGGTATAGGAACTACGTACGATGCGCTCCCGGTAACGACTCTTAGTGTCCAGATATAGGTTCTTAGTCTCGCCCACACCCGGCTGACTAGAGACGTAACGCTCGCGCGTAGTCTCGTCGTTTTTCTCGTTCACAATAAACAGTGCCTTAAACTTAGCACCGCCTGCGAAGCCATGTTCGTAGTCCCCCCCTATCTCCCAGTTGTCCGATGTGGCGGGTAAGTCTTCGCGCTCATAGCTGATAACGGGCGGGCTACGATTGAAGTTGGTGGTGCTGCGCAGCAACTGCGCGGGCGGGTTGGATTCGTTGTAGAGCATGTTCAGGGCGAGACGGTCAGCCGCACTCAACTGATAAGTGAAATTACTATTGAGGGTATAGGTGGTCTGCTCGCGTTCGCGCTCGAAGACGATCGCGTCGTTATAATCCAAGCCAGGGTGCAGGCTCAGCTCGAAGCTCTCCAACGCCTCATAACCCGTCTTCACGCCAGCGGAGAGGCGATAATCTAGCGCGCCACGCTGCCCGCTGTAGGCCAATAAGCCTTCGGGTTTCATCGCGCCATCATGGAAATGCACCATCGCCAACTCTGCGGCTAGGCTCGAACGCGATGCGCTCTCACGCAAGACGATGTTGACTATCTGCCCGCTGCTGCGCACGTCTAGCTCGCTAGAGGTGCCGCGAATGATCTCGATATAGTCCACCTGTTCGGCAGCAATGCGGCTCAATTGTTCGCTCGCCTCATTCGCCTTGCCCGCCAAGCGTTTGCCATCGATTAGGATCTGCGAGCTCGCCCCGAGGCCGCGATCGGCGGAATTGTTCAGGCGCGAGCCGCCTGCATTGGGGTCCAGCGCAAGGCCAATGCCGGGAATCTGGTTCAGCATGTCGTTCACAGAGACGGGTTCGAACTCGGCAAAATACGCGGCGGGATAGGTGACTGTGGAGTCGGCGCTTTGAGCGGGGTCGGTGGGTACTTGGGCAAAGCTCAATGGCGTTGCGATGGTAAAAAAGGCGGCCAATAGAATTAGGGCTTTCCGCCGTTTACGGCATGAATAGCATTTCATACGCGATTTCCCGTCTGTCATTTTTATTATGGGTACCCGCCATAGGGCGAGCCTTTTAAAGGAGTCTATCACTGGCGGAGAGAATATCACTACGCTCGCGGCTCCCGTCACGTCCGTAGTACAGCCTCCTCTGGTATCATGAGCCCAAGCGTTTCCTATCGATAACTGGATTTTTCTATGAAAAAACTTCTCATCACCCTTGCAGTGATCGTCATTGGCGGCGGCCTTTTCACCTATTTGTATTACGAATCCGCCATACGACGTAGCATCGAGACTGCCGGCAGCAGCGCCCTCGGGGTGCCAGTCAAAGTTACCGGGTTAAGCCTGTCGCCTTTAACTGGCGAGGGCAGTATACGCGGCCTGAGTATCGCCAACCCCGAGGGCTTCGATGCGCCCTATATTATCGAATTGGGCGGACTCGGCATTAACTTCAATGTCGATAGCATTTTCTCCAATGTTATCGAGATCTACAGTATCGTGATCAGTGACGCCCAGATTACTTATGAGACCACGCTAGTGTCGGATAATATTCGCGCCTTGCTCAATAATCTTCCCCGCGACGATGCTGCCCCGGTGGTCGAGGCAAACCCCGATGCACCAGCCAGCCAGAAAGTCATCATTCGCGACTTGCGCATGCTGAATCCGCTGATCAATCTGCACACCGCAGTGGCGAGCGCTCCCATCCGCCTAGCCGACATTCACTTGCAGAATATCGGCGCACAAGGCAATCCAGTCACCGTGGCAGAAGCCGCCAGGCAGGTAGTTGCGGCGATTAACCGCGAGATAATTCTCAAGGGAATACCAGACATGCGCATCATACTGGAGGGAGCGAAAGAGCAGATGCAGGACGGCATTAGAAAGATTGGCGATGCTCTAGAAGATATCGGTAACAGCGTGCGCGCTGTCTTCGACGGCCAGTAAAGGGCAAATCGACGCTTGCCGACGAGCAGTCCACCTGCGCGCAGGCCTCAGGTAACCCGCTCAATGAAAAAGCCCCGCAGCGGAGAATAACCGGTGCTGCGGGGCTTTGTAATATTAAAACCTCAAGCTTTATTTAGCGCTTACTCGGATCGTTTAACCATGTCTGTGTCGCAATAAGTCGAGTCCTCGAGGCGTTTAGTATAGTTATTGAGGATGCGCATGCCCTCAGCTGGCTTGACCACTCCCGTCTCGATCTTGCGGCGAATAAGCTCCGTCATGCGCCGGTCCAGATCGCTCGGGAAGTACTGCACCGTGGAGAGCATGTCCTTGATGCTGATGGCCTTGATGGTCTCCTCGATCCAGAAGTTGCCCGGCTCGTCGGCGCTAGCGTAGATGTGCGCCTCGCCCACTCGCCCCAATAGGTTGTGGGCATCCCCCAGAATTTCTTGATAGGCCCCCACGAGGAATACGCCCAGATAATAGGGTTCGCCCTGACGGTATTCATGCATGGGCAGCCAGGACTTATTGATGTGAGAGGACACGTACTGGTCGATCTTGCCGTCGGAGTCGCAGGTGAGATCCACTACCTGACCGCGACGGTTTGGTTCTTCGTCCAATCGATCCAGTGGTAGAACCGGGAATACTTGCCCGATGGCCCAGTGATCGAGAATAGATTGGAATACTGAGAAGTCGGCGAGATAGAGGTCTGTTAACTGTGCCTCCAGATCGGTCTGCTCCACGGGCACCGGGTCCATCTCCAAGGCCTGGAATTTACGCAGCACTTCCCGCGCAATATTCCAATACAGGCTTTCGACATGCGCAAGGAACTCGATATGAAGATAGCCTAGGCGTGCTAGCTGCTCCGCCTCTTGATGTGCGTCTATCGCATCGTGAATGACTTCGGTCAGCGCGCCTCGCGCCTCTACCTTCTGTGCTTCTTTGTAGGCCGCCACCATGCGCTTGACTACAACCGGCGGTTTCGGCGGCATATTTCGCATGGGCGGCGCATCAGGCCTATGCACACCGATCACCGGCATTACCAACATGGAATGATGGGCGGTAATGGCACGGCCACTCTCCGAGAGCAGCGTAGGCATCGGCACATTACGTTGGTCGCAGATCTCCTTCACGGCGAAGACGATAACGTTCGCGTATTCCGTCAGGCCGTAATTGATCGAGGAGTCAACATCCTCATACTCGCCACCATAACTACCACCGTAATTGACGCCAAGGCCACCACCGACGTCGAGAAATTTCACCTTCACGCCGCGCTCGTGCAAGTCCGCGTAGAACTGAGCGATCTCCTTCACCGCGGAGCGCAGCACTTGTGTGTCTGCGATCTGGCTGCCTAGGTGGAAGTGGAGTAGTTCGAGAGTGTCACTGGTGCCGCGCGCTTCAAGCTCGCCGACTAATTTGACCAACTCAGGCACGGTAAGTCCGAACTTGGAGCTCGAGCCACCGGACTCAAACCAACGGCCCGAGCCGCGCGTCGACAGCTTCACGCGCACGCCTAAATGTGGAGCACGTTCCTTATCGAGACCGCGCTGGTCGGCCAGAATTAATAGCTGATCGAATTCGGTGTATTTCTCAATGACTGGCAGCACCTGCTGGCCGAGTTGTTGCGCGTTGAGAATCATGGTCAAGCTGGAGTGATCCTTCACGCCGTTGCAAAGCAACATCGTCTCATCGCCGATCAACGCTAAGGAGGCCATGAGTTCTGCGCGGGAGCCGCACTCCAAACCGATATTAAAAGGCTTTCCCGCCTCCATGACTTCGGCCACCACTTCGTGTAACTGGTTTACCTTGATCGGGTAGATGGTGCGGTATTCGCCCTTATACCCTGCCTCAGCGATCGCCTCCTGAAAGGTCTGATTGAGGCGGCGCACGCGGGCGCTAATGATGTCCTGAAAACGCAAAATTAGGGGGAAAGTACAGCCTTCCGCTACCGCCGCGTCGATCACCTTGGTAATGTCGATTTCTAGATCGGAACCCGGGATGGGCCGCACAGCCATATGCCCCTCGTCGTTGACGCCGAAGAAACCGGCGCTCCAAGTTTTGATTGCATACAGCTCTTCTGCATCGGCGGTGGTCCAGGCAGGCTTATTGCTTGTTTCGGTCAATGTGCTCTCCTCGCATCGCCGTTTAGTAGCGGCTAATAATTTTATTGCTTGCGTCGACACTCGTCGTACAAACACAGTAATTCTATGGCTATCTGAGCGCCTGCTAGCGCTGTCATCTCTGCATGATCATAGGAAGGCGCCACCTCCACCACATCCATGCCAACGAGATTGATGCCAATGAGGCCGCGAATGATATCTAGCGCCTGAAAGGAGGAAAGCCCACCCGGTACTGGCGTGCCGGTACCCGGTGCGAACGCGGGATCCAAACAGTCGATATCGAAGGTGATGTAGGCAGGATTATTGCCTACTCGCTCCTTTATCTGCGCGATCACAGCATCGCAGCCCTGCCGATGCACATCGGCAGCCGATACAATCTTATAGCCCAAGGACTCATCGTTGGTGGTGCGAATGCCGATCTGAATCGAGCTCTCGGGTAGCACGATGCCCTCTTTTGCGGCCTTGTAAAACATGGTGCCGTGATTGATACCCTCGCCGGAGGATGGCCAGGTATCGGTGTGCGCATCGAAATGAATCAAACTAATGGGGCCGTGGACCTTGGCGTGGGCACATAGGCTCGGGTAGGAAATAAAGTGGTCACCGCCCAATAATAGGGATGCGGCGCCAGCGGCGAGAATCGTGTCCACATGTTCTTCGATCTGCTTAACGCTCAAGAGGCCGCCTGCGCAGTCCCCATAGTCCACGACCGCCATCTCTAATAGCGGGTCGCGCTTCCACGGCCAAGGACGTTCCCACGCCAAAGATAATGAGGCATTGCGAATCGCGCGTGGGCCAAGCCTTGCGCCGGAGCGATTAGTGGTGGCGATATCTAGAGGCACACCACTGACGGCGACATCTACTCCAGTTAGATCACGCGAATACGGCGTCCTAAAGAAGCTACCCGCCCCCCCAAAACTATGTGAACCGACCATGCCGGTCTTTGTCTTACCGGTAAAGGCATTATCCCAATCTGTCATCAATCGGACCTCTGTGTCATTAATGGGGGGGTGCTGGCGGGAGCGCGGCGCGCTTGCACAATCTGCTCAACGGCATAGCCAGTCGACAGGAGCTGCACATCGGTGAATAAACCACCCATCAGCTCTAACCCGACAGGGAGACCGGAATCAGTGAAGCCGATCGGTAGCGATAAGGCAGGCAAGCCAGTGTTCGCACTGATGCTGCAATTATTACCCGGCTGCGATTCGCCGATTTCAACGGGAAGTGCCGCGATAGGAGGATAGGCGAGCAGCTCAACATTGGCCCCCTCCATTAGGCCTTCAATCGCGATGCGCAATACTGATCGCGCCGCGAGTGCCGCGTGATAGGTCTCGAAGTCTTGTTCCCCTGCGGCACTGCGCTCCAAGGCTGGCGCAACGGCTGGATCGTACAGTCCGGTCGCCACAATCGCCTCGAGGGTTGCAGCACTGCCAAATTCGGCGAGATAGGCGTTGAGATCTACTTCAAACTCCTGTCCGATTACGCCCGAGCTCGAGATTAGCGTTCCCATATCAGAAAGATCGACATCAACGATCACCGCACCCGCCGCGGAGAGCTCCGCGAACGTGGCATCCATAAGCGCGCGCACTGGCGCCTGTGCCGCCTCGTAATAATCCACTAGTTTGCCAATGCGCAAACCTTCTACAGAGCCTTTGCCAAGCGCCGCGCGGAACTGCGGGCGTGGCCGCGTTTGCATAGGATTAGTGGCAGGGTCCTTGGCGTCATAGCCAGAAACTATGTCTAACACGACCGCGAGATCCTCGAAGTTGCGTGCCAATGGACCGGCGACATCCTGCGTTCCCGCTAATGGCATGATGCCATAGATGCTGGAAAGCCCTTTGGTGGGCCGCAGCCCGACGAGATTATTGAAGGCCGCTGGAATGCGAATAGAGCCACAGGTATCAGAGCCCATCCCCACCGTTGCAAAACTTGCGGCGATGGCAGCGGCGGTGCCGCCACTTGAACCGCCGGGCACGCGGCGTGGGTCATAGGGATTGCGAGTTTGGCCGCCTAAGGAGCTGATAGTCGTGATGCCGTAGGCGAACTCGTGAAGGTTCGACTTCGCTAGAATGATCGCGCCGGCATCGAGCAAACGCTGCACCTGGGTGGCATTGGCATTGGGCGTAAAGTCCGCCAGCGCTTTCGAGCCGCCGGTGGTCGCCATGTCCTGCGTGCTGTAGTTGTCCTTCAGAATGATTGGAATGCCGTGCAACGGACTGCGCGGCCCGGTGAGTAATCGCTCACGATCGAGCGCCGCCGCTTGCGCACGGGCATCGGGATTAAGTGCGAGAATTGCATTAAGCGCTGGCCCATTCTTATCATAGGCTTGGATGCGCTCGAGATAGGCATCCACTAGCTCCACAGCGCTGAGCCGCTTAGTTGCCATAGCGAGTTGCAACTGATGAATACTCGCCTCTGTGACATCTAGGCGCTCTTGCGCCTGCACTGTCTGTAGAGTTAAGGGGGCGAGCAACATTAAAATTGCAGAAAATCCGCGTAGACCACGGAGTGTTATTCTCGTCGAGAGCTGTATCACACCTTCCTCCTTATCCACCATGTGGATCAACCATCTTTCGCAGTACTAGCCAGCATCTCGCTACTCATTAGCAGCACCGCCACCTTTAGGTATTCCACTAACTCTGCATAGGCCCCCTCAGCGACTTCCTCATCGTCACCGAAGTCATCGGAGAGATTCGAGATATTGACGATGTCTTTGAGCGCCTCTTCCGTCTCTGGGCTGAACTTGTTGTTCTTGACCTGAGCGCTAGCGGTGCCAAAGCCGACTAGATAGCCCTGACACCAAGCGGCAAGAGCGCGCACGCGCTGCATCATGTCCAACTCATCATCGGGCAGGAACAGGGTGTAGCGCGAGTCGGCGCTGAACATCTCGCGCTCGATGAATGCATACATCTCGAGGAGTGTGTCGCGGTTGCGATCCGAACAGCTCTCCACATCGACGTGCTTGAGCACTAGGGTGATGATGCTATCAGGGCGAATCTTCAGGCCGGTGCACACCACGCCGGATAAGAGGCCGTGCAATTCAGAGGGTGACACCTCATAGCCAAACTCCAACATCTGGTTACAGCACTCATCGAAATCCAAGGGTATCTTTTCGTCTTGGGTACTCATCAAGCTTCCTTCTTTACGTCGGGGATTTGGTTCTGGATTTCCATGGCGAGGGCGGCGCTAAGGCGATGTGATCTGGGTGGATGACAATCTTGCCCTGTTTGAGCAGACCGCCTAGCGCCTTCTTGTAATTGCCCTTGCTGACCTTGTACTGAGCATAGATGTCGTCCGGCGAGCTATGGTCACACAACGCAGACTTGCCATCGTTCTCAGCGAGATGGGCGAGAATCTTTTCCGCCAAATCATCGCGCACTCCCTGACCCTGCAATTGCAAGCATAGGTCGATGCGGCCATCCTCGCGGATACGGCGCACAAAGCCTTTGATCTTCTGGCCAATCTTAAGGGGCTGCAGGACCTCGGTCTTGAAGATCAGCCCTAGATGGGTCTGATCGATCACCGCCTTATAACCCATATCCGTACGCGCCCAGACCAGCAGATTCACTGGTTGCATCTCCTCGAAACCCTCGCCATCTTCGCTCAGCCAAGACTCGAGACGCGAGGAGGCCACCAGTCGCCCACTAGGCTTGTCGAGATAGACATGAACGACATAGGAGTTGTCCTCAACCATCGGGATGCGTTGCTCGGCATAAGGTACCAGCAGGTCCTTGGGCAAGCCCCAGTCGAGGAAGGCGCCGGCATGATTGACCTGAGCAACGCGCAGCGACACACACTGCCCGACTTGCGCACGTGGCCGTCTAGTGGTGGCAATGGGCTTATCCTCCGAGTCGAGATAGACGAATGCCTCGACAGTGTCGCCGATCTGGCAATTAGTAGGGACGTCTAAGCGCGGCAGCAAGATGTCGCCCAACTCGCCGCCCTCTAGATACACGCCAAACGCCACCTGCTTGTTGACCTTCAGAGTGTTGAATAAACCGATCTGCACCATACGCTCGCGTCCTAAAATGAAAATGCCCACCGCTGCAGGCAGCGGTGGGCATTGAATTGTGGCAGATTGCGCTAGGGACTGTAAGAGCCTAGCGCTGAAGGAAGCTCTGAACTAGAACGTACCACGGATCTTGATGGCGTATTTAATGCCAGTATTGCTGCAAGAATCCTCGATCTCGTTCAGATATCCCGTGGCGATGGTGCCGCCGACATAGCGATTTCGAACGCGGCAACGCTCGCCTTCCAGCATATTCATCACATCGAACCGATAGGTCAAGCCCATGAAGCCAACCTTCTCGACGAAGGCGACCATGAAATCTCCCGAGTTGTAGTCTTCGATCTTGTCGATGTCATAGGCTTTGCGGTTACCCTCGAAGCCGTGCATATAGTTGAAACCATAGTTCAGGCTCAACGCGGTCAGATCGTGGCGAAAACCGAGTCGGGCACTACCTCGACCGGCCTGGCGCAGGCGGCGATCAATGCCCAAAAAGGGGTCAAGCACATTCGAGTCTTCAACTTGAACGCCCGACGTCAAAAGCATATCGGGGCGGCCGATGAAGCCAAGGCGGATACTCGCGTCGAGATTGATGCCGTAACGCTCGCCAGCGCCGATGTTGCCGTTGGCCGATTGTATAGATGTCTTCGTCGACACATTGACCTTATCGATCACGTCGGTGAGGTCGTGATAGAACACTTTCGTACTCAAGACGCCGCTGTCGTTTGGCAAGCGATACTCGAGATTCGCCTCATAGCGAACCGACTTCTCTTGCGCCAATTGTGGGTTGCCAGCGAGGGCGTTCTGATCGTCGTCACCGCCAGCCACGCTCGCGGTGAAGTCAGAGAAGCTCAGCTGCGAGACATCTTTCTCGATGGAAGCACGCAGTTGAATCGAAGGAGTAATATCGAAACGGTAGTCTACCTTAGGACGCAGGAACGCAAAGTCACGACTGTTGCTCACGTCCCCGCTCTGCTCAATCGTAGAGGTCTCATAGAGCAGCGTGCTCTCGAGGCTCATGCGAGCAGTGATTTGCCAGTTATGGACAACGAAAGACTCGTAGCGAATCTCCTCTACTAAGGCATCCGTATCGCTGAACTTAGACAAACCACCAAACTGGGCAGAGCTTGGCCTAGTGCTACTTGGCAGCCCCAATTGTAACTGCGCATCAAGGATAGTTTGAGCACGCTCGATTCCAACCTCTAGGCCTTGCGTGTCATTCAACCCGAAGGAATAGCTCGAGCGCACGATGCGCTCCTTCTGCACCGACTGGTTGGCCAGGTAGAGGAATTTATCTTTGCCTGTGCCGTTTGCTCGGTAGGCATCGCGGGTACTCTCTGACTCGTTCTGGTTCACGATAAACAAGGTCTTGAAGCGGCTGCTATTGGCAAAGGTATGCTCGTAGTCGCCGCCGACCTCCCAAGAGCTCGCGGTTGCGGGGATCGTGTCATTTTCGATGGTAATTTTGTTTGGCGTGGAACGCAGATCAATAATGGCCCGATCAGCATATCCGGGCGGGTCTTCTTGCTTCATCTGGAAGTTGAAGTTGGCGCGGTCATTGGCAGTGATGTCATAGCCCATGCTCGAGGACATCGTGTAAGAGTCCTGTTCGCGGTATTCCTTGCGCACCACCATGTCGTTGGGCGAACCGTCGGCAAGGATACTGGTCTCGAAACCATCACGGAATTCATACCTTGGTTCAGACTCTAGGCTGAACAAGTAGTTGAACGCTCCGCGCTGGCCGTTAAGGGAGATGGAGCCACCGGGGCCAAGGGTACCGTCGTGGTAGAGATCAGTGTTGAGCTCTGCAGCGACGCTGGAGCGTGTCTCTGCCTCTAACAAGACGATGTTGACCACCTGTCCGCCACCGCGAACATCGAGGTCCCCAGAGGTTCCGCGGATAATCTCGATATACCGCACTTGGCTCGCGGGTATACGGCTCAATTGACTATTGCCCTCGTTTTCCTTGCCCGCGATGCGACGGCCATTGATCAAAATCTGGTCGCCACCAGCCCCAAGACCACGACGATTGGCGCCACCCGAGCTGCCTGGGCCACCATGATTGCCGCCGCCTCTGGCAGTTGAGATGCCGGGAATACGGTTGAGCATGTCATTGACGGAATAGGGTTCGTATTGAGCGAAGAATTCAGCTGGGTAAGTAACGGTAGACTCAATATCGGACGGGCTCTGGTCTTGCGCAAAAGAAGTAGCGCTTGCCAGTATCAGTGCAGTAGCGGCCAGTGTTAGGGCAACAGGGCGAGGCGGAAACGCGCTCCCGCAGAAAAAACGAAAACTCATAGGTCATGCTCCATGCTACTAAGAAATGGGCGCGCTTATTGGCTGCACCTCTTTTTTTCGAGCTGTTCAAAATCGGCAACGGAGTATGCACAGAATTTGGGCATTCAAAAACCTTTACATGGCTCGTTTCTGTGACTTTTTGTAATGCCGCCACTGACCAAAGCCCTGTATTAGCGCGGCGCGACGATGGTTTGACGCTGCTCTTCCAGCCCCTCGATGCCTATGCGCACTACATCGCCAGGCTTAAGATAGGACGGTGGCGTCATGCCATCGCCAACCCCAGCAGGAGTGCCCGTGTAGATGACGTCGCCTGGATAGAGTGTCATGAACTGACTTAGATGACTGACGATCTGAGCGACACTGAACACCATGTCGATGGTATTGCCCTGCTGGCGCATCTCGCCGTTCACCTCGGACCAGATCGAGAGATTCTGTGGGTCCTTGATGTTGTCGCGGCCAACTAAATAAGGGCCGAGCGGCGCGAAGGTGTCCGCGCTCTTACCCTTCGTGAACTGCCCGCCGCGCTCGCGCTGAAACTCACGCTCCGACACATCGTGCCCTACTGCATAACCCGCGATATATTCGAACACTTCGGCCTCGGAGATGTATTGCGCACGCTTGCCGATCACAACCACCAGCTCCGCTTCATAATCTAGCTTATTGCCATTGCGCGGTTGGATCACGTCATCGAAAGGGCCGGTTAGCGCCGAGGTTGCCTTCATGAACAGCAGTGGCTCGGTAGGCAGCTCCACCGCCATCTCGGCCGCGTGGTTTACGTAATTAAAGCCGATAGCCATGATCTTGCCGATGCCGGTAAGAGGCACGCCTAGGCGTGGATTGCCTAGCACCAGTGGCAGCTCGCTCATGGGAATCGCGCCAAGCGCGTCGAGCGAGGCATCGGATAGTGTCTCAGGGGTGATGTCACTGATGTGAGCAGAAAGGTCGTGAATTCGGCCTTGGGCGTCGACGATGCCTGGCTTCTCTTGCCCTACAGGGCCAAAGCGGACAAGTTTCACATCGGATGCACTAGCGACGCCGCTAAGGGACGATAGCAGGCAAGCGGCAAGGATGCCGGACAGCATATTTCTAGACATGTTCTACCTCATTATTGTTGTAAGCCACAGACTTTCGAGCTCGCAAGTCTAGCCAAAAGCAGCGTCTTTGTCTCGCCCGGAGCGAGCCAGACGGATAGCGTCTCGCTAGGCTTCGCTGGTGTTGGGTGTGGGAGCCGCAGCGCGCAGGAAGAACAGCAGGCCAAGGGTGGTTAGTACCGCCGCGAGGGCAAAGGGTGCGCCAGGGAAGTAGATCGCGGCATCGTCGCTGCTAAACGCGGCGAAGACCCACGTCATCAGAGGCGGGCTCAAGATCGCAGTGAGGCTGGACATACTCGCCACGCAGCCCTGTAACTCGCCTTGCGAGTTCGCCGGAACCTGCCCCGACATGATGCCGTTGATAGCGGGCATTACGAAGCCTTGCAAGGCGCAAGGCGCCAGGAACCATAAACATGTAAAGCATCCAACCACTGCTGGCTATGGAGTAGCCTATGAAGGACAGGATACAGAAGGCAAACCCGATCAATGCCGCTTTATACTGCCCCAACACCGGCACTACCTTCTGCAGAAGCACAGCCTGAGTGAAGGCCATGAGGATGCCGATGAAGGCGAAAGAATAGCCTATCTCCCTTGCGTTCCAATCGAAGCGTTCGATGGTGAAATAGGTCCAGACACTGGGCAGCGAATGATGTCCCATCAAGAAGAGAAAATAGACCCCAACAAGGCCCAGCACCATCGGGCATTTGCGCAGCGCGAGCAGCGTGCCGGGGGGGTTAACAACAGCACCGGGCGGCGCCCGAAGCGGTCGGACACATTACCCATTACCGTCGAGAATAAGAACTGCATAAGGGCGTATACCATCATCATCCAACCGCCATAGACTGCTGCGCTGGCAATGCTCTCGCCAGTAACGCCCATGATCAGCTGCGGCAGTACCGGCAGAATAATTCCGAAACCGATAGAGTCGATTAAGAGGGTCACAAAGACAAAGCCGACGATGGATTTATTAGGCATGAAAGGGGCTTACCGTTGCCGCGAAGGCGTGTCAGGAAAGCCGGTAAACTAAAGCAAGCTCGGGGGCTTGGCAAGTAATGGCCGCGTCTTGAAATTGCTTTCCCCGCGCCTTGCTGACATCATTGCTACCAGACTTTCAGTACGAGGCAAGACCGTGGCAATCTCATTGCAAGAACAATTACTTAAGGCTGGCTTAGTCAAAGAGAAGCAGTTTAAGAAGAGCAAGAGCGACAAGCGCAAGCAAATCCTTCAACAGCTGCATAGCAAGGCCGGCGTAGTAGATGAGACTAAAGAAGCGGCTAAGCTTGCCCTCGCCCAGAAGACGGAGCGCGACAGAGAAGTAGCGAAAGAGAAGAACAAGGCCTCGGAAGTCAAAGCGATCGCGGCCCAGATCCGCCAGATCATCACGCTCAATCGACAGGCCAAGAACACGGGCGATGTCGCCTATAATTTCGTCGACGACAAGAAGGTCAAGACCTTCTATGTAGACACCGCCACTGTAGCGCACTTAAGTCAGGGCCGCCTCGCCATCGCCAAGTTAGATAATCAATATGAAATGGTGCCACAGAGTGCGGCGCTCAAAATTCAGAGCCGTGACCCTAGTTATATTATTGTGTGCAACGAGCAAAGCAAGAAGGCAGATGGCACTGAAGAAGACGACCCATACGCCGATTACAAAGTGCCCGACGACCTAATGTGGTAAACCTGGCACCTCAACTCCCGCCGTTGTATTAAAAAAAAGGAAACCCTATGTTTGCTAGAATCGAATCGCTGTGCCCGCTGGCCGGTCGCATTATCCTCGGCCTGTATTTTGTGCTGCCAGGCGCACTAGCCAAGATCTTCAACCCGAGCGGCACCTCCGACTACATGGCCTCACACGGCATGGTGATGATCCCCTTGCTCCTCGGCCTCACTATTCTAGTTCAGCTCGGCGGCGGTCTCGCCCTAATAGCGGGCTACAAGACACAAATCGCGGCATTCCTATTAGCGGGCCTCACGCTGGTAATCAGCCTCGTCATGCATGATTTCTGGACGCTGGAGGAAGGACTAGTGCGTGGCCACGAAACACAGAATTTCGTGAAGAATATGGGCATCATGGCGGGCCTCTTGGCGATCGCTGGCCTCGGCGCTGGACCCTTCAGCCTCGATAATCGCGCAAAGAAATAGGCAGGCAGCATGGCAACGAAGGCAACGGTGTTGAAGGTGGAGTTGCAAATCTCCGATATGAACCGCCACTATTATGCGACCCACTCTCTGACCGTCGCCCAGCACCCCTCTGAAACCGAGGAGCGCCTCATGATTCGCATCGCAGCCTTCGCGCTGCATGCGAGCGAGCGCCTGGCCTTCACGCGCGGCATCAGCACCGAGGATGAGCCTGACATTTGGGATAAAGACCTAACGGACCACATCACCGTGTGGATCGATCTAGGGCAGCCGGATGAGAAGCGCATCCGCAAGGCCTGCGGGCGCGCAGATGAGGTCACCATCTACACCTATCAACCCCGCAACGCGGGGCCATGGTGGGAAAAAGCGGGGCCTTCGTTGCAGCGCTTCGAGCGCCTCAGCGTCGCGGCTATTAACACTGTGGCTGGCAACTTAGCCGACCTGTGCGATCGCAATATTGCACTGCAATGCAGCATTCAGGACGATTCGGTGTATCTATCTAGCGAGACCCAAGAGGTTGAACTCGCCCTGCGCTATTTCAAGGACGCACGGTCGAGCGCTTCTTGACTATCAAAAGCGCTAACAGTCCCTACAGCAAAGACCCAAGCGCGGCGATGCCATACCCATCGCCGCGCTCGTTAGGCTGAGTTGCGGCTGGCGTTAATATTGCCGAACAGTGAGCGCATGACCATAGACTCATACAAGGCCAAATGCTCTGACTCGTCGGACTCCCGCGCCTTCTGAATCTGCATAAGCGCGTACTGCTGCACCGTCAACAGAGGCAACACCACGCGTTCGCGCAGCTGAATGCTCATGCGACTACGGTGATTGTCTTCCAGCAGCCATTTTTGCCCGGAGATCTTCAGCACCATCGCGCGACTGAGTTCATACTCCTCGTGCAGCGTCGTCCAGAATTGACCGAAGCGCGGGTCGCTCGCCATGTAGCGCGTCAAAGCGAAATTAGTCTTCTTCATGCTCTGCATGCTGTTGGAGATAAGTGCGCGGAAGAAACGCGAGCGCTGGTACAGGCTCACACAAGCGTCCCAATTACCTGCGTCGGCCTGCTCTTTCAGAGCTGTGCCCAGTCCATAGAAACCTGGAACATTTTGTTTTAACTGACTCCATGCCCCGACGAAGGGAATGGCACGTAGGTCTTCGAAGGCCAACTTACTGCTGCCACCACGCTTAGCGGGACGGCTACCGATATTCGTCATCGCGTAATATTTTAGCGTGCTCATCTCCTCCAAGTAAGGCAGGAATAACTCGTGCTTCTTGAACGCGTCATACGCGCGGTAACTGGACCCCGCTAAGCCCTCAAGCAAGGCACGTTGCTCCGTGTCTAGCTCCATCTCCGGTTTCTCGTAGAGATTATTTTCCAACCCGGCGGTAAGCAGCTGACTCAAATTGTGCACCGCGGCCTCTTTGATGCCATAGAGGGTCGAGATGGTCTGGCCCTGCACCGTCATCTGAATCTGATTGCTCTCGATCTTCTTGCCCAGCGCCGCATAGAACAGATAGGTATCGCCGCCGCCACGGGCGGGTGGACCGCCGCGGCCATCGAAGAACAGGACCTCGACGCCTGACTCCCGAGACACGCGAGTCAGGTCTTCCTTCGCACGGTAGATGGCCCAGTTGGCCATGAGATAACCACCGTCCTTGGTGCCATCGGAGAAGCCCAACATCACCGTCTGACGCGCGCGGCGCTGCTGCAGATGAGCCTTATAGGCTAGCTTATTATAAATGGCCGTCATTGCTGCACCGGCGCGTTGTAGATCGTCGACTGTCTCGAACAGTGGCACGATATCGACGGTCAGGGTTTCATCGCCCCAGCCGCAAAGTCGGAACAGCGCGAAGACCTTGGCGATGTCGACCGGCCCTCGGCAATTGCTGATGATGTAACGATGCGCTGCACGCGGCCCGTTTAAACCTTGTATGGTTTTGATGACCCCAAACGAGGCCAAGGTATCTTGCAATACCGGGTCTGTGTCGAAGCTAGCGACATCCACTTCGCCGCGGCACTGCAGCAAAGCCTCAATCTGGGCGTCCTGACTCTGCTTAAAGATATCGGCTGGTAGTATGCCTGGGTGCTTGGCAAGCACAGCGTCCAGCGCAGAAGCGATTACTCGACTATCCTGACGGATATCCAAACTGGCGAAATGGAAGCCGAATAATTGCAGTTTGCGCCGGAAGGACTGCAAAAGGTCTTGATACATCCCCTGATGCTCAGCAACGAGCACCGCCTCAATCCCATCAAGTTCCGCGAGGAAGTGCGTCATATCCAAAGGCTCGGTGATCTCCGCCTCACTTAGCTCGTGATACAGCAAGTACTCTAGCGCCTCGAGGCGCTTATAAGTGCCGCGGAAACTTAAGCGCCGCTTCAATATACGAATGTTCTGGTGATAGCAACTGAGGATGCTATAACGCAACTTCGCCGCTACTTTGAGGGTAGTGTCGGTAGTGACGAAGGGATTGCCATCGCGGTCGCCACCGGGCCAGAAACCTATCGAGATCAATTCCTTATTCGCCGTGACTTTCTCGGGATGGTATTCGCAGAGTTTGTCCACGATGCTACCGATGCCAGGATAGAATATATTGCCGAGATACCACGTTAGCAGTACGGCCTCGTCATAGGGTGTCGGCTTCTCTTTCTGGAAGAACGGAGTATTACCCAGTTGCTGTAGCACATCTCGCGCCGTGCCGAATTCATCCTTAGAGATGGCTTCAGTTAGGTCGGAAATAATCGCCAGAACCGGTCCGGTATAGAACTGGGTGGGGTGAGCGGTTAGCACCACGCGCACACCGAAATTCTCCAGCAAATCGCCGAGCTTATCGTTCTGATCGCTGTCGCGTACACGCTCGACAAATTGCACCAACGAGCCTTTCCCTGTCACCCGGTGAATGCGGCTATAGGACGCATCTTCCAACGCGTCAACCAAGACGACTTGGCGCTCTACGTATTGGATGATCTTGAACAGGAAGTGGATCTGTTCGCGCTCGGTGAAATTGGGTTTATGAATCTCGAAGAAGTCTTGCACGATCTGCTCTGGGCTCCTCCCCTGCTTCAAGCCCTCTTCACAGGCCTCGCTTAACAAAGGTAATAAGGTGCCAGTTTGTTCAACCGCATCTAGCGGGAGAGTTAGGAATAAACTGTTATAAAGCTGAAATTTAAGCTCGACTAGTTCAGAAAACGTCTTCGCGACCTGATCAACCATAGCGTTGAAATTCCTCTTGTGGGCTGTGTCTATTTAAGTAATTCGTCCAATGTCAGCCCATAGCTGGGCAGGAAGGTTTCGAGAAAATATTGCACCTCGGGCATATCAAAGCGATCAAGGCGCGCCTTGACGTCTTGCTCGGCCTGAGAGAATTCGAAATTGCCAGCCAACAGCTCGGAGCGACACTTGATATAGGCACTGAGCGTGTCCGCAGCTTTGATAATTTGCAGGTGCTCCGGCGCGATCTCATCATGCAGGAGGAAACCACGGAAATCGGCTTGCAACTCTTCTGGCAAGAGACTTAAAAGCTGTTGCTCGGCCTGTTTCTCTACAGCCTTATAGGCATTGGTAATGGCGGGAGAGTGGTATTTTATAGGGGACGGCATATCGCCTGTGATGACTTCGCCGCAATCATGATAGAGCGCGGCCACGACAATCGCGTTGACATCGAGTTGCCCCCCGAAATGGCGGTTATGTATCAAGCCGAGCACGTGGGAAATGGTGGCGACCTCCCAACTATGTTCCATCACATTCTCATTGATGACATTGCGCTTCAGCCCCCAGCGCTGTAACCAGCGGATCTTGCTGATATAGGCATAGAAGTGGCTGCGAACGGTATTGAGCATAGGAAATTCTCGGCGATGGCGGTTTCGAGCTTGCAGGTGTTTCGACCTTGCAAGATTGTCAGCATATAGCACTATGCCTACTCTGCCCAGCCGTGTTGGGGTTTAGCTCATCGATTGCCGCTTGCCCGATAGCGCCATCAATCGCTACACTGACGCCGCAATAACTGGCCGCGCGAACCCGCATCAAATTAGGAAAGAAACACCATGGCAATGAGGGAAATGGAAAATGTCGCCGCACCGACGAGTGCACTTGGGCGATTGTTCAGTGGGGCCTCCTTCGGTTTGGCGCAGACCTATTGGGCCTTATTTGCCCTCGGCTCTATTATCTTCTTTATCGCAGGCAGCTTGTTGGTAGCCGACCGCAACTGGCAACCCTATGCAGCCCTGCTGGCTGGCAGCGTCGCCTATATCTTCGCGCTGCTCACCGGGGTGCGACGCTATTACCGCGGCAGTGACCCGGGCAAGGCGCTAGGCCGCATCGCCATGTTATTCCTACTTCTAAATCTCACCAATATGTTGCTCACCCTCAGCTTCATCTAGGCGGCGTAGACTTTCTCAGACGCAACAATAAGTCCTGCCAATAGGCCAAGCCCTTCTCCTGCGCCAAGGTGATATTGCGCTCGGGGATTGCGTTCGTGTCTGGGTGCGCCGCGATGGCTTTCTCGACGCTGGCCTCGCGCAGCAGATGTAGCATCGGCCAGGGAGAACGATTGGTGTAGTTGGAAGTCTCGTTCGGGGAGGTACCTTCGAATTGATAGCGGGGGTGGAAACTCGCCAATTGATAGACACCCTCCAGACCCTGCGCATCTAACCACCCCTGCGCCAAGTCTAATAGTTCTAGGAAGTCCAAGAAATCCGCTAAGGCATTCGGGAAAATGAGTAGGGTTGTTTCGACTTGCGGCTCGCGCTCTAGGCGCTCCAACTCCTTCGCAAACTCCAGCAATAGGTCTTCGGGATTACGTGCTGCGCAGACGGCAAAACGGATGCGTTCACCCTCATATTCGCGACGCGCGAAGGGGCAGAGGTTCAGCCCAATCACCACCTCCTCTAGCCATTGCCGAGTAGACCACTCGACCTGCTCGGCGTCTTTTAATGCGAACGGCTCGCTCATCAGTCCTTCTTCTTGCGCTTGTTCACGCTTGCGGCCTTGCCCGATGCCTTCACCTTCTTCGGCCCCTTATAGTGCCCGGGCAATTCCTTCACCTTGCGCGCCTCCATCTTGATATTCAGGTAGCGCTCGATCGAGGCCTTCAGGTTCCACTCATTAGGGGCGATAAGCGCCACAGCCAAACCCTGCTCGCCCGCACGCCCCGTGCGCCCTATGCGATGCACATAGTCATCGCCCTTGCGGGCCATGTCGAAATTAATCACTAAGTCGATACCCTTCACATCTAGGCCACGAGAGGCCACATCACTCGCGATTAGCACTTTGATCTTGCCATCGCGGAACGCGGTAGTGGTGCTATTGCGCACGTCTTGTTTAACCTCGCCATGGAGATAGCCGGCCCGCTGGCCGCGATAGCGCATCACGCCACTTAAGTGCGTTGCCATATCCCGTGTGTTAGCAAACACCAGCGCGCGCTCGAATGGTTCGTTCTCAAGCAACCACAGTAGCAGCCGCTCCTTATGCTTGTCGTCGTCGGCTAAGATATATTGTTGACGGATAGAGGCGTGTTCTTCGCGGCCATCGTTGACCATGACCCGCGCAGGATTGTTGAGCACCTGCATCAGTCGGCGCACGCCACCCGGCAGCGTCGCCGAAAGCAGCATGGTCTGCCGAGTCTCGCTGCACTGCGCGATGATCGCTAGCACATCTTCGTCGAAACCCATCTCGAAGAGGCGGTCGGCCTCGTCTAGTACGAGGTACTCTAGATTAGTGAAGAGCGTGCTGCCCTCCTTAACTAGCTCTAACATACGGCCTGGAGTGCCGATCAAGACCTCGGGGTCGCGTCGCAGTAGTGCGCGCTGCACCTTGAATTCCTGCCCGCCGGTGATGACGCCAACCTTAATGCCGCAGTAGCTCGCCAGCTTCTCGCATTCCTTGCCAATCTGCCGCGCCAATTCACGCGTGGGCACTATGACCAAGGCCCGCGTGCCTTCCTTGGGGGGAGGGTTTTTAATCAAGCCTTGTAAGATTGGCAGCAGGAACGCAGCCGTCTTGCCACTGCCTGTAGCCGCGCTGACTAACAGATCACGGCCCTCTAGCGCGAGGGGGATGGCCTGTTGTTGGACCGGAGTCGGCTTCTCGAAGCCCATCTTATCGACAGACTTGAGCAGGCGTTGATCAAGTAAAAGCTCTGCAAACACAGCAAATTCCTAGAGTATTGGGATTGGCGCACCTTAACACCAAAGCTCGCGTTTGCAATCAGAATATCCACGCCAGAGGTGCATTACTGAAAGAGAAGTGCCAGTATATTGACGAAGAATTCTCAACAAACACCGCAAATGCGGCAGGAGATAGTCATGATTTTATCGAAAACATTGCTAAGGAGTTTTGTCACTAGCGGCTCTCTTGCAGCTTTGGCGCTTGCCTGTGGTGCTGCCGCTGCGGCGGACGCCGATGTCGCTGCCGCTTTAGCGTATCCAGACCGCCCCAGTGAAGATGCCAGTGAAGACGCGCGCCGTAAACCCGCGCAGATATTAGCGTTTGCAGGGCTTCAGACTGGCATGAATGTTCTCGAACTAGAAGCCGGCGGTGGCTACTATACGGAAATACTGAGCCGCTCTGTGGGCGCAAACGGTAGTGTGACCCTGCAGCACCCCCCAGGTCTCATGAGCTTTGTAGGGGATGGAATCGATCTGCGCACGGCCAATAATAGGCTCAGTAATGTAAAAGTCAGTATTAGCGACTTCGATACGTTGGAAGCGGCAGACAACTCCATCGACATGGTCACCTGGATACTGGGCCCGCACGAATTAGGTTTTGCGCCTGAAGGTAAAAGCTTGGGCGATGCCGCCGGCGCGTTTCGTGAAATCGCGAGAGTCTTGAAGCCCGGCGGCGTGTTGCTCGCCTCGGATCACATTGCTCCAAATGGCGCTGGCATAGAGGCAGGCGGTACGCTGCATCGCATTGAGGAAAGCCTAGTGACACTGATGGCGACACAAGCGGGCCTTAAAGTCGTAGGCACCTCTGACTTGCTAAAGAACCCAGCAGACCCGCTGAGTGTAAGCGTATTTACCCCAGAGGTCCGGGGCATGACCAGTCAGTTTATTGTGCTGTATCGAAAATAGCGGTTGGTGGGGGCAGGCAGGATATGTCCCTCTGTTCGAGTGTCAGGTCGCCTGCAGGCAGGCTCCTACCGGAAGTCGGAGCGCTGTTACGAGAATCGGAGCGCTGTTTTAGGGGTAGGAGCCTGCCTGCAGGCGACCCGAAACCCGCTATGGAATGCAATCTACCCTGCAGGCGACCCGAAGCCCTCTAAAAACCGAATTTCACCTGCCCACAATGGGTCAAATCTATACCATTTAATGGAATAAAATATGCGTCTTGAATTCTTAACTATAGTCGCGCTATTTCTAGCCTGCGCGGCGCCAATACAACACGTTTACGCGCAAGGCAGAGAATTGCCTTACCCACTTCCATCAGAACCTGTGATTCTCGATACCTTTGGCTCGAAGATTAAAGTGTCGGTGGTTGCCAGCGGCATTTCCCAACCCTTCAGCCTCCTCGTACTACCAGACGGCGATATGTTGGTTACAGATCGCTATGCGCCAGCGCTTCGCGTCATTAGAAATGGCGTTCTCGACCCTGCCCCTTTGCTGGGGATGCCGGAGATTCGAACTGGCTTTCACTCGGGCTTATTAGATATCGAAGCCCACCCCAATTTCGAACAGAATCACATGGTGTACTTCACTTACCACAAGGCACTTGGCAATGAGCAGGATTACGCACTCACCCTAGGCCGAGCGAGATACGACGGAGGGGCGTCGCTCAGTAATTTCGAGGAACTGTATGTGGGTACGCCGATGACGAACTCTGGTGGTTCGCGTCTGATTTTTGCACCGGACGGCAAACTGTTTATAACCGTAGGCGGCGCCATGGGTCGGTTGCCTTATGCGCAGGATTTGACGCGCGTGGAAGGCAAAGTTCTGCGCCTTAATGAGGATGGATCTGTCCCATCGGACAATCCCTTCATGGGCCAAGCAGGTGTGCGTCCAGAAATATATTCCTACGGACATCGGGATCAGTATGGGCTAGCGATTCACCCAACTACTGGACAGCTCTTCCATGCGGAACTGGGACCGATTGGCGGCGACTCCATCAACATCATAAAGGCTGGCGCAAATTATGGCTGGCCACTCTATGGCTACGGTAGCTACAACGATGGCGAGCCCATGGTGCATCTGCACCGCGAAGGCATAGAGCCCTCACTGATCATCTGGCAACCGGGCATAGTGCCCTCGGGTCTGCTTTTCTACACCGGTGACGCATTTCCGCAATGGAAAGGAAATCTATTCGCGGGAAGTATTCAACGTGGTCGAGTGCCTGGAACAGGTGGGCTTGAACGTATCGTATTCGACAACAATATGTGGGAGCAGCAACGCGAAACTCTGGCGACAGAACTGCACCAGCGAGTCCGCGACGTAAGCCAAGGTCCAGACGGCTTTATCTATCTGTTAACCGAGGAAGCCAATGGCGCAGTGATCCGCCTCGAGCCAGCGCGGTAAAAAATCAAACGAGACAAAACAATCCTGCAGATTTGATAGAACCCACTGATCGGTAGGAGCCTGCCCTGCAGGCGATTGGGTGCGATTGATGCAAATCTATGGATATTTTATCCGGTCGCTGCACGGCACCCTATAAGTAAGGCGAGGGCTCCTACGATCAGAGCAAAAGATCAAAGGTGCTCCAAATAGTCCTGTGCTATCTTCATCCCCACTATGAAACCTGACACACCACCTCTACTCAACGTCATCAGCACCATGGAACCTAAGCACGCGGCAGTCGTGCTTATGGTGACATTGAATGCCTTTAGCACGCCGCTGATGCTATCGGCCACCAATGTCGCATTGCCCACTATCGCCGATCAATTCTCGCTGACTGCAGTAACACTGAGCTGGGTCCCGATGTCTTATCTCATGGCGAGCGCCATGTTTATTCTGATCTTTGGCCGCATTGCCGACTTATTTGGGCGTAAACGCCTATTTATTCTGGGCACTATTGCCGTCATTGCGTCGTCTATCTTCACTGCTCTGTCGGTCAATTCCGAGATGCTGTTAATAGGCAGATTCCTCCAGGGTGTTAGCGCTGCAATGCTCTATGCCACGCAGATTGCTATCGTCTCGTCGGTGTTCCGTCCCGACCAACGTGGTAAAGCGATCGGTCTTGTTGTCTCCTCTGTTTACGTCGGTCTGGCAGCAGGCCCACTACTAGGCGGAATTGCCACGGATTGGTTCGGTTGGCGCGCCAATTTCCTCCTGCATATTCCGCTCGCGCTGGTGGTAGTGCATATAGGCATCACTAGAGTGAAAGACGAATGGTTCGGTGAGAAAGGTAAGTTGGACCTAGTGGGTGCAGGGTTGTTTAGCGTGACGATTGTTTTTCTGTGCCTTGGGATTACGAGCCTGCCCAGTCAAGCGAGCCTGCCATTGCTCGCGTTGTTCCTGCTGAGCCTAGTGGTTTTTGTGCGCCACGTAAGCGCGATTGAACACCCAATATGGGACATCCGGCTTTTTCTTAGCAATTCAATTTTCACCCGTGCCTGCGGTGCATCTTTGATCATGTATACCGCCACCTATGCCAACGTGGTACTGCTGAGCCTTTATCTTCAGCAGATAAAATCACTAAGCGGCGCAGAGGCCGGGTTAATCCTAATGATCCAACCGATCAGTATGGCCGCGCTAGCGCCACTAGCAGGCAAACTCTCTGATCGCATTGAACCGCGGCTACTCGCCTCAGCAGGCATGGTACTAACAGCGCTGGGCTTGTTTTTCCTCAGCACGCTAGCGGCTGGCAGCCAATTACCGACAGTTGCCTTCGCATTAGCGATGACGGGTATTGGCTTCAGCTTCTTCTCTGCCCCAAACACCAATGCCATCATGGGTTCAGTCGAGAGAAAAGATTACGGCAGCGCATCTGGAGCCCTCGCCACAACGCGAATACTCGGACAACTCGGCAGCATGGTGCTGGTCACCTTCGCGATGTCGATGGTCATTGGCGATCGCCTTATCGACGCGAGCAACTTGCCAGCATTGGAGCGAGCGATTCAATTGAGTTTCGGTATTGCTTCCGCGCTCTGCCTAGTAGGGTTCTTTTTGTCGATCTCCCGCGGCAAAACACATCGGGCCACCACTGAAAATTAAGACACTCTGATCACAACAACAGGGAGCTTCCTGCATGATGGAACAGCAACTAGCCGACTTCGGCACCTGGGAATCCACCCTTTCTGCGTCGTTGATATTTCAAGATCGACGCACTGCCAGCAATCCAATTCCCTGGGCAGATGGAGTACTCTTCCTACTAACCGTACCGGAAGAACAAAGCGACCTGGCGCTGATGTATTGCGATCTCGCGGGCGAGATAACGCGCGTCTCTCCGCCGGGATACGCCCTGCGCAGCCGCGTGCACGAGTATGGTGGGCTGCCGTTTGGATGTAGTGAGAACGAAGTGTTCTACTGCAACTTCAAAGATCAAGAAATTTACCGGCAACGCTTCGATCCGCATACAAAGCGCTTTGACGATCCTGTACAACTTACCGATTCCGACACGGACGCAGTGCGTTATTGCGAGCTCATCATTGACCGCAAACGACAGCGCCTGATTTGTGTGCGAGAAGATCATCGACAGGCTAATGGGAACGCCAACGCAGTAATCAATACATTGGTCGCAATTCCCCTGTCTGGGAAACTGCCTGTCACAGCGGATGCGCAAGTCGTTTTGTTCGAGCAGACGGACTTCGTAAGCAATCCAAGTTTATCCGCTGACTACGATTACATTAGCTTCATCACATGGTCACACCCCAATATGCCTTGGGATAACACCCAGATTCGAGTCGCGCAATTCGCAGCAGCGGGCGAGCTTACAAAGTTATTGGAAGTAGATGCCGGGCAGGCCAGCTCGAAAGTGCAGCCGAGTTTCGATTCCGACAATAATCTCTACTTCCTGTCCGACTGGAGCGATTACTGGAATCTGGTGACAGTAGAGTGCGAAAACTTGCTGGCCGATTGTGTCAGCGTCGCTGTCTACTCGATCGATGCCGACTGCTGCGGGCCCGCATGGGAGACTGGCAAACGTAATTACGCACTTTGGGGGGAATCTGACCTGCTTATAAGCGTGGTACAAGAGTGTCTTTGGCAATTGCACCGGGTAAACCTGCTCGACCATAGTGTCGAGGTGCTAAACGACAATCTCGGAATGCTAGAACATATCCACAGAGGTCGCGAGGGTAAGGTGTTTTTCCTAGCCGCTGCGACCTACGACTACCCGAGCATTTACCACATCGATCTCAACGCACCCGAGTCGAAAAATACGCAGACTATGGTAGTTAAAGCAGCACTACCGAAGGAGCTAAATCGTGCCCTCGTCTCTGGGGCACAGCACTTCCAGTTCAGCAGCCACGGCGGCGCAGCTGCCTACGGATTGTTGTACCTACCGAAGAACGCCCAGTTCAGCGGACCTAGCGGACAGCTGCCGCCACTACTAGTGAATGTCCACGGCGGACCCACCGGCACCGCCCGCGCAGCACTCAACCCCATGCATCAGTTCTGGACCTCTAGAGGCTTTGCTGTGCTCGACCTGAATCATCGTGGCTCGAGTGGCTATGGCCGCACCTTTAGAAAATTACTCTACGGGCAATGGGGCGTAATCGATATCGAAGACGTTACGGCTGCAGTTCAGTATCTAATTGATAGCAAACAAGTCGCGCCCGGCAAGATTGCCATTCGCGGTGGCAGCGCCGGGGGCTATGCGGTGCTGGCTAGCCTAGCTGCATGCGACCTGTTCGCCGCTGGGACGAGTTATTACGGGGTCAGCGACTTGGAACTGCTGGCGCGGGATACCCACAAATTCGAGTCGCGTTATCTCGATCAGCTTATAGGCCCCTACCCGGCTGCTAAGGCACTTTATCAAGCACGCTCCCCTATCAATAGGCTGACCGAAATAAAGGTCCCTGTCTTGCTCCTACAAGGAGAGGACGACAAGGTAGTGCCGCCTAATCAAGCTATCTTGGTTAACCAGAAATTAAGCGCCCAGAATCCGGCTACAGAATATATAAGCTTCAAGGGCGAGGGCCATGGTTTCAGGCTACCTGCCAACCAGATTCGCTCATTAGAGGCAGAGTTGAGCTTTTATCGGCGCAATCTCCTAGGGAGCCTCTGAACAACTCTGATATGCCTCTGCGTGAGTCTGTCGCGTGTTGCCGCAAGGCGTCGTTCGAAGGCAATGGCCGTAGCCCTTGGCAAGAACGACAACGCAGCGGCGGCGCGCGACAGGCCCGCCCTTCGGGGCCTTCAGGCAATCGTGCTGCCTGCGTTACGTTTTCTCGACAGGCCGACGCATGCCTTCAAAAACGCGCCTTGTCAGCACGATTGCCTGAAGGCCAGAGATATATCAAAGTTGTTCAGAGGCTCCCTAGGGCTTGCTTCATCTTGACCCTGTTTGGGCGATTGTCAGCTCGGACGCTTGTAATTCAACCCACTTTGGCCAACATTTTTACTAAGCTTTTCAAATAGATAAGCGAACAAACACAGATTGTAACAATAAAACCAATATTCGGGGCTTGAAACATGGAATTTGGCAGGGAAGTTTGCTAAGTTCAGTAGCGTTAGACGAAATGCCTTTCGGCAAAGCACTTATAGTAATCACGATTTGATAAACAACTGGAGTTTAATATGTGGACTAAACCTACTTATGAGAATGTCCGTCTTGGTTTCGAAATCACTATGTATTTCGCAAACCGCTAAGGCTAAGGATGTTTGGCGGTTTGGCTGATACTAGGCTCGGCCGCTCAGAACTAAGGTAATTCGCAAGAAGTCTGCGGCTTACCGTAGAAAAAAACGCCAGCAGTTGGGGCGTTTTTTTTTATCGCGAATCTCACAGATTTGAAAAAATTACGCAAAGAGATGCATAGCGCATTTCGCCAATCATGGAGAGCTAACTTATGTATGTACACGTACTAGGTGCTGCCGCTGGTGGCGGATTCCCGCAGTGGAATTGCAATTGTCCGATGTGCCATGGTGTCCGCACCGGCTCGATAAACGCGAAGACTCGCACACAGTCTTCCATCGCTGTTAGTGGTGACGGTGAGAATTGGGTGCTTTTTAACACCTCTCCCGATCTATTGGTCCAGCTCGCTGCTTTTCCCAAGCTGCAGCCCGCGCGCAGCCTGCGCGATACCGCGATCAAAGCAATCATCTTTATGGATTCCCAGATCGACCATACCACTGGGCTACTCATGCTCAGAGAAGGTTGTCCGCACGAGATCTATTGCAGCGACACGGTATTTGAAGATCTGAGCACAGGATTCCCGCTGTTTACGATGCTGAAGCACTGGAACGGTGGTATCAACCGCCACCCTATTCCGCTGGACAACTCTTCGTTCACTATTCCCGGTATCGACGGACTCGCCTTCACCGCGATTCCTGTAAAAGGTAAGGCACCCCCCTATTCCCCCCATCGCAACGACCCTCATATCGGCGACAATATTGGCATCCAAGTACACGATACCAATTCGGGTAAAACCCTTTTCTATGCCCCAGGCCTCGGCGACCTCACTGACGAGACTCGCGCGTTAATGGCGGCATCTGACTGCCTACTGGTGGACGGTACATTCTGGCGCGAAGATGAGATGGAGACTGTTGGGCTGGGCGAGAAGAAAGCGGCCGATATGGGCCATTTACCTCAGTCCGGTGAGAATGGCATGATTGCGGTCTTGCGCCCCATGGATAAGCCTCGCAAAGTGCTCATTCACATCAACAATACCAATCCGATCCTCGATGAAGACTCGGAGCAGCGCAAGACACTCGAAGCCGAAGGCATTGAAGTGGCCTTCGATGGCATGGATATTACTTTGTAATATTTCCACACAATAAAGAGCGATACAGCATGTTTGATCACAGCATCGATAAATTCCAGCTCAACCCGAATTATCGGCTTCAATATGAAGAGGCCCAGCAGTGTCATGTGCTACTTTATCCGGAAGGTCTGGTGAAACTTAGCGACACCGCTGTGGAGATATTACGACGTTGCACCGGCCCGATAAGTAGCGCTGAATTGATTGCAGGGCTGCAGCGGGATTACCCCGACGCTGACTCATTAGCCGCTGATGTGAAGGATTTTTTAATCGACGCACAATCTCAAGACTGGATTGTGGCAATACGGGAGTAAAGCGTGACGGTTCCAGTAACTAACAAATATATTCCTATGTGGCTGTTAGCTGAGCTGACCTATGCCTGCCCGCTGCAATGCCCCTATTGCTCCAACCCTTTGCAGCTGCCCAGCAATCGCAAGAATGAATTGAGCACGGAAGAATGGCTGCGGGTCATGCGGGAGGCCCGCAAACTGGGCGCCGTGCAACTTGGCTTCTCCGGTGGTGAACCCCTCGTCAGAGCCGATCTCGCAGAGCTTATCGAGGCCGCCGACGACATGGGCTTCTACTGCAACCTCATCACCTCTGCCGTTGGGCTCACTGCTGAAAAAATCAGCACCTTTAAAGAAGGCGGCATAAAACATATTCAGATTAGCTTCCAGGGCAGCAACAAGGCAACCAATGCCTTGTTTGGCGGCACAGACAGCTTCGAACATAAACTCGCGATGACTAAAGAGGTGATCGCTCAGGGCATTCCTCTCGGACTAAATTTTGTGCTGCACCGCCAGAACATCCATCAGGTCAGCGATTTCCTGAAAATGGCAGAGGACCTTGGCGCCGAATTCGTTGAGCTTGCCAACACGCAGTACTACGCCTGGGCGTTGCATAACCGCGATAAATTATTGCCTAGCTCCGAACAGCTAGAAGAGGCAGAGGCTGCAACCAATCGCTTCCGCGATCAACACAAGGGCCGCATGAAAGTCATTTTCGTGGCCCCCGACTATTATGAAAAACGCCCTAAGAAATGCAGCAACGGATGGGGCACAACCTTTATCACGGTCACGCCGGAAGGGGATGTGCTGCCCTGCCAGAGCGCCAAGATTATAGAGGGCCTGCAGTTCCCGAATGTGCGCGAAGGGTCTTTGGAAGACATCTGGCGTCATGCAGACTTGTTTACGCGTTTTCGTGGTACCGAGTGGATGCAGGAGCCCTGCGCGAGCTGCCCGGAGAAAGAGATCGATCTAGGCGGGTGTCGCTGCCAGGCGTTCATGCTGACCGGCGATGCCTATGCCACAGATCCAATCTGCGAATTCTCTCCCAATCGTCACTTAGTCACCGAAGCCATCGCGGCGGCTGAACGAGAAGTCACTGCCCAGGACAAGGCGGCACCGCTGTTGTTTCGCAACACATCGAACGCAAAAAAACTGGCGCAAAAGGAACACTAGATCATCATGGTAGAAGCTTGGAGTAGAGAAGAGTTTGAGGCGAAGTTGCGCGATAAGGGCCGCTTCTATCATATCCACCACCCTTATCATGTCACCATGAACACGGGCAAAAGCACGCCGGAACAAATTCGTGGCTGGGTCGCCAACAGGTTTTACTACCAAACCACTATCCCTGTTAAAGATGCCGCCATTCTGGCCAATTGCGGCGAACGCGATATCCGGAGAGAGTGGGTGCAGCGTATTCTCGATCACGACGGCTACGAAGGCGAAGAGGGTGGTATCGAAGCCTGGTTGCGCCTAGCCGAGGCAGTAGGCCTAAGCCGCGAGGAAGTAATGTCCGAAGAGCATGTGCTGCCCGGTGTCCGCTTTGCCTGCGATGCTTATATCAATTTCGCGCGACGCGCGAGTTGGCAGGAAGCGGCCTGTTCTTCCCTTACTGAATTATTTGCCCCCGCGATTCATCAACGCCGCTTAGAAAGCTGGCCCCAGCATTACCCGTGGATTGACGCCGATGGCTATAGCTATTTTCGTAAGCGTTTGACTGAAGCGCGCCGCGATGTGGAACATGGGCTCAACATCACCTTGGACTACTTCAAGACCCGCCAACAGCAGGAACAGGCGCTGGGCATTCTGCAGTTCAAGCTGGATATTCTATGGACCATGCTCGATTCCATGCAGATGGCCTACGAATTCAAGCTACCGCCATTCCACAGCTGTAAATGATCAAAAATAAAGATAGAAGGGAGCGCCTCCCGGGGGGTTAGCCTTTTCTACACAAAGAAATTAGATCGCCTACAAGTAGGCTTGAATGCATAGGCGGCACAGCACCAAATCGAAGCTGTAGGAGCGCTTGCCCTATTTATGGGGGGCTTGCCCGCGATGGGTGATGATTGAAGCAGATTTGTGGAAGATTTTGACATTTCGCGGGCTAGCCCGCGCCTAGCTCTTCGACGGTTTTCCTTGCGGGGAAGCCTTCGGCGCCTCCTCGTGCAGCAATACCGCACTGCGTGGTGGCGGCGTTGTAAGCCCACTGCGGATCCTTGGCGGATAATCACGAGCGCTATCGACGCTTGGGAATAGATCACCGATGTCGGCATGAAAGGCGCTGCACAGGCTTTCTAGGGTCTTGATGGTGACATTCTGATCGAGATTCTCGATGCGCATGATGGTCGATTGCGCCACCCCAATCTTGCGGGCGAACTCGCGCTGCGGGATGTCTCCCCGCCTCTCTCGGATGAATCTTGCTAGGCGCTCGCGCAGATGAACCATAAGTGGTTTATACTGGAAGCACGGAACCACATGGGGTTCAAAATATTAGGAAGCACCTAAGCCCGGGCCTGTATCGCGGCGCTGCAATTCGCAATGAATGCGGCGCCGCGGCCCTTCTCATCGGCTTGTCGCGCCCGTCCATCCATGCAACACTTCTGATTATTCCAACCCTGATAAAAAGAAGAAGACGATGACGAACTCTGAGCACGACACTTCCCCTGCAAGTACCCCCGGCACGACTGGCATGCTGGCTTGGATCGAGCGCACTGGCAATAAACTACCGGACCCGGTGTTTATTTTCTTCAGCCTGATTCTGATCCTGATCGCCATTAGCGTAGTGGCCTCACTGGCCGGCTATTCCGCCTTGCATCCTACCCAAGTCGATGCCGCAGGCGTACCACTGTTGATCGAAGCTGCTAGCCTGCTCTCGGCAGACAATATCCAGCGCTTATTAGTGCAGATGCCTGCAACCTTCGCTGGCTTCTATCCACTGGGTTTCGTCTTGCTAGTGATGCTCGGCGCGGGCGTCGCTGAGCGCTCCGGCCTGTTCGCTACTGCGATGGCGGTAGCAGTGAAGAACGCTCCAACAATACTGCTTACCCCGGTTGTCGCGCTGGTGGCCATGGTGGGCAATCTCGCAGCGGACGCTGCGTATGTAGTCCTGATTCCCTTGGCAGGCATCATCTTCGCCGCCGCGGGCAGACACCCTATCGCCGGCATCGCTGCCGCGTTCGCTGGGGTCTCCGGCGGCTTCTCCGCCAACCTCATCCCGGGCCAGCTCGACGCCCTGATGTTTGGCATAACCCAAGCTGCGGCGCAGACCATCGACCCAAGCTGGACGGCCAATATCGCCGGCAACTGGTATTTCATCGCAGCCATGACCTTCGTGTTCCTGCCGGTAATCTGGTACATCACCGACAAGGTGATCGAACCCCGCCTCGCCCCTCTGGGCAAGGAAGCCAGCAGCACTACAGCAAACCTTGTTAAGACCAACGGTCAGATAAGCGCTGAAGAAATGCGCGGCCTAGCGCGTGCCGGTTATGCCTGCCTCGCGGTAATTGCCGTGTGGTTTGCTCTCTGTGTCATGCCAGGCACACCTCTAATCAACGAGGAGGCAGGCGATGGTCGCATGCAGCCTTTCTACCAATCCTTGGTAGCGGGTTTCTTCATCCTGTTCCTCGCGGCGGGCTGGGCCTATGGCGCGGCGACAGGCAGTGTGAAGACGCACCGCGATATCGTGCGCATGATGTCCGAGGCGATGGCAGATCTGTCCTATTATCTGGTACTGGCCTTCGCGGCAGCGCATTTCGTGGCGATGTTCAATTGGTCCAATTTGGGACTGATCTTCGCAGTGAAGGGGGCGGGGGTCATCGGGTCCAGCGACCTACCCATGTCGGTGCTATTGGTAATGGTAGTGATCATGACGGCGCTGATTAATTTGTTCATCGGTTCAGCTAGCGCGAAGTGGGCACTACTAGCGCCGGTACTAGTACCCATGTTGATGCTACTAGGGGTAAGCCCAGAGATGAGCACTGCAACCTACCGAGTGGGGGATGGGGCAACGAATATCATCACGCCATTAATGCCGTACTTCCCATTAATCCTGATGTTCGCGCAGCGCTGGCAAAAAGAGTTCGGGCTAGGCAGCCTAGCGGCGATGATGATCCCATACTCGATCTGGCTACTGATCTCGGGCACGGTGATGGTAGTCGTGTGGATAGTACTAGGCCTACCCCTCGGGCCAGGCGCAATGGCTAGCTATACGCTTTGAAGATTTGGTGATTGTGCTCCGTAGCCCGCATTGACTGCAAGGTAAAGGAGTTCAGGACACGCCAAAAAAGCAGAACGCAAAAAAAAGCCCCCTTACGGAGGCTTTTTTAAGTACATCTAGTAACCGCAATCAACTTACTGACCACCACCACCGCTTGGGCTTTGGTCTACGTTCTTCCAGCTCATTGCGCCGAAGAACATCTCGTCCCAGCTCTGGTCGCCCCATGGGACTGAGCGTGACGGGTCTGGATTTGCCTTGTTCTGCGTTGAATTATCGTAGGCCCCTACTGCCTCGATGCGCGTTCCCGCGGGCATCAAGATTGGCTCCTCCAGCTTGTAGCTGATCTGCCAATTATAATTGTAGTTCGCGATATTGATCAGCGGCTGCTCTGTCCCGTCTGGGTAATACGCAGTGAAACGCATGCTCTTGCCCCGGAAATGCATATGCGGAAGGAAAGACTGCATATACGCATCCTGCTTCAGCGTTACGCTCTGGCGCAGTTCGAAGTTTGGATCGTAAGGGGTGATGTTCGTCCAGCCCATTGGGAATATGCAGGCACACGCACCTGACATCCGCTCCGCTGGAATCTCACCCTCAGGGTAGAACCACACGCCGATCTCGCTCGCATCCACCGTCTCTTTGCCAGTAGTTGTGTAATGCAGTTGCAGGCGCAGTGTGGAGCCAGCTTTCAATAGGCCGCCAGTATTCGGTGGCTCGATAGCGGGTTCAGCACCGGGAATATAGGCAGTGATATTGGCTTGGTTCGGATCGCCGCCACCCAGGAAGCCACGACGACCTGTCGCGCCTGGAGGCACTAGGTCATTCAAAGTGTGGTGCAAAACTGTGCGGTCGCCCGGGATGTACTGACTTGCGCGCACCCAACGGTCACGGTCAAGTTCGATGGGCACTTCTACTGTGATGTAATCCAACACGCCCGTCGCGGGAATCGATTGTGGCGGCACTGTTAAGATGAGATCTGGCTCGCCTAGCGCCCACTTCGTGGCCGGCCAAGTCAGCTCGGCAAGCGGATCGATGTCGCCATCTTTCTTTGAGCCTGCTTCGATCCAATTGATCAGTTTCTGTTGGTCCTCTACCGCTAGAACATAGTCATTGCTGAACTTGCCCACATGGGGATCGATCTGGCCTGGCGGCATACGCTTGGTCATCAGCACTTCGCGAATCATCGGCGACCAGCCCTGCACCATGGCATGGCTGTCCATCGCAAACGGCGCGATGCCGCCGACTCTGTGACAGGTCGCGCAATTCTCTGCAAGAATTGGGGCGACATCGTTGCTGTAGGACACGTTTGTAGAATGCGACTGCGCCGAGTAATGGACATCGCTGCCAGTCATAGCCACGCGGGGCGTAGAGATCGACTGCCCTACTACCACTTCCTCTAAGGCTTTCTCCAAGCCCGCAACGTTGCCGCGATAGATGACCTCGAAGCTACGTGGGTCAAACAGGAAGGCCTCGCCGCTCTTATCTACCCCCATTGCCTCGGAGATGATCTGAGCATCGTCGATCAGTACTGGCATTTGCAGCGCTAATGCTTCGAGATCTTGCTTGATACTGCTACGGCTCTCACCCATCGGGTTAAGCATCATGAACTCGACGCCGTCGGCATCGAAGCGAGATAGCATGCGCGCGTAATCCGCTGCTGCAGCGTGGGTCTGCTCGCTGCCATTGACCTGCACGAGAAAGGCGATTGCCTTGTGGTCGTCATACCACGCCATATGGTGGAAGTCCCCATTCTGGTCGATTAGGGAGAAATCACCTACGCGCTCGCCTGCAAACGCGGTGATTGAGAACAGGGGAAGTGCCGCAAGTGCGCCAATCATTAGTCTTTTCACAATGCCTACCTCTTTAGTTTCCGCCGCTGCGGAGACGTTTAATCGTTAGTGTGGGGCATCCCGTGCTACACAACCGGGTGGGAAAACTGCCAGATGCTGCGGAGTTTTGACGTTGGCAAACAATAGCATAACGCCAAGCGAGTGAAAGGAGGAAAGCTATTCAAAAAGTCAAAAAGCGACCAAAGTAAGATTTGCATAGACAAAGCGCTGCACACGCTCATATTTTGCAGCACACTGGCTCAGCGTAGGCAGCGAGCGTACGTTCGGGTACACTCTTATGCACTTCGCAACAGCAATGGAAAAGGGGAAATACATGAAAGAAGCAGTCATCGTCGCCACCGCCAGAACGCCAATTGGCAGGGCCTATCGAGGCGCATTCAACAACACAGACGCGCCGACACTCGGCGGACACGCCATTCGCTCGGCACTAAACAAGGCTGGCATCAACCCCGACGAAGTAGACGACGTCGTTATGGGCTGTGCTATGCAGCAAGGCAGCTCTGGCTATAACATCGGCCGCCTTGCGGGTGTTGCAGCGGGCCTACCTAGCTCCGTATCCGGCATGACAATGGACCGCCAATGCGCCTCTGGCATGATGGCAATCGCCACTGCCGCCAAGCAGATCATAGTCGACAATATGCCCATCGTGATCGGCGCCGGATTGGAATCCATCTCCCTCGTGCAGAACGAACACCGCAACAACTACCGCGCCACCGATGCGAACGTCCTCGCCCTGTCTCCCAATGCCTATATGCCTATGTTGCAGACCGCAGAGATAGTCGCCAAGCGCTACGGCATCAGCCGAGACGTACAGGATGCCTACGCCCTGCAGAGCCAGCAGCGCACGGCAGCAGCACAGGCCGCCGGCAAGTTCGACGACGAGATCGTGCCTATGGCCTCGGTCAAGGGCGTCATGAACAAGGAAACTAAAGAGATTAGCTTCGAGAACACCTTGTTAGGCAAGGACGAGGGCAACCGTGCGGACACCACGTTGGAGGGCCTGCAAGGGCTCAAGGCAGTGATCGACGGCGGCTGCATCACTGCCGGTAATGCGAGTCAGCTATCCGACGGCGCCTCTGCTGCGGTCTTAATGGATAGCAAACTGGCGGAGCAGCGCGGGCTGCAGCCACTGGGCGCGTATCGAGGCCTGGCAGTCGCAGGTTGCGAGCCAGACGAGATGGGCATCGGCCCAATCTTCGCAGTCCCAAAACTACTCAAACGTTTTGGCCTGAAGATGTCAGACATCGGCCTATGGGAGTTGAACGAGGCCTTCGCTGTACAGGTGTTGTACTGCCGCGACAAGCTAGGCATTCCCGATGAGCTATTGAACGTCAACGGCGGCGCGATCTCGATCGGCCATCCCTACGGCATGAGCGGCGCCCGCATGGTGGGCCACGCACTTATCGAGGGCAAACGCCGCGGCGCCAAATACGTTGTGTGCACGATGTGCATCGGCGGCGGCATGGGCGCGGCGGGGTTGTTTGAGGTTTATTGATTTGGGGGTTTGGTGGCTTGGTCGAATGTCAGGTCGCCTGCAGGCAGGGATTGTGCCTCCGTTAAAGTGTCAGGTCGCCTGCAGGCAGGGATTGTGCCTCCGTTAAAGTGTCAGGTCGCCTGCAGGCAGGCTCCTACCGGAAATCGGAGCGCTGTTTTTAGGATCGGAGCACGTTTTTAGGGTAGGAGCCTGCCTGCAGGCGACCAGTAGCTTCGATAGAAATTATGCACGCCTGCAGGCGATCCGAAACCTGAGATGGAATTCGTGCCTATTTCGCAAACAAACTCCCCTGAATATCCCGAAACGCCTTGAACTCCAAGGCGTTGCCGGACGGGTCTAGAAAGAACATCGTCGCCTGCTCCCCCGGCTCGCCCTTAAAGCGGACATAGGGCTCGATGACGAAGTCGACAAAGCCCTTCACCTGCTCTACTAAAGCCTGCCACTGCGCAATCTCCAGCACCACGCCAAAGTGCGGCACGGGCACGCCGTGGCCGTCGACGTGATTGCCTATCCGGCTTACCTTGCCCTTTGCTCCTAAAGCTGGGTTTACATGCACCACCAACTGATGGCCTAACAGATTAAAATCGATCCAGTGCTCAGAGCTTCGTCCCTCGGGAAGACCCATCTTCGTACCATAAAAGCTACGCGCCTCCTCGAGGTCACGTACCTGAATGGCCAAATGAAACGGAGTGAGAGTCGTCGATGACAGCATCTTTAGCGCCTGCTTAAAGTGTTGGAATTAGAGTTACGAACGTACAATCCTCTGCGCCTCCAAGTCAATTGCGATTGTGACTAGTTGTGCCAATTAACTCCCCGAGTTCGATCTACTTGCGGTTACGATAAGAACGTGTGTTAAGCTTTGTGCCTCCTTAAGCACGCCTTTAACTGGCTTCTAAAGCACAATGAGACTGCAAAAAACCACACAATCTAATCAATATTTCCGAAGTGCGGTTAGTTTCGTGTCGGTGCTATTGCTGCTATTTAGCAGCGTCTCGCACATCCATGTTCGCTACTGTCTAGACGGCAACGAGCCAGCAGTATCGATTCATTTTGAGAGCGAAGAAGTTCACGCTCAAAATGTTCATTGGGAGCAAGAGCTGCCCGACGTTGAGAGTGAGTTCTCTCTCGATACTATTCTTGCCAAGCTTGAACTTGGCTCCATCAGCGTTGTTGCATTCAACTCATTCTTTTACCTATCAACTCCCCACAGCACCGAAAAAACAAAGCCAGAGTTTATATCCCCCACCTACGCAGGCACCCCTGCGACCTTACTCCCGCCTTCACAAGCACCCCCTGTAATAGCCTGAAAAACACTCGAGCCATTTGAATCGGACCACTCGTCTGAGGCGCTCAACAATTCAGATTATTACAGGAGCAACTTTAATGACCTTAAAGTGTTTATTTCTTGTGCTCGTATTGACCACAAGCCCGTTTGTTCGCGCGCAGCAAGCACTCAACGGCACTATCACCCTTCGCGATGCCATTGACGCAACGCTGGCAGCTCACCCTACGCTACGCAGTTTCCCGTTACGCGCAGAAGCATTGCTTGGAGAACGTGAAACAGCCAATTTGAAGCCGTCGCTCAGGGTAAATTCAGATATCGAAAGTGTATTGGGCACTGGTGGCTTGAGCGGAATTTCTGGGGCTGAACTAACTCTTAGTTTGTCGCAGGTCGTGGAGATGGGCGACAAACGCAGCTTTCGTGTCAACGCTGTAAATCGGAAGTTTGATTTACTAAACACAGAAAGAAAGGTAACGGAACTCGATTTACTTGGAGAAGTGGTCAGTCGCTTCATTGATGTTGCAAACGCCCAAGAACAGCAGACATTGCAAGAGCAAGCGACCGCCATAAGCTCGCAAACCATTGCACTGTTAACTCCGCTAGTCGACGCTGGACAAACCCCTCAGTTGGAACTTAACCGCGCTCAAGCCGCTTTAATAAGAGCCCAATCGGCCGAGCAGGCCGCCAGTACCTATCTAGAAAGTTCACTTTTGCGACTAGCCAATATGTGGGCTAACAATAATCCACAATTTGAAGGGGTCTCCTCCGAGTTTCTAGCGGTAGGGCAGGCGAACTCCATCGCGTCATTTCTTGCCGATTTGGAATCCAATCCCAACGTCGAAATTTTCGCTGACGAGTCTCGATTACTGGAAGCAGAACTGCGACAGGCCCAAGCAAGACAGCAAAACGATATCGAGTGGTCTGCAGGAGTCCGGCACTTACGTGAATTCAACGACACCGGATTCGTGTTTGGAGTATCAATCCCGCTCATGAGTAAATCCCGCGCATCTGGAGAGATCAGAACGGCGCGGGCTAGGCTGCAAGAAGTCGAGATACGGCGGGCAACAAATCTAAACAGACTCATCGGCGAGATCTCCTCACTACACAAGCAGCTTCAGCAAGCTATTGCCGAGGTTAACAGCCTTCAAGCTGACGTAATCCCCTTGCTTGAAAGCGCGATGCAAGACACTCGGCAAGCATATCTTGCAGGCACTTACAGCTATCTCGAACTCATTAGCGCACAACGAGAATATCTGGATGCGCAATTTTCATTAATAAACAGCGCTACCAACGCACACAAATTCAGAGCGGAAATCGAGCGCTTGAGTGGCCAACCACTCTCCCCGCGATAATTCGGAGAACATTATGGAAATTACAGAAAATATGCACAGCTCGTTCTTACACGCATTGCCTACTATTGCCCTTTCTTTCCTCGTAGCGATTGCCTACCCCGCATTCTCGGCAGAGGAGGATCACACAGATTCTGACGAGGGCCATAACGAAACAGTCGAAATTTCGGCAGAAATGGCCGACGAACTTGGCATCACCACCAGGCTTGCAAGTGGCGGCGAGATCGATCGCTTACTGCTGCTTTACGGAAAGGCCATGCCGGATCCGCAGCAAGTAAGCCATGTTGCCGCTCGTTATCCTGGGATGATTCGCGACATCGTTCCCGCGTTAGGAGATAGCGTTGAAGCCGGACAAGTAATCGCAACTATTGAAGCTAATTCTAGTTTGCAAGAATATCAAATCCTCGCCCCTCTCAGCGGCACGGTTATTGAGAAACATGCTAACCCCGGCGAACTCGCCACAGATCAGCCTCTACTCACTATTGCTAACTACGACAATATTTGGATAGATCTCACAGTTTTTCCCGGCGACTCGCAATGGGTGGTACCTGGCTTGCCAGTGACAATCACTATGGACAACTTGTCTGCGCTTAGCAAAATTCGCTACCTCAACCCTAGCCAAGGGAATTCCCCAACTGTCATCGCGCGTGTTCCACTTGCCAATCCTGACGGACGCTGGGCACCAGGTTTGCTTGTCGAAGCACGAGTGCAGATCGAGCGCGTCATTGTAGACATGCTTGTCGACAATGACGCGCTCCAAACTTTTGAAGGAAACCAAGTGGTTTTCATTAAAAATGCTAATACTTATTCCCCTCGTCCACTCACGCTTGGCCGCTCCGATGGTGACTCCACTGAAGTAATCGCTGGTCTAGAGCCCGGTGAATATTACGTTGTCACCAATAGCTATTTGCTAAAAGCCGATTTGGAAAAAGAAGGCGTCGAGCACGGTCATTAGAGGAATAAGTCATGTTAGGAAAAATCGTACATAGAGCAATACTCGAGCGCTGGATCATCATGTTCGTTGTTTTGGTGGTAAGTATTTTCGGCATCTGGAATTACCAGAACTTGCCTATTGATGCAGTGCCAGACATTACTAACGTTCAGGTGCAGATAAACACGGAAGCCTCCGGTTACTCACCTTTAGAAGTAGAACAACGGATTACATTTCCCATCGAAACAAGCTTAGCGGGATTGCCACAACTAGCCTACACCCGCTCATTATCGGCCTACGGCTTATCACAGGTAACCGTGGTATTTGATGAAGGAACGGACATTTATTTCGCCCGAAACTTAATTAATTCTCGTCTTGGACCGATTAAAAGCCAATTGCCAACTGGCTTAGAACCGCAGATGGGGCCTATCTCAACGGGCTTAGGCGAAATTTTCATGTATACCGTGCGAGCAGAGGATGGCGCGGTCCAGCCCAATGGTGAGCCATATGATTTGTTCGCACTTCGTGAGATCCAAGATTGGATAATAAAGCGGCAATTGATCTTGGTAGAAGGTGTCACCGAGGTGAATACCAGCGGCGGCTATGCCAAACAATATCATGTGACTCCAGACCCTACAAAGCTTTTGCAATGGGGCATCAGCATGGATCAGGTGGTCGCCTCTCTGTGGAAGAATAACTCAAATCGGGGGGCGGGATACATTGAACGCAACGGGCAACAACTGCTCGTGCGTTCACCAGGACAGGTTCAGACAATTGCAGATATCGAGAACGTGGTCCTGTCAAACCGAGACAGCATACCCGTGCAGATTAAAGATGTGGCGAAGGTCTCGATAGGCAAGGAATTACGTACCGGCGCTGCTACTCATAGAGGCGAAGAAGCGGTAATAGGTACGGCCTTTATGCTAATCGGCGAGAACTCCAGAACAGTTGCCAGTGACGTAGCGCAAGCCCTCGAAGCAATCAATATTAGCTTGCCTGAAGGGGTTAAAGCGGAACCCTTGTACGACCGTACAATTCTAGTAGATAAAGCCATCGAAACAGTGCAAAAAAATCTCTTGGAAGGTGCGCTGCTGGTCATTGTAATTCTATTTTTATTACTTGGAAATTTTAGAGCAGCAGTCATCACCGCCATGGTAATTCCAATTACGATGCTTGCCACGATTACCGGGATGGTCGAATTGAATGTGTCTGCCAATTTGATGAGCCTAGGGGCATTAGACTTCGGCCTAATCATTGATGGGGCCGTGATCATTGTCGAGAACTCTATTCGTAGACTCGGACTGGCGACAGCGAACCGTGACGCATTGCCGCTGAAGGAACGACTTGAGGTAGTCTTCAGCGCTACAAGTGAAGTCATTCGGCCTAGCCTGTTTGGGGTATTGATAATCACACTAGTGTATTTACCAATATTCTCCTTATCGGGCATCGAAGGGAAAATGTTCCATCCCATGGCGAGCACGGTAGTGATGGCTCTTATTGCCGCAATGATTCTGTCGGTGACTTTCGTGCCCGCTGCGGTTGCACTATTTATCACTGGCAAGGTGTCAGAGAAAAATAATTTTATAATGCAAGGAGCCGAGCGACTTTATTTTCCGATTCTGACGCTGGCGTTACGATTGCGCTGGCTGGTAGTAGCGCTCGCCTTTGTTGCTGTTGGGGGCGCGGGATGGATCGCAAGTCAACTTGGGTCAGAGTTTATCCCTCAACTCGATGAGGGCGACCTTACCGTGCAGGCCTTAAGAACTCCCGGCACTAGCTTGCAACAATCCATCGAGATGCAAGATGCAATGGAAGATCGCTTGTTGCAGTTTCCCGAAGTGCGAGACGTTTTTTCGAGAATTGGTACGCCAGAGGTTGCGTCAGATCCTATGCCTCCCAGTATTTCTGACACTTTTGTGATGCTTAAAGATAGACAAGAATGGCCTGATCCTAATAAAGAAAAAGCGGCGTTGGTCGAAGAGATGGAAGAAACACTCAATCAGTTACCTGGGCAAATCTACGAGATTACTCAACCAATTCAGATGCGCTTCAACGAACTTATCTCAGGCGTTCGATCTGATCTAGGTATTTTAGTTTTCGGTGAAGACCTCGATGTACTGAGTAGCGTGGCACAGGCAGTTCTCAACGTTGTTGAAACCATTGAGGGTGTCGCCGATGCACGAATCGAACAAACCGATGGGCTTCCTATGCTGACCATTATTCCCAAACGCGCGGCTCTTTCGCGCTATGGCATTAATATTAGTGACGTGCAAGACCTAGTGTCGACCGCAATCGGTGGCGAGATTGCAGGCTTAGTATATGAGGGGGATCGACGTTTTCCCATCGTAGTTCGTTTACCCGAGGAGATAAGGGTCGACTATGATCGCTTATTGCGACTACCAATACCTGTGGCAACAACTGCTAATGAAGTCGGTTATGTACCGTTGTCGGAAGTTATGGAAATCTCCACCGTCTTGTCACCCAACCGCATAAGTCGGGAGAACGGCCAACGTAGGGTCGTAGTAAGCGCCAATGTCAGAGGCCGAGATTTAGGCTCATTTGTAGCCGAGGTTCAACAAACTATTGCCACACAGGTAGACTTCCCTGCTGGTTACTTCGCCGAGTACGGAGGCACTTTCGAGCAGTTGGAATCAGCCAGTCAACGTCTTTCTATCGTGGTACCAGCAACCCTAGCCCTCATATTCGGATTGCTCCTGATCGCATTTGGGTCGTTTCGCGATGCATTGATAATTTTTACCGGTGTACCTCTTGCCTTAACTGGGGGAGTCGGCGCCCTGTGGCTCAGAGATATGCCACTTTCGATTACTGCGGGTGTGGGGTTCATAGCATTGTCAGGAATCGCGGTGCTCAATGGCCTAGTAATGCTTTCATTTATCAAAACGCTATGGCATGAGAAGAAAGAGTTGATTCCTGCAATCATGGAAGGCGCAATGACTAGGCTGCGGCCAGTGCTGATGACGGCACTTGTGGCTAGCCTTGGATTTGTGCCTATGGCGTTGAACACGGGCATTGGCGCCGAAGTCCAGCGGCCGTTAGCGACGGTTGTCATCGGGGGTATTATTTCCTCAACTCTGCTGACGTTGATTCTGCTGCCCGCACTTTACCTAATAGTGAACAGGAGCAAGCGTTTAGAGAACAAGTAAAAAATCGTTAACGAATCGAGATTGAATTACTGCCGCAAGCAGAACTGGAGCGCCCCTAGTCTATCGAAGGATATCGGGGGGTATCTAAATTGTTAACAATCTTTAGTATCTACATCTATGATCGGAGACTGAAACAGAAGCGCTTGAACGTCTCGCTAGACCGTTATTCCTAATCTAGACTACCTCTGGAAAATACAACCACAAGGTTGACCCAATCCGAGACATGCTGCTACATTGTGATCAGACCCTGTTCTAGAGCCACGTCTTGTGCATAAAAATATACTCATAATTCTACTAGTTATACTCAATAACTCATTAATGTTTGGCGGAGTTCACGCCAGCAGTGCGTTACATTCTGAGTATGCTAATGGGAGCGCCTTAGAAATTGAGCACAGCCATGGTCACAACCATGACCATAAGAGCGATCATTTAAACTCTGAGCATACGCGCGATTTGCATAGTGCATTCGCCGCAGAGACGGACTCTGACCATGAACACACTCATAAGCACGGAATCTCCGCGCAGCTAAGCTATGCAACTCCCGAAGTTTACACATTTGAAGTTGAGTCTACTCGAGCCCCCATACAGATCAGTCCAGCCTTAGCAATCCTCAGTCCCACCTATACCCCCCCAGTCCCTCCACCCAACCTCTAAATCTCAGAAATTTTGCCATTGTTTTCCTTGCGGAATTAGCTCTAGCGAGTGCATCCGCGCATGAATATTTGCTTCTATAGCAGGTGTTTGATTGGAATTATTTATGGCTTCGACCTAGTTTCGATTGGGTAAATGAAAATTTAGAGGATTAAGTGATGCAAAAATTGAAGCATCTGTTTCTCAACAACCCGCTCTCGTTGTTGATTACAATTTCTATACTGGTTTTAGCTAGTTTTGGCTTTATTTCTGAAGCGGTCGCGCATGGCGTGACTGCAGGTGATAAAGGGTTTATTCAAGAAAGTTCCGGCGCACTCACAATTCCATTTATGTACCTCGGTGCTAAG